>Ga0183100_1000286_pt1 | contig 53198 bp, 38 predicted proteins | sample Biomet2_FD_127789 | JGI IMG/M metagenome (GOLD analysis project Ga0183100, IMG submission 127789) | Microbial communities from bioreactor (seeded with anoxic lake sediment) at LBNL, California, USA - Biofuel metagenome 2 | ecosystem: Engineered > Bioreactor > Anaerobic > Unclassified ... | reverse complement strand
ATCTGCGCGCCGTCCAGGATCGGGGCCTTGGCGCCGAGGAGAATGGAGGTGCCGGTCTCTTTGCCGATCTTGACGGCCGCCGGCATGGGCGGGAACCCTCCCTCCAGTGAACCCCATTGCCCATGATCCCGGACCGCTTTTTTTGTTTGGAGCGGCTTCTTTGGGTCGTTTGTTGCGGAAAGCCTTGGATTATATTGCCCGACAGAAGGCATGATGGTATTGATTGGGTAAGATATCCATCCTGGGCGGCGTTTGTTTTCGCCTCCGGGAGTAAGTCCAACCGACGACCTTGCGTTCGTTTTGCCCCTCACTGGAGCGTGTGATGGCCTCTGACTTCCCCGTTCCTCCTGCGTCGGATGGCGATCCCAAGCGGCTTGGCTTTCCTGTCGTCGGCATCGGCGCTTCGGCCGGCGGATTACCCGCCCTGGCCGAATTGCTGAAAACCCTGCCCGTCACCCTTGAGGCCGCCCTGGTCGTTGTCACCCACACGGCGCCGACGACCAAAAGTCATCTGGCCGAAGTGCTTGCCGCCACGTCCCCGTTGCCGATACGCGAATTGACCGGGACGGATCCGGCGGTTGCCGGTATGGTTTTCGTGTTGCCGTCGGGGCAGGACGTCATCATCGAAAACGGCATCCTGACCTTGGTCCCCCGACAAGATACGCCGCTGCACCGTCCCATTGACCGTTTCTTCTCTTCCCTGGCCCAGGATCAGGGACCGGGGGCGATTGCCCTTATTCTGTCCGGCGCCGGCTCCGATGGCTCTCTTGGCGTACGGGACATTCATGCCGCCGGTGGGTTGGTGCTCGTCCAAAAACCGGAAACGGCCGAACATGACGGCATGCCCTCCAGTGTGGTGCGCACGGGGCTGGCCGATGTGGTGTTGCCCGCCGAGGCCCTTGGCGCCTATCTGGTCAAAACCGTGCCCGGGATATGCCAGAGCCGCGAATCAGGGGCCTTTGATCCGACCGCGCCGGGCAATCAGGCCGCCCTGGATCGGATTCTTGCCCTGTTGCTGGCCCAAACCGGCCATGATCTGACTGGATATAAAACCAGTACGTTGCTGCGGCGCATCCACAAACGGATGCTGCTTCTTGGCGAAAACGATCTGGCCTGCTACGCGGCCCGGGTGGCGGAAAGCGCCGAGGAACGCACCCGGCTTTTGGGCGACGTGCTTATTGGCGTCACGGCTTTTTTTCGGGATGCGGCGGCGTTTGCCCTGTTGGCCGACGTGGCCTTGCCCGCCATTTTCGAAACCCTCGGCCCGGGGGAGGTGTTGCGGACCTGGGTGGCCTGTTGCTCGACCGGGGAGGAAGCCTATTCCGTGGCCATCCTTTTGGCGGAACAGGGCCGGAAAAGAGGCGCGCGCCGGCCCGTCAAGGTGTTCGCCACGGACATTGATCCGACCGCCCTGGAGGTGGCCCGACGGGGCGTTTACGCCTCCCGATTGGTCGAGGGGATTGGCCCTGAGTATCTCCAGACGTATTTGCAGTGCAATGGGGATTCCTATCTCGTTTCTCCGGGGCTGCGCGAGGATATTGTTTTTGCTGTCCACGATTTGCTGCGCGATCCGCCCTTTCTCGGCATGGACCTGATCGTTTGCCGGAATTTTCTGATCTATCTCAACCCCGACATGCAGGCCAAAGTCATCTCGCTTTTCAGCCATGCCCTGCGCCCGGGCGGCTACTTGCTCCTCGGACCGGCCGAAACCATTGGGATCGGCACGACTTTTTTTGAAACCGTGGACAAAAAGTGGCGGCTTTTCCGGCGTAAGGCCAGAGCGGCCGGCGCGTTTGAGCCTCCGTCCAGGTTCCCCCGCCTCCTGCGCCAGGAGGCGGTCATGCCGCCGCGTCGACCGGCCAATAGCGCGCCCGATCCTGAAGGCGTGGCCGAAAATATGCTTCTTTCCCGGTATGCCCCTCCGGCGGTTCTGCTCGACCTGGACGGTCGGATCGTGCGGTTGGTCGGCGATACCAGTCCGTATCTGGAGCTTGGCGCCGGCACGCCGAGTCTGTCTGCCCGCAAGCTGGTGCGCAAACCCCTGCGTCTGGCGTTGCGTGACGCGCTGGACACCGTGCTGCATACGGGGGCGGAACAGAGTCGGGGACCGGTCCCCCTGGACTGCGGCGGCGCGGTCTTAGTGACGCTTCGGGTCATGCCGGTTCCGGACGTTCGGGGCAATCCCGCCTTTATCCTGGTGACGTTTGAAAAAGTCGTGTCCGATGCGCTGCCCCAGTCGGCCGTCCCCGCGTTTTCCTCCCAGGACACGGCGTTGATGACCCGGTACGAAACGGAAATTGAACGGCTTGACGACCAATTGCAGCGCTCCGTTGAAGGGTACGAGCTACTGACCGAGGAGCTTAAAGCCTCCAACGAAGAACTCGTCAGCATGAACGAGGAATTGCAATCCTCCAATGAGGAGATGGAAGCCTCCCGGGAGGAGTTGCAAGCCCTCAATGAAGAACTCACCACACTTAATCTTGAATTACAGACCAAAATCGAGGAGGTCGGCAAGGCCCAGGCCTTTGTCGAAAATTTGCTGGCGGCCACCAATCTGGCCACGGTGGTGCTCGACCAATCCCTGACCATCATGCGTTTTACCCCGGCGGCCGTCGGGCTGTTTCATCTGGTGCCCACCGACCAGGGGCGCTCTATCGAACAGATCAAAACCACGTTTGACGCCGGCCATCTGAGTGAGGAGTGCCGGCGGGTCCTGGCCGGCGGCGGCATTATGGAACGCGAGTTCCAGGCCCATGACGGCCAGTGGTTCCTGGAGCGGGCTTACCCCTACCGGGCGCCCTCGGGCGTGATCGATGGGGTGGTTCTGACGTTTACCGACGTCACGACGCTCAAGGAAGCCGAAGTTGTCCTGCGGCGCGGCAAGGAAGAGCTGGAGCTGATTATTGCCAAACGGACCGAGGAACTGCGGGAAAAGGCCCGATTGTTGGATCTGGCCAATGTCATGGTGCATGATCTCGACCAGCGCATCACCTTTTGGAATTCCGGGTATGAACAGCTGTTTGGCTGGACGCCGCAGGAAGCTATCGGCCAGATCTCGTTCCAGTTATTGCAGACGCAATTCCCAGAGCCTCTTGAAAATATTAAGAAAATTTTGCTGAGGGACGGCCGCTGGTCCGGTGAGTTGCATAAGGTTACCAAGGATGGCCGGGAAGTCGACCTGGCCGTTTCCTGGATTCTCAGCCGGGACGCCGCCAATCAACCCGTCTCCATCCTTGAGGTCGGCAATGACGTCACCGAGCGCAACCGGCTGGAAGAACAGGCCCGCCGCTGGAGCCGGGTGTTCGAAGCCGCTGATTTCGGCTTGGCCCATGCCAGCGTTGTGGGCAACACGTTTTTGGAGGTGAATCCGGCTTTTGCCCGGGAACGCGGCTATACGCCCGAAGAATTGATCGGCCGACCGCTGCTGCTGATTTATCCGCCGGAACAGCGCGAAGTGGTGGCCCGCAACATTCAAAGCATTGATGCTTCGGGTCATGGCGTTTTTGAAAGCGAGCATCTGCGCAAGGATGGCAGCCGCTTTCCTGTTCTTATCGAAGTGACGGTGCTGCGCGACGGCCGGGGGAATCCTCTTTCGCGGGTGGCCTATGCCCTGGATATCTCCGGGCTGCGGAAGGCCGAAGAAGCAGCGCGGGATATGGCCCGCTTCCCCAGCGAGAATCCCAATCCGGTTCTCCGGGTGGATACGGCCATGACGGTGTCCCACGCCAATCCGGCCAGCGCAGCCTTTTTGCATGCCGGCAACAGTGGGGAAGGGCAATGCTTCCCGGAAGTCGGACTGCCGGCCATTCAGGCTGCTTTTGATACAGGGAGGATCACGCATTTCGAGGCCGAAACCGGGGATCGGGTCTTTGTTTTTACCGTGCGGGCGATGACGGAATATGGCTACGCCAATATCTACGGTCTGGATATCACGGAACGTAAACACGCCGAGCTGGCGTTGGCCGAGAGCGAGGCCCGTTATCACAGCCTCTTTGATTGCATGGGCGAGGGGGTCTGTCTGCTGGAGATGGTCCGGGATGTGGCGGGCAATATCGTCGATTACCGGATACTGGATATAAATCCGAGTTACACGGCCATTCTTGATGTCCCCCGGGAGCGGGCTCTGGGGGCGCTTGTTCGGGAGCTCTACGGCCTTGATGCCCCGCCGGATCTGGACGTCTATTCGCGCGTTCTGGCGACTGGCGTTGCCGAAAGTTTTGAGGTCTTTTTCCCCCCGCAGCAAAAGCATTTACGGGTTTCGGCCTTTACCCCGGCACCGGGCTACTTTGCCGTCATCTTCGACGATGTGACCCAAAGTGTTCTGGCCAACGCGGCCTTGGCCAAAAGCGAAGCGCGCCTGCAACAACTCGTGGACAGCGCTCCCGACGCCATCATGATCCAGTTCGAAGGCCGCTTTGCTTATCTGAATCCGGCGGCGGTGCGACTTTTTGGGTGCGACACGATGGAGGATCTGCTTGGCGAGGATATCGTTGCCCATATGCATCCGGACTCCCGGGAAATCGTGCGGGAACGCATCCGGATGGCCAACGAGCGGCGTATCCCGCTGCCCAATGTGGAACTCGTCTATCTGCGCCGTGACGGCTCCCAGGTTTCGGTCGAGGCGGTGGCCGCGCCGTTTGAGTATCAGGGCAAGCCGGCCAGTCTGGTCTTTGCCCGCGACATCACCGACCGTAAACGGGCGGCCGAGGACAAACGGCGGCAAATCGATCTGACCGACGCCGTGGCCCGGGTGCGCGGGACCTATGTCGAAGGCAAATCCGCCGCAGTAATTTTTGATGCGGCCTTAATGGAAATCCTGCGCATCAGCGGCAGCCACTACGGATTTATCGCCGAACTGCGCGAGGACGAGCAAGGGCGAACCCACCAACAATGTCTGGCCATCTCCGATATTGCCTGGGATGCGGCGACACGGCAGCTCTATGCCAAAAATGCGCCCGAGAATCTGGTCTTTTACGCTATGGATGGACTCAATGCCGCCGCCCTCGTGTCCGGCGAGGCCGTCATCGCCAATAACGTACCTTCGGATTCCCGGTCGTCGGGACGCGTGCCGGCCGGGCATCCACCCGTGCAGACGTTTTTGGGTCTGCCCATGTTTCATGGCCAGGAATGTATGGGGGCCATTGGATTGGCCAATCGGGAGGGTGGCTATGATGCGGCCCTGACCGCGTATCTGCGTCCCCTGGTCGATGCCTGCGCCCAGATTATCGAGCGGTTGCGGGCGGAACGCCGGCTTATCGCCGCCAAGCAGGCGGCCGAGGCGGCCAGTCTGTCCAAGTCCGAATTTTTGGCCAATATGAGCCACGAAATCCGGACGCCGTTAAATGGCGTCCTGGGCATGTTGCAGCTTTTGCTGACCACGACCCTTGATAGCGAACAGTCGGAATACGTGGAAAACGCGATCCGGTCGTCGAAGCGGCTGACCCGGTTGCTGTCTGATATTCTTGACCTGTCTCTGGTCGAATCCGGTCGTCTGGTCATCCGGCAGGCGCCGTGCGCCCCGGTCGACCTGCGCGATGCGGTCGTCGATCTTTTCGCCATGACGGCCAGGGAAAAGGGGATTGTCCTGTCCGTCACCCTGGGACAGGAATTGCCCGAGAAGATTCTGGCCGACGAAGTCAGGTTGCGGCAGATTCTCTTCAATCTGGTGGGCAATGCCGTCAAATTTACCGATCGTGGCGGGGTGTCCGTCGATGTAAGCCCGGCCTCGTCCCGGTTTGACGCCGCCTTCCGGGTGCTTGTCATGGTCAGCGACACGGGCATTGGCATCCCCGATGACCAACTGGCCGCTATTTTTGAACCCTTTGGCCAGGTCGAAGGCGTCTACGTGCGTCGGTTCGGCGGTGCCGGGCTGGGCCTGTCCATCGTGCGGCGGCTGGTAGCGCTTATGGGCGGCGAAATCGCGGTGGACACTCTGGCGGGGGTGGGCACCACCATGTACGTCTCCCTGCCGCTTGGCCGCCTTGAGCAGGCCGCATTGTCGGTCGAGGGCAAAGCGCCGCAGGAAGGCGGCAAGACCTGTCTGCGCGTGTTGTTGGCCGAGGACGACGCCATCAGTCTGATGTCGTTTACCCGGATGCTGACAAAGGCCGGGCATCAGGTCGATACGGCCGAAAACGGACTGGAAGTGTTGGCGCTTCTGGCCGAGCGCGACTACGACTGCATTCTTATGGATGTGCAGATGCCGGTCATGGACGGCGTGGCCGCCACCCAGGCGATCCGCGCGGATGACAGGCTGGGGGAAAAGGCCCGTATCCCAATTATCGCCATGACCGCGTATGCCATGGCCGGAGATCGCGAGAAATTTTTGGCCGCCGGCATGGACGACTATGTGAGCAAGCCTGTGGAGTTGGAGGCCTTGGAACAGGCCGTCGAGCGGGTTGCCGCCGGACGGGGACAGAAAAAGTCAGATTGCATTGCATCATAAGCGGTTGCAAACGGCGTCTTCCCTCATGCAAAAAGGCCCCCGAAAGGGCCTTTTTGCGTGGGAACTCCTGAGCGGGAACTTTGCTACTGCTTGAGCAACGGCTTGTAGTGGGTCGGAATCTTGATTTTCGGATCGAGTTCCTTGGCCTTTTTGAAATCGGCCTTGGCTTCGTCGAGCTTGGTCATGGCGCCATAACTGAGGCCGCGATTCTTGTAGTAAATGGCTTGCGCCTTGCTGGGCTTGCTGCGTTCGATGGCCTTGGTCAGATCGGCGACGGCCTCGGCATGCTTGTTTTGCATGGCCAAAATTCTGGCCCGATCATAATAGGCGGCCGTATAGTCGGGATTGAGTTCAATGGCCTTGGTCAGGTCGGCCAGGGCCTCGGTGGTCATCTTTTTATTGGCGTAGGCGGAGCCCCGGTTGTTCAGGGCGAACGGCAGCATGTCTTTGGGGGTGGCGGGGTTGTCGATGACCTTGGTCATGGAGGCAATGCCGTCATTCCACTGCCGGTGATTGATGCATTGCACCCCCTTGGCGTACTCGGCGCTGATGGCGTTTACGGCGGGCGATTGTTTTTTGGCAAAGGCCGCCGTGGCGCACAACAACAACGCCCCGGTGAGCATGGCGATAAGGATACGACGTGGCATGATTTCCTCCGTGGGGTTGAAGGTGTCGAAACCTATCCCACGGTATGCATACTTCACTTCGGTTTTACAAGGGATCGGGCGGAAAAATACCGGGAAAAGGCTGCCACCCCGTTTGATCTCCTGTCGCAACGGTACGATGTCACAGTAGAAAAATATTCGAAATCGTCCAGAACTGGACATCGGAAAAAAACGGAGGAGGGGTAAGACCGCTCAAACGCCACAGGTTCTCAGCCATGCCGGGGTTGTCCGGCATGGCTGAGAAGGGCAGGACAGGCAGAAGCGTTCTGCCTAGAAGTCGTAATGGTAGCTGGCGACGTAGTCCTCGACGCGCTTGTGGGAGGCGTCGATGCGGACGCGCAGGTCTTTCTTGTACTGCGCAAGGTCGAGGGTCTTGGTGGCCACGCCCGTCTCCATGGCCGCCTGGGCCACGGCCGGGGCTTCCCATTCGAGCATGCGGAAGTCCAGGGCCTTGGGGAGGATGTAGTCGATACCGAACTTCACGTCTTTTTCGCCGTACATATCGAGGACGGTGGACGGAACCGGCTCCTTGGCCAGGGCGGCCAGGGACTTGGCTGCTGCCATTTTCATGGCCTCGTTGATCTTTTTGGCGCCGGCATCGAGGGCGCCTCGGAAGATGAACGGAAAGCCCGAGACGTTGTTGATCTGGTTGGGGAAGTCCGAGCGGCCCGTGCCCATGATGACGTCGGGACGGGCTTCCTTGGCGTCGTTATAGGAGATTTCCGGGTCAGGATTGGCCATGGCGAAGATGATGGGGTTTTTGGCCATGGATTTCACCATGTCTTTGGAGACAATCCCTTTGGTGGAAAGCCCCAGGAAGACGTCGGCGTCTTTAAACGCCTCGGCGAGCGAGGCATAGGCCTTTTTCTGGGCGAACTGGGCCTTGGTCGGATGCAGATCCGTGCGGGCCGTGTTGATGTGTCCCTTGGAGTCGAACATGGCGATATTGGCCGGGTCCACCCCCAGGGCGATGTAGAACCTGGAGCAGGCGATGGCGGCGGCTCCGGCTCCGGACACCACGATTTTCAGATCCTCGATCTTTTTGCCGGCGATTTCCACGGCGTTTAAGATGCCCGCGCCGGAGATGATGGCCGTGCCGTGCTGGTCGTCGTGGAAGACCGGGATGTCCATGATTTCGATCAAACGCTTTTCAATCTCGAAGCACTCCGGAGCCCGGATGTCTTCCAGGTTGATGGCGCCGAAAGTCGGCTGGAGCAGTTTGACCGTTTCGATGATTTTTTCGGGATCTTTGGTGTCGAGGTTGATGTCGTAGACATCGATATCGGCAAAAATCTTAAAGAGCACGCCTTTGCCTTCCATGACCGGTTTGCCGGCCAGGGGGCCGATGTTGCCAAGGCCAAGGACGGCGGTGCCGTTGGAGACAACCGCGACGAGGTTCCCCCGGTTGGTGTAGGTCCACCCTTTTTCCGGATCGGCGGCAATAGCCAGACAGGCCAGGGCGACGCCTGGCGAATAGGCCAGGGACAGGTCTTTCTGGTTGCGGCAGGGCTTGACGGGCACGACTTCGAGTTTGCCGGTGCGCCACGTGGAGTGGTACCGGAGAGCTTCTTCTTTCGTGAAAAGCGCCATGTGGGGAACCTCGTTTGGTTGGTTGTGCACTAACGATCGGCGGGGATATCCGCCTGTTGCGCCGTTTTGGGGGTGGCCGCAGCCTGTCCGAGCAGGCGTTCGGCAATGGCTTTGGCCGCCCGACGCCCGGCGCCCATGGCCGAGATGACCGTGGCCGCGCCGGTGACGATGTCGCCGCCGGCGAAGACATTGGGCAGGGAGGTTTCTCCGGTGGCCGCATCGGCGACGATGTAGCCCCGGCGGTAGGTTTCAAGACCCGGCGTGGTCTGGCTGATCAGCGGGTTGGCTCCGGTGCCGACGGCCACAATGGCCATGTCGGCCTCTATGGAGCAGGAGTCGCCCTCACAGGCCACCGGGGCGCAGCGTCCCGAGGCATCGGGTTCGCCAAGCTGCATTTTTTGCAGGACAATACGTTGGAGCCGGCCGTTTGCATCGCCGATGAATTCAATCGGCGCGTTCAGACACAGGATTTCCAGCCCTTCTTCCTTGGCGTGGTGCAGCTCCTCGCGCCGGCACGGCATTTCGTGTTCGGTGCGGCGGTAGGCCAGGGACACCTTTTCGGCGCCCAGGCGCATGGCCGTGCGGGCCGCGTCCATGGCCACGTTGCCCCCGCCGAAGACCACCGCCCGTTTGGCCGGGAACGTGGGGGTGTCGGAAATCGGGAACTTGTAGGCCCGGCCCAGGTTGGCCCGGGTCAGGTATTCGTTGGCGGAAAACACGCCGATCAGATTCTCGCCGGGAATGCCGATAAAACGCGGCAGTCCGGCGCCGACGCCGATGAAAACGGCGTTATAGCCCATTTTCCCAAGCAGTTCCGGGACGGTAATGGTTTTGCCGCCGACCCAGTTGGTGCGAAACTCCACGCCAAGGGCCTTCATGGCATCGATTTCCTGGCGCACGACGCCCTTGGGCAGCCGGAATTCCGGGATGCCGTAGACCAGCACGCCGCCGACTTCATGCAGGGCCTCGAAGACCGTCACCGGGATGCCCCGGGCGGCCAGATAGCCGGCACAGGTGAGGCTTGACGGCCCCGAGCCGATGCAGGCCACTTTCAAATCGTCCCGGGGCATGACGCAGGCCGGGCCGCCCGTGACGGTTTCACAGGCCGATTTGGCCAGGTAGGCATCGGCCACGAACCGCTCCAGGCGGCCGATGGCCACGGGCTCGCCTTTCTTGCCCAGGATACACGAGCCTTCGCACTGGTTTTCCTGAGGGCAGACCCGCCCGCACACGGCCGGCAGGGAGTTGGTTTCGCGCAATACGGCATAGGCCGCGTCGAGATCGCCCGTGACCACTTTTTGGATGAAGCCGGGGATGTTGACTTCAACCGGGCAGCCCTGGCGACAGGTTGGTTTCTTGCATTGCAGACAACGTTGCGCCTCGGTGTGGGCCATTTCCGGGGTGTAGCCGAGCGCCACTTCCTGGAAGTTATGGGCCCGTACCTGCGCCGGCTGTTCAGGCATGGCGGTGCGGGGGACCTTGACCTTTTTACTTGGAGCAAGTGCAGACATGGCTTTTCTTAAACTCCTCGTAGGAAAGGCGTTCTTGATCCTTGAAGGCGGTCAGGCGGGCCGAAAGCCCGTCAAAATCGACGAGATGTCCGTCGAATTCCGGTCCATCCACACAGGCGAACCGGGTCTCGCCGCCCACACTGACGCGACAGGCGCCGCACATGCCAATGCCGTCGACCATGATCGAATTGAGACTGACCGTGGTCTTGACCCCAAAGGGTTTGGTGGCGGCGGCTACGGCCCGCATCATCGGCACGGGGCCGATGGCCACCACTTCGGCCACGGTTTTATCGTTTTCCAGGCGTTCGACGAGCAGATCCGTGACCAGGCCGGCCCGGCCGCAACTGCCGTCGTTGGTGGCGATGAGCACCTCGGGGCAAAAGGAGCACAGTTCCTCGCGAAACAGCAGCAAATCCTCGCAGCGCGCGCCGATAATCGACACCACGTGGTTGCCGGCCATATGGTGGCCTTTGGCGATGTGGTGCATGGCCGCGATCCCTGTGCCGCCGCCGACGCAGATGACCGGTCCGTCCAATTTATGGATGTCGGTCGGTTTGCCGAGCGGGCCGCACAAATCCAGGATGTCGTCCCCGGCATCCAAGGTCTCCAGGCAGGCGGTCGTTTTGCCAAGGACCAGATAGACCAGGGTAATGGTTCCGGCCGACGGATCGGTGTCGGCGATGGTCAGGGGAATGCGTTCCCCGTCTTCCCGGACGCGAAGGATCACGAAGTTCCCGGGCTTGGCCTTTTCCGCAATTTGCGGGGCCTCGATGACCAGCGAACTGGTCGCGCCCGGAATGAGCTTACGTTTGCGCAGGATTCGGCTTGGCATCAGCGCTCCACTACGCGCCCAGACGGGCGCGACTTAGCCGAGGTTCGGTTGCACGTATAGCTCCCCGCCATGGCAATCGTTAATGACCAACAGCGGGAAGTCCTTGACCGTCAACTCCCGTATGGCCTCCGGACCAAGATCCTCGTATGCGATGACCTTGGCGTCGGTGATGCGCTGCGATAAGAGCGCTCCGGCGCCGCCGGTGGCCCCCAGATACACCGCCTTGTATTGCGTCAGCGCCGCTTTGACGGCGTCATTCCGCTTACCCTTGCCGATGGAGCCCTTGAGTCCCAGGGAATGCAGCCTCGGGGCATAGGAGTCCATGCGGTAGCTGGTGGTGGGGCCGGCCGCGCCAATGGGACGTCCCGGAGGCGCGGGGGAGGGCCCAACGTAGTAAACCAGCGCGCCTTTCAGGTCAAAGGGAAGCGACTCTCCTGCGTCAAGTGCTTCGACAAGGCGCTTATGGGCGGCGTCGCGCGCGGTGTAGATGTGGCCGGAAACAAAGACCACATCCCCGGGTTTGAGCTGTTCCACGTCGGCGTCGGACAGCGGCGTGGTAAGGTGGTACTCGGCCATTAGAACACGACCTCCTTGTGGCGGGCGCTGTGGCACTGGACATTGACGGCCAGCGGCAGACTGGCCAGATGGCACGGGGCGACCTTGATCTTGACGGCAAGACTCGTCGTTTTGCCGCCGAGGCCCATGGGCCCGATGCCAAGCTGGTTGATGGCTTCGAGCAGTTCGTCTTCGAGCTTGGCGATGGCCGGGTCGGGATGGCGATCGTCGAGGGTGCGCATCAAGGCCTTTTTGGAGTTGATGGCCGCCAGTTCGAAGTTGCCGCCGATGCCGACGCCGATGATGGTCGGCGGGCAGGGGTTGGGGCCTGCCTCGGCCACGCGATGCACCACAAATTCCTTGATGCCCTCCCAGCCCTGGGCCGGGGCCAGCATGGTGACGCGGGACATGTTTTCCGAACCGCCACCTTTGGCCATCATGCAGATTTTGAGCGTGTCGCCGGGCACGATGTCGAAGTGGATGACGGCCGGCGAGTTGTCGCCGACGTTTTTGCGGCTGAACGGATCACAGGTGGACTTGCGCAGATAGCCGTCCTTGTAGCCCTTTACCATGCCGTCGTTTATGGCCTGCCGCAGGCTGCCGCCTTCGATTTTGACGTCTTCGCCGACCTCGACGAAAAAGACGCCAAGGCCACAGTCCTGGCACAGGGGCAGGCCGGTTTCCCGGGCGAGCGCCGCATTTTCCAGCAATTGTCGGAAGATTTCTTTGGCCGCCGGAGAGTCCTCGGCGGCGTGGCAACGCTCGAAAGCGGCCTGCACGTCGGCGGGCAATTCCCGATTGGCCGTGATGCACATGGCCGCCACGGCCTGGCTGATGTCGCTTGCCGGTATCATCTTCATGTTAGAAGTCCTTTTTGAGAAAGCGCGGCAGGATGTTTTTGACGGCGGCCAGGGCCATTTTGCGGCGCAGCTTGCCGAGTTGTTCCTGGAGCGGGATCTGTTTGGGGCAGACGTCCTCACAGGCGAGCAATCCCATGCAGCCGAAGATGCCCTCGTCCGTGCCGACGATCTCGAAATACGCTTTTTCCGTCCGTTCATCGCGGGGATCAAGGATAAACCGGGCCAGACGGTTGAGGGCCACGGCTCCAAGAAAATCCTCACGCATAAGGGCCGTGCCGCAAGCGGCCACGCAACAGCCACACTCGATGCAGCGGTCGAGCTCATAAATTTGCTCGGCCAAATGATTGTCCATGCGTTCTTCCGGCGCCTTGGGATCGAAGACCTTGTCGGTATGCACCCAGGATTCGACCTTCTGGTACATCCCCCGGAACCACGTGCCGGTGTCGACGGACAAATCGCCGACCAGTTTGAAGACCGGCAACGGCATCAGGGTGATGGCGTCGGGCAGATCCTTGGTCTTGGTGTGGCAGGCCAGACCCGGCCGGCCGTTTATGACCATGGCGCAGGCGCCGCAGATGCCGGCCCGACAACAGAAATCGAACATGAGCGTCGGGTCGAGTTCCTCCCGAATCCTGTTTAAGGCGATAAAAAGCGTCATGGACGGGGTTTCGTTTAACTCATACCGATCCATATGCGGCCTGGAGGTCGCATCCGTCGGATTGTAGCGGAATATATTGAAGGTCAGCGTTCTGGCCATGACCGTATTCTCCTTTCGCTGTGAAGCGTTTGCAAGCGCATCCCCCAGCCAGGGGGCCCGGGGGGGATGATCCCCCCCGGCCGCCGGAGGCCTCTTCCCCTCTCCCTACTTTGCCTCCGCTTCCATGGGGATGATCTTGCCGCCGCCGTAGCCGCGGTCTCCGGGCGGGATCTCGAACACCCGGGTCGCCGCCTCGTAGGACAGGGTTGGCAGGCTGTCCCCCTCCTTCCAGGTGGCCAGGGTGCGCTTGAGCCAGTCACGGTCGTTGCGCTCGGGATAGTCTTCGCGGGTGTGCGCGCCACGCGATTCGGTGCGCATGAGCGCCCCGTGGGCCACGCACAGGGCGAGCTTGACCATGCCTTCGATTTTAAGGGCCATGGTCAGTTCCGGGTTGGCCCCCTTGCCGTTGCTGCGCAGCCCCACCTTGCGGGCCCGACCCAGGATTTCCTGGAGTTCGGCCACGCAGGTCTCCAGGTCCTTGCCGTTTCGGAAAATGCCGGCGCCCTTCATGATGGAGTCGAACATGGCGTTGCGGACGACATACGGATTTTCCCGGCCATGCCGACAGGCGACAAGATCGTCTATGCGGGACTGCTGGCGGGCCATGGCGTCGCGAACAGCCCCTGTTGCAAAGGTCGTTTCCGTCCCTTTTAAGAACTCGACGACCTTGCCGCCGACAATCATGCCGGCAACGACGGTTTCCGCCAGGGAGTTGCCGCCCAGACGGTTAAAGCCGTGCATGTCCCAGCACGCCGCCTCGCCGGCCGCAAACAGCCCCGTAAGACCGTAGGCCGCGCCGTCCTTGTTGGTGCGCACACCGCCCATGGAATAGTGCTGGGTCGGACGCACCGGGATCAACTGGTGCACGGGGTCGATGCCAAGGAAGGATTGGCAGATCTCATCGACTTCCCGCAATTTGGTGCGGATATGCTGTTCGCCCAGATGACGGATATCGAGCCAGAGATGGTCGCCGTAGGGCGAGGGCACGCCGAGGCCCTTGCGCATATGCTCGGTCATGCGGCGGCTGACCACGTCGCGGGAGGCCAGTTCGGCCTTTTCCGGCTCATAGTCGGGCATAAACCGGTATTCGTTTTTATCGAGCAGGGTGCCGCCGTCGCCCCGACAGCCCTCGGTGACCAGAATATCGGTCGGCACGATGCCGGTCGGGTGGAACTGGACGGCTTCCATGTTGCCAAGGGACACCACCCCGGTGTTGAGGGCCGCGATCAGGCCGCCGCCGTCGCAGATGACCGCGTTGGTGGACTCCCGGTAAATGCGGCCGAAGCCGCCGGTGGCGATCAGCGTGGCTCTGGCCAGATAGGCGGTCATCTCGCCGGTTTTGAGGCAACGGGCGATAACGCCCATGCAGGTCGAACCGTCGTGGATGAGGGCTATGGCCTCGACCTTGTCCACCACGTTAACGCCCATCTGGGCGGCGCGGTTATCCAGGGTGTAGAGGACGCAATGCCCGGTGCCGTCAGACGTATAGCAGGTGCGCCACTTGGCCGTGCCGCCGAAATTGCGTGAGTGGATCAGGCCTTCCTTTTCCGGTTTTTCAAATGCGGTAAACGGCTTGCCGCCCTTGTAATAGGTCTGTTCACCGGGAACGACCCGGTTCCAGGGCACGCCCCAAAAGGCCATCTGGCGCATGGCGATAGGGGCGTTGTTGCAAAAAAGCCGGGCCACTTCCTGGTCGCAGCCCCAATCCGAGCCTTTGACCGTGTCGTTAAAATGGACGTCCGGCGAGTCTCCTTCCCCCATGGCCGAGTTGCCAAGCGCCGCCTGCATGCCGCCCTGGGCGGCCGAAGAGTGGGAGCGACGGGCCGGAACAATGGACAGGCAGATGACCGAGAAACCCGCATCGGCGGCCTCAATGGCCACGCGTTCGCCGGCCAGCCCCGCGCCTACGCACAACAGATCGGTTTGTATGATCCTCATGACGGCATCCTTATTTGAGCGGCAGGAAATAGTAACGGAGCAGGGACAACAGGCCGATGACGATAAAGATGGTGGTCAGCAGGTTTTCCTTCTTCTTGATGCCGAACCGTCCGGCCCGGTCGAGGAAACCCCACTTGACCAGGATGCGATAGAATCCGATGCCCACATGCAGTTCCACCATGGGCAGCAGGAACAGATAAAAGACAAACCAGAAGCCGGTCTGAATGCGGGCGGCGCTTTTTTCAGCGGTAATCGGCAGGTTGGTCAAAACCACCCACATGTGAATGCCGCCGAGAATAAGAATGGCCATGGCCGTCACTGCCTGGACAACCCACAGCCAGGTATCGGTGTGGCGCATGCGCTGGGCATTAGCCAGCATGATGCGTTGTTCTTTGGTCTTGAAAGGGATTTTTCGGGCAGCCAGGACAAAGTGCACCAAAAAAGCCAGGAAGATCAGCGGCCCGCCGACCTGGGCCATGTAGGTGACTTCGAAAAACCAGGCCAGGGCATTCATCACGCCGGGGCCGAGCAGGATACTCGACACCAGGATGAGGTGGCACCACATAAAGAGGATGAGCGCTGCGCCGGAAAGCATCTGCACCCAGTCGAGGTAGGCTGAAAGTCTGCCGATAGGCAGACCTTCATGCGTTGCCGTGGTTGGTACGGACATCGTGTTCCTCCGTCCTGCTTACGATTTGATGGTGGCGACAACAGTGGCGGCTTCCGCAGACTCTTCCAGGATCAGCATGTCTTCGGGGTCATCGGCATATTCTTCGTTGGAGCCGGACAGGACGGCGGCCAACCGGCGTTCGTCCAGAGCGTTTTCCCATTTGGCCACAACGATGGTGGCGATGCCATTGCCGATCATATTGGTGATGGCCCGGGCTTCGGACATGAACCGGTCAACGCCAAGCAGCAAGGTCAGCGAAGCCACGGGAATGGTGCCAACGGTCTGAAGCGTGGCGGCCAGGGTGATGAACCCGCCGCCGGAAACGGCGGCCGCGCCTTTGGAGGTCAAAAGCAGGATGCCAAGCAGGTAGAGTTGGTGGCTCAAATCCAAGGGCGTATTGGTGGCCTGGGCCAGGAAGACGGCGGCCATGGTCAGATAGATGCAGGTGCCGTCGAGATTAAACGAATAGCCCATAGGCAGGCACAGGCCGACCACGGACTTGTCCGCGCCAACGTTTTCAAGCTTGGCCATCATGCGGGGCAGGGCCGCCTCGGAGGAGGAGGTGCCAAGCACGAGCAGAATTTCCTCCTTGATGTAGCACAGATAGCGCCACAGCGAAAATCCGGCCAGTTTGCAGACCACAAAGAGCACGCCGAAGATGAAAATGATGCAGGTCGAGTAGACGCCGAGCATGAGATACAGGAGCTTCAAGAGCGCTTCGGCCCCCTGGGAGGCCACCACATAGGCAATGGCGCCAAAGGCGCCCAAGGGGGCGAAATACATGATATAGTGAACGACTTTGAATAAGCCTCGTGAAAATTCGTCGATGATCCTGACGAACGCTTTGGCCTTTTCGCCAAGGTTGGCCAGGGCAATGCCGAAGAGGATGGAGAAGAACAGCACCTGCAGGATGTCACCCTTGGCAAACGCGTCGACCACCGACGTCGGCACGATGTTCATGAGGAAGTCCACGGTGCTCATCTTTTTGGCCACGCCGGCATAGGCTTCGACCTTGGCGATCTCGGCCTGATTCGATTGCAGCTTGGCGGCGTATTCATCCATGCCCCGACCGGGGCCGTACAGGTTGACGATGACCAGCCCGATGGCCAGGGCAAAGAGCGTCATGGTCCAGAAGTAGAGCATACACTTGATGCCGACGCGGCCGACCTTGCCCATGTCGCCCATTTTGGCGATGCCGGTGACCACCGTACAGAAGATGATCGGCGCGATGATCATTTTGACCATGCGGATAAAGGCTGTTCCAAAGGGTTGCATTTGGCTGGCGAAATTTTTGGTGCCCGGTACGAGGCCCAGGACGATACCCGCGAAAATACCGAAGATGACCCAGAAATACAGAGACTTGTAGATTGCTTTATGGCCGCTCATAGTGAAGCTCCTTGGCGGGCGCCCGACCGAAGATCCATGCGTCCCGCGTTTCGCCGAAAGGCAGTGTGTGAGCGTATGGACAGATCAGGCACAGACCCATCCTTCCCCCAGCCAAACCCCTTCCGGATGGGTCTCGCGACCCTGGTCCGGTACCTTTCTTAACGGCAAGCTTCGTGCCAGAGCTCCTTCTGAGTCGTCTTGTTTATTTTATAAAGAATAAGAGAAGGTTATCATGATGACCGTTCGGCGGTACAACGAAAGTGGGGCATGAAAGTGGGGCGTTAACGCCACACATATGTAGCACAAGTGGGGCATATGCCACACTTGTGGCGCACAGGAGGAGAGGGACTTACGCGATGCCCAAACGGGCCATATTGCGGTAGAGGGTACGTCGATCCACACCCAGATGCCGGGCCGCCTTTGAGCGATTGCCACCGGCTTCGCGCAGCGCCGCCAGGATGGCTTCCCGTGACAGACCGCCGCGGAGGGAATGCTGCAAGGCGCGGGGAGGCAGCTCGCAGGAAGGAGCCAGGAGTTCGCGGGGCAGGTAGGCCGGCAGAATTTCGCCGCCCGGGCACAGCACGCAGGCGTGCTCCATGGCGTACTTGAGTTCGCGGACATTGCCCGGCCAGGGATAGAGCATGAGAATGGCCATGACCTCTTCGGACAGCCGGGTGATGGTCTTGCCGAAGTTGGCCGCCAATTGGCGCATAAAGTGGTCGGCCAGCAGCGGGATATCCTCGGCCCGGTCGCGCAGCGGCGGCAGCCGCATCTCCACGACTTTCAGCCGGTAGTACAGGTCGGCCCGGAAAAAGCCGGCCCGGATGCGTTCGGGCAGATCCACATTGGTGGCGGCGATCACCCGCACGTCGGCCTTGCGGGTTTTGGTTTCGCCGACCCGCTCGAATTCCTTGGTTTCAAGCACGCGCAACAGCCCCAGTTGCAAGCGTGGTGAGACGTCGCCAATTTCATCGAGAAAAATCGTTCCGCCCTGGGCCGCTTCGAAGCGGCCGACTTTGTCGCGGATGGCTCCGGTAAAAGCCCCGCGCACATGGCCGAACAGTTCGCTGCCGAGCAGCTCGTCGGACAGCGCCGAACAGTTGACCTTGACCAGCGGTTTTTTGGCCCGCGAGCCGCCATAGTGGATGGCTTCGGCCACCAGTTCCTTGCCCGTGCCCGATTCGCCGGTAATAAGAACCGTGGTGTCGATTTCCCCGAGTTGGTCGAGCACCGGGTAAATGTCGCGCATGACCTTGGATTTGCCGATAAGGCCCCGATGGCGATGGAGATCCGTCAGGCGCTTTTCCAGATCGGCCAGACGCGTGATGTCGCGGATAATAAGCACCGCGCCGACGAAGTTGCCGGATTCGCCGGTCAGGGGCATGGAGTTGATGACCACCACCCGGCCGGGGTTTTGGCCTTTGCATTCCACGCGGTATTCCATCAGCGGTTTTTGCGTGGACAGCGTCTCGCGAAGCGCGGCAAAACATCCCCGCTGGCAGGCCCCGGACACCACCTGCTGGCCGCCCGGGCCGGTCAGGATGTCGCCGACAAAACAAACGTCGGTCAGCGGCCGGTTGGTCTTTATGACGCGCATTTCCGTGTCCACCACCACAATGGCGTCGGGGATGGCCTGGAAAATGGCTTCCTGATTGAGCCGCAGGCTTTCCTTTTCCGCCAGCAACTGGTGCATTTCCCGCTCGGCGCGCAGGCGTTCGGTCACGTCCTGGACCATGGGCATGAAATACAGGGGGCGGCCGGCCACGTCGCGAATCAGGCGCACCGACAGGTGGACCCAGACCGTGGCGTCATCGCTGTGGACGTAGCGCTTGTCGATGTCGTAGCGGTCGATTTCCCCGGCCAGCAGGCGTTCAGCCCAGGCGATGGTTTCCGGCACATCCTCGGGATGGGTGATTTCGAGCATGGACTTGTCCAAAAGCTCGGATTCGGCGTAGCCGGTGATGCGGCACAGGGCGTCATTGACGCGTAAAAACCGGTAGTCGAGGGAAAGGATGCTGGCCCCGATGGGGGATTGGTCGAAGGTGCGGCGAAATTTTTCCTCGCTCTCCCGCAGGACGGATTCGGCCTGCTTGCGGTCGGTGACGTCGCGCACAATCCAGACGCTGTGATCGGGGCCGCCCTTGTGATGAAAGCCGCTGGCCGAGACCTCCAGGGGGACGGTGGTGCCGTCGGGCCGGCATCCGGTCAGCTCGCCCCGAAACCGGCCCGTGTCGGCCAGGGCGGCCAGTCCCTGGCGTAGTCGGCCGTCGGCGTTGTGGATGACGCCGGCCAGATCGGTTTGGATCAGTGCCCTCTCGGAGAGGCCGAAAATACGTTCGGTTTCCGGATTGGCGGTCAGAATCCTGCCGGAAGCGCCACACAGGATGACGCCGTCGATGCTGCCGGTGACGATGGAGCGGTAGCGCTCCAAGATGTCGTTATAGGCCTCTTCGGCCTGCTTGCGGGCCGTGATGTCAATATTGAGGCCCTCGATGTAGCTCACTGCGCCGGATTCGTCCCGCACCACCCGGGCGGCCTGGGAAATCCACTTGAGGCTTTTGTCTTTGCGGTAAAACCGGGTTTCCAGTCCGGTGACGACGCCGTCCCTGGCCAGCAGGGCCAGAAATTTGTCCCGGTCCGCCGGGTCCACGTAGAGTTCGGAGCGCAGATCCGTCAGCGCCCGGATCATGTCTTCGGGGTCGTCGTAACCGAGGATGGCGGCCAGGGCCGGGTTGACGGACAGAAATCGGCCTTCGGGGCAGGATTGGAAAATGCCTTCCACGGCATTGGTGAAAAAGCCCCGGTACTTGTCCAGATCGTTTTGAATGGTCGAAACATCGGCCAGGGAAAAGACATAGAGCGGATCGCCCCCGAGACGCAGCGGGCGTTTGGACAGCAGGAACCAGCGCGGCCGGCCGGCCGTGTCGTCGCGACGCACCAGGATGCCCCGGCCGGCCGGTGGCGTCTGTACGGAATCGGACAGGCCGAGGTCGCGCCACCGGGGATAGACCACGCCGGACAGGTTGAGGTCCAACATGCGCCGGGCTTCGGCGTCGGCCTCGACCACCACGCCGTCATCACCGACGAGGACCACGCCGACGGCTATGGGGGCATGTGGGGACATCGTCGCGGCGACCGAGGGCGTCTAGCGGACGACGACGGTTGAAACGGAGTTTTTCGGCGACCCGGAAACGATCTTGCGGCTGACGGCCAGATAGATCAGGGCCTTGCGCTTGTCGTCGTAAAACCGGGTGACCTGGGTGTCTTTGAACAGCACCGACGTGCCCTCGGAGAACACTTTCTTTTTCTTGGGGAACTTCTCGGGAATGGCGATCGGCCCGGTCTGGCGGCAATCCAGAGAGAATTCGGACGGATCCTCGGCCAGCCCCACCGAGCCGGAAATGCCGCCGGTGCGGGCCTGACTCATGTAGCAGACCACGCCGGGGACGTCGGGATCTTCAAAGGCGTTGACGCAGACCTTATGGTTGGCTCCGAGCAGCTTCCATTCGGTGGTGACGCAGTCGATTTCTTCGGCGGCCACGGGCAGGGCGGCGGCAACCAGGGGCAGGATGGCAAACACGAGCGTGGCGATAGGGCGCATAGCAGCTGCCTCGTTGTTTTGGACGGGTTTGGGAAGACAGACCACAGCACCATACGCCAAACCCGCGTTGTGCGCCATACGTTGAAAAATGACCGCCGTCGGATGACTGGGGGGCCGCCAGCATCGCATCTGGGGTGCGCCAGGGGCGCTTTTCGGTTTTTTAGCCGCCTATGCCGACACCGCCTACGTATTTTTCGGCCAGGGCTGCCCAGGCCAGCACTTCCTCGCGGGTATGGGGCAGGATGTCGGACATGCGGTAGTCCCGGCCAAGCTGCTGCCATTTGGATTTCCCAACGTGGCGATACGGCTGGATGGACAATCCTTGGGAGGAAGACAGGCTGGCGGCAAATTGGGCCGTGGCCTTGATGTTGTCCGTCGTGTCGTTGACGCCGGGGATAAGGGGCAGGCGTAGCTCCAAGGGCACACCGGCCTTGCTTAACCGGGTGAGATTTTCGAAAATCCGTTCATTGGAGACGCCGGTCAGCCGGCGGTGCTGGACCGGGTCCATATGCTTGAGGTCGCAAATAGCCAGATCCAGGCAGTCGATCAGCGCGGCGAAGACCTCCCAGGGAGCTTGCCCGCAGGTCTTCATCGCGGTGTGCAAACCCCGGGCCTTGGCCGCGTGCAGGCATTCCCGCAAAAAGGGGTACTGCATGGTGGGCTCGCCGCCGGTAAAGGTCACGCCGCCGCGTTCCTTGTAGAATTTACGGTCGCCTTCCACTTCCTCCATGACTTCCGCCACGGTCAGATAGCGGCCGGCGATGTGCATGGAGTCGGCATAGCAGGCGGACACGCAGTCGCCGCACAGGTTGCAGACGGTCCGGTCTATGGCGATCTGGCCATATTCGGTCAGGCGGATGGCCTTGCGGGGGCAGACGGTCATGCATTTTACGCATGAGCTGCACGGGTGCGGTATCCGCATGATTTCCGGGGCGGAATTCATGGATTCCGGATTGGGGCACCACTGGCAACGCAGCGGACAGCCCTTGAAGAACACCATGGTGCGGATGCCGCCGCCTTGGACGGGGAGACGGTGTATGTCGAAAATGAGTCCGATGGGACCGGGGCGGTTGCGATCAGCTTGGTTGAAAAGATGGTGTTGCTGCTTCCAATGCATCATGCGCCTTTGCTCAGGGAGGCGGTCCGCTTCCCCTTTGTACGGATTTTCCGGTAGGAAAAGGCACTCTAAACATTTTCTATTCCAATATTTGAAAAGATATGTATTCCATTTTGTTACAGACAATCGCGGCTGGCAGGGGCGGGCCGCACGGAGAAAACGCGCAACCATGGTTGACAACGCGTCGGCATCCCGGCCATCCCAAAACGAGACAGGACGGCCTCTGGGGCTTTTCGGGCGTCAACTGTCGTTGTCATAATCCGTTCGCCGGTTGCGGGCGCGGCATGGTGTTGTTGCTTTGGGGGAGGAACCGTATGTCGCCTGAGGAAAAACAATCTGCACCGCAACGTCCGGCTCCATTGACGCTTTTGCGGGAGCTGGAGAGCCTTCGGGCGCGCATCCGCGAATTGGAATTGACCACCACGGGCGTGTGCCTTGCATCCGAGAGGCCGTCGAGGAGCGGTTCTTTTGCCGGAGGAGCCAATAGCAGCGGACACCCGCTTGATTTTGGCGACATTTTCAACATCGAGGCGATCCAGGAAATCCAGGACGCCTTTGCCGCCGCCACCAACGTGGCTTCCATCATTACCGATACCGAGGGGCGGCCGATCACCCGGCCCAGCCGTTTTTGCCGGCTCTGCCGCGACGTGGTGCGTCGGACGCCCAAAGGGCTGGCCAACTGCATCCGTTCCGATGCCGCGTTTGGCTCCTCCGAGCCCCGGGAGCCGATTATGCGGCCGTGCCTGAGCAGCGGGCTATGGGACGGCGGCGCCAGCATCTGCGTGGGGAATCGGCAGATTGCGACCTGGGTGGTCGGACAGGTGCGCCTTGACACCGCCGATGCGGGCCGGATGCGCGCCTATGCGGCCGAGATCGGGGCTGACGCCGACCTGTACCGGGAGGCGTTTGCCGAAACGCCGGTCATGTCCCGGGACCAGTTTTTAAACGTATGCCGGGCGCTTTGCCTGATCGCTTCCCAGATTTCGAGTCTGGCCGAACAAAATTGCCTGCAAGCCCAGGCCATCGAACTGCGCCGGCAGGCGGAAACGGCCCTGCGTGAAAGCGAGGCCCGTTTTCGGCAACTCGCCGAAGCCACGTTTGAGGGGATCTTTATCCTTGAGGACAATGTGATTCGTGACACCAACCAGGCCGGTCAGGCCTTGTTCGGATACGCGCGGGAGGAGCTTTGCGGTCGGGATATCGAGACGTTGGTTGCGCCGCAGTGCCGGCCGTTGGCCGGACTTTGGGCCGATGGCGACGGTGCGGCCGCCCGGGTGGCGGTGTTGCTGCGGGCCGACGGTTCGCAGCGGACCTGCGAGGTGCGCAAGCGGGGCATTGTGTTTCAGGGGAACCCGGCCCGGGTGCTGGCCATCCGCGACATCACCGAACGAGTGTTGTCCGAGCAGGCCGCCAGGGAAAAACAGGAACAGCTTCTTCAGGCCGACAAGATGGTGTCGCTTGGCGTGCTGGTGGCCGGCATGGCCCATGAAATCAACAATCCAAACAGCGTGATGACATTGAATCTGCCGCTTTTCATGGATATTTGGGAGGATATTGCGCCGCTTCTCGAAACCTATTACCGCGAAAACGGGGATTTTTTGGCCGGCGGCCTTGAATACTCCGAACTGCGCAGCTTAATGCCCGATTTGCTGGCCCGCATGTATGAGGGCGCCACGCGCATCCGGACCATTGTGGGGAGCCTGAAAAATTTTTCCCGGCGTTCGTCCGGCGACGTCAAATGGGCAATCGACGTCAATGCGGTGGTGTGCGATTCCCTGGATCTGGTTGGCAATCTGGTCGCCAAGGCCACCAACCGTTTCCGCGTGGCCCTGGCCGCAAAACTGCCGGCCGTAATGGCCAATCCCCAGGAAATCTCCCAGGTCATCATCAATCTCGTGGTCAACGCCTGTCAGGCGCTGACCCAGCGCGATCAAGCCCTTTCCGTCAGCACGTTTCTTGATGCGGACAAGGACGAAGTGGGCGTTCGGGTCGTTGACGAAGGCGTCGGCATTCCCGCCGAGAATATACCAAAGCTTGTCGAGCCGTTTTTTACGACCAAGCGGGAAACCGGCGGGACGGGGCTCGGGCTTTCGGTTTCCTCGACCATCGTCGAGGAGCATGGAGGCCGATTGCAGTTTTTTTCCGGAGCAGGCGGCGGGGCGACCGTGGAGTTGCGCCTGCCGATTGCCGGACAGGGGGCGGCTGCGTCGTCGCAGGGCGAGGGATGCAGCGGGCCTGCCGATACGGATGGGGGAAGGCGCGCATGAAGACGGCTCTGCACGGACCGGGAGCGGCCAAACGGGTCTCGCCCCGGTATCCGGTGCTTTTGATTGATGATGAGGAGGCGTGGCTGCACAGCTTTGTCGGCGCGTTACGGGCTTGCGGCGTGGATAACGTGGTGCCGTTGGCCGACAGCCGGCTGGCGCTCGACGTCCTGGCCCGGGAGCCCTTTTGCGCGGTGGCCGTGGATCTCCTTATGCCGCATTGTTCCGGCGAAGAGCTGATTCCCAAAATTCTGGCCGAACATCCGGAACTGCCGGTATTGGTCATTTCGGGGTTGCATCAGATCAAATCGGCGGTGAACTGTATCCGTCTCGGCGCCTTTGATTTTATCGTCAAAACCGAGTCGCGTGATACGCTTGTGGCCGGCATCAAGCACGCTATCGAAATTTTCGAATTGCGCCGGGAAAATTGCCGTCTGCGCCAACGGCTTTTTCAGAAGGAACTGGATCACCCGGAGGTGTTTCAGGCCATTATCACGGGTGATGCAACCATGCGGGCGGTGTTTCACTACGTGGAGGCCATTGCCGAGACCTCCTGGCCGGTGCTGGTGACCGGGGAAAGCGGCGTGGGCAAGGAGCTTATCGCCCAGGCCATCCATCAGGCCAGCCGGCGTCCCGGCCGGTTTGTGGCCGTCAATATGGCCGGCCTGGACGACAGTATGATGGCCGATACGCTTTTCGGTCACAAAAAAGGCGCGTTTACCGGGGCGCTTCAGGCTCGGGCGGGGCTCGTGGAGACGGCCCGGGATGGCACGCTCTTTCTGGATGAGATTGGCGACCTGAGCCAGGAATCCCAGAAAAAATTGCTGCGTCTGGTGCAGGAAGGCGAATACGCTCCGCTGGGGGCGGATATGTCGCGGAAGTCCACGGCCCGGATTATCGCCGCGACGCATCAGGATTTGGGTGCGCTTCAGACCGGGGGACGTTTCCGACGGGATCTGTATTTTCGTCTGCGCGGCCACATGGTGTCCCTGCCGCCTCTTCGGGAGCGCGTGGGCGACTTGCCGCTTTTGCTCGATCATTTTGCCGCTGCTGCGGCGCAGGAGCTTGGTCGCTCCCTTCGGGTCGATGTCGCGGGAATTGCGGGGCTGCTCGGGGGATATGCGTTTCCGGGCAATGTGCGGGAGTTGTGCCATCTGGTCCATGACGCGGCCCGTCTGTCCCGGGACGGGGATCTTGGGCCGGAGCAGTTTGCGATGGTGTGCCTTGCTGATCCGGCCATGCGGATCGGGGCGGTTGCCGGGCAACCCGATGCGCCCCTGCTGGAGTTTGGACGGGAACTGCCCACGCTGCGACAGGCCCGGGTGTTGCTTATCGAAGAGGCCTTGCGGCGGGCCGGGGGCAATCAATCCACGGCTGCCGAACTGCTCGGCGTGTCGCGCCAGGCAATCAGCAAGTTTTTGCAATCTGGCGCGGGGGACGAGGGATAGCGCGCCCCGCCGGCGCAAGAACGGCAAAACGACGTAAAATCACGATCCGTCGTGGGAGGGCGGGCAAGACATCTTTTTGCTGCAAAAGGGGTTCCCCGGGCATTGTGTCTATTGAAGGCGATGCGGGCAACGGTGTATCTGCACCATGTGTCCTATCTGCTATGGATATCCGGAGGTCTTGTTATGAGCATGCTGTTTTCACCCATAAAAATTGGCCCGCTTACGCTGGCGAATCGTATCGCTGTCGCGCCCATGTGCCAGTATTCTGCCGTCAACGGGCAGGCGACGGATTGGCATCACATGCATCTCGGAACGCTGGCGTCGTCCGGCGCGGGGATGCTTATCATCGAGGCCACGGCCGTCGAACCGCAGGGCCGTATTTCCCCGGCGGATCTGGGGCTTTGGTCCGAGACGCAGCAAACGGCCCTGGACCGGGTTTTGCGGGCCGTCCGTTCCTTTTCCTCCATGCCTGTTCTTGTCCAACTCGCCCACGCCGGGCGCAAGGCGTCTACCGGCAAGCCCTGGGAAGGCGATGCATTTCTTGCCCCGGCGGATGGCGGCTGGGAAGTCGAGGCCCCCTCGTCTCTCCCGTATGATCCAAATGCAGGTGTGCCGCGCGCGCTTGACGCCGCCGGGCTTGACCGTATTGAGGCGAATTTTGTCGCTGCCGCCCGGCGCGCCGTAGCCCTGGGGCTGGCTGGTGTCGAGGTGCATTGCGCCCATGGCTACCTGCTGCATCAATTCCTTTCGCCACTTTCCAATCAGCGCGACGATCTGTACGGCGGCACGCTTGAAAACCGTATGCGTTTTCCGCTGCGCGTTTTTGCCGCTGTCCGGGAGGCCTTGCCGCAAACGCGGGTTCTTGGCATCCGCATTTCGGCCACGGATTGGGTGCCCGGGGGGTGGGACATTGAGCAGAGCGTCATTTTTGCGCAGCGTCTCAAAGCGCTTGGCTGTGATTACATCCATGTTTCAAGCGGTGGTCTTTCGCCCGAGCAGAAGATTCCCGTCGGTCCCGGCTATCAGGTGGCGCTTGCTGCGCGCATTCGACAGGAAACCGGCCTGACGACCATGGCTGTCGGCCTGATTACGGACCCGATTCAGGCGGAAACGATTCTTGCCACCGGGCAGGCCGATATGGTGGCTCTGGCCCGGGGTATGCTCTATGACCCGCGTTGGCCCTGGCATGCTGCGGCCGTGCTTGGTTCCCAGGTGGACGTGGCTCCCCAGTATCTTCGCGGTCAACCCCATGGGTTTAAAAATTTGTTCCGACCGATTGTGGCGGGGGAATAGGGGAAGATTTGACGCGCGAGAACCGGAAGCGCCCGTAAAAAGCCCGGGAGGTCCGCGGAGGGAAAAAAACTTTTAATCTCATTTGGTTGTGTTGGTGTGCTCTTTGAAAAACGAGAGGAACGTGTTGTGAACGCGTTGGTTCTCGGAAATGAGTCCGGGAAGGCGCGTAGGGAAAAGGTTGCGAAAGCGACAGTCGCCCCCCGCACGGGGGCGTGGATTGAAATAGATGCATCACAATTGTGAACCGTGCTCTACGCCGTCCCGTCGCCCCCCGCACGGGGGCGTGGATTGAAATAGATAATGCAATTTTTGCTCGTAAACACATAAGGTCGCCCCCCGCACGGGGGCGTGGATTGAAATCCACCGAGTCGGCAGTCATTTATGCCGCGCCCGAGTCGCCCCCCGCACGGGGGCGTGGATTGAAATCAGTCGGTTGATTTCAAACTGGGCCCGGTTGATGTCGCCCCCCGCACGGGGGCGTGGATTGAAATTTTCCGTCAAGTCATGGTCGGGCACGGCCTTAAAAAGTCGCCCCCCGCACGGGGGCGTGGATTGAAATATCTGGTCTACGCCGCTAGTCGTGGCGGAAACGGGTCGCCCCCCGCACGGGGGCGTGGATTGAAATAGTCCCTGGATGCCTGCGAGAGGCCGTCGTGTTGGTCGCCCCCCGCACGGGGGCGTGGATTGAAATTTCCCCACCGTCGCCGACTGCGCCGACGTGGCCGAGTCGCCCCCCGCACGGGGGCGTGGATTGAAATCGCTTCGTGTGCCCCGGGCCTCGGCGCGCGTTTTGCGTCGCCCCCCGCACGGGGGCGTGGATTGAAATGGTTCGTATGGGCGCAGTGGCGGAATGGGGAATGTCGCCCCCCGCACGGGGGCGTGGATTGAAATAGTCCAATACCGTTTACTTCCCCTGAAGACTCTGGTCGCCCCCCGCACGGGGGCGTGGATTGAAATTTTTCCACGACGGCCTCAAACGCGGCTATTTCGGCCGGTCGCCCCCCGCACGGGGGCGTGGATTGAAATAAGCCTTTGGTCGCCCACTGCAACACGAAGCCAAGGTCGCCCCCCGCACGGGGGCGTGGATTGAAATACAGCGACGGTCACGGCCGCGACCACGTTTAGTAGTCGCCCCCCGCACGGGGGCGTGGATTGAAATTCGTTATCTGCCAAGGAAGGGCAAACGAAAATCTGTCGCCCCCCGCACGGGGGCGTGGATTGAAATCATTTTTTTTAGTGGGGACGCCGGCGCATTACCGGTCGCCCCCCGCACGGGGGCGTGGATTGAAATGCAGACTGTGACGGCCACGAAAGACGGCTATAAACCGTCGCCCCCCGCACGGGGGCGTGGATTGAAACAGGAATACGACAACGAGCTTGCCCAGCACCGCGACCGTCGCCCCCCGCACGGGGGCGTGGATTGAAACCCTTCCGCCCCGACGTCCCCGCGTTGGGACGGTCCGTCGCCCCCCGCACGGGGGCGTGGATTGAAACACAATGTAAGCCCGGACGAGGCGACGGCAGGGGAGTCGCCCCCCGCACGGGGGCGTGGATTGAAACGCCACCTGTCTGGCTGAAGGCTATTTTTCCATCGGTCGCCCCCCGCACGGGGGCGTGGATTGAAACCAGGGCAAACGCCGCCAGAGCGTCCTTGTCCATGCGTCGCCCCCCGCACGGGGGCGTGGATTGAAACTCGCAAATCTGGATGCGCGTGCAACGCAAGTTTAGTCGCCCCCCGCACGGGGGCGTGGATTGAAACGGTCTGGTCCGTCGAGACGGACGGCAGGCTGATCGTCGCCCCCCGCACGGGGGCGTGGATTGAAACGATTTCGGACAAAGTAAGGGCCATAATGGCTCCCGTCGCCCCCCGCACGGGGGCGTGGATTGAAACACCGACTCGCACGGGGTCCGGTACGACGTGGACGGTCGCCCCCCGCACGGGGGCGTGGATTGAAATGGGACCGAGTGGGACCATGCCGATTTGCCAGCCGTCGCCCCCCGCACGGGGGCGTGGATTGAAATAAGGCCAGGGCGTTTGACCTCGACGAAAGCCGGCCGGTCGCCCCCCGCACGGGGGCGTGGATTGAAATGACCACATGCGTCATCTCGGCAATGCTATGCAGGCGTCCCCTGGAGGTGTATTTTTTACACCCCATGGCGATCGGATTCCGAATCCAGGATTCAAAAGGCAAATATATATGATCGAAGAACACGCCCGCATTCTCGCCCAGGAACTTTCCATCAAGGAAAGACAAGTGGTCGCCGTAGCCCAATTATTGGCAGATGGGGCCACGGTGCCTTTTATTGCCCGCTATAGGAAGGAAGCCTCTGGTTCGCTGGACGAAGTGGCCGTGGCCGCCATCCGTGACAGACTCCATCAGTTGGCGGAGCTCGACAAACGACGCGAAGCCATTCTCGCCTCCCTTGGCGAACGCGGCCTGCTGACAGATGCACTGGCCAAGGCCATAGCCGCTGTCCCGGATTTGATCCGGCTCGAAGACCTCTATCTTCCCTTTCGTCCCAAGCGTCGGACCCGGGCGGCCATGGCCCGCGAACGCGGTCTGGAACCCCTCGCCCAAGCCCTGTTGCGCCAGCGTGGCCTCAATCCGCAAACCGAGGCCAAGCGTTTTCTCGATCCGGAGAAGGGCGTGCCGGACATCGCCAGCGCCCTGGCCGGAGCCAGAGACATCATGGCCGAAACGGTGACCGAAGACGCCCGGATTCGAGGGGCCATGCGCGAGCTTTTCAACCGTCGCAGTCGGCTTGTCTCCCGGGTGGTCAAAGGTAAAGAGGCGGCAGGAGGCAATTTTCGGGACTTCTTCGATTGGGACGAGGCTGTGCGCGGGATTGCCGGGCATCGGGTCTTGGCCATGTATCGCGGCGAACGGGAAGGCGTGTTGTCGTTGGTGGTGCGGCCGCCCGAAGAGGAAGCCCTGGCGCTTCTGACGCGTCTGACCGTCACCGGACGCGGGGACGACAGCCGGGAAGTGGCTGCCGCCGTCGAGGATGGCTATAAGCGGCTGCTTGGACCGTCCCTCGAAAACGAGTTGCGCGCCGCCGTCAAGACCCGGGCCGACAATGAGGCCATAGGCGTGTTCGCGGCCAATTTGCGCAATCTGCTTTTGGCGGCGCCTCTCGGGCAGGCGCGGGTGCTGGCCCTGGACCCCGGATTTCGAACCGGGGCCAAGCTGGCCGTTCTCGATTTGCAGGGTGCCCTTGTTCACCATACCACCATCTTTCCCACCGGCTCACAGCGTCAAATCGAGGAGGCGGCCAACGTCTTGCGGGAACTGTGCGCCACGTATGCCGTCCAGGCCGTGGCGGTCGGCAACGGCACAGCCGGTCGCGAAACCGAGCGGTTTGTCCGGGGGCTGGCGTTGGGGGTGCAGGTGATTTCGGTCAATGAGGCCGGAGCCTCCATTTACTCGGCTTCGGAGGTGGCCAGACGGGAGTTTCCCGACCTGGATCTGACCGTGCGCGGGGCGGTGAGCATCGGCCGGCGGCTCATGGACCCCCTGGCCGAGCTGGTCAAGATTGACCCCAAATCCATCGGCGTTGGCCAATACCAGCATGACGTGGATCAGACGGCGCTCAAACAGGCCCTAGATGCGGTGGTGACAAGTTGCGTGAACGCCGTGGGCGTGGACCTCAATACGGCCAGTCTGGAGTTGTTGGCCTTTGTGTCGGGTCTCGGCCCGGCCCTGGCCGCCAATATCGTTACCCACCGACTGGAGCACGGGCCCTTTCATTCCCGGGCCGAACTGCGCAAGGTCAAGCGTCTGGGACCTAAAGCCTTTGAACAGGCCGCCGGTTTTTTGCGCCTTCGCGGCGGTCCCGTGCTGGACGCCACGGCCGTGCACCCGGAACGCTACGCCCTGGTTGCCCGTATGGCCTCTGATGCCGGTTGTGCCGTGGCTGATTTGGTGGCCGATGCCGAGGCCCGGGCCCGGATCGATAGGGCGAGATATGTCTCCAAAGAAGTGGGGGAGGCGACCTTGCACGACATCATGGAGGAATTGGCCCGCCCCGGCCGTGATCCCCGACCTGTCTTCAGCGCCTTTTCCTTTGCCGAAGGGGTGGAGGATATAGCCGACCTGCAACCCGGCATGCGTCTGCCCGGGCTGGTCACAAATGTGGCTACGTTTGGGGCGTTTGTGGATATCGGCGTGCACCGTGACGGCTTGGTGCATGTCAGCCAGTTGGCCGACAGCTATGTCTCCGATCCGGCCCGGGTGGTGGAGGTGGGCCGGGAAGTGATGGTCACGGTTTTGGAAGTGGACCGGGAACGGGGGCGCATCAGCCTGAGCATGAAGCGCGACCCGCTTGGCGAGGGCGAAAAACGGTCTTAACGCATTCTTTTGAGGTCTCTTTCCTGGCGAAGCGAGCAGGATCAGGCAAAAAAATCAGCGGAAAGAGATGTTCTTTCAGACCATGCCTCTGACGAGGCATCGCCTCGGGTCGGACAGTGCCCGGGCCATGGGCCTGGAACCGGCACAACGCACTCAGGCTTTTGGACCGGTCCCTGTCCCCCGCGTCCCCTTTTAGCGAAGCGCATGATTGCCCTGGGGCATTCCGCAACTGCATAGAGTCCCGAAGCAGACGCCTTTCGTCCGCATCGGCGTCGCTCGGCATCCGGGCCTTTGGGCAAAACATCCCAGGCGCCCCACATTCTCCGGCCAAGTCGAGCCGATCCACCGACCGGGCGTGGAGAAGAAGATTCACCCAGGTTTCCTCAGGGTCGAATCGGATGTCGCGCATCTTGGGTTGCCAGAAGTCCCCAGGTGCGATCACCAGGGCCTGCCCAATGAGGAGCAGGACGACCATGGCAAAAAGGACGGCCATGACGCTGCCTGAAACGCCAAGGCGACAGTAAGGCCGCCAGGGAGAGGAAATGGGCCGCGCAAAGAGCCCCAACCACCACGATTCCGCTGGATCCGGCCCAGGCATCCAGGGCCGTCACGAGAACGAAGACTGGGGAGCGCAAAAAAAACAAGGGACCCCAGACAGCACCAGCCGCCAGCTCACGGATGTAGAGCCCCTCCAGAACCCAGTCGAAACCGTCGTATTCGATACTGGGATAACTCGACACTAACCCTGGCCCGATGTTTTGGGCCATAAGGAAAAACTGAATGAGCGCGACCAGAGCGGCTGCGACCAGACCTCGTTGGTTGGCTGTGAAACGAGGTCTGGGCACAGCAGGAGTCCCGCTCTGTCGGAGAGGGCCAGAGTGGATGGCAGGCGGCGGCTTGCGCATTGCAGTTGGTCCTGTCGAAGAGCCCACGCGTGGGACGCTTGCTTTTCTCGTGTTGGTCAAGCTGAAAGCGTGCTGGAATGGCTCAGCCAGGAGGAAACGTCGTCCCTAAGGCGAGAACGGCCACCTGCGTGAAGACGCCGAGGGAAAGAGCTCCTGGGAGGGGCTCTTTTATGGCGATTGGCTAACGGTTATGCGTCCTCGTCGTTTTGGTGTTTTTTCCGATCGTTCGCCAAGCGGCGCGAGAAGGACAACCATTGTCTGAGTTGTACAGACGAAGGCCGCCGCCGAAGCTCGACTTCGCGAACAGTTTCTACCGGACGCACTGGATGTATCGACTCAATCGGTCGTTCGTTCATACAGAACCTCCATAGGGAACCCCACAAGATTCCTCCGAAAGGTGGCCTGGAGTCAATGCCGGACTTGTGGCTCGATCAGAATTTTCCCAAGGCAGGTCAAAATCCAGCAGACCTCGTTTGGCCTCTGCGAGCTGGGCCGGACTGAATTTGCGCTGTGCATTCTGGACTGGCTGCAACGCAAAAGTGTGCATCCTGTCCAGTTATTTCATACTACTATAGTATATATTGAAATATTGACTGTGTGTTTCTGCTATCGAAACGTCCTTCTTCTTCAGTTTCCATTCCAGGGAATTGAGCCGTTATAACTGCGCTGCGATCAAAATCACGGGCGTGATATCCTTTATTGTATGTCACTGGATATATAATTTTCGTGACATGTTGCATTAGTTAGAAATTTTAATATATGTATCGCGCAATTTGTGTGGGTGCGATTTATTAACTGGGATAAATTATATGTTTAAATCAACATGCTGCAATAGCAAGGAGCGTCCTTCTCTTTATAGCGCGTATGGACTCTTGCTCCCTGGGATATTGGGGTGCGCTGTTTGTATTTCACTCATGGTAGGGAGCTATCCTGTTGCACTGTCGGACGCGATCGCGTGGCTGCAGGGGAATTTGGAGGAAAGCCGTCGTGCGCTTCTCGCGAATCTGATTCTTTCCATCCGCTTGCCGCGCATCCTGGCAGGAGTGGTCATTGGAGCGGCCTTGGCCTCCTCCGGTGCGGCCTTCCAGGCCTTGTTCGTGAATCCCCTGGTCTCGCCGGGCCTGCTTGGCGTCCTGGCCGGTGCCTCGTTCGGGGCGGCCCTGGGTATCCTGTTTTCCTGGCCCCTGGTCTGGATTCAGATGTTGACCTTTTTCTTCGGTCTCCTGGCCGTCGGCCTGGCTCTGGTGTTGGTCCGAGGACGGGGAACCCGCTCGAAGGTGATGCTGGTGCTCGGAGGCATCATCAGTGGAGCCTTTTTTACGGCCTTGCTCTCCCTCGTCAAATATGTGGCCGATCCCGACAACCAACTGCCGTCCATTGTGTACTTTCTCATGGGCAGCCTGGCCCAGGTGAATCTGAATATGTCCCTTTGGGCCGGGGGCGTCATGCTTCTCGGCACGGTCGGCCTCATCCTGCACGGCCAGCAGCTCAATGCACTGAGCATGGGCGAGGATGAGGCGCATTGCCTGGGCGTCAACGTGGAACGCACCCGGTTGGTCGTCATCATTCTGGCCACCCTTATCGGGGCGCTCAGCGTGGTGGTGGGCGGCGTCATCGGTTGGGTGGGGCTTATCGTGCCGCATTTGGCCCGGCTCATCTGCGGCCCGGACAACACGAAGCTGCTGCCGGCATCCGCGCTGCTGGGCGCACTGTATCTGCTCGTTCTGGATGATATCGGCCGGACGGTCTTCCCGGTTGAGGTCCCGATCGGCGTCCTGACGGCCCTCTTCGGCATCCCCTGTTTTGCGGTCCTGTTCCGTTGCGGCCAGGGAGGATGGAAATGAGCGCCGTCTTCACCCTGGAAAACGTTTCGTTCGCCTATCGCCTTCGACCCGTTCTGGAGAAGTTGTCCTTTTCCCTTGACGCCGGTCAGGTCACGGCTCTGCTCGGTCCGAACGGGAGCGGCAAATCCACGCTGCTCAAACTGTTGTTGGGCATTTTGCGTCCAAGCCGGGGCCGGGTGCTTTTTAATGGCCGCGACCTTTCCGCCTATTCCCGCAAGGAATTCGCCCGACATGTGGCCTATCTGCCTCAGAATCATCGGTCGGTATTCGCCTATACGGTCGAGGAAGTCGTCCTTATGGGACGGCTGCCCCATAAGGGGTTTTGCGTTCCGTTCCAGTCGCAGGATCGCCAATTGGCCCTGACAAGTCTGGAACAACTCGGCATCGCCCAGTTGGCTCGGGTCCCCTACACTGAAATCAGCGGCGGGGAACAACAGTTGACGCTGTTGGCCCGGGCGATGACCCAGGGCGCTGAAGTGTTTGTTATGGACGAACCGGAATCCGCTCTGGACTTCGGCAATCAAATCCGCCTGCTGGAACGTGTTTCGTCCTTGGCGGCCAGTGGTCGCACCTTTCTCTTTTCCACGCATTCTCCAGACCATGCCCTGCGTATCGCCCACCGGGCGATGCTCATGCGCGATGGCGCGGTCCTTGGCGACGGCGCGCCAGAGGACGTCATCAACCAGGAAAATCTGGCCAAGCTCTACGATGTCGCGGTGCGGTTGGCTTCATTCGGGGAAGAGGGGCGAGTGTGCCTGCCCCGTCTGCAGAGGCATGTATAAAAGAGCGAGAGAAAGGGGGGATGACATGGAGGGCGTTCGCAAGGTTTTTTGGGTATTGGCTCTTTTTGCTTGGGTGGGGCTGTCGTCGGGCTTGTCCTTTGCCCAGGACCAATCCCAGCAAGAGCAGCAGGGAGACCAGGAACGAACAGGGAAAAAACAAGAGCGCTATCAATTGCCGGATCTGGAAGTCACCGGGGAAAAGCAGACGAGCCCCATACAGGAAGAACGGAGCGAACCGGCCAGCGTCTCGGTGGTGCCGAAAAGCAGCATCCGCACCTTTGGCGGTCCGGCCCAGGTCAATCCCTACGCCGCGCTCAACAAGCTTTTGCCGTCCGTCAACAGTGACAGTATGGACGCCTATGGTCTGACCAATGATGCCAATATCCGTATCCGCGGCCAGTCCGCCTTCACTTTCGGCAGTCTGTCCCAGACCATAAACGGGGTGCCGATCGGGATCGCCACCGGCTACGGGGCCTCGGGCAATTTCGTCGACATGGAGAACATCGACTCCATGTCCCTGTATCGGGGCCCGATCCCGGCCGACCGCGGTTTCGGTTTCGGCGATGCGGCTGGCGCCCTTGATTTGCAGGTCCAGTCTCCGAACTACACGCGGGGAGCCACCATTGAACAGAAGGCCGGGTCCTTTGGCTTCAACCGGACTTACGCCCGTCTGGATTCTGGCGAGCTGCCGACGAACACGCGTCTGTTTGGCTCAATGTCCCATACCTACGCGGACAAATGGCGCGGGACGGGCGATGCTGATCGCCTCAATTTTATGGGCGGCCTGGCCCATACCATGCTCGACGACCGGCTGAAGGTCGATGTGTACGGGATTTATAATAAATTCAAGGAGGATGAATATCGCCCGCTTTCGTATGCCCAGACAAGGAATCAGAGCTTTTATCGCGGGTTTGACTTTACGGGAGAGGTCATCGGAAAGCCCTCCGTCGATTATGCGTACTATGGCTATAACCACCAGTACTTTGATGAAGGATCGATTTTTGGAAAAATCGAGGCCAAGCCATGGCAGGGATCGACCCTCACCCTCCGGCCCTATTATGCCGGCGCCACGGGCCGGCGCTATGACAGCCCCGCCAATAGTTCAAAGGCAGGCCCCGGGAACGCCTACACGTATGAGGCCTTAGACTACCAACAACAGCAGTACGGCTATTTGGCCGAGATAGAACAAAAGCTCGAACCGGTGACGGTCAAGGTTGGGTATTGGTACCAGGATCTGTATCTTTTCCCTGGGCCGCCGGCCAGTACCCGTACGTTTAATCTCGCAGGGTACGGTTCGTATTTCAGCCAATGGTCGAATTTGACCTCCATCGGCGACCGTATCTTTCAGTCTCCCTATCTTCAGACCAAAACCGATCTCGGGAAGACCCATTTGACGGCCGGCCTGCGCTACCTTTCCGTGAATTTCCCCTCCGTCACCACGTACAACACAACAAATGTTCCGGATGGCTCCTATGACGACATCATCGATTCCGGGCTTTCGGCCAATTCGAAGTTGAGTACGCGCAAATCCATCAAGGACGTGTGGCTGCCCAACGCCGGCATCAGCTACGACCTGACCGAAAGTCTGACCGCCAGATTTATGTATGGCCGCAATTATGCTTGTCCGCCGCAAGGCCCCTTTTACAATGCCTATACGAAGTATGCGGCAAAATTTTTGGCCTCCGGCATAACAATGCAGAGTTTATGGGATGATGTGAAGCTGGAGACGTCGGATAATTTCGATGTTGGTTTGCGGTATAATGACGGCACCTTTACCGTGGCGCCGACATTTTTTTACTCAAAGCACTACGACAAGCAAGTTACGGTTTATGATAACACGATAGGCGGGTCGTACAGCCAAACCAATGCCCAGGCCGAATCTATCGGTGGCGAATTGGAGGCTTCATGGAACGCCACATCCTGGTTGACCGTTTTTGGCGCCGGCTCCTATAACCATTTCACATTCACTCGGAATTTGCATACTGCCTTGAATACAACATTGAATATAAAGGGGAATCAGATACCTGACGTCCCACTCTGGCAATTCAAGTCCGGAGTGACGGCGAAGTATAAAAACTTCACGGCCACGCCAACCTACCGATATATTGATAGCCGCTACGGCGACATCCAAAATAAACAGCAGGTTGACGGCTATCATATTGTCGATCTCTCGCTCACTTATAAAATACCCGATTTCATGAGGAGCAAGGCCGTCACCTTCTCCTTGGATTTCCAAAATATACTGGATCAGCGCTACATCGCCGTTATCCGGTCCAGTGATGACACGACGTCGGATTCTTCCATTTATTATTACCCCGGGGCGCCGTTTACCGTCGTCGCTGGTCTTAAACTGGAATTTTAGGAGGTTGCCATGCCAAGATTTTCCTGGCGCGCCATGCTCCTGGTCCTGGTGCTTCTCGGCCTGGCCTGGTCTCCGGGCCAGGCCGGGGAGACGCCTTCGACCGACCGTCGTCTCGTCACCGATATGTGCGGCCGACAGGTCAGCGTTCCGGCCCATATCACCCGGATCGTGACGGCGGAAGGGACTCCGTCGGTGAACTCCACCCTGTTCGCCCTGGGCAAGGGGGACCTTATCGTGAACGGCCTTCCCTCGACCATGCGTGGGTCTCATTGGAAGTATCAGCTTCTTTTCGCTCCGCAACTGGCCGACCTGCCGGCGGTGTCCGCCCACGGCGTCTCCTGGGTGCCAAACCTGGAGGTGCTCCAGTCGATTCCCCATGATGTCGCCATGGTTGTCACCCCGGCCATGGCCCAGCTTTTGACGGAACGGGGCTTTACCGCCGTCTGTCTGGGCTGGGGCAATCCCGTCACCATGCTCGGCAGCATCCGCTTCCTCGGCGATATCCTGGAGTGCCCGGCCCAGAGCCAGGCGTTTCTGGACTACTACCAAAGCGTCATCGACCGGGTGGCCAAACGCATGGCGGATGTGCCCCCGGATCAGCGCCGGACCGTCCTGTACCTGCGCACCGAGGGCCCCACCTCAAGCAGCACCATTCGCGACCTCGTGGCCCATGCCGGCGGGCGCTACGCGGCCCCGCCCGATGTGCCCCTGCCCGAGTTGCACCCCAATGCCGAGCGGATGCTCGGCTGGGATCCGGAAGTGCTGTTGGTCATGGACCCTGCGGGCGTGCAGCAAGTTCTGGCCGATCCGCGCCTTTCCACGCTGCAGGCGGTCAAGAACAAGCATGTCTACGCCGTGCCCACCGGCGCTCTGGCCTGGAGCCATCCTTCGCCGGAGCGGGCGCTCGGCATTTTATGGATGGCCAAACGCTTCTATCCGGACCGCTTTGCCGATGTGGACATGATGCAGGAGGCCCATGCCTTTTATCTCCGTTTTTTCGGCAAGGATTTAACCAAGGAACAGCTCGCCGATATCATGCATGAAAATCAGGATGCACCATGAAGCATGTCGGGTGATCGACGCCTGGGGCGCGCCGTCGGGGGCGGACCTGCCCCAACGTCTCTTGCCGCACATGGTGCGTTCGTGAAGACAAGGACAGTGTTTTTTAACAGAAAATCATGATGCAGCGGTGTTGTCCGCATGACTCGTGTTGACGCATTTCGAGAATACGGCACGAGCCGTCGGACACCCCCGGAGGCAAACATGCCCCAAAAAGTCCAGGCTGTTGCGGTCGAGGAAAATACTTCGGGAGGGATCTTCGATGACGCGCTGGGGGTGCTACGCCGCTCTTACGGCGTGGCGCTGGACGCCCTGCGCATCGAGCGGCTGGTGGTCGGCATTTTCGTTACGGCCGTCAAGCTCTCCAACGGCTGCGGCGGCGTGGCCTACACGCCCCCGGAGATCATCGAACGAGCCGGGCGACGCTTGTTGCACGACCATGCCCGACCGATCCGGGGCATGGCAGCGGCGGCGGTGGCCGGAGGAGAGGCTTTTGGCCCGTTTTCCCCGGTGATCCGGCTGGCGACCCTCAATGCCCTGTCCGTGCCTCTCCTTGAGGAACGGTCCCGGGGGCTCCCCTCGGACGATGTGTCTGTTTACCGGTCGCTGGTCAGCGGACGGCGGGTCTGCATGGTGGGGGCCATGGTCCCCTTGATCAAGCATCTCTCCACACTGGCCCCGGCGGCATTGCTGGTGATTGATAAAAAATACGAAACCTTGGACGAAGTGAAGCGGGGGACCGTCGTGCCGCTGGATCGCCTGTCCGAAACCCTAGCTTCGTGCGAAACGGCGATCCTGACCGGAGCCACCATTCCCAACGGCAGTATTACCGGTCTACTCGAAATGATGTCGCCGCAGGCTGCGGTGGTCGTGACCGGACCGACGGCCGGATTCGTGCCGGAGCCCTTGTTTGGCCGGGGTGTTGCCCTGATCGGCACCACCGTCGTCACCAACGCCGACAGGACCGTGGATATCCTGTCCGAGGGCGGCGGCATGTATCGTCTTTTTGATGACTGCCTGCGCAAAATCAGCCTGCCCAACACCGCACGGTTGCAGGAACTGGGGTTGCAGCCAACATCCGTCTGAAACAACAACGCAAAGGAGTGCATCATGGATGCGGAACAGACCCGGACCTATAAGCGGCTTCTGGAAGAAGCGGGGCAATTCCATGGCGACATCTGTCGGGGCATTGAGCTTGGCACCCGCATGACCATGGCCGGATTGCGGGAGATCGGCATCACCGACCCCAAGGGCAAGGATCGCAAGAAGCTGATTATATTCGTGGAGATCGACCGTTGTGCCACGGACGCCATCATGGCCCTGACCGGCTGCCGGCCGGGGAAACGGAGCATGAAGGTGCTCGATTACGGCAAGATGGCGGCCACCTTCATCAATATCGAAACCGGCCGCGCCGTGCGCGTGGGCCTCAAACCGAAAAACAAGGACATGCAAGAGGAGGTCTCCCTGGAGACCCTTGAAGAAAAGGATCTGCTGTCCGTGACCGAAGTCGAAGTGGATCTGCGACCGGAGGATTTACCGGGGCGGCCGGTGCGGACTTGCTCGTGCGCCCGTTGTGGCGAAACCATCCTGGACGCCCGGGAGATCGAGGCGGACGGGGAGACTCTGTGCCGGACCTGCTTCGAGGGCAAGGCCTACTATCGGCCGCGTGAAGGATACGGGGCATGAGGACGATGACCGATACGGACGCCGACACGTTTCTCGCCGTCAGTCGGAAGGCGTTCGCGCCGCTGTACCCTTTTTACGCCGCCCAGTTCCTCGACCATTCGGGTATTACCCGCGGGCGGTGCCTCGACCTCGGCTGCGGGGGCGGGGACCTGGGGCTGGCCGTGACGGCGCGAAGCGCTCTTTCCCTTATCCTGCTCGATCGTGCGCCGACCATGGTGCAGGCCGCCAGTCAACTTGCCGCCGCGCAGGGACTGGCCGGGCGCACGCTGGTTTTGGAGGCCGATGTCCATGAACTGCCCCTGGCGGAGGCGTCCGTGGACCTGATCGTCAGCCGGGGTTCGCTCATGTTCTGGAAAGACCTGCCGCGCGCCTTTGCCGACATTTACCGGGTGCTGTCCGGCCAGGGCCGTGCCTATATCGGCGGAGGCCTCGGATCACCCGAGATGCGTCAGGCCATCTGCCGGGAAATGGCCAAGCACGATTCCAATTGGCGTCCGGATGGGCCGCCTCCGCCCCGTCCGGGCACCGATCCCGGCCGGCATGAGGCCGCGTTGCGGACCGCCGGTATCGAGCATTTTGCCATCACCCGGGAGGACACGGGACATTGGATCGAACTCTGGAAAGAGGAGCGGTCGGCGTTCGGGTGAGGCCTGACTCCCGCGTTGTTCCCGTAGTCCGGCCCCCGGAGGGGCTTCTTCTCTTCCCCAGAGCCTCCCCTCAGGGGGGGGCGCCGGTACGAAGGCCCCCAACGCAACGGCATGACCGAGGCATGCGTCAAAGTGTTCAAACGCTCCGGGATCTTTTCGGCCGGGAGGAGGGGGGACATAAGCGAGGAAGAGTGATTGCCACCCCTTTGCCACCATTATGGTCCATTTTATGTCGGAAATTGGCTTGGGAAAAGAAAAAGGGCCTACAGCTGTTTTTGCTGTAAGCCCTTGAACTTGCTTGGTTGCGGGGGTGGGATTTGAACCCACGATCTTCGGGTTATGAGCCCGTCGGTCTTAATTTCCTAACATTCTTGATTATGTTTAATTATCTTTTAAAATCAGGAAATTAAAGAATAAATTTTCGGGTTGGAAATAGGCCAGTGTTTAATGAAATTTGACGGTTTTTAGCCTTGAGGTTAGGAATAGGTTAGGACAATATGGCCGTCGGGTATGGATATCTCGAAGTCTTTGCTTCCTAACTTTTCCTAACATCGGGAGCCGAACCATGGCGACAAAATACACGCGGGCGCACAAGGACAAATGGCCGGGCGTCTATATCTACGAAATGGCCGAGCGCACCTTTCAGGGCAAGCCGGACGTTTGCTACGTTGTTGCCTACAGGGTGGAAGGGAAATTGCGTTGGGAAAAGGTCGGCCTCAAGTCCGAGGGGTATACACCGCAAGTTGCGGCGGAGCTTCGCGCCGAGCGAGTGAAAAAGGCCCGTCATGGCGAGGAGGTCAAGACTGCCAGAGAAATTGCCCACGAGCGGGCCATGACAGACCGTACTATTGCCGAGCTGGCTGCGGCCTATTTCGAAGCCAAAGGGGATACGCTCAAAGGCGTGGTGACGGATCGCAACCGTTTTGAGAAGCACATCCGGCCCCTCTTAGGTGCTTTTCGGGCCAGCAAGCTTTCACCGCTCGACATCGCCCGGCTGCGAAGGTCTATGGAAGGGAGGGCGGCCGCTACGGTCTGGAACTCTCTGGAACTGTTGCGACGCATCGTCAATTTCGGACGTAAGGCAGGCTTGTGCCCCGTGCTCAAGTTCACCATCGAGATGCCCAAAAAGGACAACGAGGTGGTTGAGTATCTGGAACCCGAGCAGGCCGCCCGGTTTCTGGAGGTGCTCGAGTCATGGCCGTCGCGGGATGTGTCCCGCATGCTCAAACTTGCCATGTTTACGGGGCTCCGCCGGGGCGAGATCTTTAAACTGACCGACGACGCTTTGGATTTCCGGCAGGGGTTCATTACACTGCGCGCCCCCAAGGGGGGCCGCACCGTGACCATCCCTATGAACGGTATTGCCCGGGAAATCCTCGTGGAGCAGATGGGTTGGCGGGACGAGCGGTTCCCCGGTAGCCCGTATATCTTCCCCGGTCGGGGCGGTGAAAAGCGAGTGGACTCCGGGGCTGCTGATCGGATCAAGGCCGCCGCCGGACTCCCCAAGAAATTTCGTATCTTTCATGGCCTGCGTCACCACTTCGCCGTGACCCTGGCCAACTCCGGGCAATTCAGTTTGGATATGATTGGCGAACTCCTCACGCACAAAGGTACGGCCATGACGCGTCGCTACGGTCAGTTTTTGCCTGATACTGTCAAAAGGGCCAGTGATGTGGCGGCGGATTTGCTTTCCAGTCAGGCTGGATTTGAGCACAAATCTGATGAGGAGAGGCAGGTGGTTGGTTTTCACGGGGCGAGGGAGGCGTGACGCTGCCGTCCGGCGCGAAGGTGGAGTGGCGGGCTTGCACCCGGGAGGTTCGCGCAACGACAACGGGCTTATTTTACATGGGAAACTGAAAGGGTGTTTGGCAGGGGCCACCATATAGGGGCTTTCGCAGTGCGGTTCGCGGAAAGAGACCTTGGAATCGAGACAGGGAAAGGGTATTGGGAGACGGAGTCACAATGACATGCCCTGCTTCAAAGGGATTGAGACGCGTATGGTAGCTGCATTTGGCCAAAGAGCATCGGTCACAATGACATGCCCTGCTTCAAAGGGATTGAGACCCGCCCGAATCGCCCTGGCCGCCCGTTGTTCCGGTCACAATGACATGCCCTGCTTCAAAGGGATTGAGACGCCTCGCCGGTTTGGGTGTCCACGGAAATGGTCAGTGTCACAACGACATGCCCTGCTTCAAAGGGATTGTGCGGGGCCATCCCCCAAGCGCGCCGCAGGTTTCACACTCGAACTTGCGGCGTTTTTTGCCTTCGATCACCTCAGGCACACTGGGCCGGCACGAAAAAAAATAGCGGCTGGTCGGCTCCCGGGAAGAATCGGGGTTTGGGCTTGACTCTGTGATCCATTGGGTTACTTATCTATGATAAAGTTGCTTACGGTCGTTGAGACGCCGACCTTTTTGAAGGACGTGAAGCGGGTTGGGTTGTCCGAAGAGGAACACCGCAGTCTTGTCAATTTCCTGGCAGCGAATCCCTTGGCTGGTGTGATCATGGAGGGCTCAGGGGGCGTTCGTAAGGTCCGTTTTGCCGGGGAGGGGCGAGGCAAGAGCGGGGCGTACCGAGTCGTTTATTACTTCCACGACGCCACCATTCCGCTTTTTGCCCTGGCGTTGTTCGCCAAAAACGAGAAGGCGAATTTGACCATGGCCGAGCGCAATGCACTTCGGGCGATCCTGCCCCAGATCGTCCAGGCATACCGGGAGGGAACCAAGCATGGGAGAAGATAGCCGCATCCTTCAGGGCGCGCGGGAAGCTCTGGCCATCGCCCAGGGGAAAATTCCCCAGGAAGACTATGCCGTCCATATTCCCGAGACGGTGGACGTGCGCCGCATTCGGGAAAAATTGTGCCTGACCCAGGTGGATTTTGCCCGCATTTTTGGTTTCAAGCTGGCCACCCTGCGGCATTGGGAACAGAAAACCCGGGTGCCGGAAGGGCCGGCAAGGGCATATCTGCTTGTCATAGACCGGGAACCGGACGTAGTGCGCCGCGTCCTGCGAGAACCCTACCAGGATTGCCAGTAGAGGCATGGGCGGTTGGGACGGCCAGACGTTGTCGTTACGTGAAGCTGCCCGTCCGGCGAGAAGGTGGAGTGACGGGCTTGCACCCGGGAGTTTCTCGCAACGATAACGGGCGTATTTTACAAGGGAAACTGAAAGGGTGTTTGGCAGGGGCCACCATATAGGGGCTTTCGCGGTGCGGTTCGCGGAAAGAGGTCTTGGAATCGAGACAGGGAAAGGGTATTGGGAGACGGAGTCACAACGACATGCCCTGCTTCAAAGGGATTGAGACAGATAAACTGTGCCTGATGAGTGTAATATCTGGGTCACAACGACATGCCCTGCTTCAAAGGGATTGAGACTGGTCCAGCACCCACTCTTCGATACTGTCGTAGGGTCACAACGACATGCCCTGCTTCAAAGGGATTGAGACGCAACTGTAGCCGCCGCCTTCCATCTCGGCGTCTGGTCACAACGACATGCCCTGCTTCAAAGGGATTGAGACTTTTGAGTATTAACCGCAATGGTGTAGTTGTACGGGTCACAACGACATGCCCTGATTCAAAGGGATTAGAACTTTTTGTTGCATGCGCCCATGCTCCATGTCTTTGGGCGTGATTGCATGAATTCACTGCTGCTTTCATTCCTCTCCGCTTGTGCGTCGTAAGCCTTCTGCGTTTGCGACGCATAAGAGGATCTCTTCTGTTCGTAAAAAATCGCAGAGGCCTTGACTCATCCATTACTGAGCGCTATCGAAAGTAGAATATCGAGGAACGCCTTCGATCGATACGGTGGAGGCGGCCAGAGGCGATAATTTGGACGCTTTCACTCTGGATACCTACGAGTTTTCTATTCGTACCCGGGAATCGCTCTTTCTGCCTCCCTATAAAGGGGCGACGCTTCGTGGCGGTTTCGGCCATGCCTTCCGTCGAGTCGTCTGCGCCATGCGCCACAAGACTTGTCCCGAATGCCTGCTGCGGAGACATTGCGTCTATTCCTATGTATTCGAAACCCCGATGCCGGTCGGATCAGACATCATGCCCGATCAGGTCCAGGCTCCACGTCCCTACGTCCTGGAACCACCGCAAGAGACCCGACGCGACTATGAACCGGGCGAGACGTTACGCTTTGGGCTGGTATTGATCGGTCGGGCGACTGAATACCTGCCCTATTTCATCTATGCTTTCGAGGAATTGGGGAATCTGGGCATCGGCCGGGGCAAGGGAAAATTCGAGCTCATGGAAGTCCGCCGCCGTGGAGCAGGTGACGGTGGCAAAGATGCAATGGTGTATCTGGGCGGACAGCACGCCATGACCTCTGTCGGCCCTCCGACAACCTGGCGGAAGTTGATACCCCGGACGCCCCCGATCGTAGACAGCCTGCGTCTGCGTTTTATCTCCCCAACCCGCATCGTACACCAGGGCCGAATGGTCGAATCGGGACTCTCTTTTGAAGTGCTGGTGCGAAGTCTTGTGCGGCGTATCTCCATGCTGTCCTATTTCCATTGCGGGAGCCGATTGGAAGTGCCCGATTGGACGACGTTTACGGAAAAAGCGGCGACAGTCGTCTGCAAAGAGGACACTCTCCGTTGGTACGACTGGGAACGTTATTCCAACCGACAGCAGGCGCGAATAAAAATGGGAGGGCTTGTTGGAGAAATATGCTACCAGGGCGATCTCACGCCCTTCTGGCCTTATTTGGCTCTCGGCGAGCATATACATGTCGGCAAAGGCGGCAGCTTTGGTCTGGGGCGGTATGAGCTCGCACAATAGAAAATAGTGAGTTCCCTATGCAACATTTGCAATCTCTCGTAGTAGCCGCGTTGCTTCATGATATTGGTAAAGTTAGCCAGCGAGATAAGCTCCCTCGTTCCGACGGTCTCGCCGACAATCTGTGTCCAAAATACGGAGGCAGACACAGTCACCTCCATGTCCTCAATACCCATCACGTCTTGTCTGAGGAATTCGCCTTTCCGAACGTACTCGGGGGGGACAGGGAGAGAATCATCCAGGTCGCCAGCCGGCATCACAATGCCGACACTGGTGATCTCATGCAGCTTTGCGTTCAGTATGGAGATCGGTTGGCTGCCGGTTGGGATCGTCAGGATATCACCCAGAAAGGCGGCACCAGCCCGGATCTCTCCAGACTGACAGCCATTTTTGAAGAAATCGAGCTGAGCAGGCATGAATTCGTTGGGCGAGGTGATTTTTTTTACAAGCTGAAACCATTCACGCTTGCAAGCGAAACGGACAGTGCATCGGTATCATTGCTTGAGCGGGAAACAATTTTTCCCGTGGCTGGAATGCGTCGAGATCGCGAGGAACAGGAATACGTTGAGCTACACAAGACATTTATCGAAAGAGCCAACGCCATTCCAGCCGATCTACCTTTTCCCCATTACCTGTCCTGGTTGCTTCGGGTCATGGAAGACCACCTTTGGTGTGTGCCGTCCTCGTCCTATAAGAGCGTGCCGGACATAAGCCTCTTTGACCACAGTCGGATGACTGCCGCCGTGGCCCAGGCTTTGTGGCTTTATCATCAGGGAACAGGAACAACGCCGGCCCACGGTGACACTGAGGAAAAATTCTTATTTTGCGGTGGGGAACTCTCCGGTATTCAGGACACACTCTTCGAAATCAGCCCGGAAAGCGGCAAGGGCGCGGCCAAGTTGCTCCGGGGCCGCTCCTTTCATATTCAGGCTGAGACCCAGTCCGTCGTGCTGCATATACTGCGGGAGTTCGGCCTTCTTGAAGTGGCGGCTGTCATGAACGCAGGCGGCAAATTCATTCTCCTGCTTCCCAATCTTCCGGGAGTGGAGGCGAGGCTTACCGCACTTCAGGACCGCATTGATATTCATTTCCGCGACCGATTTCACGGTATGTTGTCTCTGTCGTTGGCCTGGATGGCCCTGACGCATGCCAAGCTCAATTTGCGGGTCTTTCATGAAAGCCTTGATACGTTCAACATGCTGCTCGATGAGGCAAAGCTGTCGCGATACGGCTCCCTGTTGTCCAAGGAAGGGCATATCATCGAGGCGGGATACGCGGATTTTAGCGACCATGACGTCTGCCCCATCTGCCGGGCGCGGCCGGCAACGGAAAAAAGGGTACACTCCCTTGAGGAACCGGACGTCTGCTGTTCATGCAGAGACCAGATCGACTACATTGGTACACGATTGCCCAAGGCCGCTTTTTTTAAATACACCACCAAGCAGGAGAAAGGGAGGGTGCCTCTTTTCGAGGGCATCTACCTTGAAATTGTTGATTCAAATAGGGAAGGTCCGATCGTGCCTGATGGCGACGATCTGTTAATTCAAGGGGTGCGGGGGCAGGGTAAGTACGGTCGATTTCGTGTGGCCGGCTATATTCCATTGATTGAAGAGAAGGACTTTGCGGTAAAAGGCTTTCTGAAAACGGCCAAGAAGGATTACGGCGAGAATCGCACGGAAAAAGAGCTATGTAAGTTTCCCAAGACCTTTAATCTTATTGCCGCCAAGGCCGGTATCGTCTGTACAAACCAAGACGGCAAGGCTTGTTTGCGGGGGCGCGATCTCCTGGCGCTGGCCAAGGCGGATGTGGACAGCCTCGGGCTTATCCTTGGTATTGGTTTACAGGGGAGGCTGTCCCTGTCCCGTTTCGCCTCTCTGTCCCGGATGCTCGACATCTTTTTCGCCGAATGGCTGGTGGAAATCGTCAAGGCGAAATACCCCGACACCTATGTGGTCTACGCCGGCGGTGACGACCTGTTTTTGCTTGGGCCGTGGAATCAGACTCTCCGGCTTATGGCGGAGATCCACAAGGATTTCGGCGACTATTGCGCGGCCAACCCTGACGTCTCCCTGTCCTGCGGCCTTCATTTGACCAAGTCGCATACGCCGCTTCGTCGTTCGGTCGAACTGGCAAGCGACAACCTTGAGAAAGCCAAGCAGCGTCGGGAAGGTAAAGATGCAGTCAAGGATGGCGTTCATATTTGGGGCCGGACGCTTTCCTGGCAGGCGTTTCAACACCAGCTTGAGTTGGGCGACAAACTTGTCAAGCTCGCCCTGGATCCGCAAAGTAAAATTTCCACAGTGTTTTTGCATCGCATGCTGGAGTATTCGCGCAAAGCTCAACGTATTGCCGAATGCGATGCCAGTGGTAAGCCCGTGCTTTGGCGTGACCGGCTCTATCGTTCCCATGCCCATTACGATATTTCCAGAAATATCGCCAGATATGATCGTAATGATAAGATAAAACCAGTGAATGAGAAAGAGGTCGATTTTCTTCTTGGCATAGTGACCGGTAGCGGCGGATTATGTCTTTCTGATACCTCCGTCGCTTTACAATATGCGCTTAATGCTTTGCGTAAAAAGGAGGAGGCGTGAGTAAATATCTTGATGAAAACCGCAATATTCGCCCTGAGCTTTTAGATGAAGAGGCGGAATCAATGGCAAAAACATTTGTTGAATACCAGACTGACCGCTATGGAGCCAGACAAATAAATGAAAAATGTAGTCTGACTTCCAGTCAGTTACGTCGTTTTTATGGAGAATTCAAGCGGATCCATACAAAGTTCAGGTCGTTAACTGGAGAAAATAAACAAGAGGCTTTTTCAAAAATCCTGCCACTTATTAGACTCCAGCGTTCTCGGGCCGCCTATGCCTCCCACTCCTCGGACGGGAAAACCAAAATTCCGAAAGAATTCTACGAGTTTCTCACGGAAAATATCCGAAGTATTACGAATGCGGATGAATTTGACGCCTTCATGCTCCATTTCGAGGCTGTTGTCGGATTCTTCTACAGTCAGGAAGGCGTGCGGAACAACTAATTTCCGGAGTAATCGCATGAAATTGACAAGTATAACCACGATAAATGGAAAAATTTACCTTATCAGTGGGCTGCATATTGGTGCTGGCGGAGGAACCATGGAGATCGGCGGGCTGGATCAGCCCGTTATCAAGCATCCCCTCACCGGGGAGCCGTATATCCCAGGTTCATCGATCAAAGGGAAAATGCGTTCACTCCTTGAATCTCATCTTGGGAAAACAGAAGGTAAGGAAAAACCATGTGGATGTGGCAAAAAAGACTGTAAAATTTGCCGTATGTTCGGACCGCACAGCTCTGACACGCGAGAATACGAAGGACCGTCGCGCCTGTTGGTCCGGGATGGGTATCTGAGTGAAAGCTGGAAAGGCAAGTTTGCAAACGGCGAATTGCCTATGGAGATCAAATACGAAAACAGCATCAATCGAATCTCCGGCACCGCCGAAAATCCCCGTCCCCTGGAGCGCGTCCCGGCAGGCGTTTCTTTCGACTTCAATATGTCCCTACGTGTTTTCGATGCCGACGCGGACATGGATTTGGAACAACTGCTGCTCCAGGGGATGCTCCTGATGGAAGCAGACGCCCTGGGCGGTTGTGGCTCCAGAGGCTGCGGCCAGATTGCCTTCCGAGAATTGAAAATCAATGGTCGGCCGGGAGATGAAAAGTGGCAAGCCGCCCACAACGCACTGCTCTCCCAGGGAGTGTAGTGCATGTACGCCCGTTATACTGTGACCCTGCGTTCAGGGCTGCGTACGCCGTTGCAGTCAGACACCATCTTCGGTCATTTATGCTGGGGCATTCGCTATCTCGAAGGCGATGGTCAGCAAGCGCTTGAAGCCTTCCTCGACCGTTACGACTCGGGCGATCCGCCCATGTTAATCTCCTGTGCCGTGCCCAAAGGATTTCTGCCCCGTCCTGTTCTGCCATCCATGGGACGGAATCTGTTGCACTTCAAGGCCGCCGCCATAGGCAGGGACATGGGTTTTGAGGGGAAGAAGGCCGTGTATAATGGCCTCACGCTCCTCAAGTCTTTGCGCAAGCGCGCCTGGGTGCGTGTGGAGGATTGGCTGGCCATCCGGGACGTTCTTTCCGAGTCGGCCCTGGTCGAGAGGCTTCTGGATAGGCAGGGAAAGGACAACGAGATACCAGGGGAAGGTAAAACCACCATCCGGGACCATAACAGCATTTCCCGCACCACCAACCGCGTATTGGATCCGGGCGGGCTCTACGCCGTGGAGGAGCACTGGCGTAATCCTGAAGATCAATTGCAGATATACGTCTGGTTTTCCGGCGTGGATGAGCAAGCCTTTTGGGACAGATTGTGGCAAGAATATATCGTGCCTACAGGGTTCGGCAAGGACAAGTCCACGGGGGCGGGGTGGCTTGATATCGTCCAGGACACGGCATTTGATTCGGACCTATTTGCTTTGGACGGGGCCGATGCCCATATGTCCCTTTCTAATGCCGCGCTTCCCGACTGGCCTGGAGGAATTTTCGGATTCTACAAGACATTTTGCAAGCACGGCAAGCTCGGTGGCCACTTTGCCGTTCACGGTCCGGCAGGCGGGCCAGCCAATCCCTTCAAAAAACCGTTGCTCATGCTGCGACCGGGGGCCGTTTTCAAGGGAGAGCCTCCAAAAGGCAGGCTGCTTGCCAATGTTCATGTCGATGCCAGCATTCAGCATTATGGCCTGCCTTTATGTCTTCCGGCCAGATTGGAGGTGCAGGATGCTTGAGCAGGTTTTTACCCTGGAACTGGAATTTCTCACCCCGGTACATGTGGGCACAGGCAGCGAGCTTGATCCCTTCCGTTACGTCCTGGAGGACGGAGGGGGAAAGGCGAGGTCAATTTTGCGGCTGGTAGATTTCGAGCGTTTTATTGCCGATCACGCCGATGATGCGGAGATTAACCGGGCGCTTGCAGACAAGGAATTTGGAGATTTGCGGGCCTTTTTGGCTGAGCGCCTGCTTCGGAGTCCAGATTACACCCTGGCGCGGCTTCCGGTAAACAGTTCGAAGTTTGTCAAAAAATATCGCGAACAAATTGATGGTCGCCGGGGCGAACACCAACTGCTCATCTCGCCGTTGCCGCGTTCCTGTGCCACGCCCCAAAGAGCATATCTGCCTGGGAGCAACCTCAAGGGAGCCATTCGTACGGCCGTGGGCAATGCCCATGCGAAAGAGGCAGGGGTCACTAAGCAAGATGGCTTTCGAATGACTTATAATGAGCATCTCTTCGGCCACATCCGCGAGGATGTATTCAAGTACCTCAAAATCGGTGACGTGGCGCTGCCGTCAAACGGCACCCAGATCGTGGAGCCTCTGCGAGTTTCCCTTACTCCGGATAAGTCTCAAGCGCCTCCCAAGAATTTTATCGAGGCCACGCATTCTTTGGGTACCAAAGCCGCCATGCGGGCCAGAACCCGGTTACTGCTGTGCGCTACGGAGTCTCTGAAAGGCTCCCAGGCGGTCAGACATCTGGACATTCCGAGCCTGCTTGGCTGGCTCAATAATTTTTATCTGCCCAAGTATCAGGACGAGATGCACAAGTTCTACGCGCAGCCGCATTTGGCCCATGTCAAATCCAATCTTGCCGAGGTGACGGCCAAGGTGGAGGCGATCAAGAGAAATCCCCAGGAGGCCGCCCTTGTCCGGGTTGGGCACTATTCCCATGTGGAATGCGTCACCTTTGACGACGTAAGCGACCCCAAGGGGAGAAGGTTCGGGAATAAGAATGTGTATGGCACCACGCGTACCCTGGCTGGGGGGCTGGTGCCGTTTGGCTGGGTGGTCGTTCGCGTACGCGAGGGGTACGCGCCGGATGCCGTGGAGGAGGAGGCGAACCTTGCCGTTATTGCCGAAGCGTTTTCCAGTGTTGCCTCTGTTCCGGTTTCGCCCCAGGAACTGCTCGAATCGCGTTTGCAGTCCTTCGAGCGCCGGCTTGCGGCATGTGCTCCCAATAAGTGGGCAGGAATGTTTCCGGGGCTGGCCGGGGAGGTGCTGCTGCAACGGACGCAGCAGCCGGAGTATGCCGAGGCGGCGGCCAGGATCATGGTGAAGTTGATTCAGGGGGCGGGAAGAACCAAGAGTTTCAAGGGCAAGGCTTGGTTCAAGACGCTTCAGGAATTGGCTGAGGAATAGGTCGTTTGGTAAGATCGTTGGAGGCGTATGATGGCATGCTGGTGGAGTTGGGAAAAAACGGAATCCATGGCCAAATTTCTTTGGCAGGAAGAGGGGAGGCTTCTCCTCATTAGACTGGTTGTCCCTATAGTTGTTGCGGTTGTTGTTCTGCCGCTATTTGGTGTTGACTGGTGGAAATATGCGAGCGCCATATTCGGGACGTTGACGCTGGTATTGGCGGCCTGCATCTGGATAGGCCAGATGGTTGACCGTTGGCGGGCAAGTCTGCCCAAGGAACTCAGCGTCTCATTCAATTTTCAGGATCGTTTGGTCATGCGTTGCGAGCGGGCGTATTTGGCCAGCGAGGCTGATATTCGGGCCTGGGCGCAGCAGCTCGGGGCGCAGATGGCCACGAAGGAAGGCTGCGGGATGGCCCGGCTTTCGTTTCGACCGGACATCGTTCAGGAGCCGGCCAGGGTTGAGCGACTGGATGGGCAGTATGTGCTGTCATACGAGGTTCGGTATAATTTGCGGGAGGTGCCGGACAATCTGAAGGAACTCTTCGCATCTGGCAGGCACGTGGAGTGGAAGCGGCCGGACTATAGCTTCCCATGGGAATAGGTGCGGTGTGGCGGCAAACTGATAGAGCAGTCTGAGGTCAGCAATTCCAGGCCGTTATGGAATTGTGGGATACTTCGGCCTTTGGCCGGGCAAGGGCTGAAAGTGCGTCTGGGAATGCAGGCGTGGCGCGGTTTCCCGAACCTTCTCAAAAATGAGTCTTTTGGGCGCGATTTGGGAAGGGGTTCTGGAAAATAGGGTTGCAACGGGTTGTTTTTGCGGGTAATAAAATGGTGACTCTCACAGAGAGAGACGGTGCGTACCGGGTTGAGACCCGCCAGTTGGCCCGGTCAGCCCTGGAGCGGGCTCACAGAGAGAGACGGTGCGTACCGGGTTGAGACTATTTAATTCCATAATTTTCCTCCAATGTTATTACTACTCACAGAGAGAGACGGTGCGTACCGGGTTGAGACAGTAAGCGACCGACCATTGCGCTGCGAGGAAAAACTCACAGAGAGAGACGGTGCGTACCGGGTTGAGACAGCAGGAAGGGACGTTTTGGCGTGCCTCCCTCTGGCTCACAGAGAGAGACGGTGCGTACCGGGTTTTATGTTTGAAACAGCAAGGAGCAGACGGCCATGGGCCGGGACAGTCTGTATGTTGTCGCTTATGACGTGGCGGAAGACGCGGAACGACTGAAAGTCGCCAAGATCCTGCAAGGCTTCGGCAGTCGTGTGCAAAAATCCGTGTTCGAATGCCGACTCAGCGATGCCATGCGGCGGCGGCTCGTTACCCGCCTCGAAGCGCTGGAACTGACCACCGGCGGCGTGCGTCTCTACCGCCTCAGCCAGCACGACAGGACCATCACCGTCGGCGAGTGCCCCGGCGTCTGCGAAGAAGAACCCTTTGCCTATGTCCTCTGAATCGGCCGCAGCCGTCCCCTCGGGCGGACTCGCCGGCCTTTCCTGGCACACCGTCGAACTGACTCTGGAAAATATTCGGGCCGACGCCGCAGTCGAACACCCCCTGGCCGTACTCCAGGGCGTTCTGCGGTCGGCCGTCTCCACCGCAAACGCCTCTCTGCCGGACTTCTTTTTCCATCCAAAAGACGGCCCGCTGCCCGCCCAGATGCGGAAAGGC
>Ga0183100_1000285_pt1 | contig 53492 bp, 42 predicted proteins | sample Biomet2_FD_127789 | JGI IMG/M metagenome (GOLD analysis project Ga0183100, IMG submission 127789) | Microbial communities from bioreactor (seeded with anoxic lake sediment) at LBNL, California, USA - Biofuel metagenome 2 | ecosystem: Engineered > Bioreactor > Anaerobic > Unclassified ... | reverse complement strand
TTAAACATAAAATCGTTTGAGATAGCAGATAAATAAATATCGACGACCCCAAAAAGTATTTTATTGCAATTATAAGTCCTTCTTGTCAAATGCCATTCTAAAAAACAGCTACTTTTTCAGCAGCCTCGGCGTGCCCCGTGTCGCAAGGGAAAATCAAAAGCAAGCGTGGATGCAAATACATTTGGGAGAGGCTCACCAGAAGGCACGTTAGAAGAGGGAAAAATTCGCAAAGATATGAGCAGGGCGCTGAAAGTGCCGTGAATACCTTTGTTTTTCTTTGCGTTTCAGAAGGGAGAGATTCCAAAAGGTTCAAAGAGTTTTATGGGCTCAGTCGTTAAAGTTGGGGATTTAAGAACTTGTTCCTTTTTGAATGATCTACAAAATATTACTTTTGCTTCATGCAAAGAAAACCAATCAACGATAAGGATATTATGTCCACGTTCCTATAAAAAGGCATGCTTGACTATTTTGATTTTACGGACTATTCAGGACTCAGACCGTAAAATAAATTCGTTGCTTTCAAAGAATTGATTCGATCGTGTTTTTCAAATTTTTACTTGCTCTATAAAAGTTGATGACGCAGTGCGTCACAAAAGAAATGCAGTGCATCATGAAAAAAACGCGTCGCGTCACGAAAGAAACGCACCGCGTCACATAGAATGAGAAGTAACATTTTATTTGGAACACTATATTCTGATAGAATTTCAGCCAAATAATGAAATAATACTCTTTCTGTGTTGGATTCTACTTTAGTTATCGTGAAATAAGTGATTAACTCCGACGGAGCCATTAAAGGGGCGATTTCTAATAACCGCAATTTGTTAAATTCCCAACTTTCGGGTAACCGCGGGTGCGCAGTACCTGCGGATTGTGAGCCACCCTCTCTCGCTGGGGCGCTGAAAGTGCCCAACAGCAGCCAAAGACACAATTTATCTGCGGATCCACGCATTTTCCCCTTGTGTAGGGCACTTTCAGCGCCCGTTGTAGAGGATGAGCTGATGGTCCGCAGGTGCTGCGCACCCGCGGTTACCCGATATTCGGCACTTTCAGCGCCGCAAATACAAGTTTTTGTAGTTTGTGTGGCATGGACAGTCGTCGTTTTTGTTTGCGACACGCCGCGTCTCTACGGCAAAGGGGATGGATGCGAAAGGTTATTTGGCGTCGGGAAAAGCAGAGATGCGGAGACGGGCGGCACCCATCGGAACGAGGGTGATGGGGTAGGTCTGGGCAGATTTCTCGGCGTTTTCTTCAGGTAGGACCCCGCAAAGACCGTAGCGGTCAGGTTGCCATTGCGGCACGAGGCGTCCTTGTGCTTCGAAGATGAGGGGACAGTCGTTGAGCGTGAAAGGATTGCTTCCCGGAATGAGGGGGCGACGCTCTTTCAGCGTAATGGGCTGGGAGGTACAGAGGGCGTAGTTCCAAGGTGTGGTGGGATAGATCTCGAAGGTAGGCCATTTGGAGGGGTCGGCGTCTTTTTGCCATTTGGAATCCTCCGACACCGAGGCGGTGCTGTTCACGCGTTCGTATTTTTCTCCAATGCGCAGGGAGAGCGTGAGGGGACCGTAGTCTGCCGTTACGGCATTGTTGTTGACCTGAAAGTGGCGCAGGCTGACTTTCATGGGGAGGGTGAGGAGAACGCTGTCGCCATTGTGCCAGGTGCGGTCCATGCGGAGATATTTGCCGTTTTCGAGGTGTACGTCAACGTTGGTTCCGTTGATGCTGGCCGTAGGTGCGTCGGCCCAGGAGGGAATTCTGAGATAGAGTGGGAACCGGACGTCCTTTTTGGTGTGTACGGTAAAGGTGATGCCGGTGTTGAAGGGATAGTCCGTGGTTTCGGTGAGTGTGACATCGGTTGCCGTGGTGCCTACCTGGGCATGGGCTTCGCAGCTGTTGAAGAGAACGGCAGCCAAGCCGTTGTCGGGGGTCGCCAGAATGAGGTGGTCCGCATAGTAAGGCCAGGCAAAACCGTGGTTATGCTGACAGCAACGGCTGCTGAAAGGATTCATGGCCAGGAAAGGACCTCCGTTCTGGATGCCGGGGCTGTGGTCTTTGCTGTCACTTTGAATCATATTGGGGCAGGTGATGTAGCGCAGGGCGCGATAGTCCGGCATGAAGGCGGCGGGGAAACTGTTGAAGGCCACATCTTCGCAGTTCTCGGCCCAACAGGGGTCGCCGGAGATGAGCAGCATGATTTCGTCGGAGGCCATTTGTTCGGCGAATCCGCAGGTCTCGGTGCCCTGGCGGGGATCGATGAAGCCCATGCGGGCGTTTTCGTCGGCGCCGAACATGCCACCGGGTACTTGTCCGAAGCATTGGCGGATGATTTTCTGAGCGCGATAGCTGGCGCGCAGCATGCCGCGGTTGTGCGAGAGGAGATAGTCTGTGGCGGGTTCACGGAAACACTGTGCCACATTCACGTTGTGCCAATTGGGCAGGGCCTGCGGGTTTGCCCAGTCCGCCGTGTTGCGGTGAATTTTCTCTGCCAGTTGGAGGAGTTCCGGGTTGCCCGTGCGGTTGTAAAGCCAGAGCACGCTCCAGAGGTTGTCGCCGCCGCGACTATTTTCCCAGTAGTCCTCGAGGAATTTGTCGTCGGGCACGGAGAGCTGAAAATGGAAATATTTCGTCATAAACTCCGGTACGCGTTTGTCGCCGGTGCGTTCGTAATAATTTTGCAGAATCCAGAGGGCGAGCATATTGGGCCAAAAATCCTGAGCCCCCTTGTTCACCGTGTAAGGTCCGAAGTTGCCATCGGGACGTTGGCTTTTAAGAATCGCTTCAATCCAGAGGCGGCTCTCGGCGATCATTTTTTTGTCGTTGAGCATGTAGGCCATTTCGCTGTATCCGCGCAACCAGTAGGGCACTTCCTCCCATCCCCATTTGCCGCCCTGCTTGAGCCAGGCGTTGTCGTCTTTCTGGAGCCAGGCGCTGATTTCGCTGAGATGTCCGCAAAGACCGTCGCGCTGGAATTGGATCTGGGTAAGCAACCAGCCGCGGGGCTGTATGCTGCCGGCCGGGAGTTTGATGAAATGACAGGGCGCGAGAGGGGCGCGATTGGACAGGTAATGACTGTTTTGAGCGGTGGTGGCGATGGTATCCACGAGGGATACGCTTTGAGCTGCAGCGGGGATAGATATGGCGACTGCAAAAACCAGGGGCAAGGCCCGGAATAAGGATGGACGGAATTTCATGAGTTTGGAAATATTGATTTAAAACATTGAACGAAAGTAATATGGAGATAACGAAGCAAATATAGTTAAAAAAAATTGTTTGGCTTTATCAGGGTGCTTTTTAATTGTTTTTTTGAGTGCTGCCAGAAGAAAATGATAAATAAACATTAACTTTGTGGCACGAAAAACAAAAAATCTGTTCTTATACAGATGAATCTCAAAGAAAAATGATGAAAAAGTCTATTTTATTTTTCTTCGGAGCTCTCCTGACGTTGTCGGTTTCGGCGCAACCGGAAGAACCCGAATTAAAAGATCCGCGTCCTGTATCGCAAAAAGTTTGGCAGGGCGTGACCTCCCCGCGTTTGGGATGGGGTTCCACAAGTGTACGTTATGGGCGCAGTGAAGTGCCTGCTACTCTGAGTAAGAAACTGTCGTTGAGGGCCTGGCGCGGAGAGCGTGTTGGTGCTCAAGCCGTGTTGGTGGCTCCCCGGGCCCTGGAAGGGGTGAGCTTTGAAGTCAGTGATTTGACTTGCGGCCGGAAACGCATTGCGGCTGAAAACGTGCGGAAATATTTTGTGCGCTACGTGATGACAGACGAATATAAAAACGCAGCCGGTCAGGGGGAATGCGGAGCGCGGGATAAAACGCAGATGGACTCCTCGCTGGTGGCAGATGCGCTGGATGCCGCCACCTCGATGAACGTAGCGGCTGCCACCTCGCGCCCGTTATGGTTAGACATCCGTGTGCCGCAGGATGCAGCTCCCGGAAAATATGCCGGCAAACTGACGGTGAAGGCCGGTGGGGAGAAACTCACCTTGCCCCTGATGCTGGAAGTTGTGGGTCGCGTGTTGCCCGAAGCGAAGGACTGGACGTTTCATTTGGATTTGTGGCAAAACCCGTTTGCCGTGGCGAGATATTACAACGTACCGTTGTGGAGTCAGGCACATTTCGACCGGATGTGGCCGCTCATGAAGTTGTTGGCTGATGCGGGGCAAAAGGTGATCACGTGCTCCATTATTCAGCATCCCTGGGACTCGCAAACGCAAGACCCTTTTGAGAGCATGATCGCCAAGATGAAAACCGTGGATGGCGGTTGGAAATATGACTACACCGTGTTCGACCGCTGGGTGGAATTCATGATGAGTGTAGGGATTACGCAGCAGATAGACTGCTACACCATCGTGCCATGGAAATATACCTTCGATTATTTCGATTTGTCCACCAATAATATGAAATATGTGGCCTGCAAACCCGAGACCAAAGAATATGAAGAATTTCTGTTGCCCTTCCTGCGAGATTTCGCTGCCCATCTGAAGGCGAAGGGCTGGTTCTCCAAAACCTGCATTGCGATGGACGAGCGCCCCATGGAACAGTTGCGCGCAGCTTACGAGATTCTGCATCGCGCAGACCCGGATTTCAAAGTGGAAGGTGCAGCAAACTATTATCCCGAAGTGGAACCCAAGATGTATGATTTGAGTGTCACATTTGAGCATCCCCTGCTGGATGCAAAAGTATTGGAAGCCCGTCGCGCTGCCGGTCGGAAGGTGACATTCTATACGTGCTGCGGTCCCGAACGTCCGAATACGTTCACGTTCTCACCTCCCGCCGAAGCCTCTTTTATGGGTTGGCATGCTGCCGCTGCGGGTTATGACGGGTATTTGCGCTGGGCATACAATAGTTGGGTGAGCCGGCCGATGCAGGACTCGCGCTTTCGCACGTGGGCAGCAGGTGACTGCGCCCTGACATATCCCTGCGGAAGCAGTATCCGCCTGGAGCGCCTCGTGCAGGGCATTCAGGATTTCGAGAAGATACAGCAATTGAAGAAAACCGCTACACCCGCCCAACTGAAGAAATTGGACAGCGTACTTCAGAAATTCCGCCCGAACAGTTTCGTGCCGGAACCTACGGCCGAAAGTCTCGTGAAGGAAGGTGAACAGACCTTGCGCAGTCTGGAATAAAACGATCCTGAACCTAAAACAAACCAAAAGAATAAACAAAGCAGTAATCATGAAGATGAAAAGAACCTTTTTAATGTTTGTGGTTTGCCTGTTCGCTACCTTGGCAATTACCGCAAAAAACAGCTACCAACTGACGTCACCCGACGGCAAACTCAAAGTAAGCATCACCACAACAGGCGGTGTGAACTATGCCGTCAGTTACGAGGGTGTGGAACTGTTGTCTCCTTCCCCCGTCAGCATGACGATCAACAACGGGAAACAGATCCGCGTGGGCGCTGAAGTGAAAAGCGCAAAAACCTCCTCGCATCAGGGCGTGATCAAGGCCCTGCTGTATAAGAAAAACGAAGTTCAGGACAATTACAACCAATTGCAGTTGGAACTGGGCAATAACTTCAGTCTCGTTTTTAGAGCTTATAACGAAGGCATGGCTTATCGTTTCCTGGCAGCTCAAAAGAAAGATTTCACGGTAGAAAAGGAGCAGGCGTCGTTCAATTTTGCCAAAGACTTTCAGACCTATATCCCCTACGTGACGACGAACGGCACGGTGGAACAGCAGTTTGACAATTCCTTTGAAAACCCCTATACCCACACGGCGCTGTCCAATGTGAAACCGGAAAAACTCTCCTTCCTGCCATTCATGGTGGAAGCTGACAAAAACGTGAAAATGGTGATCACCGAAGCCGACTTGGAGAATTATCCCGGTCTCTACGTGCAGCATGTCGGAGGTCAGAACCTGAAAGGCGTTCTGGCACCTTATCCCAAAGACATTCAGCAGGGTGGTCACAATGAATTGCAACTGCTCGTGAAAAGCCGCGAAAACTTCCTGGCTAAAGCCAAAGCCCATCAGGCCTTTCCCTGGCGCATCATCAGCGTATCCTCCGAAGACAAAAACATACAGAACAACGACATGGTTTATCGTCTGGCCGCTCCTTCGCGCGTTCCCGATACGCAATGGATCAAACCCGGAAAAGTGGCTTGGGACTGGTGGAATGACTGGGGCGTTTATAATGTGCCTTTCAAAGCCGGGGTGAACACGCAAACGTATAAATATTACATTGACTTCGCGTCCAAACGCGGCATCGAATACGTCATTCTCGACGAGGGTTGGGCTGTGAACAAGAAAGCCGACCTCTTTCAGGTTGTTCCCGAAATCAACTTGCCCGAAATTGTGAACTATGCCAAGTCGAAAAATGTAGGCATCATTCTCTGGGCCGGCTATTATGCTTTTGATCGCGATATGGAGCACGTGTGCAAAACTTATTCCGAACTGGGTGTGAAAGGATTTAAGGTGGACTTCATCAACCGCGATGACCAACTCGCCGTAGATTTTCTCTATCGTTCTGCTGCAATGGCTGCGAAATATCACCTCGTTTTGGACTTCCACGGCATCTACAAACCTACGGGCCTGAACCGCACCTATCCCAATGTGGTGAATTTTGAAGGCGTCGCCGGATTGGAGCAAAACAAATGGAGCACCATGGAGCAATACAACCAGGTGAACTTTGATGTGCTGTTGCCCTTCGGACGCCTCGTGGCCGGTCAGATGGACTATACGCAGGGAGCCATGCTCAACGGTACGCAGAGCAGCTACCGCTGTTCAAACACGGAACCGATGAGTCAGGGCACGCGCTGCCATCAGTTGGCCGAATATGCGGTGTTCTTCTCTCCGCTCAATATGCTGTGTGACAGTCCCACCCATTATGAGGAAAACGGAGAATGCACGGACTTCATTGCGAAATTCCCCGTGGTATGGGACGAAACCCTGCCTCTGGACAGCAAAATGGGCGAATATGTAGCCGTAGCGCGGCGCAGTGGTTCAAACTGGTATGTAGGAGTGATCAACAATTGGACGGCACGCGATCTCACATTGAATTTGAGCGAACTCAAGATTGGAGGTCGCGAGGTGCGCATCGTATCCGACGGACCCAATGCGGACAAGATCGCAACGGACCATCTGCATGAAAAGATCACTGTGCCTGCCGATGGAAAAATAAAGATACATCTGGCCCCTGGTGGCGGTTTTGCCCTCACCACCGCCGAGTGATAAGCCCCCAGGGGTGAAACGTGATCGGAGCTATCTGAAAATGGGATAGCTCCGATTCTTTTTGTCCTGATGCCAAGGCGAATAGGAGAAATCAGACCTAGAAATTGGGGTAACGGCGGGAAAAGAAAGAACAGCAACGCAAAGAGCGAAAAAAGAACTGTGTAAAGTTTTTTTTATATCTTTGCATCCTTACATGTACTGAGAAATCTGAAATGCAAACAAAACAGCTGAAAATGAAGATTACAGATTTGATAGCAGGAGAGGGCACCGCGTTCTCGTTCGAAGTACTTCCACCCCGAAAAGGTGAAGGCATTGGTGAATTGGAATGTGTGGTGGAAACGCTCCTGAAATATGATCCGAAATATATCAACATCACAACGCATCATAGCGAACCGGTCTATAAGAAATTGCCCAATGGGTTGATTGAGGTAGAAATGGGGCGTCGGCGTCCGGGAACGGTAGCTGTGGCTGCGGCTTTGCAGTATAAATATGAGATTCCCGTGGTGCCCCACATCTTGTGTAGCGGTTTTACAAAGCAGGAAACGGAATATGTGTTGCTGGATTTGCAGTTCCTGGGCATTCAAAACATACTGTTGCTTCGGGGAGACAAGAACCGTGAAGACGCGCAATTCCGTCAGGAACGTGACGGGTATGAGCACACCATGGACTTGCAGCTCCAGGTGAGCCGGTTCAACGAAGGACGGTTTGTGGACGGCAGTGTGATAACTGCACCCGGAGAACCCTTTAGCTACGGCGTAGCCTGCTATCCGGAGAAACACGACGAGGCGCCGAACCTGACGACGGACATCAGGTATCTGAAAGAGAAAGTCGAGAGAGGTGCGGAGTATGCCGTGACGCAGATGTTTTTTGACAATCAAAAGTATTTTGACTTTGTAAAAAAAGTGCGTGAAGCGGGTATTACGGTGCCGATTATTCCGGGAATAAAACCCATGATCAGTCAGAAACAGTTAACGAGTATTCCAACGGCATTTCATTGTGATATTCCGGAGGCGTTTACTCGAGAACTGATGCGCGCTACGACGAAGGAAGATCAGTTTCGCGTGGGTACGGAATGGTGTATCGCGCAATGTCGCGAATTGATCAGTCGCGGAGTGCCGAGTCTTCATTTCTATACCTCGGGACGTGCGCGCAGTGTAGAGGCCGTGGCCAAAGAAATATTTTAGGAAATGTTATTCAGGGATGTCATAGGTCAAGAAGAAGCCAAGCAACGACTCATCAAGCAGGTTCAGCAGGATCGGCAACCTCATGCCTTGCTATTGACGGGACCGGCGGGTTGTGGAAAACTCGCCATGGCCGCAGCATTGGGGAACTATCTGCTCTGTCAAAACCGCAAAAACGAAGATTCTTGCGGAGAATGCCCTGCCTGCAAACAAATAAAAAAATCAGGACATCCCGATTTACACTATTCCTTTCCCTACATCAAGAAAAGTGAATCTACGACCTGTGACGACTATCTGCCGGAATGGAAATTGATGACTGAAGAAGGCTTCTATTTCGATATCGACGATTGGTTGGGCAAGATGGATGCCGGCAACAAACAGGCCAGGATTTTTGAAAAGGAAAGTGACAATATACTCCGGCAGTTGGGCATTTCTGCTTATGAAGGCGGTTACAAGGTGATGATCATCTGGTTGCCCGAGAGACTCCACGAGAACGCGGCGAGTAATTTATTGAAGTTTCTGGAGGAACCAACGCCGATGACCTCTTTTATTCTGGTTTCGGAAGACGTCGCGAAGGTGATGCCCACGATTGTAAGTAGATCGCAACAAGTAGAATTGAATCGTTTGACAACGGAGGTCATTTCGCGTGCCTTGCAGGAAAGAAACGGACTGGACCAGGAAACGGCACGCGTCACGGCGCGGCTCGCTAACGGCAGTTATCTGAATGCGTTGAAGCACATACACATCAATGATGTCAACAAGGAGTATTTCGAATTGTTCGTACGTTTGATGCGAATGTCTTATGCTCGCGATTTGGCGGGTTTGCAGAAATGGTCGGATGGTGTGGCTTCGTGGATAAGAGATCGGCAGATCAGTTTTTTCAACTATGCGCAAAATATGATCAGAGAGAACTTTATCTATAATTTCCATCGTCCGGAATTGAATTACATGACGGAAAAGGAAAGCGCGTTTGCTTCGAAATTTGCCCGTTTCATCAATGAACGGAATGTGGTGGAATTTATGGGGGAAATGACCCGTGCGCAAAGAGATTTGGAACAAAATGTAAATGCCAAAACGGTGCTATTTAATTTCATATTAAAAGTGACCATTTTGATTAGAAGATAGGAGATAAAAAAATGGAAGAATTTCAGTTAGGTTGCAATCAACGGGGGTTATGCTCTGAAGGAAGTGGCAGACAAGATAAGCAATTAAACACTTATGATTGGTTAGCCGACGTTCCCGGTAATGAAGAATTGTCTGATTTGGTGGAAGTTCAATTTAAAAATACACGTAAAGACTATTATGTGAACAGCAATCATATACCTTTGAACAAAGGCGACATCGTTGCTGTGGAATCTGCACCCGGTCACGACATTGGCGTGGTGACCCTCACGGGATCCCTGGTTCCATTGCAAATGAAGAAAATCAAACTGAAAAGTGACGTGGGAACAAAACGCATTTATCGGTTAGCCAAAGAGGTGGATTTGCAAAAATTTGAAGAAGCTAAAGCGCGTGAGCACGAAACGATGATCAAGTCCCGCCAAATTTCAAAAGATCTGGGACTGGATATGAAAATAGGCGATGTAGAATATCAGGGTGATGGAAATAAAGCAATTTTCTACTACATAGCGGACCAGCGTGTCGACTTTAGGCAGCTCATTAAGGTGCTGGCAGAAGAATTCCGCGTGCGTATTGAAATGAAACAGATTGGAGCACGACAGGAGGCCGGCCGCATCGGAGGCATCGGCCCCTGCGGCAGAGAACTCTGCTGCGCTACCTGGATGAAGAATTTTGTGACAGTTTCTACCAACGTGGCACGTCAGCAGGACGTTTCACTGAATCCTCAAAAATTGGCTGGACAATGTGCCAAATTAAAATGTTGCCTGAATTATGAGGTCAGTATTTATACTGAGGCCGCGTCGAAACTGCCACCGCGTGAAATGGTACTGGAAACGAGTGGTGCCACCTATTATTATCTAAAAAGTGACATCCTGTTAGGGCTCGTAAGCTATACCACAGACAAGCACCTGGCCGAAAATGTGGTGACAATCTCTGTGGAAAGAGCGAAAGACGTGATTGAGATGAACAAAAAAGGGGAGAGACCCGAAAATTTGGAACTGGATTCCTCCAAGGCCGTGGCCAAAGTAAATGTGGACCTCGCCATCCAGGAGAGTTTGACCAGATTTGATAAAGGAAAGAAAAAGAAAAATCATAATCGCAATCAAAATCAACAATTCGGAGAGCAATCAGACGGGCCGCGTTATACTGCGGTAAGGACAGATGACAGACGTGATGCCAACAATCCGAATAGACAGGAACCCCGTCGCAGCGACAATCCGAACAGACACGAACCGCGCCGCAGCGACAATCCGGAGGGACAGGAACCCCGTCGCAGCGACAATCCCAACAGACAGGAACCGCGCCGCAGCGACAATCCCAACAGACAGGAACCTCGTCGCACTGACAATCCGGAGGGACGGAATAATAACAGGTCACGCAGATATCGTCCAAATCGACCCGAACGAGAGGGCGAACCTCATGCGCATGGAGATTTTTCAAAAAACAGAAAACCAGAGGAACGTCAAAAGCCTTCGAAAGAAGAAAATTAATCCGGAACAGCGTAGTTTTTTATTTTGAAAATGAAAAAATGGTGCGTATTTTCTTTGGTATTGGCCCTCTTGGTGTGTGGTTGTGAGCGAGAGAAAACCGTTTGTTTTGAATATCATCACACCCCGATAGAGGGCTGGGAACAGCACAACGTACTTTCCTTTAAACTCGATACCGTCAAACAGAGTGGGGATTACAGCGTAGATGTAAGTTTGAGAACTACGAGTGCGTATCCTTTTCAAAGTCTATGGTTACTGGTAAAAACACAGTTGGTGGCGCCGGTAGCGAGCACAGAGGATACGCTGGTTTGTGTGCTGACAGACAAACAAGGGATTCATTCAGGCCACGGCATCAGTTTTTATCAGAATGATTACCTGGTGACAAATTTGAAACTACACCGTGGGCAATCCGGCAACATTACCATAAGTCACATCATGCGGCGAAACATTCTGCCCGGCATTTCTGATGTAGGCGTTACGGTCAAAAAGGAATAGAAGAAGAGCTCTTCATGGATAATTGATAGCAGATCACCGTTTATCGTCTGAATTTTTCTCTGCCTGCATCAATGCGGAGAAAAACAAAGAGCAAAATGGTGAATCCCCAAAGAGAGGAACCGCCGTAGCTGAAAAACGGTAATGGAATGCCAATAACGGGAGTCAGGCCGAGGACCATGCCCACATTGATAAAGAAGTGGAACAGGAAAATGCTAAGTACGCTGTAGCCATAGACACGTCCAAATACAAATGGTTGTCGTTCGGCCAATTTAAGCAAGCGCAGAATAAGTGCCAGAAAGAGACCCAGCACAATGGCAGAACCAATAAATCCATGTTCCTCACCTACGGTGCAGAAAATAAAGTCGGTGTCTTGCTCCGGTACGTATTTTAGTTTGGTCTGTGTGCCATTTAGAAAACCTTTACCCTCCAAACCGCCAGAGCCTATCGCGATTTCACTTTGTCGCACATTGTAACCGGCACCGTTGACATCTTCATCCAATCCCAACAAAACGCGAACACGTGTTTGCTGATGGGGCTGCAAAACGTCGTTCAGTACGTAATTTGTGGAGTAATACATCGTCAGAGAACCCATCGTAAAAAGGGCCATCAGAAGAAAAAGCTTGGGCGACCTTTTGCGCAGTGCTTGAATGATCAGATAAATAATCGTGGCGATGCAAATGCCAAATTGAACCCAGGAAATATCAAAGACGATGAATTTACGCGAAATGAAATAAGCAGCAAGGGTGATGACAAGTCCTACGATAAAAATGTTTCGGGCTTCTTCTTTCTCCTTATTATATACGTATACCAGTAAATCTGTAAATAGCCAGATAAGGAGTAAAACTATAAATTTACCTACGGAGGTAAAGGTGCCATCCAGTTGATAAGCTTCATAGTGCAAACCGACTACGAAATAAACGACCGCGGCAAAGCCTACAAACAGAACACTTCCGCTCATCCCCTCACGATAAAAAACCAGAAAAAAGGAAAGGTAAACCAGTGCGGAGCCCGTTTCATGTTGCATGATAATGAGAAAAATGGGCACAAGGACGATCGCCAGGGCATGTAGAAAGTCGCGGGTCTTGAAAATGGAAAAACCATAGGATCCCATGTATTTAGCCAAAGCAAGTGCCGTAGCGCACTTGGCGAATTCGGCTGGTTGCAAACTGATGGGGCCCAGATTAATCCAGGAGTAGGAACCTTTTACATCTGCTGCTACAAAAGGTGTAATCAGCAGTAGGCCCATCATAATGATGTAAAAGACATTTGCAAAGGTATCATAGATGCGGTCGTCGGTCAGGAGAAGAACAAATCCAAGAAGAAAAGAACAGCAAATCCAGATTAATTGTTTTCCGGAACGAGCCGTAAAATCTAAGATCGAAGGATCGCCGTAATTATAACTGGCTCCCACTACACAAGTCCATCCGGCGACGATGAGTAGCAGGTAGATCATGACCGTCACCCAGTCGATGGAACGCAAAAGACTCTTTGTACTAACGTTTTCTTGCGCCATAGCCAATCGCTTTGTGGGCAAACATGTCTGCACGCTTCTCACTGGCAGGAGACAAGTGCCCGTTTAAATACTGCTCGATTATGAGACCGCCGATAGGTACACCATAGTCGGCTCCAAAACCTCCATTTTCAACATAAACAGAGACGGCAATGTGAGGATTGTACATGGGAGCGAAACCCATGAAAACAGAGTGGTCCTGACCTCTATTTTGTGCCGTACCCGTCTTTCCGCAAACTTCAATGCCCGGAAGGTCTGCCGAGCGGCAGGTACCTCCCAATACGGCATCGCGCATGCCAATTGCGACCTGATTATAAAAGGCACGGTGTACCATGGTATAGTGGCGTCGCGTGTAGATCGTGTCAATTGCTTTGCCTTCAATATGGCGTACGATGTGGGGAATGTAGTAAAAACCCCGGTTGGCGATGGTGGCACATAAATTTGTAATCTGTAGTGGTGTGAGAGACACCTCGCCTTGCCCAATGGCATCACTGATGATGGTCAGACCATTCCAGTGACCTTTATAATGTTTGTTGTAATAGTCGGCATTGGGAATCATGCCCCTTTTTTCTCCTGGCAGGTCAACGCCAAGACGGTAACCGAAACCCATGGAAACCATGTAGTCTTTCCAGCGTGTCAGGGCATTTGAATAGGAACCGTATTTGCGTCGCGCTTGTATCATATGGAAAAATCCCCAGCAGAAATAACTGTTGCAGGAAGTCTCGATGGCACTGAAAAGATTAACGGGGGAGCGGTGCCCATGGCATCCGACGTGAACGCGACCGTAATAGAATCCATGATAACAAGGAAAAAGCGTATGGGTGTTGATAATGCCTTCCTGAAGAAACGTGAGGCCCTGCGATGTTTTGAACGTGGAACCGGGGGGATATTGTCCCATAATGGCGCGGTTAAGCAGGGGTTTGTAGGGATTGTGATAAAGGTTTTTATAATTTTTCCCACGGTCTGTGCCTACAAGGAGATGAGGATCGAAAGTTGGAGAGGAGACCATGCAGAGAATCTCTCCCGTTTGCGGGTCAATAGCGACAATGCTACCAATCTTGCCCAGCATCAGGCGTTCTCCCAATGCCTGTAAATCACGATCGACTCCCAATGTTAGTGTGCGTCCCGGTTCCGGTACGCGATCAAAAAGTCCATTTTTATAATGTCCTTTGATACGGCCATGCACGTCGCGGAGCATGATTTTCATTCCCTTCACACCGCGCAGGTCCAATTCATAAGACTTTTCAATGCCGAGTTTTCCAATAAAATCCCCGGGCCGATAGTAAGCATCGCTGTCAACGTTGATTTGAGAAACCTCCCCGACGTCGCCCAATACGTGGGCCGCAACACTCGTGGCATAATGGCGTATGGCGCGTTTCTCAATATAGAATCCTTTGAATTTAAAGAGCTTTTCCTGAAAAACGGAAAATTCGTATGACGGAATCTGTCCAATGAAAAGTTGTGGCGTGAAGCGGGAGTAGCCGTAATTTTTTTTGGGATCTTTGATTTCGTTCATCCTGTCAATATACTGCTGCTTCGTGATGCCGATGGTTTTGCAAAAATCCAAAGTGTCTATACCGTGCTGCTCGTTCATGATGACCATAATATTGTAAGCAGGTTCATTATAAACCAGGAGACGACCTTTACGGTCATTGATCAAACCGCGTGCCGGATATAAGATCTTTTTGAGGAAAGCGTTGGAGTCTGCATTTTTCTTATAGCTGTCACTCATAATTTGAAGAGACAAAAGTCTGATCAGGTAGATAATGACAATAAGAATTGCTACTATCGCAATGGTATATTTTCGTTTTTCCAGCTCAAAACTTTTCATCTGCTATTTTTTTTGGCACCTCCCATTCTGACACCTTCTAATGCCCAAATGAAGAAAAACGACATGAGGCTGCCGCCGCCAATATTGATGAGCATTTCAATCAAATTGAAAAATGAGAATGCTTCCAACAGGTAGAAAACGATTTGTTGCGCAATGACAGCTACAACGACGTAACGCAGGAAGTGCGACCAGTCCATATTTCTGGCTGATGGAGGTAAAGCTTCCTCGTTGTCTTCCGTGTCGCGCGAACTGAAAGTTTTGAGGATAATAGGTTGTATCATGGCTACCAACGTGAGGCTGGCTGCATTCATGCCGGGGGTATTTGTGAAAACGTCTTGTAAAAGTCCGATAAGGAAACCCCAAATTAAAATTTGCCAGCGTGGGGTGCCCAATGGGAAGAGTAAAAGAAAGTAAACGCAAACCATAGGAGTTGCATAGCCAAGAATTTGTACGTGATTCAGTACAAAAACCTGAAGTCCAAGAAACAAAATGAGTAGCAAAAGTCTTTTTAAAAATGTTCCTATCATTTATTGCGTTGTTTCATAGTTTGACAATTTGGCCTTCAGACTGTCTATTTCAGGCCTCTCCTTATTGACAACAACACAGACATCACTTAAATTGGCAAAGTCTGTTCCCAAATTCACTTTTAATTGAAGCGAAAGTCCGTCAGGCGCATTGTCGACAGATTTTACTTTTCCTACAAAAATTCCCGGAGGGAAAACGGTGGAGTAACCGCTGGTCTCTACGTATTCTCCAACTTTGATTTTTGCGTAGCGTGGAATATCATTCAAATATGCTGTAAGCGAACTTCCCCCGTTCCATTGCAAATAACCGAAATAGCGGTGGTTTCGGATTCTGCAACTGATATTTGATTTGGTATTGATGGCTGGCATGATGAGGGAATAATGCTTGCTGGTAAGAAATACGATTCCCACAATGCCACCACCACCTACAACGCCCATCTCTGTCTTGATTCCATCGTCTTCTCCTTTGTTGATGACGATGTAATTCTCATTTTTTAAGATGGAATTAGAGGTTACTCTTGCAGGAATCAGCGTGAAACCCGCCAAAGAGTCGTTGACAACTTGTTCGTTCTTCGTTTCTTTTTTTGTTATTGCCGCCAGCGCATCCCGCAGTTGTGTGACTTGGATTTGCAAGTGTACATTTTGTGACGTTAAATTTTTATTGACGTCTTTTAAGTGTACAAAGTGATAAAAGTCCGTGTAGTAAGAATTGACTTTTGCTACGACCTCATTAGCAGCCGTAAACCATACACTGCCTTGGTAGCTATTGAAACGGAATAACAAGACAATACTACTGATTTCCAAAAAAACAAATAGAAACCAGTAGTTATATTTTTTGATAAAATCGAGCAGGTTGTGCATTTATCTCATCAGGAACGAGAAGCGGTCCACATTTTGCAGTGCTACCCCGGTTCCTTTTGCCACACAGTGTAACGGGTCTTCGGCTACACGGAAAGGAATATTGATTTTTTCCGTCAATCGGCGGTCTATGCCCCGTAACAATGCGCCTCCACCAGTTAGATAAATACCGTTTTTAACGATATCTGCATAAAGTTCAGGTGGTGTATTCTCCAGTGCACTGAGTACGGCAGCTTCAATTTTAGCAATAGATTTCTCCAAACAATGTGCTACTTCCTGATAGCATACCGGAACTTCCATTGGTAGTGCTGTAATACGGTTAGGCCCGTGTACCACGTAATCTTCCGGAGGTGTATCTTCTCCCAAATCTGTCAGAGCGGCACCTACGTGTATCTTGATACGTTCCGCCATGCGTTCGCTGACTTTTACGTTGTGCTGGCGGTTCATGTATTCCTGAATATCTGCAGTCAGGTCGTCACCCGCCATTTTAATAGAGTTGTTTGATACGATACCGCCCAAAGAAATCACTGCAATTTCTGTGGTACCACCACCGATGTCTACAATCATGTTTCCTTCGGGAGCTTCCACGTCGATGCCGATACCGATAGCGGCGGCCATAGGCTCAAAAATGAGATAGACGTCGCGACCTCCTGCATGTTCTGCAGAGTCGCGGACGGCACGCAATTCCACTTCTGTTGAACCAGAGGGAACTCCGATAACCATTCTTAGTGTTGGCGAGAAGAGATGATTTCCCGTGTGGACCATTTTGATTAGGCCGCGCATCATTTGTTCGCAGGCATAGAAGTCTGCAATAACGCCGTCACGAAGAGGACGCACTACGCGAATCTTGCTGTTCGCTTTTTCATACATCAACTTAGCCCTCTCACCTACCGCAATCATTTTGTTAGTCTGCTGGTCCAATGCAACAACGGAGGGTTCATCCACTACTATTTTATCATCACTGATAATAATGGTGTTGGCTGTGCCAAGGTCCATGGACAATTCCTGTGTGAATGAAAAAAATCCCATTAATTTTTCGAATTAGAAATTGAATATATAAAGATCTCTGCTCGCTTTTCCTGATTTATTTTTCTGAGGATGCGAAATAAGTGTGAATGGCGGTGTCATAGTGGCTGCTTACGGCAAAAGCTCTTTCAGCCATATGGCGGCGCTGTTCTTTCGTGGTTTTTGCACCCTGTTCATTCAAAATGTCCAGTAGCGGTTTGTATTCGGCTTTGCTTGGAATGATAACCACATCTTTAAAATTCTTGGCTGCTGCGCGAATGAGAGAAATACCGCCAATATCGATTTTCTCAATAATGTCTTCTTCTCCAGCTCCGCTTGCCACGGTTTGTTCGAAAGGATACAGATCAACAATAACCAAATCGATGGGTTCGATGTCATATTTCTTCATTTCAACTTCATCTTCCTGAAGTCCGCGACGGCCCAAAATTCCTCCGAACACTTTGGGATGTAAGGTCTTGACGCGACCACCAAGAATGGATGGATATGTAGTTACGTCTTCTACCTTTTTGCAGGGGAAGCCGAGGCTTTCAATAAATTTATGGGTTCCTCCGGTGGAAAGAAACTTTACGCCTTCTGCGTTCAATTTTGCCAAGAGTTCTTCTAGGCCATCTTTATGAAAAACCGATACAAGAGCGGTCTTAATGTTTTTGGTTTCTGTCATAATTATATATTTAGGGCACAAAGTTACTACTTTTCTTATGAAAAGAACTTTTTTCGATAAAAAGATTGTGTTTCTTGTGAAGAGAGAAAACTACTTTTGGGCTACTTTTTTGAGTTTGCTGTTCAGGAGGGCGTCGTTGCGAGCGTATCCATATAAACTTGCATGAGGTCTTGGTAGATTTGTTGTTCGTTAAAACGTTCTGCAAAGCGTTTCCCCGTTGTCGTCATCCTGGTTCGGCGCTCCGGATTGGAGAGTATTTCATTAATTTCGCGTGCAAGAGAAATCTCGTCGTCAGGGTCCACATAGGCTGACTCGGGACCTCCGGCTTCTTCCAAACAGGAACCGGTACAACCTATTGCCGGTGTGCCGGAACAAAGCGCTTCGAGCATTGGAATGCCGAAACCTTCGCAACGCGAAGGGTAGACGAACACCGAAGCCATTTGATAAAGGGCGGGTAGGTGCTCAAAAGGAATGTTGCTTTGCAGCGTCATGCGTTTTGATAAATGCTGAACTTCGAGATAGTTCTCAATTTCGTCGGCGTAAGGTGTGCGTCGTCCTACGGCCAATACTTTTATATCTGAGGGAATGCTTTTAAGTGCTTTTGCCAAGAGAATGAGGTTCTTTCGTTTTTCGATGCTACCCACGTATAGAATGTAGGGTTGATCTAAGTGATAGATGTCTCTTATTTTCTGTTGAAGTTCTTTTGTGGCTGGTTGCCGAAAGGTTTTATCGCAACCCTGGTAAATGATGCTGATTTTTTCTGCCGGAATATGGTAATAGTGTATGATTTCCTGTTTGGTAAATTGGCTCACGGCAATGATGTGGTCAGCTGACTGGCAGGCTCGGCGGAATTTGAAATTGTAGATGAGGCGGTCGATCCAGTGATAACCTTGTGGAAAGCGTCGAAAGATCAAATCGTGAATTGTTACAATTTTCCTGACGTTGCGTGCTTTCCGAATATTGAAGGGTAGTTCGCCGGAAAGTCCATGGTAGACTTGTATGTCGTCCTTTTGTATTTGTGAAGTGATGCCCCATGTACGCCAGATCGAAGGAAAATGCCGACTGATTGGGCTTAACGGAAATTTTAGGTGAATTTGTTTTGATTCAGGCAGTCGCTGAAGCAATTTTGCTTTTTGAGTGGAAGGTACATAAAGGTTGAGATTCAGATTTTCTCCGAACTTGGCCAGAATGGAAATCATCAGGCGACTGTAGTTCCCCAATCCTGTAGCGTTTTGTGCCGCTCTTTTGGCGTCAAATCCCAAATTCATGCAGGTTGATTTTTGTTAAGGTAGTGATTGTAAAGTTCGCTGATTTTTAGAAAAGATGATTTGGTGCAACTACTCTTGTGAAGTAGCCAGTAGCATGTTTTCTTTAAACTCATGAGGGGGAATAAGGGTATTTTAAGGGACTGGCAAAGTGTATAGTCTCCATGTGCCAGAGCGTATTTGAAACAATTGATCAGAGATTTTTTTTCTACGAGGCGACCCAACGCAGGTTGGTTCCTGGGTGGATAGTTTTGAACAAAATAGAGTCGGGTATTGGAACTTTTATAGAAGAAATCAATCTTTTTGCGTCTGTCCATAAAATGGCTTACAGACGTGTCAAGCAGACGGTAAACACCGGTGTATTCCCGTAGCAGTCTCGTTTTAGCATGCAGTGTCACCCAATAATACCAGAAGATATCGCCGGTAAAATACTTTTTTGTATCCAGATGGGGTGCTGTGAGCATGAGGCTCTTGCGCATCATGACGGTAAGATACCAGATGGTGCATTTGGATGCGAGAATATAGTCGTAAACATTTCCTTCGTGTTCGTGGAAGTGAAAATCCGTGGGTTTTTGCTGCCGTTCGCTGTACTTATAAAAATAGGTGTAGACGAGGCCCGTTTGAGGTTCTTGCTCCATGAGATCTACCTGGTGTTGCAATTTATCGGGATTCGTCCAATAGTCATCACCTTCGCAAATGGCAATATATTTGCCTTTGGCTTGTGGCAGCAGAATATCCCGGATAATGTCAATGCCCTGGGTAAATTGATTTTGGTCATGCAAAAAGAGACGTACCAGATGGTGATATTTGTGGGCATACTCCTGTACGATTTTTGTGGTGCCATCGGTGGAACAGTCGTCGTTAATCAGAATTTCATATCGGAAGGTGGTCTGCTGGTTCAGTAGGCTCTCAAGGCATTGCTTGATGAAAGGCGCTTGATTATAAGTGGGGCAAAGTACGGACACAAGCGTTTGCTCAGAGGTACTGGATTCTGTTGAACTTTCGATGCTAGTTGATGTTTTTATGATGGACTGATTTTCGTTCATGGGGATGTGTATGAATACTCTTTGATGTTTTTTACCAGTAGCAGCCGTTTTCAATTTGTTCGGCTCCTTGTGGACGTTCTGCGGAGTTCGGGCGAATCCAGGAAGGGAGTATGTAAGATTGGAAAAGAGGGTCATTGGCCCAACGTTCTCCATAAATGCCGAAGAGCATTTGGGTCATTCCTGCCAGGTGGATAGCTACTTTACCTTTTCTCTTGGCATGGGCGGCAAGATGCATGCCGTAGGCGCCGCAGCCAATCAGGGCAACGTCGTATTCCAATTTGTCCATTTCTTGTTTCATCCAGTCGAGGGCCTGAAACCAATCTGAAAAGGATGTTTTCGTTTTCGCTATGCTCTGTACGGATTTCAATGTGAGCAATTGTTTAAAGGGCGGCAGGGCATCCGGGTTGCGAAATAGCTCTTCGCGGCGTTCATACTGATTGCGAATGGAGGCTGTAAAAGGATGTATAACGAGCACACGTTTGTCCTTGAGCGCACTGCTCCAGGGGTTTTTCCAGAGAAAAGGGGCGTAATAGCCGTTGAGGTCCACGCGGACGATAGAGGGATTGGTGCGTAATGAAAGGGGGTAAGTTTCCTCTTTCTGATAAGACCCCAAAACGTCGATCTGTCGCCAATCTTCTGCCACGAGTTGCGCATAGCGAGCTCCCAGGGCGAGATCGTTTGGAAAAAAACCGGCATTATCGGAGAGGTGGCGCATGGCGTGCTTTTGGTTGCGGAAAAGAACGTATTGATAACGCAACAGATGGGGAATATCCGCTTTGCGAAGTCCCACTTCAGGACTGTAAAAACTCAGAAAAGCTTTCAGCTCGTAGGTCCCGAATTTTGAAATCATGAGTCCGCCCGTATCGGTTTGCAGGCGGTGGCGGAGGTAGTCGTTAGCTTGCTGCCCCACATAGTTCGGCCGTGGTTGATGCGCGAAGTTGGGCTGGAGGCTGTGGATGGTCTGTCCGGCCAGTTTCAGTAAAAAAGCTACGAGGGGGTCTATACCAGGAATACTAACCATATTGCGTGCGACTTATTCGTCGCGATGGTCCTCAAGGACGGTTTCCAGCATGGGTTGCAGACTGGCCCAGACGTCTTCGACCGTGATGAGCGACATACGTTCACTGTAAGACATTTCAATTTGGTGTTCTGGAGGTACACTGTCATCGGGCGAAATGCCCTGGTAGCGTTCACTCTGTCCCGGTAACCAGAAGTTTTTATCTATTCCCGGTGGAAAAATGGCGAATGAGGAGACTTGCAGGGCCTGACTGATATGACGGGGCCCTCCTTCGTTGCCGAAAAAGAAATTGCTCAGTGCGCAAAGAGCGCAGAGCTGGCGTAGCGTGTCTGCTTTTACATTCACAAAAATGTGGCTGTCTTGATTCAGAATATTGTAATAGTCGCGTACTGTTTTTTCTTCTTCAGGTCCGGAATAGTTAAAAATGAGTTGAGGGTGATAGGTTTCTAGGATGCGTCTCAAGATTTCAGTCATACGGTCTTTAGGCCATGATTTGTGCGGGATGCGCGTAGCCACGGCGACGAGCAGAATGGGTTTTTCAAAGTTGACACCCTGCTGCTCCATGTATTTGCGGTAGTTTTGTTTCTCTTCGTCGGTGATGTAGAGCGGGAATTGTTCGTCTTTGATGAGCTTTCCTTCCGCAGCGAGAGGTTCCATCAGGTGCAGGTTGGACTGTACGCGGTCCATGCCTTCAGGTGTTTCGATGCGATAGTTGTGTATCCAGCGGTTGTACCATTTCAATCGGCCGATGCGATAGGTCGTTGACAGCGACAGCAAACTGAAAAGCAATGTTTTCGGTGTGGAGCGCATGTCAATAATCACGTCGTAGTGGGTTGTATGCATAAGAGCCCATACCTTTTTTAAGTAGGGGAGGCCTTGATTTTCATGATCGTTGAAGGGAATGACGCGGTCTATATCCGAATGGCCCTTAAAGAGGGAACCAATGTCACTGTTGATGACAAAATGTATTTGGGCTTTGGGAAAGCTCAATTTGAGACTGTGGCAAAGAGCCATGGTCAGTACGGAATCGCCTACACGACGGAAGCGGATGATTAATATGTTATTTATCATGAACTTCTTTTTTTGACATCAAAAACAATAAACGAGCCAGGAAAAAGGTCTCTTAAAAAAAGTTGTGTGCAAACTTAGTTAAAAAAGTTGAGACTGGAGGTCAGACAGCACTTTTTTGTTGGATGATGTGGAACAGAATCCTGGTGGTTTTGTTGACAAAGGTGTTTTTATGAAAATTACGCAGGCTTTTAAAACTTGACTTATTCGAACTTGTTATTTAAAAAAAATAAGACGAGATTTGTCAAAAATACAACAAATATATTTTTGAAAAAGTCGTAGTTCGCCGACAAGCTTTCAAAATAAATAAAAGTCCGAGGAAAATTAGGCGTTGCCGCGTGCATAGGTTAGGATTTGAAGAATCGTCACCTGTTGGTTTGAAAGAAAATAGCTCCTGCTTGGGTAGCAGCTATTCCATCGTTACAAAGAACATTTTATGGAGACCTCGGATCGGGGTACTTTTAGGAAATGGCCTGTTTGCAGACGGTTTGATTGGAGTGAGTCGGGTGGAATGGGCTATAAATGGTACGTTTTATCTGGAATTCATGTGCTATTTTTTCTCTTTGCAACTTGTCCGCCAGGAAGAGCGCTGTAGAAAGAACTTCGCCTTCGATGCCGTTTGTGTTGACAACGGATAAGGAGCGTTTTCCCGTTGCGAATTTTCCGCTTAGCGGATTTACGATATGTAGTTGTTGAACCGTAGGGTTTCCGGAGGTAGTGAGGCATTCATCATTCAAAATGACGTCTTCGTTTTCATTTTGCAACCTGACCGCCCACCCCTGATGGCCCATTTGATGACCAAGAGCCAGAACGGAACTGTTGCCCATATTGATGAGGGCATTGCGAATGCCGGAATTTTTAAGGATTGGGCGAATCTCTTCCAAGGCATAGCCTTTCAGGAAACCGGACAGGTTCAAATAGATATCTGGCCTTGCAAATGAAATCTGTTTGTTTTCAGAGAGCCGTAGTTGAGTCATCGTTGCTGACGAAAAATTCTTTGAATCGGTTGTGATATCAAAGAGCCCGCAGGTTTTGGAATGATATTTCAGGCAGGCATGCAAGATTCGATAGAACTCGTCGGATATTTCTACTTGTCGAAAATAAGCAGAACGATTGACTTCAGATATTTCCGTTTCGGGATTGAAGCAATTGCCAATCTGCTCGATTTCGAGGATTCTTTTGTGAATCAGATTTGTTAGGTTGATGTAAAAAGATTCCGCCTCACGACTGATAAAAATCAAATCTACCCGGGTGTGCATTGCTGAAAACCAAGTATAGTACAAGGATTCTCCGGAAGTGGATTTTTGGAAGACGTGAGGCAGAGTCATTTTAGAGTTCTTTGATTTTAATGTTCTTAAACCAAACCTCGTTTCCATGGTCTTGAAGAAGAATACAGCCATCCTGATTGCCAAAGTTAGGCCAGTCTTTATATTTACTGTAGGCAACAAGGGCGTTCCACATCTGGTTGTTACGTTCATACTCAAGAAGTTTCGTGCCGTTTAACCAATGTTCTACATGATTACCTTTTACGATAATGAGGGCTGTATTGAAATTGTTTACATCAAAAGGTTTTTTCTCCGGAGCAGGGATCAAATCGTAGAGGGAGCCGAGTTTACGGTCGCCATTAACGCCTAATTTGGCGTCCGGGTGATTTTGGTCGTCAAGAATCTGGAATTCGCAACCGATGGCGGAACCTTCGCCTTTGTTCATCTCTGGATTGACAAAATATTTTATTCCGCTGTTGGCGCCTTTTGTGATTTTGAAATCTACGCGGAGCATAAAGTTTTTGTACGTTTTCGTGGTTACAATATCGCCGCCATTAGCAGATTCGGCTCCATTGCCTGGGAGTACTTTCAATATGCCGTTTTCAATTTTCCATCCCTTTTCTGGAAATCCTTCAAGTTTCGCACCACGCCATCCGGCTGTCGTTTGTCCGTCCCACAAAAGTTTCCATCCTTCTTGCGTTTCTTCCGGCGAAATGTTATTGTCTATGCAATTTACCTGTGGTGCCGAAGTCTTTGTTAAATATTTTTGAACATTTTCGGTGCAGATGCGCAGGTTGCGCCATGAAATCTTTTTGCCTTCATCGTTTTTGTTCCCGATCATGTGAACTTGTAATGCAATGAATCCGACCGGGGTCATATTGTCCCAGAGGTTAGCACAAGCCACTCCGTTTATCCATGTGCGGATGTTGTTGCCACAGGCTTCAACGCGGGCCGTGTTCCATTCGTTGTTCTTGAAGGCCTTTTGAGCTGGTGGATTCATGGTTAATGGATAAAGCCAACCGCGGCGGGCTTCATCATAAATGCCTCCACTCCAGGCTCGTGGGGAAGGGTCTATTTCAAATTGGTAACCATGAACGCGCCCGTTGTTATAACTTTTCATACTCTCACTGCGAAGCTGTACGCCTGAATTGAGTCCATCGGCAATTTTAAATTCAAATTCAAGAATAAAATCACCATACTTTTCTTTTGTGCATAAGAAGGAATTGGGCGTATTCATTTTGGAATATCCCACAATCGTGCCATTCTCAACTTTGTAGGGAGCTTGGCCATTAAGCTGCTGCCAACCATTCAGGTCCTTCCCATTAAATAGTGGTTTCCATTTTTGACTCATTGCCGGCAGGACTAAAAGACCGGAGAGGAGCAACATAAATATTTTCTTCATCATTTTAAAGTATTAGTAAATATCGTATTCCTTTATATTTTATAGAAGTCTTCCCAACCTCTTCGGGGCGGCATGCCGCATAGTAAGGCGTTGGCAAAAGTGTTGTTCGTAAATTGTTTGGTGCGTGTGTCGAAAAAGAGTTGCGTATTCAGGTGCTGGGCAATCACTCCGAGACAGAACACCTGACTGAGAACCCCGTTAATTTCAAAAGGAGAACGTGTCTTTTCTACGCCTTGACAGGCGCGCAAAAAGTTTACATAATGGTTTGAGGGACTGGTAGGAATTTTCGGAAGTTTATCTTTCATTTCCTCGGCTTTCTCTTTAGGAATGATTGAGAGCGTGCTGCCATGACTGCCCCCTTTGAATGTGAGGTCTTTTGTATAAATGATTTTTCCCGGATTCAGCTCAGAGACGGGTGTGGCTCCTTGATTCGTCGTAGGGATGTCGGTTCCTGCTTGAGAGGCTCCAAAACCTTTTGGAAGAGGAGGCAGATTGTCTATTCCGTCATACCAGGTGATGTCGCAGGGAGGCATGTTTCCTCGTGCTCCGAAACGAAACAAAATCGTAGAAGAGAAAGGATAAAAGAAATCATTATGGCCTTTGGTATACTTCAGGGTGATTTCATAGGGCAGCCCCAAATTCATAAACTCATGGACCGTGTCAAGTATGTGCGCCCCCCAGTCTCCGAGCGCTCCCATTCCGTAGTCATACCAGCAGCGCCAATTGCCTTGATGGAATTTCTCGGAATAATCGTGAAACGAACAAGCGCCTGGCCACGAAAGCCAATCCATGTTCTTCGGAATGGGATCGGCATCTGGAAATTTATAAATGTTCGGATCAAAGGTATGCCATCTGCGAGGACTGTTCATATGGGCTGTGACTGCCGTCACGTCTTTAATGATGCCGGCGTCTTTCCAGGCCTTGAATTGAAAGTAGTTTGCTTCGGAGTGCCCCTGATTGCCAACCTGTGTGGCCACGTGAGGAGACTTTCGGGATGCTTCCATCAGTAGTTCTGCTTCCAGAAAAGTACGCGTCATGGGTTTTTCAAGATAGATATGCTTTCCATACTTTAAAGCCATCATGGCGATGGGAAAATGAATATGATCCGGCACGGCTGCACAAACGGCATCAAATTGATTGCCATAGGTTTCAAACATCTCTCTGAAATCCCGGAAACGTTTAGCCTGAGGATATCGTGCAAGTATTTTCTGGCATTGCGGTCCATCTAAATCGATGTCACAAAGAGCCACCACATCGACCATATTGGTTTTTGCAAATTCGTCGATATCCTGTTCTCCGCGATTGCCAATACCGATATATGCAATTTTAACTTTCTCATTTTTTGTTGCAGCCCATTCTTTGGAGGTCATCGGTTGTCCAAATACTTTTCCTCCAGATCCCAAAGCAACTCCAGCTGCAGCCATTCCCATTTCTTTTAAAAAATCTCTTCTGGTTGACATCATGTAAAATTTATTTTGTTGATTTTTTAATTAAACATTGTTTGATCATCCAAATAACCATTCTTACAAGACTCCAAATCAGGTAAAGAAAAATGGCAAAGGTTAGGACGTAAAATAAGGAGGTAATCACTTCTTTTAGGGGTGATTGATAGGCAATGACGGCATAAATGTTTAGAACGAAAGAAATGGCAAAGCATATAAGCAATGTGATTAATTCTCGTTTTTGCCTCTTTTTGGTTAGAATAAAATCTTTCATAGGACTAAAGGTGCTTTTGTATGATAATTAGAATAATCAATTTTAAACTCATCCGGGAAATCGAGAATCTCATTACGGGTAATCGCTTCGTACCCGAGGAGACAAAGAATGGCGGCGTAGTAGCCTTCTTGGGCAATGCGGGGCGGTTGTTTATGTGTGATGACAGATTCTACAAAGGCATCTACATTGAGAGATGTTCCGTCGTTGTCCGGCCTTTTATCCAAAATATATTCACCGTGATTTTCGTTAGCAGTTTCCGAGGCCCAACTGGTACCGGCAAAAGGTATGGAACCAAAGACTTTGTTCTCCCAATCATTAATCATTTGTAGAAAAGCGGGTGCAGGGTCAATATCTTCAAAAAAGTATTTTCCCTTTTCTGGTTCCACGGTACCCAAATTACCCATAATCTGTTCTTCCAGACCATAAAATTTGTTTGAAATATCGGAACTCCACGTCATCATTTCTCCTTTGTCGAAGGTATAAATGCAATTGATATTGTCGAAAACTTCACGCCCGTCTTTCCAGAACGTAATGGCCCCGTGTCCCATTACTTTTTGTGGGAGTTTCTTCAAAGCCCAAGTTCCCACTTGCAATTGGTGGCAGGCAAGTTCTGTCATCAAACCTTTTGAAGATGCTTTGTAAAGTCTCCAGTTGATAAATCTTTCCAAATTGGGCGACGGGACATCTCGACGCCAGTTGTCGTTACGATTCCAAAAAGCGTGGATGCAGTTTACTTTCCCAAAAGAACCCCGATGAATCATCTCCATCGCTTTAATGTAGCGCGGATCGAAAAGACGTTGCTGACCGGTAAAAAATATTTTTCCACTTTCCAAAAAAGTATTGTACATACTGCGACATTGCTGCATATCATAGCCTATCGTTTTTTCACAATAGACGTTCTTACCGGCATGAAATGCGTCAAGCACAATTTTGCAATGTGTATTTAGTGGGGTTGCCACGATCACGGCATCAATCGTTTTGTCCTCCAGCAATTTTCGGTAATCTTTATAGGTCTTGGCGTGTGGAGCCATTTTGAGTGCTTCGTCCAGTGATGGTTGATAGACATCTGCAAATGCCACAAGATCTACTTTGGGATTTTGTAATAAGAAACTTAAAAGAAAACGTCCTCTGGAACCTGGGCCTATCAAGCCTATACGGCAACGTTCTTTCATTGTATGATCAACTTCTGAAAATGCTGTCAGCCACGGACTTGTCGAAGCCAATACTCCGGCTCCTATCATGCCTAACCCCCGCAGAAAGTCTCTCCGGTTTAATTTATTTTTCATAATATATAGCGTATTAATTCAGGCGCACAAGTAAAATCGAAAATTTATTTCAATCACCTCGCAAAGGTATGCAAAAATTCTAAGATGCGAAAAGGGTAGATGAATAGAATTATTTGAAATCAGTCGATGAACCTTAGGATAGCCATTGAAAATGTGGGGTTAGATCATTTGTGAATATTTCACATCATGGATAGGCGTTAATGTTGTAATTTTGTAGGTCGGTTAAAGGTTGCATGGTTCATGCAAATGCACTTGAAACAGTAATTGTTATGGAAAAAAGAACGGCTAAAGTTGCGTTGTCATTTGTGATTTTGATGGGAGCTGTCAGTCTATTTTCAGACATGACGCATGAAGGTGCCCGTAGTATTTATGGGGCCTATTTAAGATTAGCTGGCGTTTCTGCTGCTACGATAGGTTTTATAATGGGGTTGGGAGAGTTGATCGGTTATTCTCTTCGTTTGGTTACCGGATATTTTGCCGATAAAAAGCGGAACTACTGGACTCTGTCGATCATAGGATATGCCATCAATATGGCAGCTATTCCATTGATCTCCTTAATTTCTGAAAACGGGTGGAAATGGGCTTGTCTGTTAATCATACTGGAACGGTTTGGAAAAGCAATCAGACAACCCTCAAAAAATACGTTGGTGTCATTTGCTTCTGCTCAAGTGGGAGCAGGAAAGGCTTTTGCGCTTCAAGAATTTATGGATCAAATAGGAGCCTTTTCCGGTCCGCTGTTTTTATTTTTAATTCTTCTGTTCCGGAAAGAAAATGGAGATTTGTTTTTTAATTATAGAATTTGTTTTGCAGCATTAATTATTCCGGCTTTTTTTACGTTATATTTCCTGCTAAAAGCCAAACATAAATTTCCTCATCCCGAAAATTTTGAGATAAGTATCGAAAAAGAGCAAAAAAGCAAGATGAATTCGCGCTTTGTACTGTATATGATCGCCATCAGTTTATTTGCTTTTGGCTTTATTGATTTTCCCATCATTACGATGCATGTTGCAAAACTTGCAATCATTCCGGATACATTTCTACCGCTATTGTATGCAGGGGCCATGTTAATTGATGCCATTTCTGCACTCATCTTTGGTTGGATGTTTGATAAATATGGAATGAAAGTATTGATAGCTTCCAATCTTTTGTCCGCGTTTTTTGCTCCCTTCGTTTTTCTTTCTCATTCGGCCATTTGGATAATGATGGGCATTATGCTTTGGGGTATAGGCATGGGAGCTCAAGAAACTATCTTGAAATCAGCCGTAACATCGTTAGTTCCAAAGGAAAACAGATCAACGGGTTTCGGCATTTTCGAAACTTCTTTTGGTCTTTGTTGGTTTGCGGGCAGTTGGGTACTAGGCATCCTCTATGACTCCTCTATTTATTCGATGGTTTTGTTTTCAGTGGTTTCTGAATTATTATCTGTTCCCTTGCTCTTTGTAATTACAAAATGGCCTGTTCCAAGGGTAAATTCTGTAAAAACCTCGAAAACTGATGACGTCATGAAACCACGATAGATGGTTCTCTGTGCCCCCTCTCTGATCAGATCCCTCGTGTTTGTTAACTTACAACTTGTTCTTCCGATGCTCAAATTTTGAGGGGATCATTAGATCGTGATTTTTCTGGTCTAAAAAACAGAGATCCCAGAAATCTGAGTTTTTGAGCACAGACTTTGTGTGTCAGTTAGACACTGGGGAAATGGGGAATTTCAACGTTGAATGAAAAAAAATAGGTGTCCATTTTGATTTTTGAAAAATTCTTCTTACATTTGAACCTTATATTATAATTGGAGTGACAGACTTCTATAAAATTAACCAAGGAGGAAACAAAATGAGAAAGAACTTGCATCTGAACTCAACTGTGCGAGAAGTTTTTCGGCAGTTTGAAGAGGGACGTTGGTATCGCGAAGCTAAAAGCTATCTGTGCGATAAGAACAAAGTGCGTGATCTCTTGGGACTGGTATCCCACATGTTCCGTAATCGGGCTTTGGCCCCGGTCCTGAAGGATTTAATCTTACTCTATTTTTATGTAAGTGATATTGTTGGTGGTCGCTATTCCCAGTATAATGGTTATAAATTGATTTTGATTGTAGCCGTTCTGATATATGTCGTTACTCCTTTTGATCTCATTCCCGACTGGATTCCCGGTGCCGGTTTTTTGGACGATGCTGCTCTGATAGGTTATGTGGTGAAATTGGCTGACAAGGAATTGGAAAGCTATTACTTGTGGAATCGTAAACAAAGAAATGTTTCAAATAATCAAGATTTGACCGTTTCTTAAAAATTAAAAAAAATGGAATCCTGCATAAAGGTTCTTAAAAAATGCTCTTTTTCTTTTTAAAAGACGTATCTTGCGCCTCCGAATTTCAAACCAGGGTGAGCCGACGGTATTACCCGCAAAAATATTAATGAAGATGAAACATCGACTGATTTTATTAGTGACACTACTTCTTACAATTGTGATGAGTAGTTGTGTAAGTAAAAAAGAGATGGAAGCTCTAAAAAGTGAAAACAACAAACTGAGACAATTAACTGAAGATGGTCGTGTAGATTTGGCTGAATGTAACAGCACAACCAAAAGCCTTCAGGACCGTTTAGCTAGTGAACAGAAACGGGTGGAGGATTTGCGCGCCGATTATGCTAGATTACAGGGTTCTCTTGATAAGAGCTTACAACAGAATTCCCAAGGCAACGTAAACATTTCTAAACTTGTTGACGAAATTAATGCCTCCAATCGCTTCATCAAACAATTGGTAGATGCAAAAACAAAATCAGATTCTCTCAACATCGTGCTGAGCAATAATCTGACTCGCAGTTTGAATCGCGACGAACTTCAGGAAGTGGATGTGAAGGTTCTCAAAGGCGTGGTTTACATTTCTTTGGCAGACAATATGCTTTACAAATCCGGAAGCTATTTGATTAATGACCGTGCTTCTGAGACACTGAGCAAAATTGCCAAAATCATTAAGGATTATAAGGACTATGATGTATTGGTAGAGGGAAATACGGATCCTGTGCCTATTTCTCAAACTAACATCCGAAATAACTGGGACTTGAGTTGCTTGCGCGCATCTTCCGTTGTGCAGGCTTTGCAAACCCAATATGGGGTTGATCCGAAACGTTTATCGGCTGCCGGCCGCGGAGAATACAATCCGATTACCACCAACGACACAGAAGTGGGCAAGCAGCGTAATCGCCGTACTCAGATTATCATCACTCCGAAACTTGATCAGTTTATGGATTTGATCGATAAAGCTCCTGAGACAGCTAATGAGTGAGATCTGTTAGAGATTTAAATAAAGTAGAGAGCGATCCTGCATAGGGGTTGCTCTTTTTTTAAATCCGGGAAATATTAAATAAATAAAAAAACAAGATGGCTATTTAACTTCTGGTTTTTTTAGGGTCTATAGTTATTGAATCACGTAATCTGCGAGAATGATAAACGAAGAAGAAATCTACGGGTTATATCAAAAAAATAAGGAGCAGGGCTTTCGGATGCTGATGAATGCATATCAGGAATCGCTTTACTTTTTTATTCGCCGTATGGTTGTGGTCCATGCAGATGCAGAGGACGTGATGCAGGAGGTTTTCCTTCGCGTGTTTCGAAATATTGGTTCTTTTCGTCGTGAATGTTCTTTAAAAACGTGGATATATAAAATAGCAACCAATGAGTGTGTTCGGTTTTTGAATCACCAAAAAGAGTTGGAGGTTGCCTTTCCGGATGAATGGAGTTCTGATTTGCTTACTACGGAATATATAGATTATGAAAATGAGTTGGCTGTAAATTTTCAGAAAGCTGTGTTGACGTTGCCTGAAAAACAACGTGTGGTGTTTAATCTTCGTTATTATGATGATTTGGAATACTCCGAAATCAGCAGAATTACGAACATAAAGGTGGAGAATCTCAAGGTGGATTATCATTATGCTAAAGAGAAAATCAAGAAATACATGACGAATGAATAAGATGGAAAGAAAAGATTTTGATTTTATTGGGAAGCAGACGCCATACCAGGTGCCCGAAGGTTTTTTTGATGAAATGCAACAAAAGGTGATGCTTAAGGTCTCACAGGATCAGCATCGCCGACTGGTTCTAAAAAGAAGAATGATCATGTTGGCTAGCGCAGCTATCCTTGCCGGCGTAGTTTTTATTCCGATTCGGACTGCAGTAAAAAACGGAAAAGATAAACAACCCGTTACTACCACACAACAAATCAATCAGTCCATAGCGAGGGCCGATGATGCGTGGATCAACGATTTAGGTGATGAGGAGCTTGAAACGATGGCTTCCATTGTAGAAAATGATGAATTTTTAAAATGACGTTTAATTATAAAACAGTAATAAAATGAAGAAGTATTTGATTTTTATGTTTGTACTGTTGTTCTGGAATAGTCAGGACATGATGCGTGCACAAAACACAGAACAGCAAAATCGTAAGCAGGCCAATGAAGAAAAAATCCGCCAGCATCAGAGTAATCAGATGGTTCATGCCTTGTCATTGGATGATGCGACTGCAGCTAAGTTTGCACCTCTTTATACCCAATACTTGAAGGAAATGATGGATTGCCACAAGATGAAGAAGAACAAAGACAACCAAAAAATTTCAAAAAAACAAGAGCTTACGGATTCAGAAATTGAAACGCACATTCGAAATCAGTTTGAGGTCAGTAAAAAAATGCTGGATATTCGCGAATCCTATTATGATAAGTTTCGTAAAATTCTTACCCCCAAACAAATTTTGAAAATTTATCAGACTGAACGTCATAATGCAGATAAATTCAAAAAGACGTTGAAAGATCGAAAATCTAAAGGCAAGTTGAAAAATCATCAAAGTCAGGATGATCCCAATAATTTATGAATAGAATAAGTAGAGGTTTTTATACGTTTTATTTCAGTTTGTCCACCTTCATGTATTGTGAATGGTGGACAAACTGAAATAAAAACGTTACTTATAAAGCTCCTCCCAATAAACCCAATTTTCTTTGAAACAGATCAGATAAAATGATGAAGAAATTAATAAGCAAGGCGTTTTTCTTCGGTATCGTATTGTTGATGACGGACTGTATCCACATTGTAGCTCAAAATACCGCGGTGCGTGATACGCTTGGGTTTGTTGAAGGACGTATTATGGACAATAGTGGGAGTGCCATACCTGGGATTTTGTTGCGTGTGACGGCGGTAAAGGACAGTGCTTTTTGTGCAGGGGCAATTACGGATTCGTTGGGACGTTATAATATTGAAAAGTTGCCTTTGGGCCGATATGTCATGAGTTATTCGATGGTTGGTTATCAGACCGGTTTTTTCAAATTCAGCGTGACGGCGGCACATCGGGGCATTTCTGTTTCAGACATTCAAATCAAGCCTGCAGATATAATTTTGAAAGCGGCCGTAGTGACAGCCAGTATGCCTCCGGTTACGGTGACAGAAGACACGGTGGCCTATAATGCGGATGCTTATCACGCTCCCGAAGGTTCCATGCTGGAAGATTTGATTTCTCTCATTCCGGGTGTAGAAACGGCAGATAATGGACAAATAAAGATTAACGGTAAAGTTTATGATAAAATATTAGTAGACGGCAAGGAGTTTTTTGGCAATGATCCGCAAATGGCATTGAAGAATTTGCCTGCCAATATTGTAAAGAAAATCAAAACGTATGATCGCAAATCGGATCTGGCACGATTGACCGGCATTGACGATGGAGTGGAAAACGACGTACTTGATATTGAAATCAAACCGAACATGTTAAAGGGACTTGTAGGGCAGGCGAGTGGAGCCACGGGAAACCATGATCGCTATAGTTCTTCGCTCAATGTCAATAAGTTTCGCAGTGATTACCATTTGTCTGTGATGGGAGGTATGAATAATGTTAACAATCCAGGTTTTTCGGAGCGTGGAAAAGGTGCTGTAAACTTCTCTCAGGCAAAACGTCCTGGATTGACGGCGTCTAAAGGGGTCGGCATCAGTTATGCTAAAGATAAGAAAGATAAATATCGGATGTCTGGAAATGCACGCTACAATTTTTCAAATGCCGAAAATGAATCCAATCGCCATTCAGAAACTGTGTACAACGATTCCAGCTATCGTTATAACGACAAAGAAAGTCATTCTCTTCGCTGGCACGATGAATTTAATATGAATTTTAATTTGGAATGGACTCCCGATTCGATGACAAGTATCCAGTTGAGGCCTAACTTCTCATACAGCAAAACGAACAATTGGTCAACGGATTCTTCGGAATCGGAAAAATGGGATGGAAATCCGGAAAATGATTCGGTACGAATTAATCAACGCCAAGCACGTAGTACCTCCAGCCAGGAAGGCTCTGATGAGGACGTGACTTTTAGTATTTTGAGACGTTTAAGCCGCACCGGCAGAAGTATTTCACTCCATACCTCCTATAATTATGGGAGCTATACTTCTACCAACTTTTCGCGCAGCATCATGAACTACTATCTGGAACCTGAAAGAAATCGCAACTACAGTCGTTTTACGGATGGAAACAATTTTAATATGGGATATAGTTTGGGACTTTCCTATAATGAACCTCTCTATAAAGGTGGTTATCTGCAGCTCCATTATGCTTTTAGCTATCGTCACGGACGGGTAAATCGCTATGGGCATGAAGTGGATTATACCGATATGGATTCATTGATTAATAATAAAGATGAGGCCGATTGGAACACTGTTCCTGTGGATACGCTTTTGAGCAGTTGCTATGAAAATACCTATATTACAAATTCCATTAACTTAAATATGCGTCATGTGACGAAGAAAGTAAATATAAGTTATGGTGTAAATTTGAATCCCCGTCACAATGAAACCAAATATATTTTTGGCCCAAAGATGTATAAGGGATTGATTACACAGGATTTGATTAATTGGGCCCCAAACCTGGCGTTTAAATATCGTTTTTCAAAACGTACAACGTTGGATCTGTCTTATCATGGGAACAGCAATGAACCCAATATCGAGAATTTACAGGAAGTGATAGACAATACGGACCCACAAAATGTACGTTATGGAAACCCTGCCCTTAAACCTTCGTTTACGAATAATTTCAAGATGAATTATAATTTTTATGGGGAGAAATCACATCGTAGTTTAGTGACGAATTTGACTTATACAACAGTAAACAATAGTACCTCGAAGATGTCTTTGTATGAGTCTTCCACGGGCGTAAAAGTTTCAAAACTCATGAATGTCAACGGATATCACGATTTGAATGGAAACGTGAATTTTAATACGCCTCTGGATACGCTTGACCGCTTTACGTTGAGCACAGAATCGTCGGTGGACTATAACCAAAGTACAAACTACAATTCCACACCATTGACGAATAGTGATCTTCTGAATGCCGGCGTAACTGTTGATTTTCAAGATATTCAACCTCAAGATATTGATAAATTGGTGCCTTTGGCTTTGAAAAACGAGACACGCACATTGCGGCTCCATCAAACGATGACTTTGCGCTATCGACTGACTGATTATCTTTTTCGCCTTGGTGGTGGTATTAATTATTATAAGGTGGAAAACAGTATTCAGATTGCTAAACAAAAGGAAACGTTTGACTATAACCTGAAAGGTGAAGCCCAGTTGGATTTACCTTTAGGATTGCAGGTGTCTACCAATCTGGATTTTGTGAGTCGACATGGATATTCTACAAAAATTCAAAAAAACATTGCGATGTGGAATGCCGAAGTCAATGAACGTTTTTTGAAGCATAACGCCGGATTGTTGAGATTCCAGATTTTTGATATTCTCCACCAGCGCAGCAATATTTCACGTGACATTAGCAATTTGACCATTACAGATACGCGCTCTCAGGTACTGCGCAATTATTTTCTGGTTGCTTTTCAATATCGTTTGAACACGATGGGACATTTGAAGAAAGCAGAAAAAGAACTCGACAAAGAATCCTCAAAAAAGGACAAGGACGAGGATGGCAATAATAAGGTTTTAAAAAAGAAAAAGTCATCAAAACATCATCATTAAACAGATTTAGTCAAATTTTGCTTGCTTCAAAGTTGGTTAAAATGGCGGGAAAAGTGTCCCAAATATCCTATTATTAATAGTTATTAATCTAATAGGGCTATTTTTTAGTAAAAAAACGAGGAAAAGAATAATAGATATATTAATTTTGCTACCGATACGAACCCTCAAATGAGGACTAAATGTTTAATTTAAAATTTAAGTAAGTATGAAAAAAGTAATTTTACTTATTGCTGTTGCAGTTGTAACCTTAACTGCCAGCGCACAAGTTTACATTGGTGGCGAAGCAAGTTTTTGGAGAGAGTGGCAGAATGCTGCCAACAAAACGAGTTTTTCTGTTGTTCCTGAAATTGGTTATAATCTGAATCAAAATTGGGCTATTGGTACTACTATTGGTTACAATTACCAGTATGAGAAAGGTAATAAAATAAATGCTATGGAGGTGGCGCCTTATGCTCGTTACACTTATGCCAAACTTGGTTCTGTAAATCTCTTCCTTGATGGAGGTTTTGGTTTTGAAACATACAAGATCAAGCACAATGGCATTACAAGTGATTCTCAAAATGCTTGGGAAATTGGTATAAAACCAGGTTTAAGCGTTAATTTGACAGAGAAGCTCTCTTTTATTGCTCATGTAGGTTTCTTTGGTTACAGAGATGCTGATGATGAACCGGTCTTCGGACAGAACGGTCTTGGATTCAATCTGGATGGTAATGCGCTTTCTTTTGGTCTTTACTACAATTTCTGATTTGAATTGAAATTGATTTAAAATAGACGCGTAACTAAATTTTAGTTGCGCGTTTTTTTGATTCCTTTGTGCATGGATTTCAGGTGGTTTATTCGAAAATGAGTGGATCCAAATTTTGCACCAGATGCAACGTCTCTTCTCCCGTTCCTTCTTCTAGCCGGAGGCATTCAGTGCTTCGAATGGATGTTGCCGGAGAGAGTTTTCTCCACAAGTTGTAGTACCTTTTGGGCAATCTGTATTTACTGACTTCAGTGGCAAGACCCTCGTTTAAATTCTTTTTTGAAAATTCAATGAATGAAGCTAAGAAGCTGTTTTGAATTTTTAGAAAAATAATAGTCTGAAACTCTTTCGAATTCTTTTGGTCTCTTTTTGGCGCATTTTTCGGATTTGTTTCTCGATTTAGCCCGCTAAACCTTCGATACAAATCCAATAAATTCGTTCAAAAATAACCTCAAAAGATTTTCGATAAAAATTCAAAACAACTTCTAAAAACAGCACTTCTTCTTTTTTTACTCGACAATCATTTGTTTTGTTTTAAAGGTGATGTTCTCCAATAAAGTTGAGATCTGGGCAAACATGCTGTCCATACCTCCATTCAAATTCCAGGTATTGGTAAATGAAACAATCGTCAGGTCTTTTACCGGATCATAGGACATGATTGAAACAAATCCCTCGTGTGCGCCGGTATGTTCATAGCCTAGTTGAGGCGTATATGAGATTCCGCAGGCATAACCTCCCGGATCATTGGGGTATCTTGCTACATAGTTTATCAAAATGGACTGAACTGTTTGAATGGATAGTGGTCCTGCTCCTCTTAATAACTTACGCAGGAAAACAGCTAGATCTTTTGACGTAGTGATCAGATTTCCTTCTGCAACATTTCCGGAAACGTTAGACCGGGTCACATCATAAATTTTATGGTCGATGATTTCATATCCTTTGGCAAACGGTTCCGGCATTTTTTGGTCTGTTCCGGATGTTGGCATCGATGTGTGATGCAATCTCATGGGTTTAATGATGTGATTGGTAATGAAATTTTGATACGATTCACCTGAAACACGCTCAATAATCTTTCCCAAGATAGAATACCCGGTATTTGAATAATGGTAATTCGTTCCGGGTTTAAAATAAGCAAGTCCTGTAGCTGCATTAACGCTGATCAGTTCATCAAAAGAAAAGGTATGCATGGGATCCTTCTTTAGTGCGTATCCTAAATAGTGGCTTCCCCGATAGGGCACGTTTATCGAATCCGGAATGCACTCATTGGAGACGTCATAGACGCCGGCGCGGTGACGTAGCAAATCGAGTATGGTGATTGAATTCTTGTAAGGGATGTCATATTCTTTTGTATGGGGCAGATAACTTGTGTCTCTTCCCGGTATCACGTTTGTGATCGGATCATAAACATTGAGTTTCCCTTGCTGGTGAAGTAATAGAATAGCAGCTGCTGTAAAAGCTTTCGTATTGCTTGCGGCCCTGAAATGAATCTTCTTGGAAACCGGCAAAGCCATTCCCGAAGAAATAAATAAAGAATGTTTTTTGGTCATAACATAGAGTACGATGCCACCCGGATATTCCGGAACTTTCTCTTTGTATTTGGAGAGCTCTTCATCCACCATTTTTTGAAGTTCATATTTTTGGTGCTTCGTGGAGGAACGATGCCAATTCTGACCGTTCATCGTCCCGCTGATCCATAAGATGGTTAAGATAGCAACAAAAAATTTCATGATGTTTGGCGAAGTTAAATGAGACGGACGCTTTAAATGTTTTTCAAGTAGAAAGAGAACCTTCTGATTTCTCCCGGTCGGTTCTGTTCAGATAAACGATGCTGTCATGGCTGTTGCTTTTCGTTCCAGGAATGGTTCTTCTTTGTAAAAGCGAGGTAAAATTACAAAATTCTTAACCTGTTGCCAAATTTTATGGCAAATTGTTCCGAGCTCCATCTCGGTTTAAATGGACAGTGCCGCTCTCCCTTTTGTTCTTATTCAGATGTTTTCTGATTGATCGACTGTTGATGACAGTCTGTTGAGTCTGTGTTTTCAAGGTCCTGCCTGGAATTGTTGGATGTACTTTCAGTTCAAAAAAGCCCCCTTGAAACCAACTACTTATACCTTTTCTTTTTAACTTTGCACCATATCAAAAACACGACTGTTTTAAAATTCATATTCGCAGATGAAAAAAACGATTTTCCCATTTCTCTTGTTGTGCCTCATCCTCACAAACGTCCAGGCAGATATTGTGTCCGGTAAAACTTACGTTATCACTTCTGCTCTCGATGGACTCCATGCTTTGTTCGTTCAAAATTCTTCCACAGAAGATCAGGCGGGAGTGGTGTTGTGGTCACAAACGGGCGTCCCCGCCGAGCAATGGGAAGCCTCTGTGCAGACGAGTGGCAGTGTTGTTTTCAAAAACATTTATACGGGAATGTATCTGGGTCGCAAAACGCTAAATGGAAAGACGGTAACCTGTCAAATGGCGGATGCCTCTTTAAGTGCCATCCGATGGAAACTGAATGTTGTTGATGGAAGTCCGGATAGCGTTCAGTTGGCTTATGGCACGAGTTTACTCACTGCTACAAATCCCATAAAAGACGGCGACGTGCCGTTTATATCGATGGCAAAAACCGGCTCCGATGCCATTCGTCAAACCTGGTTGCTCAAAGAAGTAACTCCAGCGCCCAAACTCACGCGCAATATGCGCAACGACATGATGCAGGGCTTTCTCACTCAGTTTTTGCGTAGTCGCGGCACTGGCTTGTCTACTTTTGGCGACGGAGGGGGCTGGGGAGATGCCGAAATGCTCGAGACCATGCTTGATGCCTATGAGACTACCGGAGATGAATCCTACCTGAACACTTTTACGGCTGTTTTCAGTTATTTCAAGAAATATGTCGGCAACAATTGGCTTACTTTGGTTTACAACGATAATTACAAGTGGTACGGTCATGATTTCAATGACGATGTGATGTGGATGATTTTGGCTTCCGTCCGCGCTTATATGCTCACCGGCACCACGTCTTATCTGACTCTTGCCAAACAAAACTTTGACGGCATCTATTCCCGTGCCCTCAATCAGTGGGGTATGCTGCGCTGGGCTCAAATTAGCGGAAATGTAAACGGTACCAATTCCTGTATTAATGGCCCTGCTGAAGTTGCGGCATGCTATCTCGGACTTGCCACGGGCGATGAAACTTATTTTACAAAAGCCCGCAACCTTTATGCGAATCAGCGTCTTTACCTCTTCGTTCCCTCATCAGGTAAGGTTTACGATAGTTTTATCTGGGATGCAAACACGAACAAACCAGGTAGTTATAATTATTGGTCATCAACCTATAATCAAGGTACCATGCTCGGGGCTGCCGTGATGCTTTATAATCATTATGGGAATGCTTTTTATAAGCAGGATGCGGAACATATCATGGATTTCACCGTCAAAAATCTTTGTAATGCTGACGGCTATATTAATGCCTGCCAAGTGGCTGACGGCGACCTCTGTGGTTTCAAGGGAATTCTCATGCGCTATGTGCGTAAATTCATCACTTCTTTGGGCGAATTCAATTACGAACCCTGGATGAGGAAAAACGCCCTGCTGGCCTACAACAATCGTAATTCCAAGAACATTACGTGTTCGGCCTGGTTAACAAAATCCGGCGAGGACTTTAAGTTTGGCGATACAGATTTTTCAACTCAACCATTCGGTTGTTCTACAGCCCTCTCGGCCCTCTTCAATACTTCCCAGCGTGAAACGGTTTACAAGAAAGCCAACGACACCATTGAAGCTGAGTATTTTGACGGTATGAGAAAAATCAACGTCACGGAGAATGTCGATTGCTCCGGAGGCTACATGTTGTCCAATATTAAACAGGGCTATTTCGTGAATTATGCTCAGGTCGACTTCGGGTCACAACCTGCCTTGTGGGCGCAGTTTAAGGTCTCCGAACCCAGAACGCAGTCGCTGCAATGTTCTATTGAAATTTATTTGGACAGTCTTAACGGCGCTTGTATTGGTACGGCGCAGGTTCCTAACACGTCAGGGTGGAAACTCATTTCCACTTCGATTCAACCAACGTCAGGTGTGCATACGGTCTATTTGAAATTCTTGGCTAACAGTGCGTTGTCAACGAATTGTTTCAATCTGGATTATTTCTTTTTCAGTTTGACGCAGCCGGATGCAATTAAAACCATAACAGCTCAAAACTCAGCCGTAAAGGTTTATTCTGATGCCGTGGGCAATGTTCTTCATGTAACCGTTCCTGCAGAAGCTTCCATAAACATTTTTAATGCTGCGGGACAACTGTTGGCTACATATACACTGCCGGAAGGTTCTTCTCAATTACCTTTCCGTCAGGACTTCAAAGGACTTTATCTGGTCCGAGTGAATGTTGCAGGTAACAGCTATCTTTTCAAAATTCTTGGGAAACAGTAAGCCCCTCTTCTTTTTTTGTCGAAGGAGGGCGCGTTTCTTGATTGTTCTCTGTGGGCAGGTATTTTGGCGGTCTTCTTGCCGTGAGAATACCTGTTTTTTGACGAAGGGAGTTGTGATTCAAAAATGCCAGGGACTGCGATGTTTCCCCAAACAATAGCCGTGGTAGGCAATGCCTGTCAGCATCAGGAGGATGCTCGCAATCATAATGGGGTATGCAATGGTGTCCGGTATATGACAAAAGAATCGGTTTACAATCATATAGAAGACTTCCAACAGTAGTCCGGCGGGTAATGAAAACGCTAATAATTTCTTCTTCATAGGTTTTTTTCTTTTTTTGATAGATGATTTACTTCACGGTCAGTCCCAGGTTGTATGCTTCATCCAGGACCGGTTTCCCTTTAATGTCACCAATGGCCTCAACACCATCAGCCAAGACTTCTCCGATACTCTCCAAGTGGAAATAATTCAGGATCAACTGATATTGCAATTTTATGGCGTCGAAAACGGTCGGAAGTGTATCGGCCGCTACGAGTAACAGTCCCAGTCTCTTTATTTTCAAATTCGAGCGTGCGGGTTGGTGTAGTCGATCGATGATGGCTTTCAAACTCGCACTCAGTCCGTAGAAATAAACCGGTGAGGCCAGGACAACCGTATCGGCATCTTTCAATATCGGAAAGATTTTTTGCATATCGTCCTGTATGGTGCAATCCTTATTTTTCCGTTTGCGGCAGGCATTACAGCCGCTGCATGGTGCCACTTGATAATCTGCCACAGACACCACGGTTACCTCATGACCGCTTTCTTTCGCTCCTTTGATAAATGCAGAAGCCAAAGTCGCGGTATTTCCGTGTCTGCGCATACTTCCAACGATTACTACTATTTTGCTCATAGATATTTCCTTACTTAGTTTATTTAAAATAGGATCGGTATGAAGACCGATCGATCATTTTCCTTATCAAATATATCTTGTTGCTTCCTCCCTGAATCTCATAAATGTTGTCTACGGAGATCTGCACTTTTTAAGTGCGGGTGCAGGAGTGGCGGGGAAATCCATGCAATATTACGAAAATGTTTGAGAAAATGGATAGAAACAGTTGTAAAACCTTTGATGACTTTTCCTTGTTTTCATGCTGATGTTGGGTATTAAAATCTCCATTTCGATCTGTTTAAACTCAACTGTATTCATTTTTTGTCTGCACTTATTGGACATTTTTCCTGAAAAACGGGCAAAAAGTGCATGTTAAATTCAATACCAATGCACGAAGAGGGTCAAAACCTGTGTTTTTTGACGGTTCTCTCCACGTACAAATTGCATTTTCTTCAAAAAAGGGCCAAAAAGCCCAAAAAGTGCACGATCCCAAAGTTTTGTTTAAAATGCACATTTACAGTAGATTAAATGTTTCTCTGAATTCTTATTTACAAAATTTAACTAGGTACGTGTCACTGGTGTCACTATAGTGTCACTCCTGGAAGTTATTATATTTCAAATTGTTAAATGGCAAAAGTGACACGTGACACGTATTTTCAAAAATTCATAAGGTGTGTATCGTCCTAAAGGCCCTTGACTAAAATATGAATAATTTTGATAGAGGTTGACGATAAACAACTGTTCCATTTTCCCTTTTTCTACTTGATTCATTATTTTTCGTTTTAGGAGTCAAGCTATTTTATGACAAGGCAATATGTTTGGTGATTCTGTTTAAGAGGAATCGCTATTAATCGCGTCTCTCGAATGTTCGCATTTGTAAAAACGAGGACGCTATTTGTCGGAACTGCAACAAAGAAATTTTAAAGCAAGTCGTATGTTCAATTTTTCGGAACAAGTAGGGTTCAGTTAAAATCCTTATAGGCCCTCGCGCGAACCTTTTATATATAATAGAGAAAGTCAAATTCGGGAACGAGCTCCTTTTATTTTATGTTTTCGCAGGGACGATATTCTTGTAGGATCACAACAATTCGATATTGAAATGCAGAGAAGATGAAAGAAACCGACAAAAATTCATACTTGAGTTCGGGATTAGAAAAGTAGTAAAAAAGGTATTTAAAAAATTGGCTATCACAAGATATTTGTGTAACTAACTTTATAGTTGAAAATCAAAAAGATAGAACAAATAGAATAATGATAGTCGAAGCCAAAATTACAGATCAATCTCGTTTTCGTTATTAATGCTTACTGTTTCTTTGACAATAAGCCACAAACTCTCTCCGGATATGAAGTCGTAAAAACAAATCAACCTTCGTTTTTCTAATTTCTTATCTCGAACCCAAGTAAATTTGTCAAATATGGCAAGTACGAAATGCGTCTTAGGGATAAGGCTTTAATGGAAGACGGACAGATAACAAAGGCAACCGTCAAATGGTGGTGGGCGGTAGCTATGCGCACCCATATCTCTGAAAAGCAAATAAATCGGATTTTAAATATCTGGAATCGTGGAGCGATTCCAGACTTCCAAAAGAAGAACAAAAGCCGAAAGAAACAAAACTGGAAACTCCTAAAGTTCATGAGAAGAAGAGAGGAAGAGGGATATAAAATTCCAGAATGTTTTTTGCTAATGCTATTTTTATTAAAAAGGAAGTTAAAATAATAACTTAAATCAATCTATAAACTGCTTAACTAATAGATCTTTAAAATATTAGAAAAAACAATGGACTGTCAAAATATTATTGCTAATTTTGTAAACAAAATTATTATATTCAGAGTAATGTGTAAACTTAATTTTATAGACTTGTTTGCAGGTGCTGGAGGGTTGTCTGAAGGATTTATCCGGGCAGGTTTTGAGCCCTTAGCGCATATTGAAATGGATAAGTTTGCTTGTGATACGCTAAAAACTCGCGCTGCTTTTCATTGGCTTAAAAGTAAAAATAGACTATCGGTTTATAAAAATTATTTACTTAAAAAGCAGGAGAATGAAGATGGAGCTAAACTTTGGCAACAAGTACCAGAGGATATTATTGATACAGTAATACAATCTGAAATAGGAAAATCAACTATTGATGATATTTTTTTAAAGATTGATCTTTTAAAAAAAGAAGAACAAATCGATATTATCATTGGTGGACCTCCTTGCCAAGCATATTCGATTGCTGGTCGTGCTCGTATGGGAAAAGCAGTCGAGAATGACCCTCGTAACGAACTCTACAAATATTACGTAAAGTTTCTTAAACGATATCAACCAAAAATGTTTGTTTTTGAAAATGTATTGGGTATTCGTACTGCAAAGCAAGGAGAACCATTTAGAGATCTTAAACGGTTAGTACATGAAGCTGGATATGAAATGGAAGACCGCATACAAGTCGCTTCTGAGCATGGAGTTTTGCAAAATCGACAGCGTGTAATTATTGTTGGTTGGAAAAAACACGATGAGCATGGTAATAATACAGTATTTCATTACCCTGATTTAGAGAAAGAAGATAATCCTTATCAAGTTTTAAAGGATTTGTTTTCCGATTTACCAAATAGAAAAAATGGCGAAGGTCAATTGTGTGAACCTATAAAGTACACAAAGCCTCTTTCTGAAATGAACTATTTGAAAAAATCGCAAATTCGTAATGACTGGGATTTTACAACACAACATATTGCTCGGCCGAATAATGAAAACGACCGAGAAATATACCGCAGGGCAGTTGAAATGTGGTTGCATGATAGAAAAAGAATTAACTATGCAACACTTCCTCCCGAATTGCAAAAACATAAAAACAAAGAGTCATTTCTTAATCGCTTTCAAGTAGTCGATCCTTATGGATGTTGTCATACTGTCGTTGCTCATATTGCAATGGATGGTCACTACTATATTTACCCCACCTTAAATCCAACCATTGACAATGTTCGTTCCATAACCGTAAGGGAAGCTGCGCGGATACAATCTTTTCCAGATGACTATTATTTTGAGGGTAGCCGAACCAGAGCATTTAAGCAAATAGGAAATGCTGTTCCTGTAGTTTTGGCTCATAAAATTGCAATTGAACTCAAAAAACAGCTTGCCTATGAATTATAATGATTTTGAAAAAGCCGAAGCTGTTCCCGAAGCGGCTTCAATGATAGAAACATTTCGGGCTATCGGCTATAATCTTGAAACTGCTATTGCTGACATTATGGATAATTCCATTTCAGCACAAGCTCAAAATATACATATAAATCGTATTTGGCAAGGAGGTAAATCCCTAATTGTCATAAAAGATGATGGTATAGGCATGAATAGTGAAGAAATTATTCAAGCCATGAGACCAGGAGCTCAAAACCCATTGTCAGAACGTTCTGACAATGATTTGGGACGTTTTGGTTTAGGTTTGAAAACAGCCTCATTTTCACAGTGCAGGAAACTGTCTGTTTTAAGTAAACGCAAAGAATATGTTCCTGCATTCTGGTCATGGGATTTGGATTATGTTGCCAAAAGTCACAAATGGGAGTTATTACGGTGGATTCCAGAAGAGTTTATACATGAATTAGACAACCAACAATCAGGAACACTTATAGTTTGGTCTGACTTGGATCGAATTTTACCACTTCAAACAGCAGAAACTGATGAAAATGCAAAAAGAAAATTTTCGGATTCTCTGGACAAGGTAAAAAATCACATTGCTATGACTTTTCATCGTTTTATTGAAGAAAAATTAGTCAAAATATTTTGGGGCGAGCATGAAATTGAAGCATGGAATCCGTTCTTTATAAATGAAAATAAAACACAAGAACTACCAACAGAGAATATAATTGGAAACGTAAAAATGAAAGGTTATGTTTTACCTCACAAAAATAACTTTTCAACAGAAAAAGCATACAAAAAAGCAGAAGGTATCAATGGTTATCCTGCGATGCAAGGGTTTTATGTATATCGTGGAAAACGTCTTTTGTTGGCAGGCGATTGGTTAGGGCTATTTCGCAAGGAAGAACATTATAAATTAGTTCGTATCCAGATTGACCTCCCAAATTCGTTGGATTCCGACTGGCAAATTGATATTAAAAAATCGAAGGCATATCCACCTTCAACATGTAGAGATCAGTTAGAGTCTTATGCAAAATCAGTACGTAGTCTTGGAACAGAAGTCTATCGCCACCGAGGAAAAATTTTAAAGCAACGTGCTGGAAAGGATTTTCAACCTCTTTGGCTTGAAAAAAAGAAAGATAGCAAATGGTCTTTTGTGGTTAATCGTGAGCATTTAATGATTCAGAGTCTAAAGAGAATGGCAAAAGATAAACCTGAGCAAGCTATTGAAATTCTCTTGAAATTTTTGGAAGAAGCAATTCCGACTAAAACAATCTATATCAATGAAGCGCAAGGCGAAGAAGCTCAAAAAACGCCATTTTCGGATATGGATACAAATATTATCATACAAACGCTTAGGCTTATGTTTGATAATCAGATTGTACAAGGAAAGACATATGAACAAGCAAAAGCCTACTTAAAGACAATAGAGCCATTTAACAATTACGAAGATTTAATTGATGAATTAAAATGAACGATAACTATCAAGTTGCAATAGAAATATGTCAAAGCATAATTGGCAGAAAAGCTAGTGTCAGCGACAGTGAAATAAATGAAGCTGTTGATATGGCAAAAAAGCTATATCCCAATATAGACATAATAAAATTGAAAAATGATTTGCTTTCGATGTATAGTATTAAAATTGATACTTTCCAGATTTTGGAAGGCAGGGAACGTCGAGAACCTTGGCTTAAAGATTTTAAAGCAAATCAAAGATCAAAATGGGTGTTCTGGATACGCTATGTAGAGTATCTGGAAAAACAAAAAAAGTTTGCACCAAGTGTAATAATGCAGTTAGATGATCTTACTGATAAGGTTCTTGACAAACTATTTAATCCTCAACGGAATGAGATTCAGATTGCAAAAAAAGGTTTGGTCGTTGGACAAGTGCAGTCTGGAAAAACAGCTAATTATATAGGACTGATTTGTAAAGCCGCAGATACCGGATTTAACCTTATTGTTGTTTTAGCTGGTATTCATAATAATCTGCGAAGCCAAACACAAAATCGTATTGATGAAGGTTTTTTAGGATTTGATACTCAGTATGAAAGAGCCTACACAATGAACAAAACAACAAAAATAGGAGTAGGACTTATACCTGGATTTGAAGATGCTATTGCAAATTCATATACGACGAGTTTAGAGAAAGGTGATTTTACAAGTCGAGCAACAAATACTGCAGGATTCAATTTTAATGCGCCACAACCGATTTTGTTGGTAATAAAGAAAAACGCTTCTGTCTTGAAACGTCTTTATACATGGTTACAAACACAATCAATAGACAATAAAATTACCAATAAATCCCTTTTGATTATTGACGATGAAGCTGATAATGCTTCAATTAATACCAATGTGAAAGATCTTGATCCAACAACTATAAACAACAATATTTGCAAAATAATTTCACTATTCAATCGCTCTGCTTATTTAGGTTATACGGCTACACCATTTGCCAATATCTTTATACCTCAAAATGATGACGATTTATTTCCACGTGATTTTATCATAAATATCCCTGCCCCGACAAATTATATTGGTCCCGAAAAAGTTTTTGGAACTTCTATGATTCCAGATGAGACAGATAATGATTTGTTGCCAATTGTTTTCCCTATAAAAGATTGCGAGTTTTTCGTGCCTCAAGGGCACAAAAAAGATGCAGATAAGCCAACGTTTAATGATATACCCGAATCATTAAAAACGGCTGTCAAGTGTTTTATTATAACTTGTGCTGTCCGAATAGCGCGAGGACAAGAAACCAAGCATAATTCAATGCTTATCCATATTTCCCGTTTTCAAATTTGGCAAAACCATATTAAAGATTTAGTAGAGGATTTATTCAACTACTATAAACACGAAATAGAAGCAAACGATCCATCTATTTACGAAGAGTTTCGTGGAGTTTTAGAAGAAGATTCCGCAGATTACAATTCCTATAAAACAGTAACGACAAAAATTCAACAATCTAAATTTGGTGACATTGATAAGAATTTAACTGTCCATACATGGGAAGAAATAAAGCCATTACTATATAAAGCAGTACAAAAAATTGAAGTGAAATCAATTAATGGTTCTTCTGGTGATTGTTTGACTTATTATGACAATGAAAAAACAGGTATTTCTGTAATCGCAATAGGAGGAGACAAACTATCACGAGGTCTTACATTGGAAGGTTTGTCAGTCAGTTATTTCTTGCGAGCTTCAAAAATGTATGATACCCTGATGCAAATGGGGCGTTGGTTTGGCTATAGACCTGGATACGTGGATCTGTGTCGTTTGTTTACAAGTGGAGAATTAAATGAATGGTTTAGACACATTACTATAGCAAGTGAAGAGTTACGATCTGATTTCGATTATTTGGCAAATATAAACGGTACACCAGAAGATTACTCATTGAAGGTAAGAAATAGCCCAGGACAGCTACAGATTACCTCAGTCTCTAAAATGAGATATACTAAACAAATTAATGTTTCTTGGGCAGGCAGGTTGATTGAAACCTATCAACTGCCAATGGACAAGGGGATTAAGAGAAATAATTTGATTGCGACAGATGATTTTATTTCCACTATAGGAACACCTGAAAAGAAAGAAAATAACTATTTATGGTATAACATCTCCCCCGATGATATTTGCGATTACTTCTCAAAATTCAAGGTAGCAGACAATTTAAAAAAAGTAGATTTAGACTTGATCTGTAAATATATTCAAGAACTTGTTCGTGAAGGAGAATTAACCTCATGGCGTGTAGTCCTAATGAATAAAAAAGATAAGGCTACAGCAACATATATATTTTCGAATGGTATAAGGACAGGTTGTTTTGATCGTAACCGTGCGGATGATACAAATTGGAATACTTATTACATTCGTAAGAATCACATTGTTGGTAATCAAAAGGATGAGTTTATTGATTTAGATAAGAACTTGTTAGATGATGCACTGATACGTACCAAGCAGATTAAGAAAAGCTGGGGAAATAAAGATTATCCAGCACCCGAGATTGTAAGACAAGAGTTTCGACCAAGAACCAACCCTCTTTTGTTGATTTATCCACTAAACCCTGTTTGTGCAAATGTGCTTGACAAGCAAGGAAATATTCAAGAAGGAACTATTTCTTACAATGTAACAGATGATCCATTCATTGGCTTTGTGATATCTTTCCCTGGTAGCGCAAAGTTTTACGCAATCTCTTATACTGTAAATCAAATTGCAGAATTTGCAGAAACAGAAAATACATTCGATAACGAAAACGATAATGTTTATGACGAATAACCGCATATTAGAGATCTGGGACGCTTTAGAGGATGAAAAAAATATTGGACTTGTTAAACGATTATATTCAACCAATATACTATTTCACATCTATGGTATATTTCATTATCCTGAAAGATATTATGGGGTAGCTTTTACATTCGGGAACGATATACATATTGATATTTCTTCTTTTTCAAATTTGCGAGAATTGAAAGTGATGTTAGTAAATGACACCACCTTTGAGAATTCTCGTTTATTGATAATCCAATTATTACATCCAAATAGCCGTGATATTTTTGCTTCTTTGTGCGAAAACCTGATACAGTCAGTTTCTTATTTAAATTCGGAACAGAAGGTAGTTCGTACTGTTATCAATCAGTTAGAAAAGTGGAAAACTCTTTTTGAAAAAAGCAACTTTATAGGTTTATCTCCTGCAGAACAGCAAGGGTTATATGGTGAATTACATTTTTTACAAAAGTCTTTTACAAATCACGATATTATGCCAAATGAGATTTTGCATAGTTGGGTAGGTGTCGACAAGGCCTTACGTGATTTTCAAGGTAACAATTGGGCAGTGGAAGTAAAGACGACATCAACTAATAATCCTCAAAAAATAACTATTAATGGAGAAAGACAGTTAGATGAGACCTTCTTGGAAAACTTGTTTTTATTTCATCTTTCAGTGGAAGCATCCAATAAGAATGGAAAAACGCTTTGTCAAAAAGTTGCAGAAGTACGTAAGCTTCTTGAAAGCGATGCCTTGGCATTATCTACCTTTAATGCGAAGCTTTTTGAGGCAGGTTATTCAGATAAATATGAGTTTTTGTATCAGGAAAGATGTTATCAAATCAGGAATGAGAATTACTATAAAATAGGAAGCGAATTTCCAAGGATAAAAGAGGAAGAATTACGAAGTGGTGTAAGTGATGTAGGATATTCAATTATTCTTGCTATGTGTGATAAGTTTTTGATATCTGAAAATCAAGTTTTTAATACCATAAAAGAATATGAATGAAATAAATAAGTACTATCAGTCATTAATTCAGGATATTGTTGCATTACAAGCAAGTAATGAGGAAGGCGATACACAAGAACAAATATTCACCCATATTGTCGCAGATATGTTGGCAGAAACCGGAGAAACTGAAAATGTTTCCATTGCTTACGATGAAAAAGGATTAGGTACAAAAAATCAGCATAAGATAAATGCCTATGCAATCTCTGATAATTATGAAACTGTTGATTTATTTATTTCTATTTTCGATAATGCAGAAGATATAAAAACAATAGCAAAGCCTGAGATTGAAACGGCAACAAAACGTATTACAAATTTTTTTCGCAAAGCTATTTATAACGATTACGCAAATGAAGTAGCAGAATCCTCTCCTATTTTTGAGTTTGCAAATACATTGGCAAATTTCCCAGAACTCAAGGAAAATCTAGTACGTGTTAATGCTATAATCTTAACCAATGGGGAATACAAAGGGGATTTCCCCCCAAGTGCACAAATATGTGGCTACAATATCTTTTACCGTATTATTGATATAAATTACCTCTATCAAATATCAGAACAATCTTGTGTCCCAATCGAACTTGACTTTGATAATTTTGAAGGAGAGAAGTTTAAAATACCTTGTTTATCCACAAACACCGACAATAAAGACTACAAATCGTATATTGCGATTATTCCAGGTAATTGTCTGGCAAAAATGTACGAACGATACGGTGCACGACTTTTGGAGCAGAATGTAAGATCATTCTTGCAATTCACAGGTAAAATTAATAAGGGGATTCGTGACACGATTAAGAATGAGCCTCATATGTTTTTTGCGTTCAATAATGGAATTGCAGCTACCGCAGACCAATTGGAACTTGACGAAACAAACCATTTTATTAAGAAAATCCGCAACTTACAAATAGTAAATGGAGGGCAGACCACGGCTTCCATTTATAATACAGCAAAAAAAGACAAAGCAGATATTTCAAATATCTTTGTACAAGTTAAATTTTCAATCATAGATAATCCAGATTATTATGGTGATATTGTATCCCGAATTTCACGTTATGCCAATACACAGAACAAAGTAAATGATGCTGATTTTTCAGCCAATAATCCGGCTTTAGTTGCGATTGAAAAACTCTCGCGTTACATTCTCTCACCTATAACCGCTCAAAACAGTTTACAAACTTGTTGGTTTTTTGAACGAGCAAGAGGACAGTACAAAACATTGCGTAGCCGTGAAGGTTTTACCAAGTCTCGTCAAAACGCATTTGACCGGAAATATCCTAAAAAACAAATGTTCACAAAGGTTGAACTTGCAAAATATATTAATGCTTATCAGGAGGTCTGGGAGGGAAGAAAGCTGGTTGTAAGTCCGAATATTGTTGTACGGGGGAACGAGAAAAATTACGCTCGGTTTATTAATAATAATTTGCCTGATAATATTAAGAAAATCAACAATGTATATTTTGAAGATACGATCGCAAAGTGTATTTTATTTAAGGAAGTTGAAAAGCGTTACGGAACAAAAGCTAATGATTACAATATTGGGGAATTGAGGCAAGTTGTCGTTCCTTATACCCTTTCATTGCTTAATATTATTACAATAGGAAAATTAGACCTTTATAGAATATGGAAAAATCAGCAGGTTTCGTTGGAACTTTCTAACTTTATCTATGATTTGATGAAGCAGGTAAATAAATTTATTTTGGCCAAATCACCTATTACTCATTATATTGAATGGGCAAAAAAAGAAGAATGCTGGGAGCTTGTCAAAAGTAGCTCTTGGAGTTTCAATATTCACGAAATAAAGGCTGATTTAATAGATGACAATAATCCTTCAAAACGCAATATAAATATTGATACAGAATATACAGAGGAAGCTCAACAATATGAGGAAAATATAATTCGTTCCATTCCTTGCCCTCTTTGGAAAAAGATTGAGAAATGGGGTAAAGAAACAGAATTTCTTTCTACAACACAACAAGCATTTGCTGGTTTTGATATAGCGAACAAGGTAAAATTTAATCGTAATATATCAGATAGCGACCGAAACAAAGCGATGGCTATTTTTGAAATTGTTTGCCAGCATAATATAGACTTGCTATCGGAAGCAGATAACTTAACAGAACAAGTGCCTGGAGAGACACTCAAAATAGAAATGCAAACGTCAGAGCAAGAGATAACCATCGAATTAGTACAGAAAATGGTAGAATGGGATAAGCGTAGGCGCATTCTCAAAGATTGGCAATGGAATGTCATGAATAATATCGTTTCAGGTAAATATCCCTTAAATGATCGTTATACTTGGGGATGCAAAAAAAATCTGGAAATGCTAAAGAAACATGGTTTTTCCGAAGAATAAAACCAAATGACAAACGGAGAAAACATTATATACCATTATATACAAAAAACCTTGTTGTTAGAGGAAAAACCAGACCATTTCACCCAAGAATTGCTTGAAAGATTGATTATAGATCTTTCAATATGGTTTCCTTCAGAAGTATACAGACAGATCCCTATTTTATTACCATATGTTATTCGAGATAGTAGTTGTCGAAAGAAAAATGATGAAACAGGAAAAGATGAATGGGGACACGCCAATGAAAAAGGCTTTTTACGTGATGACAATTCTCTAATTAAAGGAATTATCAAATCCTTTTTTGTTGACGGAAATAGAGTGAAAGAATATAATAATAATAAGCTGGCAAACGGTTTTGTTGCTTCTCATATTTGGCGAAATCTGAATTATCAAACTTGTTTAGCTTCTACATACGAAAAAACAAACTCTTTTATACCTAATTTAGTTTGGTTGCCGAAACAAATATCCAAATTAACTGATAGAGAAGGTAGTTTTGCTCAGGACTTGTTAAAAAATATTTCATATAACATTTACTGTAAATCTGGAGATTCTAAATTTAAGAATAATATCTGGAGAAAATTAAATAATCCGCAATTAGAAACCATAACCTCATATTCTATATCCGATTTAAACTATTTCAGAGTTCCGGAAAAATGGATAGATAAAAGAAAAACTGAACTTATAGTTGAATTTGATAAAATAAATGATGTGCTTTTGACTGGTGATGTCTCAGAAAAGAAAGTAAAATGCTCTTCTTATCTTCCTTCTCTTAAAAAGAATATTGCCACTCAAAATAAACAAAAGCTTATAAATTGG
>Ga0183100_1000284_pt1 | contig 53544 bp, 52 predicted proteins | sample Biomet2_FD_127789 | JGI IMG/M metagenome (GOLD analysis project Ga0183100, IMG submission 127789) | Microbial communities from bioreactor (seeded with anoxic lake sediment) at LBNL, California, USA - Biofuel metagenome 2 | ecosystem: Engineered > Bioreactor > Anaerobic > Unclassified ... | reverse complement strand
GCCGATGACAGCGCTAATGAGGAGGTCTGCCGTTTTGGTGAACCTCGTGCTTTCTCTTTTGAATTGAAAGCTCACTGGGATATTGGAACCGATTTAGATATTTTAGACTTTGAACGCGGAGCAAAAATTTCTGGAGCGCGTTTTACGGTTTATAAAGGATTAGGCGCCCGTTTAGAGCGCTCGATTATCAATTTCTTCTTAAATACGCATACTGAAAACGGCTATACAGAAGCATTTCCGCCATTTTTGGTAAACCGCGCTAGTATGACAGGTACCGGTCAGCTACCAAAATTTGAAGAGGATGCTTTCAAAATCGATGGTGGCCAATTATTCCTGATTCCAACAGCGGAAGTTCCTATTACCAATTTGCATCGCGACGAAGTACTTTCTGAGGCAGATCTTCCCATCAGCTACTGTGCTTATTCGGCATGTTTCCGCGAAGAAGCCGGCGCAGCAGGGCGTGACACGCGTGGTTTGATTCGTCAGCATCAATTCAACAAAGTGGAATTGGTAAAATTTGCAAAACCAGAAGATAGCTATGAAGAACTCGAAAAACTTACCGCTGAAGCCGAACTCGTTTTACAAAAACTAAATTTGCCTTATCGCAAAGTTTGCCTCTGCGCGGGTGATATTGGCTTCTCTTCTGCTAAAACCTATGATTTAGAAGTTTGGATGCCTAGTTACAATCGTTATGTGGAAATATCTTCCTGCTCGAATTTTGAGGATTACCAAGCTAGACGTGCCAATATTCGTTATAAAAAGGATATCAAGGACAAACCAAACTTTGTCCACACTTTAAACGGTTCTGGTCTCGCAGTAGGACGTACTGTCGCTGCTATTTTAGAGAACTATCAAAATGAAGATGGTTCCGTCACCGTTCCAGAAGCCTTAGTGCCGTATATGGGCACCGATATCATCAAATGATATGGAGAAACCAACCGAACGAATTGATGATCTTTTAGTAGGCGGTCTTAAAATTGTGCAAGATAAACACGCCTTTTGTTTTGGCATAGACGCGGTCTTGCTTGCCGATTTCGCAAGAGAATATTCTTCCGATCATACGTTAGATTTATGCTCTGGAAACGGGATTATTTCCTTGCTTTTGTGTGCAAAAACCCAAACTCCCCATTTTAGCTGTGTCGAAATTCAAGAAACAGCACATAATTTGGCGCAAAAAAGTGTAACATTAAATGAGTTAGGTGAGCGCATATCCCTCTATCATATGGATTTAAAAAAATCGCCGGAAGTTTTCCCGCCTCATTCTTTTTCCCTGATTACCTGTAATCCGCCTTATACCGAACTGGGGCGAGGTCTTGTCAACCCGAAAAGTGAAAAGGCCGTGGCCCGCCATGAGCTTTATTGCTCGTTATCTGACATCCTGTCGGTTGCCAGTAGGCTCCTAAAGCCGGGCGGCATATTTACGATGGTGCATCGACCACAAAGACTGACGGATATTATTGAAAAAATGCGTCAGGAAAAATTAGAACCAAAGGCCATTCGATTTGTTTATAAAAATACAACGTCGCCTGCTAACCTGGTATTGATTTCAGGTATGGCAGACGGCGGAAAAGAAGTGGCTGTATTGCCTCCTCTTGTTTTATATGATGAAAACGGTGAGCTGACGCATGATGCCAAACATTTATATGACGAATAGCTATCTATGATTTTTCCATCATGCCCTGCAAATATTCTATGTAATGTTCTTTTGTCATAGGATACAGGAATGGATACTCTTCAGAAAGCTTTTCTAATATAGCAAACGTCGCATCGGTTGACCCTAAATCAACAACAATGATGTGAGGTAAAGGCTCAAAATCCTTTTTCGAGGAATACTTCCAAACGAGGGAGCGAATGATATCTTCGATATTCTCCTCCTCGTTTTTTACTGTTAAAATGACATACATCTCCTTTTGTGCTTTCTGTTCAAAAAAGCAGAAGAGGATACGGCGAACAATCTCGCAAAAACCGATAATTGCAAAAAACCAGAAAAATGTCGCTTGCAAAATTGCCATCATAACTATCACCTCAACATTAGTATACGCATAGAATTGACTATATGTTCCAATATATGTTAGGACAGCTTGCATCGACTACTTGCAAACCATGAGAAAGGGGATTATACTTTCATGGATTCATTTTCCTTATCTACTCTTAAGCCACATGCCCATATTCACTTCATCGGCATCGGCGGTGTCAGCATGAATGGCATCGCAGAAATGATGGTAAAGCGAGGCTTTATCGTTAGTGGTTCCGATCGGGAATCTTCACCGATTACCGATCATTTAAAAACGCTAGGCGTCACAATCACTGTTGGTCAACGTGCCCAAAACATCACCGATGACATAGACATTGTCGTTTATACAGGCGCTATTCATGCTGACAATCCTGAAATGAGCGCCGCTCTATCGAAAAACATACCTTGTATGGAGCGCCCCGTCCTTTTAGGCGCCATTATGCAGGAATATGACTACGATATCGCCGTCTCAGGTACGCACGGTAAAACCACAGTTACTAGCATGATTAGCACCGTTTTGCTTCATGCAGAAAAAGATCCTTCGATTAATGTTGGCGGCTATCTACCGATTATAAATGGCACCACAAAAATAGGCACCAGTGAATATTTCATTGTGGAAGCCTGCGAATACCGTCGTAGCTTCTTAAACTTTAAACCAACAGTGGCAGTTATTAATAACATAGAAGAAGATCATATGGACTTTTATAAGGACATTGATGATATCATCTCTGCCTTTTCAGACTTTGCAAAAGGCGTCAAAGACGGAGGCTGCATTGTTGCCCGAAAAGATGATACCCATGTGAAAAAAGCACTGTCTACTATCGATCGCCCCATCATTACCTTTAGTCTGGAAAACGATGCTGACTTCTATGCAGATTCTATCGTGTATGACACAAATGGAGGTAGCGAATTCACGATTATGAAAAAAGGGCAGCCCTTTGCTCCTGTCAAACTGTCTGTTCCGGGTAGTTACAACGTTTTAAATGCGTTGGCAGCGGCGGCTGTTTGCGACTTCGTCAAAATAAGTCCCGCGCAAATAGCGGAGGGATTGTCGAAATTCATGGGGAGTGCACGCCGATTTGAAAAAATAGGAACCTACCATGGATGTGATTTAATCGATGACTATGCTCATCATCCCACCGAAATTGAGAACACCATAAAGGCAGCTATTTCACTTCATAAACAGCATGTCTATGCCATGATGCAACCACATACGTATTCACGTTTAAAAGCCCTGTTTGAAGGCTTCTCAACGTGTCTTGCTGGTGTGGATGAAGTCGTTGTCTGTGATGTCTATGCCGCGCGCGAAGCATTTGACCCAACCGCTAGTCCAGAAAAGCTTGCGGAAGCGATGCGGAAAAACGGAATCAACGCCATTCATATGTCGGACTTCCAAGCAATTGCCGACCATTTTAAATCAAAAATTGGATCGGGTGACATCCTACTTTCGATTGGCGCAGGCGATGTCAATAAAATTTTAGATTTATTTTAAGTCTCTTTTTAGCATAAAAAAACCCAGCTCTTTTGAGCTGGTTTTTTTTATGCTATCTTATGTTTCTTCTGATAATATGGCTTCATATTTCTCTAAAATTGCATTTTCTAAATACGTCCGGATATCCGCATTGATAGGATGCGCAATGTCTTTAAACTCACCTTCAGGTGTTTTGCGGCTGGGCATGGCAACAAAAAACTTACCTTTGCCCTCAATGACTTTAATATCATGAATCACAAGTTCATTATCAAAAGTGACAGATACAATGGCTTTCATTTTCCCATCAGTGTTCATTTTTCGGATACGAATATCGCTGATTTGCAAAGCGGTTCACCACCTTTTGTTGTTTGTATCATAGCTATTACGTAACTATTGTCACCTAAACAACAAGAAGTTATGCACCGAATTATTTTAAAAGATCTAAAATTTTATCTTTGCCATATGCATTTTCCCAATCCGCATTAAAATCATCCACTGCATAGTTGGTCATCGGATGATACGTTATGGTACTAAATAACTCTGGATTAATGGTAACAGCATGACAACCTGCCAAAGCAACTTTGTGAACCTGCTCAGCTGTTTTAAAGCTAGCTGCCAAAACTTGGGTTTTAATGTCAAAGTTATTAAACATTTGAACCATATCAGCTACAACTTGTACACCATCACTTGTGAGGTTATCTAATCGACTAACATAAGGTGCTACAAAATCCGCACCAGCTCTAGCAGAAATAAGAGCCTGTTGCTGTGTGAAGATTGCCGTTGCTGTAATTTTAATACCCAATTCATGAACAGCCATCATTGCCTTAAATCCGTCTGCAATAGCTGGAATTTTAACGTAAAAATTACCGCCTACATAGTCTTTTAAAGCTTTTGCTTCTTCAATCATTTCTTCAGCATTAGAACCTGTTACCTGCACATGTAACATTTTATCGTTACCAATTAACTTACGAATGTCTTTAATCAAAGACGCAAAATCAGAACGTTCCCTCGAAATAATCGTCGGGTTCGTTGTAACGCCAGCTACTGGATAAAACTCAATCGCATGTTTTATGCTATCCAGATTCGCAGTGTCCACAATATACTGCATAAATTATCACTTTCCTTTTCTATATTTACATTTCATTTTAACCCTTTTTTCCGCCTTGAGTCAAGCCGAAACAGCCTTTTTTTTCTTAAGTAGCACAATTTCGGATTATTGACGATAAACAAACAATTTTTTATGTTTTATTTAGGTATATTCATGCAGAAAAATTAAAATAATAAGATGTGACTATAAATTGTCAAAGGGAGGATATACATGATAGATTTCACGAATGATGATAATGATGAAGAGAAAGATGAAGAAGAGACCTCCGAGAATGAGAGTGTAGAAAGTTTTGGGCAAACGATTATCAAGAATGAAAAGGGCAATATACGTTGCGTGACTATTATAGGACAAATTGAAGGGCATGTGCAACTAGGTTCCCAAAGCAAAACCACAAAATATGAACATCTTCTTCCTCAACTCGCGTATATGGAAGAAGATGAAGACACCGACGGCATTCTGTTTTTATTAAACACCATTGGCGGAGATGTCGAGGCAGGACTTGCCATATCTGAAATGATTTCTGGTATGTCTAAGCCAACGGTTAGTCTGGTATTAGGCGGCGGGCACAGCATTGGTATACCGCTTGCTGTGTCCACGAACTATTCGTTTATCTCACCAACGGCCACCATGACGGTTCATCCTATTCGAACCAACGGACTTGTAATTGGTGTCATACAATCATTTGAATATCTGGATAAAATGCAAAAACGCATTTGTAGTTTTGTCGAAAACAACTCCAATATAACCGCAGAAGATTTTCGCAATTTGATGTTGAAAACGGGAGAACTAGCGAACGACGTCGGCACTATTCTTTTTGGAGAGGAAGCCGTTACATGCGGTCTTATCAATGAATGTGGTGGTATTAAAGAGGCCTATGTGAAACTTTACAGTCTCATTAAAGATCAAAAAGACGAGAAAGAGGCGACCGAGAAGGAAAATAAAAAAAACCAAAAAGCCCCTGAAAAAAAGGATGGGAAGAATACGGAAAAAGAGCCTGCTAAAAATACAAATAAGAAAGCGGGTAGCCAAACAAATAAAGGGACTAGTAAGAAAACGAATAAAAAGAAATAAAAATATTAAAGAGCAAGCCTTTCTATAAAAAGGCTTGCTCTTTAATATGGATTTTTATCGATTGAAAGGCTAATATAGCGATTATCTTTGTTTTTCAAATGTTTTTCTCGTAGCCATGTTAAAAGAGGGGTCAATTTTTCTGCTGAGTGACATTTTAGAATTAAATTAAACCGATATTTGTTGCCAATTTTATAAACACTACTCGGCACAGGCCCCAATATTTGCCCAATGTTTTGACCGACACCAAACTCCGCGGCATGCCCCACTATATCCTTTTTCATGCGCCCGATTGCCTCGTGCGCAGCATTTTCCATGACGGATGACACCGTTATTTTGACGAGTCGGCAAAAAGGCGGGTACATCATCGCACGACGCATTTTTATTTCCTCGGAAAAGAATCCGATATAGTCGTGATCCTTCGCATAACGAATAGCAGCTTCACTTGGATCATATGTCTGAATAATGCTGCGACCTTTAATTTTACCACGTCCAGCACGACCAGATACTTGAGTCAGCACACAAAAAGTTCGCTCAGCCGCACGAAAATCATCCACGTTAAGACCAATATCAGCGGCTATGACGCCAACGAGCGTTACATTTTCAAAATCAAGCCCTTTTGCGACCATCTGCGTTCCGATTAAAATATCGATTTTTTCCTTTTCGAAGCGTGTGAGCATCTCTTCATGTGCATTTTTGCGTGAGGTCGTATCCACATCCATACGCAGCACACTAGCGTCGGGAAATAGCTTCTTAACCTCGGCTTCCACACGCTGTGTGCCTGCACCGAAATACTTAATATATTTACTAAAACAAGACGGACAAACCTTATAATTAGGAATCTGGTACCCACAATAATGGCATACCAAACTTTCGTTTGCCCTATGATAGGTAAGTGAAATACTACAATGCGGACATTTCGGCACATACCCGCAGCTTCTACAAGAGACAAAACCCGAAAATCCGCGCCTGTTTAAAAACAAAATGGTCTGCTCACCATTTTTCAAATTAAGCTCAATTTCTTCTTTGAGCGACTTAGAAAATAGTGATGTATTACCATTTTGCAGTTCTTTTGTCATATCACAAACCGTTACAGGCGGCAAGCAATAACCACTGTACCGATTTTGCAGTGCCAATAGTTCATAAACGCCACGTTTGGCATTATAATAGCTTTCTATAGAGGGGGTAGCCGACGATAATACAACAGTTGCCCCATATTGTTTGGCCCGAAAAAAAGCGATATCACGTGTATGATAGCGAGGAATGGTTTCAGACTTATAACTACTCTCATGCTCCTCGTCCAATACAATCAGTCCTATGTCAGCACATGGAGCAAAAACAGCACTACGTGCCCCAATAATCACATCGGCTTTTCCCTCTTTAATGCGCCGCCACATGTCAAATCTCTCTCCCAAAGAAAGGCGGCTGTGTAAAATAGCCACGCGACCGCCAAAACGTTCTAAAAACCGGTCGGTAAGCTGAGGAGTGAGTGAAATCTCGCTAACCAAAATGAGCACGTTTTGACCCCTTTTTAATGCGAAATCCGCAGCTGTCATAAACACTTCCGTTTTACCGCTACCAGTTATCCCATGCAGCAGGAACACATGTGGCTGCTTTTCATCCATGACCTCGATTATGCGATCAGCGGCTTCTTTTTGCTCATCATTTAATGTTGGCATCATCTTTTGTTCGACTTCTCGACCTAATAGGGGACTGCGCTCTACCTCACTATCGAAATACTCGATTAATCCTTTTTTATACAGCGAATGAATGGCGCTGTATGAACCGTGTGCAGCATCTACCAAATCGGCGGCCGGAACCTCTTCCTGGTCACACAAAATCTCCAACATTTTCTTTTGCACATAGGAGTTTTTCGCCATAGATGCAATCGTATTTTTCACATCCGATACATCTTCTGCTAAGCGCACAAAACGCACCATTTTAGCGTGTGCACTTTTTTCGTCTATCTCATATGTAGAAATAACGTTTGCCTCTTCTAGCTCTGATAAAGGCGTATAAACATCGCTTTCACAAACCGACGACAGATAACTAATCGTAAGCGGCGTACCACAAGAAATTAAGGTTTCGAGAATCTGTTTTTTTCTCTTGGAATTCTTGCATATTTTCAAAATCTCTTTGGTATCGTTATTAAGAAGGCTGACCCATTTTTCCACACGCACGCTGGCGCCAGGCGGAATGACCAAACGAATGGCATCCATGTATGTACAGATATATTTTTCTTTCATCATGCTAACTAACTCAATCATTTTTTCGTCTAATAAAGGATATTCGTCCGAAATATCTTTAATCCACTTTAATCGGTGGCTGTTTGCTTCTTTTACAATCGAAAAGATATAGGCCTCATATGTTTTATTAGACCGACCAAAGGGTACGAAAACGCGTCGACCAATTAATAAATGAAAATCCTCTTCCCAGGATACTTTATAATCATAAAGTTTATCAATACAGGCCGCCACATTATGAATGGCTACTTTAACGACATAGTCCATTTCGCACCTCCTTTTGATATAACAAAAGGCGGCTTTTCGCCGCCCCACCTCTTTTTATCACATGCCACTTTCGACACATATACGGCACTCAAACCGCATTTTTTATTAGTCCTGTGTTGTTTCTTCCTGTGCATCTAAATAAGAGTTTTCAAACTGTCTTTGCATCAAAATGGAGTCTGCTTTATGTCTCGACTGAGCGTCGCCTTTTAAATACGTCACGCGACCTTCCATAACTTCACGGACAGCCACTTCAACTGGTTTTGTTCCAATATCTTCCGCATCGTATTTGTCTAAAGGCGAAACTTGTTTGTTCTCAGTAAGCATTCTAGCGCGTTTGGATACCAAAATAACCAACGTATAGCGACAATCAGCTTTTTGCATTAAATCGGATAATGGATATTCAATCATTTATATACACCTCATTTATCATTTCTTCTGCTCTTGACATCTTGGATTTTTCCGCCCAAATGATTGCTCGTAAATTATCAACTGCTTTTGGCAAATCTTCGTTTACTATCAAATAATCATATTGGGGGGTAAAACTAATTTCTTTTTTGGCCGCCAAAAGACGTTTCTCTACCACATCAGCCGTTTCTGTACCCCGACCTGATAATCGGTTCTTCAAAATCTCCATTGAAGGCGGTAATATAAATATATAAACCCCTTGCGGGTGATTTTTCTTAACATTCATAGCACCGACAACGTCGAGTTCCAAGATAACATCCCGATCATTTTGAAGGTTTTCATATACAGGTTTTTTAGGGGTGCCATAATAGTTTTCACAGTAGTTTGCCCACTCTAGCATGTTACCATTCTCAATCTCCTCTTGAAATGCCTCTTTCGACAGAAAATGATAATTCTTCCCGTTCACTTCTCCCTCTCGCGGGGTTCTAGTAGTCGCGGAAATCGACAAAAATGTGGGCGGCGCTGTTTTTAGATACTCACCGATAATCGTCCCTTTACCGCTACCAGACGGGCCAGAAATCACAATCATAAGCCCATCGTTTCGATTACTCATCGGCCTCTTCCTCCAAATCAAGCTCCTTATCAGAAAGTCTATGCGCTACGGTTTCTGGCTGAACAGCGGATAAAATAATGTGATCGCTGTCGGTAATAATCACCGCGCGAGTGCGTCTGCCATATGTAGCATCAATAAGGCGGCTTCGATCACGCGCCTCTTGAATCACTCGCTTAATAGGAGCCGATTCAGGGCTTACAATTGCCACCAATCTACTTGCTGATACCATATTGCCAAATCCTATATTAATTAACTTCAAAAATAACCCTCCTTAATGTCTATCACCCTACTCAACATTCTGCACTTGTTCACGCATTTTTTCAATTTCACTTTTCAAGTTTATGGTAAGTTTAGAAATAGCAATATCATTTGCCTTAGAACCAATGGTGTTGGCTTCTCTGTTGAATTCCTGCATTAAAAAATCTAATTTTCGACCGACCGGTTCATTAAAATCCAAAATAGTATGTACTTCTTTGATGTGACTTCTAAGGCGCACTGTCTCTTCTGCTACGGCAATTTTATCGGCATAGATAGCTGTCTCTGTCAGGATACGTCCTTCGTCAATAATGGTTGCATCGCCTAACATTTCGTGAATACGTGCGGTTAATTTCTGGCGATAATTCTCCACAGATTGAGGTGACAATCTCTCAATTTCTTCAATATCCTTTAAAAGGCCGTCCGCTTTTTGCAGGATATCGACGCGCATTCTCTCGCCCTCACGGGAACGCATGGCAATAAAATCATTTAATGCGTTTTTTAAAACGAGTTCAGTTGCCTGCCAAATTTCCTCTTCATTTTCTTCCGTATATTCAGTGCTAAACACATCGGAAAAACGAGCTAAAGCCGATACGGTTATATCATTCTTCAAAGAAAAAGTTTGCTCCATCTGGGAAAACACTTTTAGATAATTCGTAGCAACCGCTTCATTTAGCGATACAGCCTTCTCTTCGCCGCCCAATGTTTCCATTTCCAAAAACACATCAATCTTACCGCGGGAAACATTTTCAGATAAAACTTTTCTTATTTTATCCTCCAAAAAAGCATAGCGACGAGGCACGCGAATATTACAATCAAAATATCGATGATTGACCGATTTAATTTCAACGGTTACTTTTTTATGATCAACGACCTGTTCGCAACGACCATATCCTGTCATGCTTTTTACCATTAAGCTTCACCCCCGCAATACGTTATTATCTATTATTATACCACAGTTTCTCAAAGTATTAAACCACTTTTGCACAAGAAAGTGAAAATTTATTTTTTTCTTTCGTAATTGGCTATTAAACTGTGTGTTTTTCGTATAATTTTTCTTCTTTTTGAGAAAAATGAATAACAGAAAACACGAAATGGCAAAAATACTTTATTCACCTAACAAGGAGGCAAAATCTTGTCGCAGAAAAGAGTAGGAAATTTCAGTATAAAATTCGATAATCCACCGTCCATTATTGGTGCCGCCACCATCGCTGGAACCAAGGAAGCCGAAGGGCGATTGGCCTCTTATTTTGATCAAACGCTGAAAGACGAACGTTTCGGTGAGGAGTCATGGGAAAAAGCAGAAAGTAAAATGCAAAAAACAGTTTTACAAAATGCCGTAGCAAAAAGTGGGCTTTCCCTAAACAACTTAGATTTTATTTTCGCAGGCGACCTTTTAAATCAATGTACAGCATCACATTATGGTATCCGTGAAAGTTCCAGACCTTTTTTAGGGTTATATGGTGCGTGCTCTACCATGGCAGAAAGCTTGTTAATCGGTGCTATGACGATAGACGGCGGTTTTGCAGACCACGTAGCTTGTATGACATCGAGCCATTTTTGCGGGGCTGAAAAACAATTCCGGCTTCCTTTAGAGTACGGTGGGCAACGGTCACCAACGGCACAATGGACAGTAACCGGAGCCGGATGTGCCATTTTAGCAGCGCAAGGAGATGGCCCCTATATAACGGGCATCACTCCTGGACGCATTGTCGATATGGGTATCTCAGATGCTAGTAATATGGGTGCTGCCATGGCTCCAGCTGCTTATGATACCATCAGCAATCATTTAGCGGATAATAACTTATCGCCCGATTATTACGATCTCATTATCACAGGAGATCTGGCTTTAATTGGGAGTAAGATTGTGCGTGATATGTTTTTTAAAGATGGGATTGACCTATCCTCCCACTATAACGACTGCGGTAATATCATTTTCTTTAATGAAGAACAAGACACACACGCCGGCGGAAGTGGCTGTGGTTGTTCAGCCGTTGTATTTTGTTCGTATCTATTAGAAAAAATGAAACAAGGCGAAATCAATCGTCTGCTGTTTATCGGCACAGGTGCTCTGCAGAGTCCTGGAGCATTAACACAAGGGGAATCCATTCCCGGTATTGCTCATGCCGTCAGTGTGCAAAGGAGTTTGTTATCATGATCATTTTAGATTATATAAAAGCTTTTGTAATAGGGGGCGCCATTTGTGTTGTCGGACAAGTTTTGATTGATAAAACGAAACTCACCCCCGCACGAATTGTGGTACTCTTTGTCTGCGCCGGCGTTCTACTGGGCGTTTTAGGCGTATATGAACCGCTAGTAAAATTTGCGGGAGCAGGCGCTACCGTTCCTCTGACCGGATTCGGTTATGCTCTAGCAAATGGCGCAAAAGAAGCTGTCTCCAAGGATGGATTCTTGGGGGTTTTCACGGGCGGATTGACCGCTGGTGCAGGGGGCATAGCTGCGGCTATCTTCTTTGGCTATATTATGTCCATTTTGGCAAAACCAAAAATCAAAAAATAGTTCATTTTCTTCCTGTTTTCCTTTTATATAGTAAAAAGGAGCCAAAAAAACTTGGCTCCTTTTTATATTATTTAAAAAACTTTACGTTTATTCTTTTTTCTTTCGCACAATGGTATAAGGACCGACTGGTTTTTCTACAGGCATGGTAAATGGCATAGCCGCATGATTTGTTACCTCAACGGCATTACCTGCATCATCCTTCATATCTTTTGCTATCTGTGTAAAGTTCGGCGAATCAGGGTTAATAAATTCAATTTCATCGCCATCAAAAATACGATTTCTCTGTTCTAAATGCGCCATTTTGCTCTCCGCATCATACGAACGCACCAGCGCCACCACTTCATAATCGCGAACATAAGCACTACTGCCATACACCTGCGCATCGCTTTGTGGTTTACCACAAGAAAAACCTTCTGTATAGAGGCGATGACTTATTTTCCCAAGCTCACCCACTTGTTTTTCGTCAAATTGATAGGAATCAGGATTTTCCGCATAACGGTCCATCTCCTCGCGGTATGCTTTTGTCACAACCGCTACATAATATTCATTTTTCACGCGTCCTTCAATTTTAAGAGAGCTAACACCGCAATCATAAAGCTCTTTCATATGGCGAATGAGGCAAAGGTCTTTCGAATTGAAAATGAAAGTACCACGCTCCGTTTCTTCGATGGGCATATATTCGCCCGGACGTTTTTCCTCCACCAAATGATAGTTCCATCGACAGGATTGTGCACAGTTTCCTGCATTGGAATCACGCCCCGCTAAATAATTCGAAAGCAGGCATCTGCCCGAATAAGAAATACACATCGCGCCATGGACAAACATCTCAAGTTCCAAATCAGACGGCGTTTTCTCACGAATGGTACGAATCTCATCAAAGGATAATTCACGCGCCAAAATCACACGTTTGGCGCCTAATGAGTACCACATATTCGCCGTTTCATAATTTGTAATGTTTGCCTGGGTGCTAACGTGAATATCCATGTTTTTGGCATTTTGTTTGGCTATATGCAAAAGCCCTAAATCCGATATGATGACCGCATCGACGCCTAAAGCATCAATGTCGCGTATAAATCCTGGGAATTTGTCCACATCATCATTATGGGCAAGCACATTAGCGGCCACATGAACTCTTTTTCCGCGTTCGTGAGCAAAAGAAATACCCTCTTCTATTTGTTCCAAGCTGAAATTCTCGGCAGCTACGCGCAAAGAAAACACATCGCCCCCTATATAAACCGCATCGGCACCATATGCGATGGCTGTTTTTAATTTTGAAAGACTCCCCGCTGGGGATAATAATTCTGGTTTCTTCTGCATAATATCCTCACTTTCTGATGCTTACCGATACGCCATCTCCCATGGGAATAACGGTTGATTCTAAATCTGTATTATTTTGCAGTGCATCATGAAATTCATTTAATCGATAATAAATCGTGCGAATAGCGTGAGGCACTTTGTCATACTCTCGTGCCACCATACCACGAAACAATACATTATCACACACCAATAGTCCACCCGGCACTAAAAGCTGGATGCAGTGGGGTAAAAAATCATTGTATCGACTCTTGGCGGCATCTAAAAAGATAAAATCAAACTTTTGGTTCTCCTCATTTTGGCTAAGCTCTGGAACAACTTCACGAGCATCGCCTTTCAAAATACGAATTTTATCCGATTTACCAGCCTTTTTGATATTCGCCTCAGCTAATTGAATCATTGCCTCGTCACGCTCGATGGTGACAACCTCTGCATCAGGGCAAGCCTCTGAAAATAGCAATGTCGAATAGCCAATGGCACAGCCGACTTCCAAAATACGTTTCGTATGGTTTAGTTTGGCAAGCATGCAAATTAGCCTTGCCACTTCTGGCTGTACAATAGGAATAGCATTCTCTTCGGCATAAACTTCTAATTCTTTAAAAATCCCATGATAGGGATTCAAATGGCTGCGTAAAAACTCATTAACTTGGTCGTTGGTTATCCGATCCCGATCCATTTTCTCACCTCATGTTATTATTATACTATATACCGCCGTTAACTTCAACCGCTGCCGGATTTTTGCCAACTTGTAAATTTTTTGTAAATATTGGTAAAAAGTTTGCTAAGAAGTCTTGAATAACCTAACATCAAATGATACAATATAAGCAAGAAATATCAATTAAAAGGAGGAGGGACTTATTTGAAACTGCTTATCATGATTCTAAATCGGGTTGATAAGTTAGAAGATTTACTGCTAGCGCTCACAAACACACATATACGAGGCGCAACAATTTTGGACAGTCATGGCATGGCGCATACACTGCACAGTTATCCCTCACAAAATGATAGTACTTCTGCTTTTTTGGGGTCCATTCGCACCATGCTAAACCCTGAACGGGAAAAAAGCAAAACCATATTGATTGTCCTTCGTGACGACCAGATTAGCGTAGTAGAAGAAGTAGCTAATCACATTTTAGGAGGGCTGGATAGACCTGATACTGGTTTTATCTTCACCGTTCCCGTCGATTACATAAGTGGCATCCATATCAATAAAGAAATCAATTCCTTATAAAAAATCGTTCCCCGGGTCATATGCCCGGGGATTTTTTCATAGATTTTTATAAAGGAAGTGGTGCTATGTTTTTGTATGTCACGGTCACAAAAAAAGAAACATATTACGGTGAAGGAATCTCTACTAAGAAAGCGGCGCGCATGGAACAAATAAGCGGCGAGCGAAGTGTCATTGTCCCTTTTGAAGAGCTAACGGCAGACATAATTACAAAATTATGTCCCACTGCCATTATTTTAACTGGTTTTGGCGGCACATTTGAATCGTTCGATATTCGCTCTTTTTTTGGCATAAATGAAGTCTTACACACGGCGGATGTACCTGTTTTAGCCATATGTGGTAGCTTTCAACTCCTAGAGCCGCTGTTTACGTCTGACATCACGAGGCTCCCTCGCCTCTATGACACGCCAATTCGTCGTCTTACCCAAAATGACACAGCCTATCCTCGTTATGCCACAAAATATGGCAAGACAGATTTGTCGCATTTCTATATGGCCGACGGATTTTTCCCCATTACGCGCGTCAAAGAGGATGATTTATTTTTGAATCTACCAGAAACCTTCTATGTTCGCTGCAATCACTACTGCGAAATGAAAACAGTGCCGCCACATTTTGTGAAGCTTGCCAAAAGTGGGCACAGTCCCATTGAAGCGATTCGCCACGAAACCCGTCCCATCTATGGCGTGCAGTTTCATCCTGAATGCTATGAAGAGCCTTTCTTAGATGGTTACTCCATATTGCAGAACTTCTTCAACTTCGCTAAAAATTATCAGAAGAAATAATCTCCACTATATTAAAATGGTCAGGATAGAGTGCTTAATCCACTCTGCCTGACCTTTTTTGTTTTTATAGCAAACCACCTGCCACATATCCTGCAAAAAAACATAGTAGTCCCATCACAACGGATAGAATAATATAGACAATGGATTTTTTAGTAGCGCCCTCTTGCATTAGTAGCACACTTTCTACCATAAAGGTTGAAAACGTGGTAAATGCACCACAGAAGCCATCTCCCAAAAGAATGTAAGGATTGCCACTTAATTTAAGTCCACAAAATATTCCGAGAAGCAAGGCTCCTATTATATTGATGATAAATGTACCAAGCGGAAACATGCGCTCATGCTTTAAAAAAAGTGCTCCTAACCGAAAACGTGCTATGGCGCCACAGGCACCACCAATGCCAAGTAGAAAAATCGTCATGATGCCCGCCTCCACTCTAACCATTTTGCCGCCTTGATTCCTAGCCATGCGGCTGCAAGACCAAATAGCAGAGAAAAAACGACATACAACGCCGAACAAATCCAATTGCCTGAAAAACTAAGCAGCACCGTTTCCTTGCAGAGCGTGGAAAAAGTGGTGTATCCGCCTAATACACCAGTCGTGATGCCAAGACGTATTTCGGCTTTCACAGGATACAATTTTCCGAACAAAACCATCAGAAACCCCAATAAAAAACTGCCGCTTATATTGATAAGCATCGTAAGAAGCGGACGATAGGCAGAGCCGAAAGGCAAGGAAAGCTCGTGAATAACAATTCTCAAAATCGTGCCAACCGCTCCTCCGATTCCCACATAAAGATCTTTTTTCATACATACCCCCATGTTATTAAATGTATTTACTCGTTTTCTAACAATTTTATAAAATTTGCACTCTCAAGGCTATCCCATTTTCCTGCCTTAAAGCAGCCATACCACAATCTTAAAACAGGAAGCTATTTGACCATTCCTCAATGTGGAGATTCCAAAGGGGAAGCCTCCCCTTTGGCGCACTTTTCTTCCTCTTCTTTTTCTGCGCGGGAAAAGAAGAGGTCACCGAAGGTAAATACATAATTTGATTGTACACTTGCTTTCATTTCTCCGCACTAAAGCCTATCCTTTACCCCGCTCAGTCAGTAGTTTTTCTACAAAAAAAGCTGATGACATCTGCGAATTTCTCACAGAAGTCATCAGCTTATCTAAGCGGTTTTGGTTTAACCGAGGGAGAACTTCATTCCCTTTATTATTTACAATTTTGTTTAATTTATTAGTTAATAGCCTGGTCTACTGCAACAGCAACTGCAACAGTTGCACCAACCATCGGGTTATTACCCATGCCTAAGAAGCCCATCATTTCAACGTGAGCCGGCACAGAAGAAGAACCAGCGAACTGTGCGCTAGAGTGCATTCTGCCCATGGTATCGGTCATGCCATAAGAAGCAGGACCTGCTGCCACGTTATCCGGATGCAAGGTACGACCTGTACCACCACCGGAAGCAACAGAAAAGTAATTCTTGCCTTGCTCGATACATTCTTTTTTATAAGTACCAGCAACAGGATGTTGGAAACGAGTTGGATTTGTAGAGTTACCAGTGATAGAAACATCGACACCCTCTAAATGCATGATAGCCACACCTTCACGAACATCATCAGCGCCGTAACATTTAACCTGAGCGCGTTCGCTCTTAGAATACGCATATTCTTTCACAACTTTAACTTCGCCAGTTGCATAGTCAAACTTTGTCTGACAATATGTAAAACCGTTAATACGGGAAATAACCTGTGCTGCATCTTTACCAAGACCGTTTAAGATAACACGAAGTGGGTTTTTTCTAACTTTGTTAGCGTTCATAGCAATGCCGATTGCACCTTCTGCTGCTGCAAAAGATTCATGACCTGCTAAGAAAGCAAAACATTTTGTTTCTTCACGAAGTAACATAGCGCCAAGATTACCATGTCCCAAACCAACTTTTCTGTCTTCAGCAACAGAACCTGGGATACAGAAAGACTGCAAACCGATACCGATTGCTTCAGCAGCATCAGCAGCTGTTTTACTTTGCTTTTTGATGGCAATAGCAGCACCTACTATATATGCCCAGCAAGCATTTTCAAATGCGATTGGTTGGATTCCTTTTACCATTGTATAAGGATCGATACCCTTGTCATCACAAATTTTCTTTGCTTCTTCTAATGATGCGATACCGTTTTCTTTTAAAACTACATTTATTTTATCGATTCTTCTCTCATAACTTTCAAATAATGCCATTTACTTTTTCCCCCTTTCGACTATTCATTACGCGGATCAATATATTTAACCGCTTCAGCAAAACGTCCATATGTACCAGTTGCTTTTTCCATAGCTTGTTTAGGTTCTACGCCTTTTTTGATAGCCTCCATCATTTTTCCAAGATGGATAAATTCATAACCAATGGTCAAATCGTCAGCATCTAAAGCGATTCTTGTCACATAGCCTTCTGCCAATTCTAAATAACGGGTTCCTTTTGCTTTCGTGCCATACATGGTTCCTACCTGGCTACGAAGTCCTTTTCCCAAATCTTCCAAACCAGCACCGATAGGAAGTCCGCCTTCTGAAAAAGCAGTCTGTGTTCTACCGTATACAATTTGAAGGAATAACTCTCTCATAGCTACGTTAATCGCATCACAAACGAGGTCGGTATTTAAGGCTTCGAGCAAAGTTTTGCCTGGCAAAATTTCAGATGCCATAGCAGCAGAGTGAGTCATACCACTGCAACCAATTGTTTCAACTAATGCTTCCTCGATAATACCATCTTTCACGTTTAAAGTAAGTTTGCAAGCACCTTGTTGAGGAGCACACCAACCCACACCATGTGTAAGACCAGAAATATCGGTAATCTCTTTTGCCTGAACCCATTTGCCCTCTTCTGGAATAGGAGCAGGGCCATGATTTACGCCTTTAGCGACGCAACACATGTTGCTGACTTCTGTTGAATAAATCATTCAAACACTTCCTTTTTTATTTATTATTTTTAGTTTCGGTTTGACTCTGTATGGCAAAAACATGATGTTTCCATACAGAAGTTGCATCATCCGAAAACCCAATAACGATAGGTCTCTTTTTTTGCGAAAAAGTCCTAATAAAACCTTTTTTTCTCCCATTTCTACAAAACAAAAGCCGATAATTTCTACGAAGCCAATCGCAGAAGTCATCAGCTTGCAAAAGCAGTTTAGGTAAGCACCCAGGGCGGACTTCAATCCCTCGCGTCGCTTTAATTATAACGTTTTTTAAGGCGGCTGTCAAGACAAACCATGTCGTCCATTTTTACTATATTAATTCAAAACTTCTTGCAAAAATTTTACATATTCGTCTTTATCGCGTACACCAACCGCTTTTTGCTTCATCTCGCCATCTTTAAAAATAAGGACAGACGGAATACTCATAATGCGGTATTCCATGGCTAAGTTTGCCTCTTCATCAATGTTAACTTTGCCAAATGTCACACGATCCTCATATTCTTTCTCAAGCTCATCAATAATCGGTGAGAGCATCTGGCAAGGTCCGCACCAATCTGCCCAAAAATCCACCAATACTGGTTTTTCTGATTTTATAACATTGTCTGAAAACGTATCACTTTTTAAGGTTACCATACTCATACAGATTCCTCCTCTAATAAAATATCTTTGTCCACATACCGCGTATCAACTACTCGAGGCACAACAAGCACGTTCGTATCGTCTAAAATTTTATCGCAAAACGCCTTTGAAAAAGACGTCATAACGCATACTAAAACCGTTACCATTGCCTCGAATTTCGTCTCTAAAATAGTGTGTCCCTGTGTTTTGATACTATACTCCACTTTCCCATAAAGGGAATAATCACACTCAAGTTCGTAAATATCACACAATTGCTTTTCTACCACACCAGCGGCTTTGAGACCCTCTTTGCACACCCCCGAATAAGCCCTTACAAGGCCGCCTGTACCAAGAAGTGTTCCGCCAAAATAGCGTGTAATCACAACGCAAACATCGGTAATGCCTTGTTTTTCTAATACTTCATAAGTCGGGATGCCAGCTGTCATACTAGGCTCTCCATCATCGGTATAACGGGATAAATTCCGATCGCGCAGGATATACGCATAAACGTTATGAGTAGCAGTCGTATTCTGTTTTTTTATTTCGTTAATGAAAGCGGTGGCTTCTTCCTCTGTCGTTACAGGCGCAACATTCGCATAAAACTTCGACTTTTTGACGATGATTTCAGCCGTCCCTCTATCTCTAACGCTTTTATAATTCTCCTGCAAGTTAACAACCCCTTAGCTTTTGACGTAAGCTACGCAGCGGCGATACATGATCTCATCGAGCCATACTGTTACCAAAACGCCGTTTTCGGTATATTCCTCGTTTTCCACCGTATAATTTTGGTGAAGTTCATTTAAAATCTTGCCGTCCCCAAAAGGAATTTCCAAATCAAATTTCTGTTTGGACCCCAAGCTATATCGCCCAATTGCGTCAACTAGTTCTTCTATATGATACCCTGTTTTAACCGAAATGGCAATCGTTTCGACAGCTCCCGGGATATGCTTAGGAATAAGACTCTCATCCTCTACCAAATCAGTCTTATTCAGCACGCAAACGATACTCTTCCCACTTACGCCAATATCTTTCAATAAACGATTCACGACCTTGATATGATCGGTATAATTCTCGTCCGCTACATCGACCACATTAAGAATCAAATCGGCATATACCACCTCGTCAAGTGTCGACTTAAAGGCATCCACCAGCTGATGGGGGAGTTTGTTGATAAAACCAACAGTGTCTGACAATAAAACGCTACGATTATCTGGCAGCGTAAGAAGCCGAACCGTAGGATCAAGCGTAGCAAAAAGCTTGTTCTCCGCCAAAACATTGGCATCCGTTAAATAATTTAATAAACTGGATTTTCCTGCATTCGTATATCCAGCCAGAGCCACAACAGGAATGTTATTCTTTTTACGGCGGCGGCGGAGTAATTCATGATTTTTTTCAATCTCTGAAAGATCCTCACGAAGGTGGGAAATACGCGTCCTAATGAGGCGGCGAGACGTTTCGAGCTTGCTCTCACCAGGGCCTCTCGTTCCGATACCAGCTCCCAAACGAGACATGGACGCTCCTTGCCCAGTAAGGCGGGGCATCATATAGCGTAGCTGGGCAAGCTCAACTTGAATTTTACCCGCTCGACTCTGCGCGCGCTTGGCGAAAATATCCAAGATAAGCATCGTTCGGTCAATCACACGCACATCGACTAGCGCGTCTGAAATATTGCGAATCTGCATAGGCGTTAATTCATCATCAAAAATGACCAAGTCAGCCCCCATGTTTTGTGCCATTTCCTTTAATTCTTTTAGTTTCCCCTCGCCCATATAGGTGCCGTTTTCAATCCTATCTTTATTTTGCACCATAGAACCCAGTACCTCGGCACCTGCTGTTTTAGCAAGCTCGGCAAGTTCCGCTATCGACTTATCTGTCGTATCCGTAAGGGTATCGAGTTCCGATGTGCAGACTCCTGCCAAAATAGCACGTTCGGCTTTTTGATCGTCGTTTTCTATCATCCTATCACCTCATTTTCTATGAAAGAGATTCCCATCTTTCATAACAATCGTTTAGTTCATTTTCCAATTGCTCGCGCTCTTCTGTGAGCTCGATTAACCGTGCCGCATCTGTCGCCACCGTGTCTTTCACCATTTCGCTGTCAATTTGCTCTATCTTCTGTTCTAAAACTGTAATGGTTTCTTCTGTTTTTTCAAGGTCACGCAAGCGTTTTCTTTCGTCTGCCAGTTTTTGCTTTTCATTTAAGTAGTTTTCCCGGGAAATCGAATTTTTATTTTCTTTTTCTGCATCTTCTGGTTGATCTTTCGTCGTGGTAAAACGCAAAAAGTCCTCATAATTTCCGTTAAAATCTAAAATGCCGTTGTCTTTCATCTCAATAATTCGATTTGACAATTTATTGATAAAATAACGGTCATGTGAAATAGAAAAAATCGTGCCATCGTATTCGGCTAAAGCATCTTCCAATACTTCGCGCGCCTCAATGTCAAGATGATTCGTCGGTTCGTCTAATAATAGAAAATTAGGCTTGTTCAATAGCAGTTTGCAAAGCGCTACTCTCGCTTTTTCGCCACCCGAAAGCACGCCAATCTTTTTAAACACATCTTCGCCCGAAAATAAGAAAGAACCTAACATGTTCCGGATTTTCGTTTGGTCTGCTTTTTCGTCTGATTCCCACACTTCATCCAAAATATTATTATTGTCATTCAAATCGCTCAGTTCCTGGTCATAATAGCCCACCGAAACATTCGTCCCAAACTTGACCTGCCCACTGCTTATCTCTTCGCGCCCCTCGATCATCTTAAACAAGGTGGATTTTCCGACACCATTGTCACCCAACAAAAACACGTGTTGGGCGCGTACAATAGAAAAAGAAAGACTAGCAAACAGTGGCTTGTTTTCAAACTCCTTTGATAAATTGGCGACGTCAAGCACATCATTGCCACTCAACATGCCCGATTCAAAACTCATGCGTATTTTCCCAGGAAGTCTAGTGGGCGCATCGACCTTATCCATACGATCGATAGCCTTTTGGCGGCTTTCCGCCGCTATAATGTTACGTTCACGGTTCCAGCGTTTCTGCTGTTCGATAAAAGCCTCGAGCCGCGCGATTTCCTTTTGCTGATTTTCATAATGTTTTTGCAAGACCTCTCGGTCTTTTTTCTTGCGAGCGGCGTATTCTGTATAACTGCATTCGTAACTTTTAGCGCTGCCACCCTCGAGTTCAATTGTTTTCGTGGTAACGGCGTCTAAAAAATAACGGTCATGTGACACCACTAAAAAAGCTTTTTTATAAGATTTTAAAAATCCTTCAAACCAAGACAGCGTTTTAATATCCAAGTGGTTCGTCGGCTCATCTAATAGTAACAAATCCGGCTCGGTAAGGAGCAATTTGGATATGGCAAGCCTCGTTTTCTGTCCACCAGATAGTTTGGTTACAGGAAGGTCAAAATCACTATCCGAAAAACTCATACCGCGCAGAATGCCTGATATACGCTTGATGTATTCATATCCGCCCTTGATTTTGAATTCCTCAGTCATGGCTAGATATTTTTTAGAAAGATCTTCTAAAATTTTTACATCCTTTTCTTTTGAAAGTAGTTCTTCTGTTTCAATGATTTTTTGCTCCATAGCGGTAAGTTCACTAAAAATATCCAGTGCTTCTTCCCAAACCGTGTTATCCGATTCGAAAAGAGCATTTTGCTCTAAGTAGCCAACAGACAATCCTTTGGAAGTGAACACATCGCCTCCATCCGGTCTTAATTCTCCATTTATAATCTTGAACAGGGTAGATTTCCCCGCTCCATTCACGCCGACCAACGCGGCATGTTCGTTATCTTTTATCTCTATACTTACGTTTTTTAATATATCCATATCGCCAACGCCATAGCGAATGTCATGACAGCCTAATAATATCATCGTATTTTAATCCCCATTTACCTTCATTCTTTCTCCTATTATAACAAATATTTGCCAAACTATCAACAAGGGCTTTACACTCTCCACAGTTGAATTTATCTTGATTTTATGGTAAACTGATTTTGTTAAAAAAGCAAGGAGGGTATGTACCTTATGATAAAAATTTATGACACAGGTGTCTTTTTAGTAAACGGCAAAGACATTGTAAAAGATGACAATGATGCAGTAGCCGCTCTTAATAAATTATGCGGCAAAACGGCAGACAAAGATGCTGCCAAGAAAAACACCATGGCTTATTCCATTTTAAACAGCCATAATACATCTGGTAATATGGACAAGTTGAAAATTAAGTTTGATGCCATGGCATCGCATGATATTACCTATGTTGGTATTATTCAAACCGCTCGTGCCAGCGGTCTTACAGAGTTTCCTCTTCCTTATGTGCTCACCAACTGCCACAATTCCCTTTGCGCAGTAGGCGGAACCATTAATGAAGATGACCATATGTTTGGTCTTTCCGCTGTTAAAAAGTATGGTGGTATTTATGTGCCGGCTCACCAAGCTGTCATTCACCAATATATGCGTGAAATGATGTCTGGTTGCGGCAAAATGATTTTGGGTTCTGACAGCCATACCCGTTATGGCGCCCTTGGTACGATGGCTATCGGCGAAGGTGGCCCGGAATTAGTGAAACAGCTTTTAAACAGAACGTATGATATTAACATGCCCGAAGTCGTAGGCGTGTACTTAACTGGCAAACCACAAAAAGGCGTTGGCCCACAAGACGTGGCGCTCTCCATCATTGGTAAAGTGTTTGCAAGCGGTTATGTGAAAAACAAAGTCATGGAATTTGTAGGAGACGGCATCGCCAATCTTTCCATGGATTATCGAAACGGCATCGATGTCATGACAACTGAAACAACGTGCCTCTCTTCCATCTGGAAAACGGATAGCCAAACAAAAGAATATTTTGACATTCATGGTCGTAGCGGCGAATTTAAAGAAATAAATCCTGGAGACGTGACCTATTATGATGGCATGGTCTGTGTGGATTTATCCGAAATCAAACCGACTATCGCGATGCCATTCCATCCATCGAATACGTATACGATTGAAGAGCTCAATCAAAACTTGGGCGATATTTTGCGCGAAGTTGAAAAAACAGGTGCAAAACAGCTTGGAAAAGCGGATATCAACTTTAAACTCACGGATAAAATCAAAGACGGTAAATTAAAAATCGATCAAGGTGTTATCGCCGGTTGTGCTGGTGGTACGTATGATAATCTTTGCGATGCCGCTGATATTTTAGGGAATACGAATATCGGAAACGATGAATTTGCTCTGTCTGTTTACCCATCCAGCCAACCTGTATTTTTAAGTTTGGTAGAGAATGGTTCCATTGCGAAATTTATGACAGCTGGTGCAACCGTTCGTACCGCTTTCTGTGGTCCTTGCTTTGGCGCTGGTGATGTTCCGGCTAATAATGCACTCAGCATTCGTCATTCTACTCGTAACTTCCCGAATCGTGAAGGTTCAAAACCGTCCGATAGACAAATTGCCTCTGTCGCTCTGATGGACGCTCGTTCCATCGCCGCCACTGCATTAAATGGCGGTTATTTAACAGCCGCAACCGACATTGATGTCGATTTCACAAAACCGAAATTCTACTTCCACAAAGAAGTATACGATAACCGCTGTTATTACAACTTTGGAAAAGCAGATTCAAAAGAAGAACTGAAGTTCGGGCCAAATATCACCGATTGGCCGCAAATGTCTGCATTAACCGAGGATATTCTCCTAAAAGTAGCCTGCGTCATTGATGATCCCGTCACCACAACGGATGAGCTCATTCCATCTGGTGAAACCTCGTCCTATCGTTCCAATCCGCTCCGTCTTGCTGAATTTACGCTTTCGCGCAAAGACCCCGCCTATGTTGGTCGTGCCAAAGAAGTGGGCATCGTTGAAAAAGCAAGATTAGAGGGAAAAGACCCTGTGGAGGTCGATGCTTCTTTAAAGGCTATATTTGATACCATCAAAAAAGAGATTAAAGCAGATGTTTCTGTAAAAGACACTGGTATTGGAAGCGTTGTCTGCGCAGTGAAACCGGGAGATGGCAGTGCCAGAGAACAAGCGGCATCCTGTCAAAAAGTATTAAGTGGTTGGGCAAACATCGCAAACGAATATGCCACTAAACGGTATCGCAGCAATCTTATCAATTGGGGTATGCTTCCTTTTATTAAAAAAGAGAATTTTGCTTTCCAAAACGGCGATTATGTTTTCATCCCTGGTATTAAAAAAGCCGTAGAAGAAAAAACTGAAATTTTTGATGCGTATGTCATAAGAGACACGATCACCAAAATTCCATTCACGTTATTGGAACTAACCGATGACGAGAGAAAAATCATCTTGGCTGGTTGCCTCATTAACTTCTACCGTGAAGAAAATAAATAAAACTTTCAAAACAGGCTAATAATTAGCCTGTTTTTTTTATGCGAAGTTGTCCATAAAAAAGTTTTGAATTTGATTAAAAACGCCGTTTTATCACATTTGCAAGCAATGCTTGCTATATTGCAAGGACTTCTTTCCCCAATAAAAACTAGAATAGGTAGACGAAAGAAATCATTTTTGGTAACATATACTTATCATAAGTAAAGGAGATGATACTAGCATGAATATACAAACCGCTAATCGTCTAGCACAGCTTCGAAAAGACCATAATCTGTCACAGGAAGAACTAGCCGCTAAAATAGGGGTAAGCCGTCAGGCTATATCCAATTGGGAAAGGGGCGAGGCTTCTCCCGATACCGATAATTTGATTTTATTAGCTAACATTTATGGGATAACCATTGATGAGATTCTAACAGGCAATCCGCCAAAAGTGGATACCATGCCTGACGCGTCTCCATCCCAAAGCAGTACTCATGAACAGGGACGTGATTCATACCAGTTTAACCAGATGCCCTCTCATCCATCAAATTCTCGTTCGTTTTGGATAGGTTTTCCCTATCCTGTTTTATGCGTCATTATTTACTTGATTTTGGGGTTCTGCTTTGATGCCTGGCATCCGGCCTGGCTTGTTTTCTTAACCATTCCGATTTTTTACTGGTTATTTCCTCACTTCAAAAACAGAGATGAAAAATATAAAGACGAATAAAGTTTAACCCCGCAGAAAAAAAATTCCTGCGGGGTTCGTTTTTTACAAAACACATCGTGTAAACCAAAAAGTTTTTCACAGCTCGAAGAATTTTTTGCCCATTACTCCACAACTTATTAAAAAGATGCAATACCTTTATAATAAAAATCCCCCCCGGCTAAGCCGGGGGGGTTCCTATGCGCCTTAAAGGCTCTTATTACTAGCCGCACCTCAAGGTGCTCAGTACGAACTCTCCCAATTCTACTTAGAAATTTAAAACACTCTTTTCGCTCTACCTTAAAACTTCCGTACCACTATCTTAAAAAGAAATCCGTATTTCCATTCCTCAATGTGGAGATTCCAAAGGGGATGTCCCCTTTGGCGCACTTTTCTTCCTCTTCTTTTTCTGCGTGGGAAAAGAAGAGGTCACCGAAGGTAATACATGAATAAAAAATTTCGCAATCAATTTGTACACTTGTTTTAATTGCTCCACGCTAAAGCTTTTCCTTTACCACCGGCTAATCCGGTGATTTTTCTACAAAAAAAAATGGGAAAGCAAATTGCTTTCCCTCTTTTTTTTTGTTTATTTCGTTCCAAATATACGATCTCCCGCATCTCCCAATCCTGGGATGATATAACCATGTTCGTTTAATTTTTCATCGACACAACCAATGTATACGGATACATCAGGGTGATCTTTTTTGATACGCTCGATTCCTTGCGGTGCCGCAATCAAACAAAGAAGTTTGATATTCTTTGCGCCGCGTGCTTTCACAAATGAAATAGCCGCCGATGCAGACCCTCCCGTTGCAAGCATCGGGTCAGGAATGAGGACAACGCGATTTTTAATATCTTCTGGCAATTTGCAATAATATTCTTTTGGCTCTAGTGTTTCTTCGTCACGATAAAGACCAATATGTCCCACTTTAGCCGCTGGTATGAGTTTTAAAATACCGCCTGACATACCAAGTCCTGCACGCAAAATCGGCACGATGGCGAGTTTCTTGCCATCCAATGTCTTGGTTTTAGCCACGCCACAAGGTGTTGTCACGGTTTTATCCTTTAATGGCAAATCCCGTGTTGCTTCAAAAGCCATGAGCATCGCAATTTCATCGACCAATTCTCGAAATTCTTTGTTACCTGTTTTCTCATCACGTAAAATCGATATTTTGTGGTGAATGAGTGGGTGATCCATTATTTGTACGTTGTCCATCTGTGTATAACTTCCTTCCTTAGTTAAACATATTATATAATTTTATTTTTCTTCTTTGTCTTGCGGGAGTACTAAGTTTAATATTACCCCCACTAAGGTTGCCATAAACAATCCCGAAAAAGATAACGTTTTTGCAATTTCCGTATTTCCAGCGCCAAAGATACTAAATATCCATTGGAAAGAAACGTGACTTAATCCTAATCCTAAAACCAAGATACAACCCACAATGATCAAATTACGACTTTTTGAAAAATCGAGTTGTGCTTCCGAAATAGTACGCATACCAATACTAGCAATTATACCAAACAATATAAGGCTGACTCCGCCCAAAAGTGCATAAGGGAGCGTCTGCAATACTGCACCAAATTTACCAATCACACCTAGAATAATAGCATAGCACGCCGCAATACGAAGCACTCTAGGATCATACATTTTTGTAACAGCTAATACGCCCGTGTTCTCACCGTATGTCGTACTCGGAGGACCTCCCAAAAATCCTGCAACAACACACGCTATACCATCACCCATTAAGGTTCTATGTAAACCTGGATCTTTGAAAAAATCCTGACCAACAACCGCGCCATTCGTTGTGATATCGCCGATATGCTCCATAAACGTTACAAAAGCAATGGGAGCAATTAAGATAATTGAGGTTAAATCAAATTGTGGTGTTTGAAAACTATGTAAACTAATGATCCATGGTGCATTTTCTATGATTCTAAAATCAATGAATCGACCAAGATCTCCACCCATATGCAGTGCTGCTGTTAAGCCGGTAAAATCAGATATTAGTGCAACAATATAACCCGTTGCAATACCAATCAGTACAGGTACCAATTTAAAGAACCCTTTGGTGAAACACATAACAATGATAATGACAACAAGCACAATCAAAGCTAGCGGCCAGCATGTAGACGCATTTCCAATAGCGGATGGACTTAAAGTAAGACCAATTACCATAATAATCGGACCGGTAACGACAGGCGGGAATAATTTACGAATGCGATCCGCGCCCGCAAAATAAACCAAAACAGATAGCATTAAATAAACTAAACCAGCTACCATAATAGCGCCTTGCGCTTTTGGAATATTGCTAGACTTGCCATTAATCACAATGAGTAGCGCCGCAATATACGCGAAACTAGATCCCAAAAACACGGGAACTTTTCTCTTTGTACAAAAGTGGAAAATTAAAGTCCCGAGGCCAGCGGTGAGTAGTGCAATCGCTGGATTCATATGTGTTAATGCCGGCACTAAAACCGTCGCGCCAAACATTGCGAAGAGGTGCTGAAAACCCAAAATAAAATGTTTTGCGCCTAATCTCTCTTTCAAAAAAACGACCCCCTAAAATTTTTTCTCCTTAATACTATACAATAAAACACAAAATTCGTCAATACGAACAAATTTCCTCTGTCATTCACCAAGGTTTTTGGTGCTTTAAAATTAACAGTTCCTTCACATATAAAAACGGCTTCCTGCTTGAATTATGCAGCCTGTCATGCTAAAATGGACATAAATATAAAGAAAAAGGGGTGTGTGTTTTGAGGGCAAAAATTTTAGTGGTTGATGATGATACCAACATCTGTGAAATAATTAGGCTTTATCTAGAAAAAGAGGGCTACGACGTTTTAATTGCTAACGATGGCAAAAGTGCCCTGGAAAAATTTAAAGAGCAAGCACCCACATTGGTGCTTTTAGACCTCATGCTTCCCATTTTAGATGGACGCCAAGTTTGTAGCGAAATTCGTCGCATTAGCAACATTCCTATTATTATGCTTACTGCCAAAGGAGAAACCTTTGACAAAGTTTTAGGATTAGAACTCGGTGCAGACGACTATGTCGTCAAACCATTTGAAGCCAAAGAACTCGTTGCTAGGATAAAAGCGGTTCTCCGTCGATATAATAATAAAGATGATGTAGAAAAAGAAATCACTTTCCCAAATATGACCATCAATCTTTCTACTTATGAATTAAAATTAAGTGGTAAAACTGTCGAGGTGCCACCTAAAGAATTAGAACTTCTCTATTTTTTGTGCGCCAATAAAAACAAGGTTTTTACCCGCGAACAATTATTAGAGCAAGTGTGGGGGTTTGACTATTTTGGCGATTCTCGAACCGTTGATGTTCACGTTAAAAGGATCAGAGAAAAAATTGAATCTTTTGAAAAAGGCTGGTCATTAAAAACAGTCTGGGGAGTGGGATACAAATTTGAAGTACACTAGATTTGCAAAAGATAACAGAGAAAAAATTCCTGGTATGAATACAATTTTTGGTAAGATGTTCTGGACAAACATCATCACTCTCCTTACCGCGATGCTTATCATGGGAACCTTGCTTTTTGGGATTTTGGGTAATTATGTGTATAATGAAAAAGCGGAAATTTTATATCGCACCGTTGATATTGTTTCCAAAAAAACGATTGACACCTATAAAGATTCTCTCAATTTGCTGAAAGTCGTCGGTTATTCCTCTTCGATCGAAGAGTTGTCAGGATTAACGGATTCCTACATCTGTGTAACCAATTCAGATGGAGAAATTTTCAAAGTATCTTCTAACATGAAATCGCTGACTAGCGTGCCAAAAGCTATGTTAAACGATATCAAAAATGGTAAGGAAGTCCGTGCTGTAAGCAGATTCGGAGGGTTTTTTAGCAAAAACGTGTTGACTCTTGGTCACCCTATTTATTATCAAAATGAGATTGTCGGCGGAGTACTCATTAGTGTGCCAATGCCAACGCTCAACAAGGCCCAATATGAAATAACGTTTCTTTTCATTATTTGTGCCATTGTCACAGCACTGGTTGCCTTTTTCTTCGTCTTTTTTGTTTCGCGTAAAATCACTTCGCCCATTAAGCAAATGAATCAGATGGCCAAACGAATAACCAAGGGGGACTTTTCCAATCGCATCATTGTCGATACCAACGATGAAATAGCTGAACTGGCTGCCAGTCTTAACTCTATGTCAAAATCCTTGCAAAAGTCTGAAGAAATGCATGCGTCCTTTATTGCCAATGTGTCTCACGAACTACGTACGCCAATGACAACCATCTCCGGCTTTATTGAAGGGATAATTGATGAAACGATTCCGCCAGAAATGCAAAAAAAATATTTGGAAATTGTCTTGTCTGAGACCAAACGCTTGGCTAAACTGGTATCCGATATGCTTGTGGTCTCAAAAATGAATGCGCAACATCAAGAACTCGAAATACTTCCCTTTGATATAAATGAAATCATTCGCCTGACCATTATCAAGTTTGAGAAGCGCATCGAAGAGAAGCACTTACAGGTAGCCGCTATTTTTGAAGATACTTCCTCTCTCGTTGCGGCAAACAAAGATTCCATTGACCGTGTATTAACCAACTTAATGGATAATGCCATTAAGTTTTCGGACGACGGGAGAAAGCTAATTATTGAAGTTAAAACAGATGCCAAAAAACCACAAAAGATGGATGTGAGTGTGTATAACGAAGGTATGGGCATTAAGAAAGAAGAGCTCGATTTTGTCTGGGATCGTTTTTATAAAACAGACAAATCGCGTAGCATTGACAAAAAAGGAGTAGGTCTTGGGCTTTATATTGTCAAAAGCATCATCGACGCCCATAATGAAAACATCACAGTCGAAAGCGATAATGTTGAAGGCGAAAAGGCAAAGTATGTGAAATTTACTTTCACCCTTAAAAAAGCCCTTTAATTTTTTGAATGTTCATATTTATGTAAAAAATTTGCGTTATGATAACTTTAAAAGGATAGTTAGATGGCTATTTGTTGTCAACAACTATAGATGAGGTGAAGCACTATGAATCATTATACCTGGTATCCAGGCAATTTTCAAAATGAAAATCCCAACAATAATTCGAAAAGCTTAATGCTACCAAAACCAAAAAGAAAGCGAACTTTTTATAAAAAGAATTGGTTTCTCTGCATCGTAACGGCTGTATTGACTGCCGCTCTTTGCACGAGTGGGTTTGCTTTGATCATTATGCGATCTGATTGGGTAAACAAACCATCGGGTAAAGCTGGTGCCGGTGTAGACACTGCATCTGATATTAGCCAAACCCAAGCGTTTTTCAAAAAAATAAATGATCGAAAAGATAAAGAAGAATTAAATGGTCCTGCTATCTATGAAAAAGTACATTCTTCTATTGTCAGCATTGAAACCAAAGGAACATCGGGAGGATTTTTGAATAATTCGGTTACCGTAGGAAGTGGTTCCGGTATTGTTCTTTCTAAAGATGGTTATATCGTCACCAACAACCACGTCATTCAGGAAGCTACAGAAGTAACCGTCACTCTTAGCACTGGAAAAACATATACGGCCAAAACAGTGGCAAAGGATGCGGAAACAGACCTAGCTGTCATTAAAATTGATGCGACGGATTTACCAGAAGCAACGTTAGGCGATTCTGACAAACTCTTAGTTGGCGACAAAGCATATGCCATCGGTAATCCCCTTGGTAAAAATTTATATAGTTCTTTTACCGGAGGGTTTGTTAGCGGTCTTAACCGCAGCTTAGATATCGATGGAGAATCGGGCAATTTTATTCAAACAGATACGGCCATTAATCCCGGAAACTCCGGTGGTGCCTTAGTGAACGCTTTCGGTGAAGTCGTTGGAATCAACACCATTAAGTACAGTGGTGAGAATGTAGAGGGCATTGGCTTTGCTATTCCGATTAATGACGCCAAGCAAGTCGTCGATGAACTGATTAAAAAAGGTTACGTTTCTGGACGTCCTTTAGTTGGTTTAGTCGATCCAAAATCTATTTCGAAAGCAGAAAAAGAATACTATGACCTGTCCGACTACGGTGTCTATGTAACAAATGTTTCTTCATCTGGCGGTGCTGAAAAAGCGGGCATTAAAGTGGGCGATATCATCACCTATTTCGATGGAACCCGTATTAAAACGGTGGAAGAATTAAACAGCTTGAAAGATAAGCACAAAGCAGGGGATACGATAGATGTTACGGTTAATCGTGACGGCAAAGAGATACCATTAAAATTAACCTTAACAGAAGATAAACCGGACGCAACAGGGATTCAAAAAGCACCAATCAAAGGAAAATAATACAGAATAAAAAGAAGAGCCAGATAGGCTCTTTTTTTTATTTGATTTCCTCAATGTTATATGGTGTTAACTGATAGACAAAGTAATTTAGCCAATTACAATACAATAAATTTGCGTGGGCGCGCCAATTCATAATTGGTTCTTTTTGGGGATCATCGTTGTGATAATAGTGACGCGGCATCGTATCAAAAATACCTTTTTCACAGTCTCTTTCATATTCCTCATGCAAGGTAAACTTTTCATATTCGGGATGACCCATCACAAAAATCTGTTTGCCGGCTTTGGTGTAAACGATATAAACGCCGGCTTCTTCAGATTCTGCTAAAATTTCAAGCTCTGGTACTTTTTCAACATCCTCTTTTAAAATCGTTGTATTGCGCGAATGAGGCGCATAAAAAACGTCATCAAACCCACGTACCAATTTGGAAGTTGCACGATTAACCTGATGTGGAAAAATGCCGGTTGTTTTTTTCGGCATGCAATACTTTTTTATGCCATAGTGATAATAGAGCGCCGCTTGCCCTGCCCAACATACATGAAAGGTAGATGTCACATTGGTTTTAGTCCATTCCATTATTTCGCAAAGCTCTTCCCAATAATCTACTTCCTCAAATTCCAGCGTTTCTACAGGAGCACCCGTAATAATTAGCCCATCATATTTTTGATTTTTAATCTCATCAAAAGTCACATAAAACTTCTCCAGATGTTTGACAGACGTATTTTTAGAATTATGCGAACGCATTTTAATAAAATCCAAATCTACCTGCAGAGGTGAATTGCTCATCAATCTGATGAGCTGTGTTTCGGTGGTGATTTTAGTAGGCATAAGATTAACAATGCCTATTTTAAGAGGCCTAATGTCCTGATGGCAAGCAACCGTTTCCGTCATCACAAAAATATTCTCATTTTCCATTTGACCAACAGCCGGCAACGAATCCGGTATTTTAATTGGCACTTTAATCTCACTCCTTTTATACATCTTTGAAAAACATTTTAACACAATCACGTCACTTTATCAAGTCAGGTAGCCTCTTTCGAGCATATATTCCAAAATTTTTATAAGGAATCTGTAAAAATGGCGATTGTACTATTTGAAACTTTCTTTATCCATTTGAAATTCAGTCCTTTGCAGATGATAAACAACCTTCTATTTATAAAAAAAAGCATAGAAACCAAGGTTTCTATGCTTTTTGGGGGTATTTGTTTTTTTATTCACTTTCTGGTGCTGTTTCTTCAGAGTTTTCCACAGCTTCTTGTATTTCGCCTTCTGTTTCTTCCTCTTTTTCTTCCTCTTTTTGCGCCGTACTAGCTGATACTAGTTTCACACCTTCTGGCAAACGCATGACGCGCACGCCTTTTGTCACACGACCAACCGTACTGATTTCATTAGCGTCCATACGAATAATAATTCCCTCTGACGTAATAAGCATCAAGTCCTCCTGTGGTGTAACAGCCATGACAGCCACTACGCATCCTGTCTCAGAGGAAAGATTATAGTTTTTGATACCTTTTCCTCCACGACTTTGTAGGCGATATTCGGGGAATTCTGTTTTCTTGCCATATCCGTTCTCTGTCACACTAAGAAGTGTAGCATCCTCTGCCATGACAGCCATACCAACAACTTCATCGCCATGCGTAAGGTCTATACCTCTTACGCCGCGAGTAGAACGACCCAAACAACGAATATCATTTTCATCAAAACGAATCGCTTTTCCTAACTTCGTTCCAATCGTTACCGTATCACTCCCATTTGTGATATACGCACCAATCAGTTCATCGTCATCATCCAATCGAATGGCAATCAAACCCGATTTACGGCATTTGGAGAACTCTGATAAATTTGTTCTCTTCGTCACGCCTTTTTTTGTGATGAACATAATAAATTTATCTTCATCATACGTCTTGGTATTCATGACAGCTGTAATTTTCTCGTCTTTGTCAATCTCAAGCAGATTAACAATCGCAGCTCCCTTAGCCGTACGACCCGCCTCTGGCAGTTCATAACTTTTTAGTCTGTAAACACGACCTTTGTTCGTGAAAAACATAATGTAGTCATGTGTAGAAGTAACGAAAAGTTTTTCAACAAAATCTTCTTCTCTTGTAGAAAGACCAGTAATCCCTCGTCCACCTCTATGCTGACTTTTATAAGTATCGAGTGCCATTCTTTTGATATAACCAAAATGCGTTAAAGTAACGGCCACATCTTCCTCTTCGATTAAATCCTCAATATCGAGATCGTTCTCCACTCCTAAAATCTCGGTACGACGCTCATCGCCGAACTTATCGCGAATTTTTATCAAATCTTCTTTTATAATCGTCAAAACTCTATCTTCGTTACCTAAAATATCTTCTAAATCTTTAATAAGTGCCATGAGCTCTTCAAACTCTTTTTCAATCTTATCTTTTTCAAGCCCAGTTAGACGGCCTAATTTCATATCGACAATAGCCTGTGACTGTACATCGTCAATACCAAAACGCTCGATCAATTTATCTTTGGCTATCGCAATACTTTGGCTAGCTTTAATGATACTGATTACTTCATCGATATTATCGATAGCAATGACAAGACCTTTTAATATATGGGCGCGTTTTTTTGTTTTATCCAAATCAAAACGCGTTCGTCTGACAATGACTTCTTTTTGGAAAGTAATGTATTGATCGATAATTTCGCGTAAATTTAATGTTTTTGGCTTATTATTGACAATCGCCAAATTATTAATGGAAAACGTATCCTGAAGTTGCGTATACTTATATAAGTTGTTGAGTATAACATTGGCATTCGCATCTTTTTTTGTTTCAATCACGATACGCATACCATCTCTATCAGACTCATCGCGTAAATCCGAAATGCCATCTACACGTTTGTCATGGACCAATTCTGCAATTTTTCCAATTAAACGCGCTTTATTAACCATATACGGAATCTCAGTGACAACAATCATTTCCCGGCCATTTGCTTTGGTTTCAATCTCGGATTTCGCACGCATGACAATACGACCATGTCCTGTGTGATAGGCCGCGCGAATGCCGCTTTTTCCCATGATAAAACCGCCAGTAGGAAAATCTGGTCCTTTAATATAATCCATTAATTCATCAAAATCGATAAATGGGTCATTTATCACAGCAATAATGCCGTTAATGACCTCTTTTAAGTTGTGCGGTGGCATATTCGTTGCCATACCGACAGCAATACCATTCGAACCGTTTACCAGAAGATCTGGAAAACGAGATGGTAAGACAGACGGTTCCTGTCTGGATCCATCATAGTTTGGGATAAAATCAACGGTATCTTTTTCAATATCGGTAAGCATTTCAAGAGAAATCTTAGCGAGTCTAGCTTCGGTATAACGATAAGCGGCCGCGCCATCTCCATCGACAGATCCAAAGTTACCATGTCCATCAACTAAAGGATAACGAAGTGAAAAATCCTGTACCATACGTACCATGGAATCGTAAACAGCGGCATCACCATGTGGATGGTACTTACCTAAAACGTCACCGACCGTCGTTGCCGATTTACGATAAGCATGTGAAGGCGTTAGGTTTGCTTCATACATCGCATATAAAATACGCCTGTGTACAGGCTTTAATCCATCTCGAACATCCGGCAGTGCACGTCCAACGATAACGCTCATCGCGTAATCGATATAAGATTTTTTCATTTCTTTTTCTATGTCAACTGGAATGATAGTTTGATTTTCGTGGTCAATCATTAAATATTTCCTCCATATTCGGATACTAACTTTTTAAATATCCAGATTTGATACATATTGTGCATTCTCTTCGATAAATTCACGGCGCGGCTCGACCTTGTCGCCCATCAAAATAGTGAAAATTTCATCAGCACCGATAGCATCTTCCATTTCCACTTTTAAAAGAATACGGTGTTCTGGATCCATAGTCGTTTCCCAAAGCTGATCAGGATTCATTTCACCTAAACCTTTGTAACGCTGAACATCTGCTTCACCGCCGAATTCTTCCCGCATGACTTTATTTAATAAATTTTCATTGTACACATACTGCACCTTTTTTCCTTTTGACAACTTAAATAAAGGCGGCTGTGCCAAAAAGACATGCCCTTCTTCGATTAAAGGTCTCATATAGCGGAAAAAGAACGTTAATAGCAGCGTTCTGATATGTGATCCATCAACATCGGCATCGGCCATGATAATGACTTTACCATAACGCAGTTTCGTAAGATCGAATTCTGTTCCTATACCAGCACCCAACGATGTAATAATAGGCACTAATTTTTCATTTCCAATTACTTTGTCAATACGGGTCTTTTCAACGTTTAACATTTTGCCCCACAATGATAAAATAGCTTGGAATTTACGATCTCTACCCTGTTTGGCACTGCCTCCTGCACTATCACCTTCGACGATATATAATTCGGTGTATTCACTGTTTTTATCGCTGCAATCGGCCAATTTTCCCGGCAAGGCGCTACTTTCTAGTGCCGATTTCCTTCTGGTTAACTCTCTTGCCTTTCTAGCCGCTTCTCGTGCCCTAGAAGCCGTTAAAGATTTATCCAGTATATTTCGTGCCACCTCGGGGTTTTCCTCTAAAAAGGCACCAAAAGATTCGCTCATGGTGCTACTAACCAATCCCGCCACTTCACTATTCCCTAATTTTGTCTTTGTCTGCCCTTCAAATTCAGCATCGGTCACCTTTACGCTGATAATACAGGATAGACCTTCTCTAACATCTTCACCGGAAAGTTTTTCATTTTCTTTTATGATGTTATTGCGTTTTGCATAATCGTTCAAAATACGGGTCAGCGAGGTTTTGAAGCCTGATTCATGTGTTCCGCCCTCTGTCGTATGAATATTATTGGCGAAACTGATAATGTTTTCGTTGTAGCTATCGGTATATTGCATCGCAATTTCTATAATTGATTCTTCTTTTTCAGAACGCATACAAATAACATTCGGATGAAGGGCTTCTTTATTGCGATTGATGTACTCAACGAACGAGCAAATTCCACCCTCATACATGAGTTCTTTTTGGTAAGGCTCTTCCAATCTTTCGTCCGTAAATTTAATACAAACGCCAGCATTTAAAAACGCTTGCTCTCTAAGACGTCCTAATAAAACGTCTTTGTCGTATTCTAAGGTTTCAAAAATCTCATCATCTGCCAAAAACGTAACTTTTGTACCCTTTTTGTCAGTCTTACCAATTATTTTTAAAGGGCTTACTGATGTACCCCTTTCAAATTTCTCGTAATAAAGATTTTCTCCATCTGCAATTTCAACTTCTAGATAGCTAGATAGAGCATTAACAACAGAAGCACCAACGCCGTGAAGTCCACCAGCAACCTTGTATCCTCCACCGCCAAACTTACCTCCAGCATGTAGAACCGTAAAAACCACTTCTACTGTCGAAATTCCCATTTTCGGATGAATTCCGGTTGGAATACCACGCCCATCATCTGTTACGGTAACAGAATTGTCTTTATGAATGGTTATGGTGATATTATCGCAGCCCCCTGCTAATACTTCATCGATAGAATTGTCAACAATCTCATATACTAAATGATGAAGACCGCGCACTGAAGTCGATCCGATATACATACCAGGTCTTTTTCTTACGGCCTCCAAACCTTCTAAAACTTGTATCTGATTCTCATCATACGTATTATTGGTTTTATCTGAAAGCATCCCAGATCATACCGTCCCTTCCTTTTTTATCGGCCAATTCTGCACGTTTTAATAATGTGGCAGAAGAAATGGGAGAAATAAAAACTTTTTCTTTTTCCCCATCTTTTGTGACTACATAAGATTTTGGCATCTCGTTCGATACATTAACAACCATTGATTTTTTTTGTATGTCACTTAAAAAATCCCGTGTAATCTTTGACACGGTCGTTTTCTCCAAGTCCAGAATTGCGATAATGTCATAGCTACTGACGACAATATCGGCGCCCAAATGCAGATACATACACGTTTCTCCTTTATTTTTTAACAAAAGCCGATTAAATTCTTTAATTTTTCCTACTTATATATTATAGCATTTTTTTCTTTCCTTTTCAAGGAAAACTTGCCTTTTATCCATAAAAAAAAGCCCTTAAAACGTATTTAAAGGCTTTTTTGTTCTTCTTGGGATGCCATGCCGTCCTCCACATAAAAATACCGTATATCCTCGGATTTATAGGCTTCTTTATCGGTACAAGTCATCATGATTTGTTTACCTGACAATTTGGATAATAAAAACTGTCTTCTTTTTTTATCAAGTTCACTCATAATGTCGTCTAACAAGATAAGAGGATATTCGGAAAACTCATCCTTAATACATTCGCTCTGCGCCAATTTTAAACAAAGTGCAATCGTCCGCTGTTGCCCCTGTGAAGCAAAACGCCTCGTATCCATATCGTCAATAAAAATTAAAAAATCATCCCGATGCGTCCCATACAAAGCTTGTCCCGCTCTTTTTTCTACTTCTTTTTTCTCTTCCAAAAACGAATAAATACTTTCTTTTAATCGTTCCGCATCCAACGTTTCTTCGATATGTGAGATACCTGGCAGATAAGTTATGTTTATCGTTTGACCCGTCATATCAACATGCAACTCTTGACACTTTTTTTGTAGTTTTTCTAAATATTCTTGCCTTTTTAAAATAATAATTGCCATAAATTCCGCTATTTTTTTATTCCAGGCAAACAGTGTTTCATCGCTTACTTTTCCGTCCTTTATCATTTTCAATAATTTGTTTTTCTGTTCCATTACTTTTTGATAGGAAAGCAGCGCTGATAAATAAGCAGGGCTCATTTGACTGATAACCTGATCCAAAAATCGCCGTCTTAATTCCGGTCCTTTTTTTATCAGTAAAAGATCATCTGGCGAAAAAAACACCACTTTAAAATGCTCAAGAAGCCTAGATGGGCTTTTAATTTCGATGTCATTTAAGAATATTTTTCGCTTGTTATCTTTCTCAAACAAAAATAAAAGTGTTTTCTCCCTGCCAAACGAAAAAAAGCGCAGAAAAACCTGTGCTTTTTTTTCATCTTTTTTTATCAGTTCTCGAATAGGTGCATTCTTAAAACTTTTTGCATGGGATGAAAGATAAAGAGCCTCGAGCAAATTGGTTTTTCCCTGCGCATTATTCCCGTATATAACATTTGTTTTTAAAGAAAACTCAAGGTTGGCATGACTGTAATTTATAAAATTTTGGAGTTCTATATTTGTTACATACATGCCTTTCTACCCTTTCTTTTATGCAATATTAATTTCTACTTCGCCATCCTCAAACGTAACTAAAATGGTATCGCCTTTTCTGATCTTCTTTCCACGCATGGTGCAAACTTCTCCATTTACCGAAACAATGCTGTCTAAGACCATCTCTTTTGCCTCGCCACCTGTTTCTGCTACACCGGCATACTTTAACAAAGAATCCAATTTGATAAATTCGGTATGGATGGATATTTCAATCTTTTCTTTCATTTTCTCTCCTTTTTGCCTAAGACAGTCTGATCGGTAAAACCATGTACAGATAGTCTGTGCCATCTGTTGGCCTTATTAGACAAGGATTTAGGCTCATATTAAATTCTAATTTTACTTCCTTTTCACCGCTTGCGCGTAAGGCATCTAACAAATAGCGATAATTAAAGCCAATTTCTAAGCTATCGCCCTCAATTTGTGCATCAAAAGAATCCGACACTTTTCCCATTTGAGACGTGCAACTTAAAAATATTTCGTCATCTCTTATTTCTAGTTTAATAGGAATTTTAGAACCTTCACTACTAACAACTAAAGAGGTTCTTTCAATAGCCGCAATAAATTCAGACGTATTCACAACAGCCGTCATTTTATGTTCTTTCGGAATAATGGCCTCGTAATTTAAAAACTCACCCTCTAATAAACGAGAAACAACGGTAAAGTTTTTAAATTCAAACAAGATATTTCTATCATCTACATATAGCGTAACCGTTTCATCGTTATCTGATAAAACTTTGTAAATTTCTGACAAAGTTTTGGAAGGAATGACAAAACGGGCCGAAATATTACTTTTTTCTACAGTAATGGTCCTTTTTGCTAATCTGTATCCATCTACGGCGACAAGCGTCAATTCATTTTCTTTAAAGTCAAACAATACACCGGTCAAAATTGGTTTTAAATCTACAGAAGCCGTACAAAATATGGTCGAAGAAATCATTTCCCTCAGCATACTTTCAGTTAATCCGAGATACATTTCACGACTGACCTGTTGTCCCTGTGGAAATTCTTCCGCATTAAGACCCATAATTTCAAAAGTAGCGTTGCCACCTTTTACAGTCACCATATAATTTTGATTGGTTACAAAAGAAAGTGTTTCAGCTGAAATTTTTCGAACCATATCGCCAAAGATGCGAGCAGGAAAGACAAGACTTCCTTCTTCTTCAACCGAAGCGGCCATTGTGTAGGTAATGCTTAAATCTAAATTATTAGAAGAAAGTTGTAATTCATTTTCTTTAGCCACAACCAAAATTCCTTCTAATACCACTAAAGTGGATTTTGAAGAAACAGCTTTTGAAACAACGCTGATAGCTTCTATTAACTTTTCTTTCTGACAAGTAAATTTCATTTTTATCCTCTTTTCTAATAACATTTTTTTATATGTATATATATAATAAATATAATAAATAATCAGCAGAACTAGTAGTAGTACTGTGGAAACTGTGGAAAAGGGCTAAATGGAGCAAGGGTATCAAGTTTTTGCCTGTTGATAAGATGTATGCCCGCAGCAAATGTTATCAACAGCATCCACAGGTTATAAAATTTCGCGATTTTTGAGCTAGTTATCCACAGTTTTTAGTACACATATACACAGAAAACTGTTTATAACGTTTTAATGTCTTTAATAAGGAAAAGAATCTCCTTTTTTAGCGTTTCATCTTTTTCTATATCTTTTGAAATTTTATCGGCAGCGTACATAACCGTGGTATGATCTTTTCCGCCAAATTCCTGACCAATGGCAGGATACGACAAATCGGTCAGTTCACGGCACAAATACATGGCGACCTGTCTCGCTGTCGCGATGTTCTTGGTTTTTACTTTCCCTGTTAAATCAGCAACCATGAGATTGTAATATTTAGCGGCACTATCCATTACACGTTTTGCCGTAATTTTGACAACATTTTGATCGGGCATGAATTGTTTTAAGGCTTCATTGGCCAAATCAATGCTAATCTCTCGATCAGTGATTTTAGCAAAACTAATAATACGCGTGAGTGCTCCCTCTAATTCTCGAATGTTTGACTTAATACGGTCAGCAATAAAGGAAAGTATTTCACTTGGTATGAAGATGTTTTCATCCTGTGCTTTCTTTTTCAGGATAGCAATTCTCGTTTCATAATCGGGAGCTTGAATATCGCTGATTAAGCCCCAATAAAAACGCGTACGCAATCTTTCGGATAATGTACTGATTTCCTTGGGAGAACGGTCAGATGTCAACACAATCTGTTTATTGGCATCATGCAGCGCATTAAAGGTATGGAAGAATTCTTCCTGGGTACTTTCCTTACCACCGATGAACTGCACATCATCGACCAATAAAAGATCGACACTGCGATATTTTTCGCGGAATTCGTTTCTTTGGTCATCCCTGATGGCGTTAATCATGTCGTTGGTGAATTTTTCACTGGAAACGTAAACAACGTTTAAATCGGGATTGTTTTCTTTCGCATAGTTGGCAATTGCGTGCATTAGATGCGTTTTGCCAAGACCAGCTCCTCCATACAGAAAGAGAGGATTATACGCAGTTGCGGGACTCTCTGCTACGGCTAAGGAAGCCGCATGGGCGAATTTGTTAGAGTTTCCTACGACAAAATTATCAAACGTGTATTTCGGATTTGCCGCAAAAGGAATCAGTTGAGCTGACCTTTGACTTTGAACTTTCTCTTTTTTAGGTGTATTGTTTTTTTGACCGCCCACAACAATTTCCACCTCATAGATGTTTTTTGTAACGGTATAGAGAGCAGACTTGACGATTTCAATAAATCGCTTTTCAAGCATATCTTTTGATAATTCGTTGTCTACTGATAAAATAACGCGGTCTTGCTGTGCTTCTAAAGGAACAATGGGGGAAAACCAAGTAGAAAACGCAATAGGTGTCACTTCACTTTTAACGACATCCAAACAGTCGGACCATGTTTCACTGATATTCATATTTTTTCCTCCTAAGGGTAAAATCATAAGCAATTTTCATCCTGTGGATAACCCCGTATGGTTTTTTGCCAAAAAACACAGAAAAGCGAGCCAAAACAGGGCAAAAAAGGATTTTCACAGCCACTTATCCACAAGGTTATAAACAACTGTGTATAACTCGCTGTTTTTTTCTATAAATCCCATGGTTATAGGGATTTATTTATGACAAAAATGTTAATAACTCTGTTTATATGTGTCATGTATGATTCATAAATGAGATTACGCCAGAATTGTTGTTAGATGGGATGATTATGTCGGCATAAGACTTCACTTTAGGGAGAGCATTTTCAACAACACAAAACAAATCACTTTGTTTTTTCATGGAAATGTCATTCAAATTATCCCCAAAGCTAATGACTTTTTGAGCCTTGCAATACTCTTTTAAAAAAGAGAGGCCCTTATCTTTTCCGCCTTCCTTTGAAAAAATCTCAATAGACAGAAAGCCAGTTGTCACTTCTTCATATAAATGAAAGGAAATCCCATCGATCGTGGACAAAGTCCGTTTAATGGTAGCCATCTTTTTCTCATCATGTTCGATGGCAAGAATGAGACATATTTGATGCTCAGAAATGACGCTTTCTAGCGTTTTTTCTAAGATGGCATCATAATCGGCTACCGAACGCAAAAAACGGCTTCTATTACTAATATAACGCTTAGCCATATCGCTCTTTGCGTTATCGTAATAGAGTGTGACATTTCCATCTGGCTTCATCACATAAAAGACGGAACAAACATCTACGGTGCGGAAAACCTTCAAAATTTTCTCTACCGACAAGCTGTCCATGATTTTAGTATACAGCGTTTTCTTGCGCTGCATATCAAAAACATGGACACCATTTAAAAAAAGGACAGGTAAAGAAAGGTTAATAGGGGCTAAAATTTTTTTAGCCGTCGTGTAAGACCGTCCAGTGGCTACCGAAAAGAGCTTACCATTTTGAATGAGCGTATTGAGTGTATGAAGTGACTCTTTCTCTATGGTGGTTTTATCATCTAATAATGTTCCGTCTAAATCGGTTACATATAAGGTACTCAAAAAACAATCTCCTCCGACGAAAGCAAATTTTGCTCTTTTCTATATTGATATAAAAGACCATACTCCAAACCGTGGTCACAGATGGTTACCGATTCGCTCCCCATGCTTTGTATGAGAATAATTAAGGAAGATAGTCCGGCGATAATGACATCGGCGCGATCTTTTTCATCCCCTAACAAAAGTTTTCGCTCGGCATAATTTTTTCTCAAAAGAGTAGAAAAAAGTGCAAATGCGGTTTCTTTTGATAAGGTAAACCCGTGAATATCGTTGCTCTTCGACTTGATTTTGGCCAAGGTTTTATTAGGTCCCCCCAAAGCGACGATCGGAAAATGTGCGGCGACGCTTAAACCTTTCAATTTTTTTATCTGATCCGATACATGTGTAAAAAGATGGAATAAGCTGTCAGCGGTTATCACATCCCGTTCTAAAAAAAGATCTGTCATAACAATGGCGCCGATGGGAAGAGAAATACTATCAATTAGCGTATTGTCTTTAATTACGGAAATTTCAGTGCTCCCTCCGCCCGTGTCTATCAGTATAAAATTGAATAGGGAGATACTTTCACGCACACTTAAAAATCCCAAGAAAGCTTCTTCTTCACCCGATAAAACGCGAAGTGAGAGATTCGTTCTCTCTTTTACCATTTGCAAGAAATCGTTTTTGTTGTGAGCGTTCCTGACAGCAGCGGTTGCCGCTGTCAAAATCGTTTGGCAATCATACTCTTTGGCAAGTTTGCATAAATTAAGAATAGAAAGACAAGTTCTCTCCATGCTGTCTTTTGTGAGAAACCCGTCTTTCGCCATACCGACGCTTAAACGGCAGGTTTCTTTTTTACGCGTCACAAAGGTGAATTTGCCTTTTTCGATGGAAAAAATGCTCACGCGGGCAGAATTGGATCCGATGTCTAAAACAGCGACGTTTTCTGGCATGTTTGCATCTCCTTATTAATTGGCTCCCCAATATTTGCGATCCAATGTCCGGTATTGAATCGCTTCAAAAATATGTTCCGATCGAATGTTTTCGCTGCTTTCTAAGTCGGCAATTGTGCGTGCAACCTTCAAAATGCGGTCATATGCACGAGCCGAAAGTCCCATATTATCAAAGGCTGTTCGAAGAAGTTTGTGTTCTTCTTTGCCGAGTGCACAGTATTTTCGTATGAGCTCTGGATATAATTCCGCATTAGAGTGGATAGCCGTTCCTGCGTAACGTTCTTTTTGTATAGAGCGCGCGCTATTGACTCTCTTTTTAATAGAAGCGGAACTTTCAGAAAGAGATGACGAAGAGAGTTCATCATAGGATAATGAGCTTACTTCAGCATGAAGATCGATACGATCTAACAAAGGCCCGCTGATTTTTCCGATATATTTTTTAATCGATTGTGGCGAGCAGGTGCAGACGTGATTTTTGTCACCGAAGTAACCGCATCTGCAAGGATTCATCGAGGCCACAAACATGATATTGCAAGGATATGTAAGACTGGCTGTGACGCGCGACACCGTAATGATACGATCTTCTAACGGCTGACGCATCACTTCTAGCACGTTTTTATCAAATTCACACAGCTCGTCCAAAAACAAAACACCATTATGTGACAGGCTAAGCTCGCCCGGTTTTGGGATACTGCCCCCACCCGAAAGACCGGCTGTTGAAATCGTATGATGGGGACTCCGAAAAGGACGCGTTGTCACAATGGGGTGGTCTTTGTTTAAAAGGCCACAAATGGAGTGGATTTTACTAGTTTCGAGCGCTTCTTCAAAAGAAAGATCCGGTAAAATGGAGGGAATTCGCTTGGCTATCATCGATTTTCCGCTACCAGGGCTACCGATAAATAAAATGTTATGGGAACCGGCCGCGGCAATTTCTGCACCACGTCTGGCGATTTCCTGACCTTTGACGTCACAAAAATCGAGTAATTTATCCGCTTCTTCCTCAAAATACGCTTCAAAATTCGCTTTTGTGGGCGGTATTTTTTTTTCTCCGTTAAAAAAAGAAAGCACATCTGAAAGGTGTGATACGCCGATAACTGTGAGGTCGGAAAAAGATGCCTCTTGTGCATTTTCTTCTGGGACAAACACTCGCTTAACGCCTAATTCTTTCGCCGTTAAGACCATGGGTAAAATGCCGGATACCGCATGAATTTCGCCGGAAAGAGAAATCTCTCCGAAAAAAGCGGTGTCGGACAGATCAGGCAGTGACAAAATGTCACATTTGTCGATAATAGCCATAAAAATAGGTAAATCAAAAGAGGTACCCTCTTTTTTTATATCGGCAGGTGCCAAATTGATGATAATTTTCTTTCGGGGGAACTCTAACTGACTATTTTTAAAGGCAACCCGAATTCTTTCTTTGGATTCTTTAACGGCTGCATCAGGTAATCCTACAATTTCAAACGAGGGAATTCCCGGGGAAATATCTGCTTCCACACGAACCATAAACCCATCTATTCCCAATAAACCGCATGAATTTATTTGTGTCAGCATTTTCTCACCTCGTTTATTTTATGGTCAGGGATTTCCCAGTGAAACGGAACATTGCACCAAAACTCCCCTTTTTATCAATTGCATAAGGAAATTATACTCCATTTATCCACAGGTTACAAGAACTTTTGTAAAATTTTCACCCGATTTTGCTCTAGGCTGTGGATAAATAAACAAGAGAAAATGGACAGGAGAAGAAAGGCAAGAAAAAAGACCGCTTTTGCGGTCTTTTTAAAAGTAATCTTATGAGAACCTGTCTTTTTGCGTGGATAACAAAATTCGGTCATTATCGAACCCTTTTTTGCTTTCCGCTGAATAGAGAGAAAGTAGTTTTTCCACCGTCATCTCTTCACGCTGCCTGCCTTTGATGTCTAAAATAATGTGTCCATCATCCATCATAATGGTGCGATTGCCGATTTCTAAGGCGGACTTTATATTGTGTGTAATCATCATCGTGCAAATGTGATCTTTCTTAACAATAGTATTTGTAATGGACAGAACCTTTTTTGCGGTTTGGGGGTCTAGTGCTGCCGTGTGTTCATCTAATAGCAATAGTTTGGGTGTTACAATTGTAGCCATCAGAAGGGTAATCGCTTGTCTTTGTCCACCGGACAGCGTTCCAATTTTGGTTTTCAATCGATTTTCCAATCCCATACCTAACGGTGTTAATATCGATTTGAAAAATTCAATATCGCGTTTTTTAATGCCGATACCAAATCCACGGCGTGTGCCACGTAAATAAGCCAAGGACAGATTTTCCTCAATGGTCATGGAGGGCGCCGTCCCTTTTAAAGGGTCTTGGAATAGACAACCAATCAATTTAGCGCGTTTGTGTTCGGGCAGATTGGTGATATCGATACCGTCTAACACAATTTGACCTGTATCCGTCAAAAAATTGCCACAAATGGCGTTAAATAAAGTGGATTTTCCAGCACCGTTAGAACCGAGCACGGTAACGAAATCATCCGCCTCTAAGTGAAGGCTGACATTGTTTAAAGCGAGGCGACTATTTGGCGTACCAGGTAGGAAGGTTTTGCTCACATTTTCAACGGTTAGCATGTAGAGTCGCCTCCTTTCTTATTTTATTATCTTTCATTTTCTGCTGAATAACAGGGATAGCTAGAGCGATGACAACGATAATCGCCGATACCAATTTTAAAGCAAATGTCGGGAAGAACTTGTTTTGCATCGCAATCGCCATAATCATACGATAGGCAATAGAGCCTACTGCGGCGGAGATAAGCCCAATCGTGACAGAGCGTTTTCCAAAAACAGCCTCACCAATAATGACGGAGGCAAGACCGATGATAATCATCCCACTGCCAGATGAAATGTCGGCAAAATTCTGATATTGTGCAATAAAAGCGCCGGATAAGGCAACACAAGCATTGCTGACAGAAAGAGCGACACATTTGGTGAAGTCAGGATTAATGGAAGAAGAACGAACCATGTCCTCGTTGTCACCTGTTGCACGAATGGAAAGCCCCAATTTTGTTTTAAATAATAACGCTAATAAGGCAGTGACTATCACGCAAAGCACGAAACAAAGAGCCAGACGTGCTATGTCCAGTGACATAAAAGAGAAAGTGGCGGTAAATCGAGAGAACAGTGTAGGGGCTCCCATAAGTGAAATATTGGCGCTACTTCCCATAATGAACAGATTGATGGAATAGAGCGCTGTCATGGTTAAAATGCCAGACAAAATGGCATGGATTTTCACTTTGGTGTGTAGTAGACCGGTGCAAATGCCAGCAAGCGCGCCCGCGGCGGTTGCGGCTAAAATGCCAAGGTACGGATGACCATGAATGGATAGGACTGCCGAAACGGCAAGACCTAATGTAAAACTTCCGTCTACGGTAAGGTCTGGAATATTCAACACACGAAAAGCGATATAAACGCCGAGTGCCATCAGGGCATATAAAAGACCTAATTGAAACGAACTGATGATGACGTTCATTGTGGTCCTCCTTTATAAAAAAAGATAGGCAGAAGCGGCATTCCCGCTTCCGCCCGTTATTTGTTCTATTTATTTAATGACTTGTGCTTTTTTTAAAATACTTTCTGGAATAGTAACACCAATAGCATCAGCTGTTTTTTGGTTAATAACCGTTGAGAACGTGCTCAACGTTTCACAAGGAATTTTGGAAATGGGCGTTCCTTTTAAATAACGATCGATCATATCAGCGGTCATGATGCCAATTTTTTCATAGCTGACACCAACGGTTGCGAATCCGCCGTTTACAACCATCGTATTGGCTGCGGTGTATACAGGAAGTTTAGCTTTGCTGGCAATTTCGGAAACTTGCGCCATAGCAGAGTTTACCACGCTGTCTAATGGTACAAAAATAGCATCCACTTTTCCGACTAAAGACTGTGTAGCCTGTTGTACCTCAGAAGCGTTTGACACAACGGATTCCACATATTTTAAGTCGTTCGCCTCAAAATATTTTTTAGCATTGTTAACCGTGGCAACGGAATTCACTTCGCTCGCGTCATAAATAATGCCATATGTTTTAACCTTTGGTGTCAATTGTTTGGCAAGTTCAAAAATGTTTTTCACCGGAACCGCATTAGACGTACCTGTGATATTGTTTTCAGGCCTTTTCAAATCCTTCATAATTTTAGCAGCTACTGGATCGGTAACAGACATAAAGATAATGGGTGTATTGCCACCAGCGTTTACCATTGCCTGTGTAGAGGGGGTAACAACAGGAACGATGACATCTTTGTTGTCCTGAATCATGGTTTGGCAGATTGTATTTAAGTTGCTCATATCGCCCTGCGCATTTTTATAGTCAACTTCTAATTTGTTATCATCATAGCCTAATTCTTTTAAACGTTTAAGCATTGCCTCTCTCATTTGCGTGAAAGATTGATTATCTGTGTGCTGAATAATGCCGAGTTTTACCTTTTTGGTGGTTTCGATTTTTTTGGTGCTGGCGTCTGTGCTCGTTTTGCTATTGTCCGAAGAGCAGCCAACAAATGTACCCATACATAGAACGGTTGCCAAACAAATGGCGATGAGTTTACTTGCTTTTTTTTTCATAAAAAACACTCCTTAAAATTTATGATATTGTCGGTTTGTTATTTTTAGTTTGTTGGCATTCGTAGACAATAAAAAAACCTGCCCATGTACTTAGACTTCTAAGTACAAGGACAGGTTATTATTTCATACCTGCGGTGCCACCTTGTTTGACAGCGAAAGCTGCCCGCTTATCGAGTGCCGACACACCCGTACCTCATAACGTTAGGTATACGTTGCGGAATACTCGGCAAGAAGCCTTTGACCGCACCCTCAGTGGTCCATTTGTCTGCTTCGCATTTCTACCGGGCTTCCACCATCCCCGATTCTCTGTAAGCGCGTTTGCAGTTTTATCTCCACCTCAACAGTTTAGCTTATTATATGCTCAAATTCATTCATTTGTCAATATCTTTTTCAAAATTTGTTGAAAAATTCCAAAAAAGTGATATACTTATGTGGAAAACAAAGGAAAAGGTAGGCGGTTAAAATGGTTAGACATATGGTGCTTTGGCAATACACCGACGAAATAAAAAAAAACAATCCCCAAAAGACAACCGCGGTGATTCGTGAAAAATTTGAAGCTTTACGCGGGGTTGTACCAGGGCTTTTAACGATTGAAATAGGCAAAAATTACAAAGACGGCGATTATGACATTGTTCTTTACTGTGAGTTTGAATCCCCAGAGGATGAGGCACATTATCAGACGATGCCGGAACACATTGCTATTAAAAACCTAACGAAAGATTGGGTTTGTGGGCGAGCTTCTATGGATTATGAAGTATAGAGTATTCGTTTCATAAAAAAGGATTGAAAACCAATGGTTTTCAATCCTTTTTTATTGTTTTGCGATCCATTTATGATAGAATAAAGATAAAAATCGATAGACATAAAATCCTATAAAAGCGCCTAGCGTGTTCAGCAAAATATCATCTACATCAAATTCGCCAAACCCGGTGAAAAGCTGCATGAGTTCAATACTTAGGATTAATGCCAAGGCCCATAAAATAACGGGTTTCAGTTTTTTACACCTAGAGAAAAGAAGAGGCAATGATAAACCAAATGGAACGAGAGCGCCAATGTTCCCCACAATGTTAATAACAACGATATTCGTATTAATGTGGTGAGAAAAATAGGCAGTCAAGTAACGATAGATAGTCCGAAAAGGAATAAAATTTGCTGTGTTTAATTTAGATGCCATATCCCTATTTTTTAAAATATCCAGCATCAGCTGTGGACCGTATCTAAAAATAGTCAGTTTGAGTAACAAAAGCAGATAGAAAGCAAAGCATATAAAAATGATTGTTCTAAACACTTTTGTTTTCTTCGTTTTCTCCATGGATTTCTCCTTTAATGGGAAGATTTTTATACTAATGATAACTTTTTAATTTCGCCACTTTTTATCATGAGTTCACGGTTGTTGTAAAGCATATATAAATCAGTATCGGTTGGGTTTTGAGCGAAACGGCCCGAAAGAGTAAATTCCATACGGTTCCATTTTTCGATATAGGAATAAATCTCGCCGTTTGTTGCATACCAAACCTCTTCTTTGTGAGCAATAAATTTAAAGAAGTTTTCGATGACATGCCAATTATCTTTTTGGTCAAATTCATAGCTATGTCCCCAAATAAAGAATAAATAGGGATCGTCAAATTGTCCTACTTCACCTTCTAAGAATTTCTTAGCAAGGGACAAATCCTCTAAGTCATCATGATGGCAAGTAGGGGTGAGCGTGAGCGGATTTTCTGGTAAGTCAAAACCATAGGTATTATCGTCAGTTCTAGAATATAGAAAATGCGCTTTTTTAAGCGAGTCTACAATGTCCTCCGTATAGCCGATGTATGGATAGACCATGCCACGAACAGGGTATTCAAACATCTCTTCTAAATTTCTTCGATCTTCTAATATTTCGGACATTGCACATTCATAGGGAATTTTACCCAGGAACGGATGGGTTAATGTATGAGCGGCAATTTCGTGGTGAGTGCCTTTCCAAAGATTTAATACTTGTGATTTTGTCATACGTCTGTGTATCTGACCTTCTGGAAAAACGGTTCCTTCGGGTGTAAAAAGACCACTATTTATATTAAAAGTACCTTTGATGCCATATTGATCCATCAGTCCGGTCAGTCTTATATCTTGTTCCACGCCGTCGTCATAGCTAAACGTGAGCGCTTTTTTCTTTCCTTCAGGGTAACGCATAAAAAGTTCCATGTATATCCTTCTTTCTAGTTAGTTTTTAAGGTTACGGCAAAAAGCCGTAGTTATTATAACACCATATTTTACTAAAATCCACGAAAAAAACAAAAAGCGCTTATGGAAAAGAAGCGCTTTTTTATACAAATAAATGAATGATTATATGTAACTTTATACTAACGAAAGTTTTTTAGTTTCCCCGCTTTTAATGCTTTCGTATCGACCATTATAGAGCATGAAAAGATCGATGTCAGTGGGGTTTTGCGCGTAACGACCGGATAGTGTAAAGTCCATGCGTTTCCATTTGTCAATGTAACCAAATATTTCACCATTGGTAGCATACCAAACGTCTTTTTTTCCAGAGACTGTTTTTATAAAGTTCTCAATGATTTCCCAGTTATCATGCCATTCAAATTCATAGCTATGGCCCCAAACATAGAATAAATACGGTTCAGGTTCAAAAGGGTTTTCCTGATCAATATCCGCTTCAATGAATTTTTTCGTAAGATCCATTAGTTCTGGTTCTTCATGATGGCAGGTGGGCCAAAGGGCTAGTGGATTTTCAGGTATGGCGAAATTGTGGCTACTATTGACCGTTCGACCAAATAAGAAGCGCGATTTTTTGAGGGCATCCACTATATCGTCTGTATAGCCATGATACGGATAGGCGATGCCGCGAACCGTTTGACCAAACATTTCCTCTAGATTTTGGCAATCGTCCAATATTTCTGCCATGGCAGGGGCAAAAGGCATTTGTTCCAGATGTGGATGCGTGAGTGTGTGAACGGCAACTTCATGAGGGGAATTGGAAAAGAGATCCGAAACCTGTTTTTTTGTCATGCGTCTGTGGAATTGTTCTTTTGGGAAAACAGTGCCTTCTTCTGGGAACAAACCTGTGTTTATATTAAAGGTACCTTTCATTCCATATTGATTCATGAGCGTGATAAGACGAATATCATCATCCACACCATCATCGTAACTTAACGTCAATGCTTTTGGTTTACCGCCTGGGAAACGCAAAAATAGCTCCATATATATCCTTCTTTCTGTTTTATGGGATAGGGTTAATTTTCTTCATTATACCATAAATTTTCCTAAAATCCACGTAAAAATAAAAAAAGCGCTGATTTAAAATCAGCGCTTTTTTTGGGTATTGTAGGGTATTGTTATGACTATTTGTCATTAATGGAAGTCAAATGACGGATTACATCAATCACTTTATTGGAATAACGCACAAGTACACTTTGCTTATGATACTGCTTTCTATTTCTCTAAGAACCCTTTTACAAAAGCTTTAATTTTATATTCCTGCCCTTTTTTCACCTTAATTCCGTCAACAAAATCGGCACCTTTTGCTTTTCCTTTTAGCAAATCCACTTCCGTATTTGTTTCAGTAGATGATCCAACAACATATATCATTACTTTTTTGCCTTCAAATGAGGTTTTTTCCATGTATGATTGCAAAGGTTTAGAAACAGTTCCCATATAAACGGCACTACCAAATGCGAGCACATCAAAATCTTTTGTATGGTATGTGAGTTTCGATGATGGGTGATTAATAACGACGGTATAACCGTTTTCATTCAACGCTTTAGCCAAAGCCATGGTTATATCGGTAGCCGTACTATGCTTTGACTTTTGATATAAAACCAATGCTTTTTTATTGCCATCACCTTTTAAAATTACTTCATTTGATTGTAATTCCTTTGTATTCAGGCTAGCATAACTTGCAAAAAATAGTGCGGCACCTACAACTATAACCACTATAACGCCAATAAAGATTAGTAAAATCTTTAACAATGTATTCATCTTCTTTCATCCTTTACTTAAATTTTATTTTATTAAAAAAGCTTAAAACGACCATAGATTATCGAATGGTTTTAAGCTATAAATAGCCTATATATTACCTGCAAAATAACTATCTAATGCCTCTATTCCTCTCGATAGTTTGCTTGTGCTTTCATAAAATTCCTTTATCTGTTCATGGGTGAAATCTTGAAACATGACATCAAATACTCTGTTGTTGCTTTTTTCCAGCTCGCTAGCATATTCTCTAAATTTATCTGTTACGGCAATACAAAGTGAACGACCGTTTTTTGGATCTTTTTGTAGAGTTAAATACCCTTTCTTTTCTAATAATAAAGCAATTTTTTTAACATTTTGCCTTGAGCAACCCATTGCATCTCCAACTGCTGTTAACATTGGTGGCGTTTCAAATGAACTAGCAATCACTAGTAAAAGCCATTGTTTACTGGTTACCTCAGTATGATATCGATCAAAAATTGTTTGCAGCTTATTGGCATCTATAAAAACGGAGGCAAAAAGCAGTCTTTTCATCCAATCTTCATTTATGGCAAAGGCATCCATTAATATTTTCATAGTTTTCCCTCTTTGAATTAATATTTTTAAAATAAAAGCAGTAACTAGTTACTATATAAATTATTATAGTAACTAGTTACTTAAATGTCAAGTATAATTTGAA
>Ga0183100_1000283_pt1 | contig 53640 bp, 41 predicted proteins | sample Biomet2_FD_127789 | JGI IMG/M metagenome (GOLD analysis project Ga0183100, IMG submission 127789) | Microbial communities from bioreactor (seeded with anoxic lake sediment) at LBNL, California, USA - Biofuel metagenome 2 | ecosystem: Engineered > Bioreactor > Anaerobic > Unclassified ... | reverse complement strand
GTGATGTGTGTAGGGGAAACAGCCGGGGCCCGAGGGGGAAGCGGGGGTGCCTTTTCTATGCACAGGAGTGTATAGAAGAGAGACAGGCCTGTATAAAAAATATTCTTTGGAAGAAGGGCGGGGAGTTGATGAATACGCTGGAATTCCAAGTGTTTTAGGCTTGGCATGGTCAATGCTTGAGCCGGGCATCAAATACAGGAACTCTGGAGTCGGTCTCCGGAGGAAAAAGGAGCACATGATGCAGCGCATGATTTTCTTGGCAGCTTTGGTGTTTTGTTTTGGCGCGACGGCGGCGTTTGCCGCCGACACCCCGAATGTCGCCCCTGTCCCGGCCTATGGGACGTCGCCGTGTGGATATAATGGCCCCATGGGCCCGCAGGCCGGCATGGGACACGGCATGGGAATGCATGGCGGACATGGCGGACAGCATATGGCCGCCCAGGGCTCCATGATGGGGACCGGCGGCAATAATGTCTGGGGAGGCGGGCATCGGATGGGCTATGGCGGTCACCGCGCCGGGTATCAGGGAATGCCCATGGCGACGCCGGCGTCTTTGCATGAATAGTTGGGACCGGATGCAGCCAGGGCGGTGCCTCGGCAGAGCCAGGGCGGTGCCCTATTTCAGAGCCAGGGCGCTGCCCTGGACCCGCTGGGGGGAATGATTCCCCCCAGACCCCCTCGGGGGGGCTTGTTGTGGAGAGGAAATTTTTTTGGGGAAAGCCTGAAGCCCGTCGCGAAAGCGGCGGGCTTTTTCGTTGGTGAAAAACGTGTTTTTCGATTTTCCCCTATAACATGGCGTTTGGACAGGGAAAATTAAAGAAGAGCAAGGGAAGATAGTTGCCGTTGCTAAGGAATTTGAAAAAATATTGCTTTAAATCATGCAGGTTGCATTACAGCGGGTGGCTTTGGTGGGCATCAGGAAGAGCCATGATCCTGCTACTGTTGTGGACAGTTGTGGAAAACGCTTTATTTAAATTCAATACTATGTTAGATTTTTAAAGCTTGAAAAGTAGAATGATCTGACGTTTCCCTGGTGCATGCCTTGTCGCAACGTCGGAAGGGAGGAGGTGACAAGCAAAGCGTCGGCTGTTGCGAAAGGAAGCGGAGCGCGTATGGTCTTACCGTGAAAAATGCCGGAAAGACGCATCGTCCGAACACCAATCATTTTCATTGATGCATCGAACGATCGGAAGCACGAGGAGCAAAAAGCATGTCCATCGGTCAAAAGCCCTTGTACAAGTCTCTCTACTTCTGGGTTATTTTCGGCATTGTTGCCGGTATCGTCCTGGGACTGATCCCTGCCACGAAGTCCATTGCCGAAAGCATGCAACCCTTTGGCACCGCCTTTATCCGTATGGTCAAGATGATTATTGCCCCGATCATCTTTTGCACCGTGGTCACCGGCATCGCCAAGATGGGCGATATGGGCAAGGTCGGCCGTGTCGGCATCAAGTGCATGTTGTATTTTTGGACCATGACGTTGTTTGCCCTGGCCATTGGGCTGGTGGTGGTCAACGTGTACGGTCCCGGCCGTGGCATGGACGACTATGCGGCCAAGATGCAGGCCAACCAGCATGAGATCGCCAAGGTCGAGGAATTCGCCGGCAAGGCCAAGAAGATGTCCACGGTTGATTTTCTCATGAACATCGTTCCGACCTCGGTCGTGGATGCTTTTGCCAAGGGCGACATCCTGCAAGTGCTTTTCTTTTCCATTCTGTTTGGCGTCGGTCTGGCCAATCTCGGGGACAAGTCGCGCAATTTCGTCAGGATCATCGACGAGTTTTCCAAGGGGCTTTTCAAGGTCGTCCATTATATCATGTATTTCGCGCCATTCGGCGCATTCGGAGCCATGGCCTATGTCGTGGCCTCTCAGGGGCATGAGGCGCTGCTCAAGCTCCTCTACCTCATGCTCGGCGTCTATTCGACCTGCCTGATTTTTATCTTCGGCGTCCTTTTTATCGTGTGCAAGCTGGCCGGTTTCTCGCTGTGGCGCTACCTGTGTTACATCAAGGAAGAGATTTTGCTCGTGCTTGGCACGTCCTCTTCCGAGGCGGCCCTGCCGCGCATGATGGCCAAGCTTGAAAATCTTGGCGCCGACAAGTCCGTGGTCGGCTTGTGTCTGCCCATGGGCTATTCGTTCAATCTGGACGGCACCTGCATCTATCTGACCATGGCGGCGGTATTTTTGGCCCAGGCCACCAACACGCCGCTGGATATCAGCCATCAGTTGTATTTGCTGTTTGTGTTGCTTTTGACCTCCAAGGGCGCGGCGGCCGTCACGGGCGGTGGGTTCATCACCCTGGCCGCCACCCTGCAAACCATGGGCACCATTCCGGTGGCGTCGCTGACGCTGCTGCTTGGCGTGGACCGCTTCATGTCCGAGGCCCGGGCCATCACGAACCTCATCGGCAACGGCATCGCCACCATCGTGGTGGCCAAGTGGGAGAACGCCATGGATGAGACCAAGCTGGCCCAGGTGCTGGCCGGCAAGGACGCGGACTATGCCGATGACCCTGAGGATTTGTTGATTGAGGAGGAGGCCGGCGAGGTCAAGTAGGTTCGGATCGCCAAGCGCCGGATTTTTTTTGAAAGAATTGAGGAGCTGCCGGAGGTTACTCCGGCGGCTCCTTTTTTTCGGCGTCGGACGGATTGACAAAGTGTCTCGCCATGTCCATGACAGTTAGGGGGAAGAACAGCCTTGGCGCAACGAGGCGCGGGGGGGTCCGGATATGACGCCGGCGCGAGTTATGATCGTGGAAGACGAGGCCATAACGGCTATGGCGACCAGGGCCATGCTCAAGCGGATGGGGCATGAGGTGATGGCTGCGGTGGCCTCTGGCGAAGCGGCTCTCGAAGCCTTCCGGCTCGAGCGGCCTGATCTTGTGCTGATGGATATCCGTCTCGATGGTGATTTGGATGGCATTGAGACGGCGAGTCTGTTGCGTCGTGACGCCGAGTGCCCGGTGCCGGTTGTTTTCGTTTCCGCCTTTGTGGATGAGCAGACGCGCCGTCGGGCCGCTGCCACCAAGCCGTTTGCCTTTATTCCCAAGCCTCTCGACGAATACGATTTGCACCAGCTGCTTGATCGGCTGCAGGCAGGCACGCCCTCTTGACGGACGCCGGGTTTGCGGCCTTTTCCGGTCTGGACGGTGATTTTACCACCGCCTTTCTGGCTGCCCGCCGCGTGGCCGATCTGGCCGAGCGCGATCCGGACGCGTTGTGCGCCGGGGCGGTGACCGCTCTGGAAAATTTACTGGTTCGCAACGCCCACGCTAGGCAGACCCAGGCCCGCATCCTGTACCGCGATGCGGCCGGCGTTTTGGCGTCGCTTTTGGCCCGGGGGCCCGAACCGCTGGCCACTGCCGCCCGGCAGGCCCTGGCCCGGGCGCTGGAAGTGCCGGGCAAACCCCGGTTGGCCGCGGCCGAGGCGGTGGGCGGGCTGCCGTTGCCGATCTTGTCCGGGCCGCAGCTGGCTCTGCCCGAGCCCGAAGCCGTTCCCATCCCCTTTGACTCGTTATTGGCCCGAACCGGGGCGACGGTCGGCAAGCCGCAACCGGCCGGCCGCAGTCTGCTTGTGCCGACGCGTTATCCGGACACGGTGCTTGTCATCAAGCGCCTGCGGCGGGACGAAGATCCCCTCTGTCTGGTGCGCGAGGCGGTTTGGATGCGCCATTGCGCCACGCTGGATTTTCCCGCTCCCTGCCATGTGCCGACGCCGTATTGCCCGACCGGGGCGCTGCTGTGGGCGGTTCGGGATGCCCCGTTGCCGGCGGCTTCCCTGGACCCGGCCGGGCGTTGTCTGGTTTCGTTGGCCCGGGCGGCGTATTTCGCCTATCCCAATGCGCCGCAGGCCGAAGGCGGCCCGGACGCCGACGCGTTTGCCGAAGCCATGGCCCGGTCGGCCTTGCTCCTGGGCTGGCTGGCCGGGCAGGAGGGCATTGTGCATGAGGCGGCCATTCCGCTGTTTCACAACCGGGTGCAGCAGGGCCGCCGCGAGGATGGCGGCGTGTACGACTGGCGTTTGCCCGGCCGTCTGGATCGGTGGTTGCAATCGGCCCTGCATCCGAATTTCGGGCTGTCGGGGCTGCGCGATTTCGAGCATCTCGTGCCGCTTGGCGGGCGCAATCCCCGGCTGTACCGGTGGCTGGGCGATCATTGCCTGAGTCTGTTTCTGGTCGCGGGCAGCTATTTTCGGATGCGCAATCCCGGCTTGTGCGGCCACGGCCCGGACGGTCGTCCGGTCGATGCCCGCCATCTCTTTGACGAGGCCCTGCTGGCCCGGGTGTTGACCGAGGTTTTTTGCCGGTACCACGAGGGCTTTGTCGGGGAAACGCCCCGGCGGGTGCCGTTTGACGCCGCCGCCCTGGCCGGGCGTATGGTCGAGGAAATGGGCGTGGATCGCCACATGACGGAACTGTTGCGGGTGGCCGATCAGGAGGCCATGACCGACGAGGATTTTTGGGCTTTTCTGACGAGCCGGGGGATGGATGCCGCCGCTGCCCGTCAGGCGCGCCGGGGCGAGGCCGATGTGGCCTTGGAAACCGGACCGCACCTGGGGGCGTTTAACAATCGGACGAGTCTGCCTGAAATGAACGAGGCCGTGGCGGCCGCCGTGGCCGCCTGTCTGGCGGCCCGGCATGCCCGGGAGCGTGCACGCTGAACCTGTCCGGAAAAAACGGGACGGCGGCTGGGGTTAGCCGACGGACAACGTGTCGATGGCCGTCAGCAGGGAATCGAAGGAAGACAGGCTGAAGATGATGATGACCTCGCCTTCGATGAGGTGGTCCTTCATGCTGAACTGGGTGCGGGCCACAAGGATCATGCCGTTGCCCCGGCCCACGATATCCGCAATGTCGGCCTCGATGTAATCCGGCGGCGAGAAGCGCAGGGGCTCCTTGAGAATATTGGCGATGGAGCCCATGACGCCGTTTAAGACGATGTTGCCCACTTCCTGCAAGGTGCCGGAGCGCATGTGGGCGTCTTCCGGTATGGCTTCCATGCCGAGCACCACGCTGACCAGCTTGGAAGCGGATTCAGGCGGGAAAATCAGGGCGCTGACTCCGGCAAATTCACCCGAAAATTTTAACTGGACGGCGGAAAACACGGAGTTGCTCCGCGTGGCGTACAGTTCGGTCAACTGCACCGGAGTCAGAACCCGCAGCACCGGCACCTGGAGCTGGATGTGGGTTTTGACCATCTGGTTGAGCATGCCGGCGGCGCGCCCAACCCCGATGTTGATGAGTTCCTGAAGGATGTCCAGTTGCAAGGGCGTAAGCGTCATGGCGGTTTTGCGTTCCTCGTCCCTAGATGAGCGCTTCGAGGGCTTGGCGCAGGGCAGCAGGATCGACGGGTTTGTTGAGAAAATCCCTGGCTCCCAACACCAGACACCGGGCCCGGGTGGTTTCCTGAATATCGGCCGTGACAACGATGATATGCATATCCGGCAAGTCCCGGGCCAGGACTTCCATAACGGCCAGTCCGCCGGGGTCGGGCATATTGAGATCGAGCAACACGGCGACGGGGCGATGCTCCCGGGCCAGATGCAGGCACTCGCCGCCGTCCTTGGCCTCGACGACGTCGAAACCGACTTCCTTGGCGATCTTGCTGGCCTGGAAACGCTGAAACATGGAGTCGTCAGCAATAAGCAATGTGGGCATATCGGTTTTTTCCTGTGTGACCGGGGAACGCTCTGGCGTGGCAAGAAGAGGCGCTACTCTGGCATTCGTTCTTTGCTGCCGTCAAGGTCGCTCCACGGCGGCGCGCACGGCGCAAAGAGCCCCCTGGAGTCGGTCGAGCAGTGTCCTGGCCTCGTCGGCCCGCCGGTCGATGGCGGCGCGTTCTAAGGCAATCGCTAACTTTTGACAATGGGCCGCGCCGATGGTGGCCGCGGTGGATTTCATCGTGTGGGCGTTTAACGCCAATCCGGAAAAATCCCCGGCTTGCAGGGCGCTGTCGGCCGTTCCCAGACGCTTGTGGAATTCCGTCAGGGAAATGACCAGGATCGGTCCGAAGGTCTTTTTATCGATGCCCATGCGTTTCAAGGCCCAGGCAATATCCAGCACGCCCTGGGGGGCGTCCGGTTCCGGGGCGGCCGGCGTCGGTTCCTCTTCGGGGGAAAGACTGGGCACCGTCGGGATCGCCTGGGGTTTGGCCGTCAGGCGTTTGATCGCGGCGGCCAGTTCCTCAAGGCTCATGGGCTTGCCGATGTAGGCGTTCATGCCGGCCGAGGCGCAGGCTTGGCGGACATCCAGGGAGACATGGGCCGTCACCGCGATAATCGGGATCTTCGGATCGCGGACGGGCTTGCCCGGCCGGCCCCCGGCCCGGATGAGCCGGGCGGCGGTCAGGCCGTCCATGGCGGGCATCTCGATATCCATCAGCACCAGGTCGAAGGCCTCCTGGCCGAGCAGCTCCAGGGCCGTATCGCCCGTGGTGGCCACCACGACCACATGCCCGAGCTTTTGCAGATGGATATGCATCAACTTGATGTTGACCGGATTGTCTTCCGCCAAAAGGACGCGCAGGGGGCGATTGTCCGGCGTGGCTTGTCCGCCGTCCTGGTCCATTTTGGAGGCCGGGGGACGCCCGGCCGCGAAGGGGGCGGTAAAAACGAAACAGCTGCCCTTGCCCGGGGAGGATTCCACCTGGATATTGCCGCCCATAAGGCTGGCCAGTTCCCGGCTGATGGCCAGCCCCAGGCCGGTGCCGCCATACTGGCGGGCCGTCGAGTTGTCGGCCTGACGGAAACTTTCGAAAATAAGGTCGAGCATTTCCGGCCGGATGCCGATGCCGGTATCCTGCACTGCAAAGGCCAGACGGGGCATGGTCTGCGGTTCATGGGGCGTGTGGCAGACCCGCACCGAGACGCCGCCCGTGGTGGTGAATTTGATGGCGTTGCCAATCAGGTTGACCAGGATCTGGCGGACCTTGCCCGGGTCGCCCCGGACATGGCGGGGCACCCCGGGTGTGATGTCGAGGGTAAGCCCCAGGCGTTTGTTGCTGGCGCTGACGCCGAGGGTTTTGATGACGGACCGCAGCAGGGCGTGCAGATCGAAGTCCGCCACCTCAAGCTCCATCTGGCGGGCCTCTATTTTGGAAAAGTCCAGGATATCGTTTAAAATGCTGAGCAGATGCCGAGCCGAGTCATGCACCGTTTCCAGATAATCGCGTTGCTCCGCGTCGAGTGACGTGCGCAGGGCCACTTCCGTCAGGCCTAAAATTGCGTTCATCGGCGTGCGGATTTCGTGGCTCATACTGGCTAAAAACTGGCTTTTGGCCTTGTTGGCCCGGTCGGCGTCCTCCTTGGCGGCGCGCAGGGCGTCGAGGTTGCGCTGGCGCTCCACGCCAAGGGCCAGCTGTTCGGCCACGGAGAGCAGCAGTTCGGCTTCTTTTTTCCCATAATGGCCCGGATCGGAATAGTGCATGACGGCCATGATGCCGAGCACTTCCTGGCGGACCCGGATAGGCACCCCCAACCAGTTTTCCGGGGTGCGGCCCGGGCAGGTCAGGCCGGTCAGCTGCATGCCCCGCCGGGTCACGAGCAGGGGGTGGGCCGTGCGCATGACCTCAATGATCGCGCTGGTTTCCCGAAAATCGTTGAAGTTTTCCTTGGTCAGGGGCGTCAGGCGGTGGGACAGGTCGGTCATCGGGGGCAGGGGCGGTTCGGTCTCGCTGGCGAACAGCATGAAATTGAGGCGGTCTTTTTCGTGGTCGGTCAGGGCGATATAGAATTCGCGGGCGTCGATGGCTTCGCCCAGGATATTGTGAATGGCCCGGAACAGGCTGTCCATGTCCTCTTCCGAGGCGACCGCGCTGGAAACCCGGTACAAGATGGATGTGGTTTTTTCGCTGCCGCGCAATTCTTCCACGGCCGTGCGGGTTTCGGTCAGATCGCGGATGCTGGCCACGACTTGGCGTTCACCGCCGGCCTCTTCGGCCCATGGCGAGAAATGAACGCTTACATAGCGACGGCCTATCCCCGGCAGATGCACCCAATGATCGTAGTGGACCTGCTTGCCGGTCAGGCAGGCGGCAAAATTCGGGGCAACGATGCATTCGTAATAGTCCTTTTCGAGGAAGGAGCCGATCGTTTGGCCGAGGATGACTTCGCGGGGCTGGCCGTAGGCGATCACGTAGGCGTCGTTGACGAAGCGGTAGTGGCCCGAGGCGTCGATAAGGGAGATCATGTCCGAGGAGGCGGCGATGATGCGGGCGTAGCGACGCAGGTAGTGTTCGGCGTTGTCCAGGGCGGAGACGTCCTGGATAAAATTTTCGTGGTACCGGGGCGCGCCGGCGGCCTCGCCCATGGCCCGGACGTCGCGCTGGGTGACGAGCAGGGAGCCGTCCCGGCGGCGGACGCTGGCCACAAACCGGGAGACCTGCCCCTTCCGTTCGAGTTGTCGGAGCAGCTCCTCGTGGCAGGCGGGATTGGCGTATTCCTGCTGGCCGGTGTCCGTGACGTCGTTGAGCAGTTGTTGCGGCGAGTCGTAGCCGTAGAGTCTGGCCAGGGCGGGATTGGCCTCCAGGTAGCGACCCTGGGGGGTGGTCAGGGCGATGCCGACCGGGGCATGTTGCACGATGTCGCGGTAGCGCTGGGCTTGGCCGGCCAGTTCGGCCTTTTCCCGACGCAGACGATCCAGGGCGTGTTGCAGGCGGGCGCAGCGTTCCTTGACCCGGCGGTCGATCAGGGCCGCTTCGCCGCGCACCATCCGTTCCAGCCGGAACGGTTCGGAGACGTCGGTCAGCACGCCCACGACCAAAAGGCCCTTGCCGCGTTCCTGACGGAGCATTTCGAGCACCAGGGAGCCATGGCGGGTTTCGCCATTGCGGCGGGAAAAAAGCAGGCCGAGGCTTTGCCGGTCGCCCGGGGCGGCCAGGGCCTCCAGGGCTGCGGCCACCTGGGAGGCCGCGCGGGGGAAGGTCATTTCGAGGAAGCGGGGCAGGGCTTCCAGGCGGGGTTTGCCGGAAGAGCCGAGCAGGCGGCGCAGGGACGGCGCGCCCCAGACCATGTTGCTGTCGGGCTGCCAGGTGAAAAAACCGAGCCGGGCATGGGCGGCGGCCCAATGGATGGCCGGGGCGTCGTCGGTTGCGGCCTCGTCGGTAAACAGGAAAAGGACGGCGGGTTCGACGTCCAGGGCGCGGCTGACGGCCTCGATGACGGCCAGCGACGGTGCGGCCGCACCGCGTTCGATCTTGTTTAAATGCTCAAGAGAAACGCCGGAACTCTCGGCCAATGTGGCCTGGGTTCGGCCGCTGAGACGGCGCAAATGGCGCAGTCGGCGGCCAAGGGCTTTGGGGAAACGCGATTTTTCCATGCCGGATCCAGTGGGGGGCACACACCCGCTGGCGGGATACAAACACGTACTGGTGTTACGTGTAAAGGACTCTTTCTCTCCCGAGTGCGCCCGGCCGGGCGCGCCGAAAGACGTTCTGCCGGGAAGGATTCGCGTCTTCCCCGCTAACTGCTGAGCATCGTTATGGTCTTTGCCCGCATGGCCAAGAATCGGGGGCGTCGTCGCCGCAGCCTACTTGATGAGGCGGCGGCGCATGCCGGCCAGGGCCAGAGGGAAAAAGAGCGCAAAGACGCCGATCAGGACGGCGACATTGCCCCAGGCGGCGGCCGTCAAGCGGCCGAGACAGGCCCCGCGCATCAACTCGGCCAGATGGTACAGCGGTAAAAAATGGGCCACGCTTCCGGCCCAGCCCGGCAGACCATCGACGGGGAAAAACGTCCCGGAAAACAGGAACATCGGGGTGATAAACAGAAAAACAGGCAGATTGAACATGTCAATGGACGGCGTGATGGAGGTTATGGCCATGCCCACGGCACCGAAGGCCAGCCCGCCCAGGCAGGCCACGGGGATGGCCAGCAGGGCCTGGGGACTGGTGGCGTAGCCCATGCTGGCCACGACCGTCAGCACGAGGGTGGCGGCGATAACCGCCCGGGTGGCCCCCCAGACGATTTCGGCCACGATGATTTCTTCCAGGGAGAGCGGCGTGGCCAGCATGGCGTCGTAGGTCTTTTGGTAAAACATGCGCACAAAGGAACTGTACGAGGTTTCCATAAAGGACTGCCACATGGTCGTGACGGCCACCACGGCCGGCGCGAAAAACTGGATAAAGCCCATGGGCTGGCCATGCCACTGCACGTCCGTCACCAGCCCGGAAAAGCCGAAGCCAAAGGCCAGCAGGTAAAACAGCGGCTCCAAAAGCGGCGGCAGGAAGTTCACCGCCCAAATGCGGCGATAGACGAGCAGGTTTCGCCGCCATACCGCCCAGAAAAGCCAGGTGAACCGTGCGTCGGCCCTCATTCGCGAAGCTCCCTTCCGGTCAGGCGCAAAAACAGATCCTCCAGGCTGGCGGGGCGGAAATACCCCTGTTCCGGGCAGAACCGTTCGCGCAGGTCAAGCAGTGTCTGGCGATCCTCACCGTAGAGGATAAGGCGTCGGCCGGACAGATCGAAGCGTATTTGTTGTTCGGCCAGATAGGCGGTCAGGGTCGGGTCCGGGCATTCGACTTCCAGGGTGAACCGGCCGACGTGGGTGCCGATCAACTCGGCGGGGACGCCTTCGGCCACCACCCGGCCATGGTCGATGATGCACAGCCGGTCGCAAAAGCGTTCGGCTTCCTCCATGGCGTGGGTGGTCAGCAAAATGGTCATGCCCTGGCGCTTGAGGTCCAGCAGCCGGTCCCACAGGGTGTTGCGCGACTGCGGATCAAGACCGGTGGTGGGTTCGTCGAGGATGAGCAGATCCGGGCGGTTGATAATGGCCCGGGCCAGCATCAGCCTTCTGGCCATGCCGCCGGAAAGTTCGTCATAATGCAGGCGCTTGCGGCCTTCCAGAGCGAAAAATGCCAGCAATTCCTCGGCGCGGGCCAGGGCTTCCGCCCGGGGAATGCCAAAATAGCCGGCGAACACCAGCATATTTTCCAGGACGCTCAGATCCGGGTCCAGGGTGTTGGCCTGCTGGCAGATGCCGATGCGCGCCCGGATGCGCCGGAAGGCCGTGTGGATATCCTGGCCGAAGACCCGGATCGTGCCTCCGGACAGCGGCGAAAAGCCGTAGATCATGTGGATGGTCGTGGTCTTGCCCGCGCCGTTGGGGCCGAGCAGGCCGAAGCATTCCCCGCGCTGCACGGTAAACTGCACGCCGTCCACGGCCTGGAAGTCGCCGAATTTTTTTTGCGCCGCCTCGACCTCAAGGATCGGGCCGTCTGCAACCTGTTCCATGGGGTGCTTCTACGCGATGTCATCTGGTTCGGCCAGCCGGGGCGCCCGGAAAAAAACGGGTGGGGGGCCGTTTCTTTTCGTGGTAGAGCGGCACCGGAGATTGCCGGATTGTCATAAATGGGAAAGGTCAAAAAGAGCCTGCTGTGCTAGGCTTGAAAAAAAAAGGAGGCCCCGCATGTTTTCAGGTTTGTTGCAGCCCATGCATTTGTTGTTGATTCTCGGTGTGGTGCTTATTGTTTTCGGACCGGGGAAGTTGGGGAACCTCGGACATGACCTCGGGAAATCCCTCCGCGATTTCAAAGCGGCCATGAACGAGCACAACGTGACCCCCCACGACGAGACCGCCGCCATCAAAGCCGCCCAGCCCGAAGCGACGACGGCCACCACCATGACGGCCAGCAAGACCGAAGCCTAAGCGTCCGCGCCCGCGTTTTCTGTCGAGCCTTTTTCTGCGGGACCGCCCGGTCCCGGGTCTTGGTGTTTGTCCGATCGAGGTTTGCCTGTCCGGGGCGTTTCGTCTCGCCGGTCTTTTGTGGCGTCTGCCCCCCTGGATTCGAGCCCAAGGCGGCGTCGCAGGCTGCGATTGAGGGGTTCGGCGAAGTATCGGGTCAGCTGCGCGCTGCCGGCGGCCGAGAGCAGGAAAAAGACGACCAGCAGGGCCAGCCTGGCGTCTCCCGGGTGCATCCGGGGTGGAAAAAGCGTTCGCAACCCACCCAAGACCAGCAGATGGAACAGATAGAGTTCGTAGCTTTGGCGACCGAACCAAGCCAGGGGCGTCCCCAAACGGCGTTTGGGCGGGAGGGTGGCCAGCGATCGACTGTGGGCTCCCACAAGCAGCACGGCCGTGCCAAGGGCCATGGCCGTGACCCCGAGGACGTTGGTTTGGCGGATGGGCCAGCCGAGATACAGGACGGCCATGGCGGTTGCGACGGCGATTTGCCCAAGCGTTGCGGCGCGCCCGCGCAGGGAGAGCCGCGGCGCCAGCACGGCGGTGCAACAGCCGATGGCGATGGCGTCGAAGCAGGCAAAAAACGCGTAGAGATAGCCCTCCGCCTCGCCCTGGTCGGACAGTCGGTACACCGGGCCAAGCAAAATGAGTGCGCCCCAGAAGAGGAACAGGCGTGATTTTCGGCGCAGGGCAAGGCACACAAGGGGAAAGAAGAGATAGAAAACCTCTTCCACCGAAAGCGACCACAAGACCCCCAGGGGATAGTTGACCCAGCCCTCCCGGATAATCAGGATGTTCATCCAGAAGCTGAGGGACGCGGCATTGACCAGCCAAAACGAGACCGGCGCACCGGCTGGTCCATGGTTTTGGAAGATGGTCACGCCTGCGGCGGCCAACCCATTGACCACGACGAGCAGCAGAAGCAGGCATGGGAGGATGCGGGCGGCGCGCAGGGCGTAAAACGTCCCGGCTTTGATATTTTCGAGGCCGGTCCAGCGCCGGTCGGCGTTTGCCGTAATAAGATAGCCCGAGATGACGAAGAACAGCGTCACCCCGTAATTGCCGTTGCGGGCGATTGCCCGCAACGCCTCCCAGCCGAAGAGTCGGGCCAGGACGGTGTCGTTGAGGGGATAGGCGATCATGAAGTGGTGCAGGAGCACCAGCAGGATGGCCAGCCCCCGAAGCACGTCGATCCCCTGGTTTCGCCGGCCGACGCTCATGGGTGCTTTTCGTCTCCCGTTTGGGCGCCGGCCACGGCCACGCCCCACATCCATCGAAAAGCCATTGCAGCGTTCCCCTTATGTCTTGTCGCGAGAGGGCGTTGCGTCCTTGCCAATCCGCAACGCCATGGAGTGTCCCACTCTGGGAACCGCTCCTGTAACTCTCTATGCTCTTTGGTTAGAAATTAATTTATCCAAGACTTTATTAAATATCTCAAATTCTTCCATTGATATGTCACGAAGCGCGTCAGATTCCATTTTGTTTATAAGGTCAATCCATATTGGAAGATAGTCTTTTGACTTATTAGTGAGTGTTATCTCCTTTTCCCTTTTGTCAATATCACTCACAACTCTCTGTATCCATCCCGAAAACTCCATATTCGAAATAGTCTTAGATATCGCCGGAGGCTCTATTGAAAGTTCGTCACATATTTCACGTTGTGAGAGTTTGGATTTGTGTAATAATCGAGCAATAACAGGCCATTGGCTACTCGTTAATCCTGTAGAAGATAGTTGTTGTTGCAGTTTTTTAACGAGGAGCCGACTTAATATGTTAATTCTATGGCCAAAGTGGTATGGGACCATACTATGATTTTCCTCGAATATGCTAAGGTCAAAAAAACTGCTTCATAATATTTGTGAAGCAATGCAGCGTACTGTTGCGACTATGGACTTACAAAGTTAACCTTATAAGGGAAACTCTGAAATGGGAAGAGGATAGAGCATCTTTTGACAGGTCAGCTGAATAAATGGAGAGGATTTCATCTTCGGCCTCGCCCCAAACCGGGCGGGGCACTTTTCTGCAGGTACAGGAGCTGAAGATGAATTCCTTTCGGCAACAGCTTTATTCTTTGGAAAACCAGGAAATTGCTCATCGATCTAATGAGAAATTTAAAAAATCAATGCCAAATACATGAAAATATAATGCCTTCAGTTAAAAAAATAATACAAAAAAAGGCATTCCATTTGAAAGCTACTTCGATAGGTTTAACGTCTAAAAATTTTGCTGTCATTAAAACCATACCAGCAAAAGGAGATACAATAAAAGAGATAGAACAAGATAGAATCAAAATGAGCGATATAGATACATTCGAAATTGGCAATGCAACAGACATTAATATTTTCCCAAGGATAACAACAAGGATAAGTGGATGTATGCCAAAAATTGACAAAATAATAAATACAATCGGAATTATAATTATTGAAACAATCCCAAAATAATTTATAGAATTTTGTAATAAAGGTTGAAATTTATTTAAAAAACCACTCTTATCAAGAGCTGTTGCGAAGAACCCCATAGCAATAAAAAAGACAGAAAAATCAATAGTTTTTGCAATGCTTATCTCCCAATGATCGTGGAAGGCTTTGATAAGTTGGTCATGCCCTCGATAGTAATAAATCCAAATGCATACAATAATTAAGCCAGCAAGTAGTATTTTACCAGTTCCAGAGCTGATATGGATAATTTCAAAGAAAGCAACTAATAGCAATAATCCGATAACAACTATTCCGATGTGACCAGCTTGCATTGATGCATTTGAAGCAATTTTTGAAGATACTAAACCGTTAGATTTATTTTTTGTTATTGGTTTATTAAGGTGTATTATGTGTTCAAAAAAGTAAGACGTTATCAACCCAATAATACTTAATAACAACCCGGGGATAAATAAATCAAACCAAGTAACTCGTGTAATCTGCAAAACTAATAGCATCACTATAGCACCAGGAGCCCAAAATAAAACGAAAGCATAACCGCGTACAATAGCAGTAGCTAAAAAGCGTTGATAGTTAGTGATATTGTCTTTTAACGCTTTGCTAAACAATGATACCATGACTGGTACAGTTCCGAACATTAAAAAACTTGAAAAGATATTAGTAACAAACATTGTGAATAGAAATAATGGGCTTTCTTTTTTAAATGATTTTGTTAACCAAAATTCAATAGTATTGTTATATTCTCCAACTTCAATAGGTATTGAAAACAATTGCATTACAACAACTATTGATATTATACCAGTCATCGCGACAATTGCATCAATGTATGCCGCAAAAGGCATTTCGTAATAGAGTAAAATAAATAATCCGAATGTTAAAAAAAATAAAGTAATTTGTCTAAAATTCTTTGTCTGGGAAAAAATACCTAAAAATAATAAGATTAAAGCGATAGGTGCTAATAAATAATTTAAATCGTACTTAATGAAAATGGTCAAAATGTTAAGTGCCGTAATTAAAAACATACATACTTTGCAAGTATTTTGTATAAATTTCATAAGTTACCTCCAAAATTGAAACATGCTCAGAGTATTTGCTTGAGTACCAGCTTCCGTATTTATTTAGTTTCCGAACGAACTATATTCCCGACAGGAGATCCTGTAAAGTCATACTTTTGGCTACATAATTAATTTTTACAATAAAAACAGAAAATTACCGAAACGGTGACATCCGATCCTATTCTGTATCCGCTGCTTAAGTCGATACTAGCCTGTAATTATTGCATTATTTAAAAACATGGATACCTTTTGATAACGCGCCGTTAGCGTTTGTCCTTCCCGGGATGTTCTTCCGCGGCGTCCTTGCCAATCCGCAACGCCCGCCGGAAGCGTTTGTCGAGGGTCTCTTCCAGGAAGTCCTGGAGCACCCGCCGATACTTTTTCAGATAGTATTGGCGATCCAGGAATTTTTCCTTGTGCCGGTATTTGATGAGGGTGGACGGATTGAAGTAGGCCACGGCGTTTTGCGGGGTGAGCACGAACGGGGGCAGGCCTTCCTGGACCAGGATGTAGCTGGCGACCAGTGCCCCGGTGCGATGATTGCCCTCCAGGAAAAGCTGGGGCTGGCTGACCGAAAGCACATAGACGCCAGCCGCCCGGCGGGTGGCCGATTTATGCCGTTTGCGGTCATACCAGTCGGCGATGGCGTCGATGCCCTGGGAAAAGCGGCGGCGGGTTTCCAGCAGATGCGGCCCGTATTCCAGGCGCACCCGGTCATCGGTACCGCACAGGACGATGTGATTGAGTTCCAGGATATGATCGAACCCCGAGGGGGAAAAGACCTCCACTCCGTCTTCCAGAAGCTGATCGACATAGGCGTAGCCTTCGAGCAGGTTGTTGATGATCTGATCGGTCAACGGCTCGCGGCGCATGAGCAAGGCTGCGTTGACCCGCTCAAAGTCGCCTTGCACCGCCCGGAGCGACGCTTCGATGCAGTCGAGATTCAATCGGTATTGTTTGTGGCAGCTCATGGCCGGCTTCCTTTCTTTCCCAGGGCCGTGGGACGGCCGATACCGGATGTGCCGCAAGGCCGGGCCAAAGTCCATGCCCGTGTCCGCCGGCCGGTCGCCCGGACAAAAAAAACCGCCCCGAGATGTCCTCGGGGCGGTTTTTCTTAAACGTCTTGGGCCGATCGGTTAGGCCGCCGAAGCGCCTTCGCGATACGGACGACGGGGCCGGGCGCTGCCGTCGCGGCGTTCGGACGACTGGTCGCCCGACAGGCCGAACGTGGAGCGGCGGTCGTCGTTCTGGGACCGGGCGGCCTGGGGACGCTCGGTGCGCTCGGTGCGCGGCCGTTCGGTCCGGGGACGCTCCCCGTAGACGCGTTCGCCCTGGGGCCGTTCGGGACGGGCCGCCCGATCGCCCTGGGGACGATCGTCACGGGGCCGGGCACCCTGGGCGCGGTAGCCGCCCTGACGATGCTGGCCGCCGGCATTCGGGCGGTTCCGGGACGGGTAGCGGGACGGCGCCGACGGACGGCGGAATTCCGAAGGATCGGGCTCGAAGCCTTCCACGGTGCGGCGGGGAAGCGCCTTTTTCATGTGGGCTTCGATGGCGCGCACCATGCCCATGTCTTCGCCGGTGACGAAGGTGTGGGCCTGACCGTCATGTTCGGCGCGGCCGGTGCGGCCGATACGGTGGGTATAGGCTTCGGCCGTGTCCGGGATATCGAAGTTGATGACGTGTCCCACCTGGGAAACGTCGATGCCGCGGGCGGCAATATCGGTGGCCACGAGCACCTGGAAGGCGCCGCGACGGAAGCCGTCCATGGCGACCTGGCGCTGCCGCTGGGACAGGTTGCCCTGCAGGCAGGTGGCCTTATGCCCGGCCCGGCACAGTTGCAGGGCCAGATTCTTGGCCCGATGCTTGGTGCGGGTGAACACGATGACCGAAGCCTTGCCGACTTCGCCCAGGATGTGCAGCAACAGCGGGGCCTTCTGGGCATGGGAGATCGGGTAGATGGCGTGCTCCACGGTAGCCAGCGGGGCGAGCTGGCCGATGCGCACCATGACCGGCTCGTGCAGGGTCTCCTGGGCCAACCCGGCAATGGCCGGGGGCATGGTGGCCGAGAACAGCAGGGTCTGGCGTTCCTTGGGCAGGGCCGACAGGATACGCTTGAGGTCCGGCAGGAAGCCCATGTCGAACATGTGGTCGGCTTCGTCGAGAACCAGCGTCTCCAGAGCGTCAAAACGGATGTTGCCCTGACCCATGTGGTCGAGCAGACGGCCCGGACAGGCGACAATGATGTCCACACCCTGGCGCAGGGCGCGGGTCTGGGGGAACATGCCGACGCCGCCGTAAATGACGGCAGCGCGCAGGCGGGTGCCCCGGCCGAGGTCGAGGCCGGCGCGGTAAATTTGTTCGGCCAATTCGCGGGTGGGGGCGAGAATCAGGGCGCGCACACCGCGTTTTTGGGCCGGGGTGGTCATCAGCCGGTGAATGATCGGCAGCAGGAAGGCGGCCGTCTTGCCGGTTCCGGTCTGGGCCAGTCCCATGAGATCCTGACCTGCGGTCACGTGGGGGATGGCTTCGGTCTGTATGGGGGTCGGATGTTCGTAGCCGATGCGCTTGATGTTGGCAACAATGGTCGGATGCAGGGAAAAAGAGTCGAAGCTCAAAAGGATATCCTTTGACAAGGGTGATGCCGCGCGGCGAAAACGTGCGCGGCGGCGATCGTAAAATCGAGAAACGGAAGCTGCGGGCCGAGTCAGGATCGGAAGATCGGGGCCAGTGGCCATCGGCGGGGAGCGCGTCCGTGAAGAGGGCGACGGGCTTGCAGCGGGGCCGCATCGCGAAAGACATCACCTCTTGGCCGATTGAGTGCCAAAAAAGAAAGATACGTGCTTTGGGGTAATTGTCAACCCGGTCCGGGACACAAACATGGTTTTGAGGGGCGAAAAACGTAGCGCCCCGGAAATCAAGGACAATACATGCCCGATCAGAAAAAAGCCACCCGGTATGGTTTGGCCACAGTGGCCATGTGGTCGACGGTGGCTTCGGCATTTAAGCTGTCATTAGAACATGTTACGCCGTTGCAGTTGCTCCTGTACGCCAGTGCGACCTCCTGTCTGGTCCTGGCCGGTGTCCTGTTTTGTCAGGGTCGCCTGTCGGCGCTTCGGGACCTGACCCGGCGGCAGTGGCGACAATCCTTGCTGCTCGGGGCGCTCAATCCGTTTCTGTATTACACGATGTTATTTGCGGCCTACGATTTGCTTCCGGCGCAGGAAGCCCAGCCGCTCAATTACACCTGGGCCATCACGCTGTCGCTTTTGGCGGTGCCGCTGCTTGGGCAAAAAATCGGCCGGCGGGACTGGCTGGCCATTGTGGTCAGCTACGCTGGCGTGGTGGTCATCGCGACGCACGGCGACGTGTTGGGAATGCGTTTTGCCCGACCATCCGGAGTGGTCCTGGCGTTGATTTCGACGGTCGTTTGGGCGCTGTATTGGATTTTGGGCACGAAAGACGACCGCGATCCGGTTGTCGGGCTGTTGGCGAATTTTCTGTGCAGCCTGCCGCTGACCTTTTTGGCGGTGCTGTGTTTTTCCGATCCGTGGCCGGGCTCCCTGGTGGGGTTGGCCGGCGCGGCCTATGTCGGCGTTTTCGAGATGGGGTTGGCCTTCGTCACGTGGCTGACGGCCTTGAAGTGCGCGGCAAACGCGGCGCGGGTGGCGAACCTCATTTTTCTCTCGCCGTTTTTGTCCCTGGTTCTCATTCACTTTTGGGTTGGCGAGACAATTTTGCCGTCAACGCTTGTCGGGCTGGCGTTGATCCTGGCCGGCCTTGGCATACAGCGGATTCATCCTTCTTCGCCGGCCTGACCCCGATCGGGAGGTCCAGGAGGGGCCGTCGCCCCTCCTGGCCGCCGGAGGCTCTCTTCCGTCTTCCGTCCTCCGCCCTCCGTCCTCCATCCTCTCCCGCTCTGCCCGTTACTCCACCCACTCGTCATCGGCGTCGATCGGCGTAAAGCCGCGGCGGATGGTATTTTCCGTCACCACCCGCGGTTCCATAAACTGGAGCAGGTAGTCCGGGCCGCCGGATTTCGAGCCGACGCCCGACATCTTCGAACCGCCAAATGGCTGCCGGCCGACCATTGCGCCGACGCAGTTGCGGTTTAAATACAGGTTGCCCACCCGGAACTCCCGGCGCGCCTTGTCCAGATGCTTCGGGCTGCGGCTATAGACGCCGCCGGTCAGGGCAAACGGGGTGCTATTGGCCCAGGCGATGGCCTCGTCAAAGCTGGCCGCCCGCATGACCGACAGGATCGGTCCAAAGACTTCTTCCTGCGCCAGCCGATGTTCGGGACGGATGCCCGCGACCACCACGAGCGGCGCATAAAAGCCCGGGCCCTCGATCTGGCGTTCAAGCAGCACGTCGCCTTCCTGGCGGGCCAGGGCGGCGTATTCCCGGACCTTGGCCTGCCCGGCTGCGTCGACAACCGGCCCCATGGCATTGGTCGGATCTTCCGCCGGCCCGATGGCCAGCGAAGCGCAGGCTTCCGTCAACCGGGCCACAAACCGTTCGTACATGGCATCGACCACAATGACCCGGGAGCAGGCCGAGCACTTCTGCCCCTGGAAGCCGAAGGCCGAATAGACGACGCCGATGATCGCTTCGTCGAGGTCCGCGTCGTCGTCGATAATCAGGGCATTTTTGCCACCCATCTCGGCGATGACCCGCTTGCAGTACCGCTGGCCGGGATGCACTTTGGCCGCTTTTTCCTGGATGCGCAGCCCCACTTCCATGGAGCCGGTAAAGGCGATGGTGCTGACGGCCGGATGTTCGATCAGATAATCGCCGATGACCGACCCGCGTCCCGGGCAGAAGTTGAACACGCCGGCCGGCAGTCCGGCTTCCTGGAAAATCGTAACCAGTCCGTACCCGACCAGCGCCGCTAGTCCCGACGGCTTAAATACCACTGTGTTGCCGGTGACGATGGCTGCCGCCGTCATGCCGCAGGCAATGGCCAGCGGAAAGTTCCACGGGGCGATGACCGCGCAAACCCCTTTGGGTTCGTAGAAGAGGTGGTTTTTTTCGCCGGGTTCGCGTCCCATGCGCCGGGGCGTGCCGAGGCGGACGGCCTCGCGGGCGTAATACTCCAGGAAATCAATGGCCTCGCCCACGTCGTTATAGGCCTGGTCCCATTGCTTGCCGACTTCGAGCACCTGGGTGGCGGCCAGGGCCACGATATCGCGTCGGGCGATGGCCGCCGCCTTGAGCAGTACGTCGGCGCGCTGGCGCGGCGTTTTATCGCGCCAGTCGGCAAAGGCCGCTTCGGCGGCGGCGAGCGCCTGATTGACTTCGGCCATCCCGGCCTGACAGACCTGGGCCAGAATTTCGGTCGGATCGGCCGGGTTGACGGTGGGGAGGCGGTCGGCGGTTTCAAGGGCCTGTCCGCCGATCACAAGCGGCAACGTCTGTCCGGCCTTGTGATGGAGGGCCGCGATGGCGGCCGGAAAGGCCGTGCGCAGCTCGGCAATGGTGAAATCGGCCAGCGGTTCATCCCGAAAGGCGGTCAACCCGTCGAGCGTGGCCGGTTCGGCCTTGGGACGGGGTGGATGGGCGGCCAGTTCCCGGGCCAGGGTGGCGGCGGGGTTTTCCAGCAGCAGATCTTCGGCCGCGCCTTCGGCAAAGCTCTGGCGCAAAAACGATTCGTTGGCCGTATTTTCGAGCAGTCGGCGCACGAGATAGGCCATGCCCGGCAGGAGTTCGCCATAGGGGCAATACAGCCGCACCCGGCCGGCCACCTTGAGCAGTCCCTTGCGCACGGGCTCGGCCATGCCGTACAGGGCCTGAAATTCAAAACGGTTGTCCGGGACGCCAAGCTCCGCCGCCGTTTCCATGACGTTGGCGATGGTGCGGATGTTGTGCGAGGCGCACTGGAAATACACCAGATCGCTGTTTTCAAGGATCAGGCGTGCCAGTTTTTCGTGCGCCATGTCCGATTCGGGTTTGCGGGTCCAGGTCGGCGTTGGCCAGCCCATCTGTTTGGCCACCACGGTTTCGGAATCCCAGTAGGCCCCTTTGACCAGCCGCAGGCCAAACGGCAGCCCTTCGGCCCGCCCCCAGCTGATAAGCTCCCGCAGATCGTGTTCGGTTTCGCGCAAATAGGCCTGAAGCACGATCGACAGGTGCGGATAGTCGCGAAATTCGGGATCGGCGCGCAGCCGTTTGAACAGTTCGATGGTGATGGCTTTGTATTTGAGTTGCTCCATGTCGATGCAAAGCGCGCCGCCCATGGCCATGATCTTGCGATAGACCGGCCGCATACGGGCTAAAATCCCCTCGACGGAGCCTTCGAAATCCATGGGCCGGGCCTGGGAATAAAGGGCCGACGGTTTGATGGAGGCGTTGACCCGTGGCGCGCTGCCCCAATCGAGGTCGTCCGTTCCCGCGCCAAACGGCTTCCAGTGGGCCTGTTCGGCTTCAATGGCGGCCAGCACCTCCAGGTAGCCGTCGCGGTAGGCATCGGACTCGCCTTCGGACACCGTCGCCTCGCCGAGCAGGTCCACGGTGAAGGCGAAACCGTCCTTGCGGATTTTTCCCAGGTTCTTGACGGCTTCCCTGGTCGTCTCCCCGACGATGAACTGCCGGGCCATGCCTTCGATGTTGGACCGGATGGCCTTGCCCATGAGCTTGGCGGCCACGCCCCCGAACAACCCGGATTTTTCCGCGCCCCATTTGAGGACGGCCGGGATGTCCCCGGCCTCGCCCCCGGCGAAGTATTCCTCGATGTGGCGTGAGAGATTGTCGCCGGTGGTGAGGTAGGGCAGCACGTCCACGAACCGGAACAACTGAACTTTGAAGGCCTCGTTTTGCATGGCCCAGTCCATGACCTTCCCGGTCCAGAAGCCCTTGTTGAAGATGGAGGGCGATTCGCCGCGGATGCTGGCGAAAAAGGCTTTGCCCCGCTGGCGGATGGCTTCGTCGAGCTGTGGATTCATTGTTCCTCTCCCGGTTTTGGGGGAGCGCTTAAGGGCAGCGCCCCGGTTTCCTTGACGGTTTGCAGCACCACCGTGGTATTGGTGTCGCGAACGGTGGAAAGCCGGCCGATTACCTTGAGGAGTTCGGCCAAGGACCTGGTGTCCGGGGCCCGGACTTTGATCAGATAGGCGGCGGTGCCGGCCACGTAATGGACTTCCTGGACGCCGGGCACGGCAGCCAATTGCTGGCCGGTGTCGATGGCCCCCACGGGTTCGTCGGTCTTGACGAAGGTGAACGCCGTAAGGTCCAATTCGACCTGGGAAGGATCGATGCGGGCTTCGTAGCCGGTGATGACGCCTTTGCGTTCGAGCTTGCGCACCCGTTCGAGCACGGCCGAAGGGGCCATGGACACAGCGCGGGCGATATCGGCATTGGAGGTGCGGGCGTTGTCCTGAAGGATCATCAAAATACGGCGGTCGATTTCGTCGATCATTCTTTCTATCTCCTCGTGTGTAGTTAAAAATTCGAAATAGGTCTCTCTGTCAAGCGCTTTCTTCGGTTCGTGTCGTTGTCGGGCCAAAACCAAAAAGAGGGTGAATATGCTCCGATTGAAACATGTTGCCGCCGTTGTGACGCTTTGGCTCCTGCTGGTCGGGGTGGCTTTTGCCGGCGGGGATTTCTCGCTGACCATCCTGCATACCAATGATATCCACGCCCACTTGGCCGCGTTCGACCCCCTGGGGACTTTTTGCGACCAGGAGAAGGCTGCCGCCGGCAAATGTCTGGGCGGGGTGGCCCGGCTGACCACGGCGATCAATCGGGAGCGGGCCAAAGGCGGGCAAACGTTGCTCCTTGACGCCGGCGATCAGTTCCAGGGCACCTTGTTTTTCACCAAGTACAAGGGGGAGGCCTGTGCGTTTTTCATGAATCGTCTGGGCTACGACGCCATGACCCTCGGCAATCACGAATTCGACGACGGGCCGGTTACTTTGGCGAATTTTATTCGGTCCCTCAAGTTCCCGATGGTGACCGCCAATATCGATGTCAGCCGTTCTCCGGAGCTTCGCGGGCTGATTGCTCCGTATATCGTTCGGGAGATTGCCGGCCATAAGGTCGGGATCATCGGAGCGACCCAGCCGAAGGCCGCCCGCTTATCGAGCCCTGGTCCGGATATCGGATTCCCGCCGTTTTTACCGGCCATGCAGGCGGCGGTGGACGATCTGCACAAGCAGGGCGTGCGCATTATCATCGTCTTGAGCCATGCCGGCATTGGCGGGGATAAAAAACTGGCGGCGTCGGTCAGCGGCATCGACATCATTGTCGGCGGCCATAGCCATGTGTTGCTTGGCAACGGCTATCCCGAGGCCGTGGGGCCGTGTCCGCTCGTGGTCGAGGCCCCGGACGGCGGCAAGACGCTGCTTGTCACGGCCGGGTATTGGGGGCGTTATCTTGGGGTGTTGCACGCCACCTTTGATACGGCCGGCCGGGTGGCCAGCTATGAGGGCAATCCGGTGCGCCTCGACGCCTCGGTGCCGGAAGATCCGGCCACGCTGGCGGAGCTTGAGCGTTACGCCAAACCGTTGGAAGTCTTTCGGGCCAAGTCTCTTGGCCAGGCCGACGGACCGTTTGGGGCGGCCATGTGCCGCCAGGAGGAATGCGCCGCCGGCGATCTGCTGGCCGAGGCCATGTTGGCGGGCGGTCGCCGGTATGGAGCCGTGGCCGCGCTTGTCAACGGCGGCAACGTCCGGGCCGGCATCGCCCCCGGATCGGTGTCCCTGGGCGACGTGCTGACCGCGTTTCCCTTTCCCAATACGCTGACGGCGTTCACCTTGTCCGGCGCGGACCTGCTTGCCACTCTCGAACACGGCGTTTCGGCCCTTGGCATGCACGAAGGTTCCGGACGCTTTTTGCAGGTGGCCGGGCTGCGTTATGTGTACGATCCGGCCCAACCCGTCGGACATCGGATTGTCTCCGTGCAGATTGCCGATGCGGCGGGGCATTTGGTGCCGCTCGATCCCAAGGCCGAGTACCGTCTTGTCTCCAACCATTTTATGGCGCGCGGCGGCGACGGCTTCACGGTCCTTGTGGACAGGGCGCGGGACGTCGAGGGCGACAGTCTGCTTGTGTACGATCTGGTGGCCCAATGGATTACGGCCCACAGCCCGCTCAAGCCGGCTCTGGATGGACGGATTGTGGCCAAGTAGGGAGAAGGCGGGAGGGGGACGGCCCCCTCCCGGTCGTCGGTGGTCTGGCGTCGCTTCCTAATCCGGCAGGATGATGACGTGGATGTCCGGGTAGGCGCACAGCCGGTCGAGATCCAGGGTGTGGCCGAGTGAGGCCGGAACGAAGACCGTGCCGCGAAAGCCGTTTTCAATCGCCTGCCACAGTTCTGTTTCTTCCGCGCAGGTTGTCACTTCCCCGGGGCAGATGAAAAAGCGGCGTTGGAGTTCGTAGTGGCCGTTGCGGGAGTAGACCAGACACGGGCGGCGATCTTCGGCTTCCTGCCCGCCGAGCAGTCCCCGCACCGTGCTGAGCAGGGCGTCCTGATCCACGGGTTTGACCACGGCGGCGTCGGCGCCGCTGGCGGCCCGTTCCCGCCGGGAAGCCACGGAAACCACGACGACGGGGATATTTCTGGTGGCGACATCGGCCCGCAGACGGTGAATGGTTTCCCGACCGTCCATATCCGGCATGCGCAGATCCATGGTGATGCACTGCGGCTGCCAGCCGGCCGCCAACCGCAAGGCCTCGGCGCCGCCCCGGGCCACGGCCACCGTATAGCCGGCGTCGGTAAAAAGCGTTTCCAGAAAGTGCCGCACGGCGGCATCGTCATCGACGACGAGGATGCGCCGGGCGTCGGTTTCCGGTCCGGCCGGCCCCGAAGCCCCGGTTTGAGACGGTTCCGGGGTGGAGGCAGGCGTCCGGGTCGCCGGCGGTATGGTGAAAATAAAGCGGCTGCCCGCGCCGGGGCTGCTTTCCGCCCAGATGCGCCCGCCATGGCTTTCTATAATGTGGCGGCAGATCGGCAGGCCAAGGCCGGTGCCCTTGGGCTTGTCGGTCAGCGTATCGCCGGCCTGCTTGAATTTTTCGAAAATGCGTTCCAACTCTTCCGGCGCGATGCCAATGCCGGTGTCGTGCACGGTCACCCGGATTTCCTGGCCCACCAGCGCCGCTTCCAGGTCGATGCCGCCTTTTTCGGTGAATTTCACGGCATTGCCGATGAGATTTAGGAAAACCTGGACCAGCCGGTCCCGGTCGCCGAGCACCAGCGGCAGAGTGGCGGGAATGGCGTTATGGATAAACAGCCCTTTGCGGGCGGCCAGAGGCGCGGCGGCCCGGAGGGCATGATCGGCCGTCGTCGCCAGGGAAACGGGGGCCATGGTCCATTCGCACCGGCCGGCCTCCATTTTGGCGATATCAAGGACGTCATCGACCAGCTCGGTCAACCGCTCGCCTTCGGCCACGATGATGTCGAGATTTTCGCTGATCTGCTCGGCTCCCCGCCGGGCTTTGCCGTTTTCCCCGGGCAACGCCGGTGCCACCACTTCCAGAAATTTGCGCCGGATGATTTTGGCAAATCCGAGCACCGAGGTCAGCGGCGTGCGCAGTTCGTGGGACACGGTGGAAATAAATTCGGTCTTCATGCGATCGACTTTCTTTTCCACCGTAATGTCGCGCACCAGGATGATGGTGGCCGCCCGGTCTTCGCCGATCAGTCGGAAGCCGGTGGCCACGGCCTTGCCGATGCCGCCGCCGGGCAGATGGACTTCGGCGGCGCCCATGGCCCCGGACTTTCGGGCCGTATCGGCCAGGGCGGCCATGGCTGCGGGAAAGATCTCCGCCGCCTTGCGCCCGGTCACGGGCTGCCCCGACAATTCGAAGATGGCGAGCAGGGCCGGGTTGTGCAGGGTGACCCAGCCGTCGGCGTCCACAACGAGCAGGCCGTCGGCCAGATTGTCGATAATGGCCTGGGTATGGGCCAGGGAGTCTTTGAGCTCGCGGGTGGTGTCGGCCACCGCCTGTTTGAGGTCCGAGACCAGCAGGGACAGTTGCCCGGCCATGGACGTCATGGCCCGGGCCAGGACGCCGACTTCGTCATCGCCGGTTTCTGGCGGCGTGGCGGTGAAATCGTGGTCGCGGATTTTGACGGCGTAGGCGGCCAGGGCCTCAAGGGGCCGGGTGATGCCGCCGACCAGGGCGTAAAAGACCACCACGGAGATGGCGAAAATGGCCAGCATCAGGATTTCCTGACGGATGACGGCCTCGCGCATGATGCGCCGGATACCGGCCTTATCCATGCCAACGCTCACCTGACCGACCTCGCCGGCCAGAATGGGAGCCGTGATCTGGATAAATTCGCCCTGGTTGGGAATGGTTACAAGGTCGATGGAGGCATGGCGGCCCCGGCCGACGGAGACCACCGGGACGCTGGGCGGCATGGCCGGGATAAACGTATGGGCCTGCACGCGGGCCTTGCGGTCCACGACGAACACGTAGCCCACGCCGTCGATATGCAGGAATTCATCGATCATGGCCTGGATCGCGGCGGGATCGCCGCCGAGCAGATCGTCGGAACTGGCTGCGGCGATGGCCATGGCGATGGCCCGGCCCTTGGTGACGTATTCGTCCGTCAGGTGGTGATGCAGCAGCCAGGCCGACAGCAGGGCCGTGGCATTGGCTGATACGCCGAAAACCAGAATGACGGCGACCAGGGTTTTGCGGAAAATACGGGACACGACTTACTCCCCGTCCGTTGCGGCGGAGGCGTTTTGGGGTATGAGGCGCCCCTTCTTTGCCGTGAACAGGTAGACGTGGTCAAGGCCCTGGTGGTCCGGGCCGGTCAGGGACACCGGCGTGCCGATGCCGAGGTCCACCTGGCCGATGGCGGCGACGGCCTCGTCAAGATAGCGCCGGTCGCAGGGGTCGGGCATGGCGCTTAGGACGGCCAGCAACAGTTTGGCGTTTAAAAATCCTTCAAACCCGATGGCGCTGCCTTCCGGCTGGGTGCGGCTCCAGCCGCCGGGCGGGGGCGGGCACGTGGCGAGGCCGGCCAGGGCCTGCCGGTATTCTCGGGCGGCCGGGAGTGTGCTGTCGCGCCAGCCGGGTGTCACCTGGGACAAAAGCAGGTTTCCTTCCAGGTCAAGGCCGTGTTCGGCCCCTTCGGTTTCAAGCAGGGTCAGGAGCAGTTCCCCCCCGGCGAAGGAGACCACACCGACCGGCGTGGTGAGCCCCATGCGCCGGATGTCGCGAATCAGGGCGGCGCACCCCGGAGCCGCGCCGATAATGAGGATGGCCTGGGGATCGGCAGCAGCCAGGATGCGGGCCTGGGCGGTCATATCGGCCGTCACCGTGGCGGCGCGGGCAAAGGTGGCCTCGCCGCGTAAGTTTATGCCCCGGCGCCCGAGGGCCAGCCCGGCGCCATCCCAGCCGCTGCGGCCAAAGGCATCGGCCTGATAGCCCAGGGCGATGCGTGTCAGTCCCTTTCGGACAAAGGCGTTGACCAGGGCTTCGATTTCCTGACGATAGGAGGCCCGCAGATTGTAGACAAAGTGCGTGTTGGGGGCTTCCCGGGTGGCTTCCAGGCCGGTGACCGGGAAAAAAAGTCGCCCACGCTGGTCGGCGTAGGCCCGCAGAACCGGCAATATCCGGCTGACGGTCGGAGCGCCGAGTTGGGAAAACAGAGCCACCACCTTGTCATCAACCAAAAAATGGACGGTATTTTCAATGGCCGGGTCGGGTTCATAGCCGTCATCGGCGGCCAGCAGCTCGAGCGGTCGGCCATCCACACCACCGGCCCGATTGCGCTGTTCGAGGCAGGCCAGGGCTCCCCGGTAGAGTTCCACGGCCATGGCCCGGGTCGGCCCGGTAAACCCGGCGGAAAGGCCGATGCGGATGGGGGGATCATCGGCAGCGGCCACCAAACGGCTTGTCACCAACAACACAAAAACTGTTGCTAGAATGACGTGCCCCGCTGCGTGTAACCTGCCCGCCATAGCGCCGCCTCCGCCGCGTCTCTCCGACGTCGGACTTTCTGGTTTCTTCTGCTGGTAGGCCGTTTTAGAAAATGCGTCAAACCTATGGGGCAAACGTGTTGCCTCCTGCGGAAAATTGATCCAATGGCTTGGCATTGCGCTTTTTTTCAAGCGGTGTCACACAATCGTCACGCATCATTCATCGCGGCGTCAACGGACCATGTTCTTTCAGGCGAGGAAACTTCGAGGTGGCCGCATGTCCAAAGATTCCATCCTGATTGTGGAAGATGACGAGGATATCGTCGAATTGCTCGCGTTTAATCTGCAAAATGTCGGTTTCGCCACCGAAACGGCAAAAGACGGCTATGAAGCCCTGGCCAAGGCCCGACGTACGCCGCCGGCCGGCATTATTCTCGATCTGATGTTGCCCGGGCTCGACGGATTCGAAGTCTGCAAGGAACTCAAGCGCGATCCCAAAACCGCCGCCGCTCCCATCATCATGCTCACCGCCCGGGGCGAGGAAGTGGACCGCATCGTCGGCCTGGAACTCGGGGCCGACGACTACGTGGTCAAACCCTTTTCCCCCCGGGAATTGATCCTGCGGCTGCGGGCGGTGCTCAAGCGCCATGCGCCGGAGCCGGAGAAACGGCAGGTGCTGTCCCGCGACGGCTTGTCCGTGGATCTCGGGGCGCATCGCGTGACGCTTGGCGGCGAGGAAGTGGCTCTGACGGCCACGGAATTCCGGTTGTTGGCCGAATTGTTCCAGAGCGCCGGACGGGTGCTGACCCGCGACCGGTTGCTCAATTCGGTCTGGGGCTATGAATTTGAGGGGTACGCCCGCACCGTGGATACCCACATCCGTCGGTTGCGTCAGAAATTGGGCTCTCTTTCCGACATGATCGAAACCGTCCGGGGCGTGGGTTACCGGTTCAAGGAGTAACCCGTGGCCGGCAATCCCGTTTTGGGTTTGCGCGCCGCCGGCGCCTGCGTGGCCGTCACGGCGCTGTGCCTTGTCGCAACAGCGTTTATCCCGGCGACGGTCGAACCGGCCAAGCGCCTGCTTCTTGCGGCCGGAGTGCTGGTCGTGGCCGGCGGTGTCTTTTGGTTTTTCACCAGACGGCTGTCCGGCTCTCTGGCCGAGGTCATCGACGTGGCCCGGGCCATCGGCAACGGGGATTACAAGCATCGCCTCCATCTGTCGCCGGGCGGGGATTTCACGGCCCTGGCCGAAGCCGTCAATCATATGGCCCGGGGCATTGAAGCCAATATTTCGACGATAACCGACCAGAAGAATCAGTTGCAGGCCATCCTGGACGGCATGCGGGAAGGCGTTATGGTCCTTGACGCCTCCGGCAAGGTCCGGGTGGCCAATCCGGCCTTGCGCCGGGTGGCCCCGGTGTCCGGCGAAGTGGTCGGCCGGCGGCCCATCGAAGTGGCGCCGAGCGCGGAGTTGCAGCAGGCCTGCGACCGGCTGTTGGACGTCCGGCCGGCCGATGCGCCGCCGTCGAGCACCCTGGATGTGGAATTCGGGTCGGGCCGGTTTTACGAAGTGTCCCTGGTGCGTTTGGGGGAGGGGCTCGGCGGCGACCGCGAGGCCGGCGCGGTGTTGGTTTTTCACGACGTGTCCGAATCCCGGCGCTTGTCGCGGGTGCGGCGCGATTTCGCGGCCAATGTCACCCATGAGCTGCGCACCCCGTTGACGTCGATCAAGGGCTACGCCGAGACGCTGCTGGGTGCCGCCCCGGAACTGGCCCAGGAAAAACGCCGGTTTCTGGAAGTCATCCTCAAAAATGCCAACCATATGTCCAAAATGGTGGACGATATTTTAAGTCTGGCCCGTCTGGAGGAAGGCCCGGCCGCCGCGTCCGACGCCAAGGCCGGAATCGGGGCGGCCCTGGCTGACGCGCTTCGGGAATGCGACCCGCTGGCCGAGGCCCGGGGGCTTGTCTTCGACAGCCGGTTGCCCGGGGAGGAGCTTTTCGTCCGGTGCGATGCCGGGCAGTTGACCCAGGTCTGGCGCAATCTGCTCGAAAACGCCGTGCGCTTTGGCCCGGAAGGATCGCGCATCGTCATGACCGCCACGGCGGATCCGGCCGCCGGCACCGTCACCTGCGGCGTGCTCGACCAGGGACCGGGCATCCCGCCCGAGGAACGTCAGCGCGTTTTTGAACGATTTTACCGGGTGGAGCGGCATCGTTCCAAAACGCCCGGCAGCACCGGCCTTGGGCTGGCCATCGTCAAGCACATCGTGGAACGCCAGGGCGGCCGGGTCTGGGTGGAGCGGGGACGCGGCGAACTGACCGGGGCCGCCTTTTATTTTACCCTGCCCGGGGCAGGCCTCCGCGAGGCGGCGGTCAGACCGGCTTTGGAGGCGTCGGACCCCGTTTGTCCCCGGGCTTCGACGGAACCGTCATAAAATTTCCACACCCCGTCCCTAAGATGCCCTGACGCAATCCATGTCGTACGAGCATAGCCTGTCGCAACGGAACAAAAGGAACGCCCCATGTCCGACATCGTCAAAATGGCAGCCAAAAATCTTTCCTTTTATTACGGTCGATTCAAAGCCCTGCACAGCATCAACCTGACGGTTTGGCAAAATGGGGTGACGGCCCTGATCGGACCCTCCGGCTGTGGCAAATCCACCTTTTTGCGGTGTTTAAACCGTATGAACGATTTGATTCCCGGCATCCGGGTCGAAGGGGCGTTGCTGCTTGGCGACGAGGATATTTATGCGCCGGGCCTTGACGTGGTGGAGCTGCGCCGCCGGGTGGGCATGGTCTTTCAAAAGCCCAATCCGTTTCCCAAATCCATTTTCGAAAACGTGGCCTATGGATTGCGGGTGGGCGGCGCACGGGACAACACCTTTATTTCGCAGCAGGTGGAAAAAAGCCTCAAGGCGGCGGCGCTGTTTGACGAGGTCAAGGACCGGCTCCATGATTCGGCCCTGGGGCTTTCCGGCGGTCAGCAGCAACGGCTGTGCATCGCCCGGGCCCTGGCTGTCGAGCCCGAGGTGCTGCTTATGGACGAACCGGCGTCGGCCCTTGATCCGATTGCCACCCAGAAAATCGAAGAGCTGATCCACGAGCTGAAAAAACAGTTCACCATCATCATCGTCACCCACTCGATGCAGCAGGCGGCCCGCGTTTCGGACCGCACCGCCTTTTTTTACATGGGCAAGCTCATTGAGGAAGACGCCACGGAAACCATCTTTACCCGGCCGGCTCAGAAACAGACCGAGGATTATATTACCGGCCGTTTTGGGTGATGCCATCGCCCCGCGGTCTGTCTTCCGACGCTCTCGCGGGCTGCCGTCTGGCGGTGCGGCCGGCGGGCCGGGCCTATTTCTTTCCCGGGAACCCCGTTGAATTCTTCCTTCTCTTCTGTATAGCCTAAGGCTCTCGCTCGGGAGCCCGGTTGCGTTGTTCCCGCCGCCCCCGTGCCGTATTCCCAACCAAAGGACGTTTCGGCATGAGGTTTCCGCTTTATCCCGTCACAATCGGCGTGGCCGTGTGTCTGCCGGCGCTGGCCGCCGTCTGGCTCGGTCTGTTCTCCATTGCCCGTCTGGAGTTGCTGGCGGATCGTTCCCAGGCTTTGGAAAATGTCCGCTTGCCCCGGGCCGAGTTGGCTGTGGCTGTGGAGCGCCGGATATTGCTGGCCGCCCAGGGCGTCCGGGGCTACGCCCTGTCCGGCGATCGCGAGGCCCTGGAACGGGCCAAAGCCGATCTGGCCAAGGCGGCCGACGCCTTGCAGGACGCCAAAGTGGCCGCTTCCCGGCCGGGATTGGCGGATCTGGCCGGCGAAGCCGAGAAGATTGAGTATTTTCTGACGGCCTACAAAAAGGCCGCCGAGGCTTCGGTTTTCGCCAATGAGCGGGTGGCGGCCGACCGTGTCGCCCTGGCCAAGGCCCAGGAAACCTATGCGGCCGCCGTGGATGATTACGTCGCCTTTCGCAGCGCCCAGTGGGAAAAGGAATTGGCTGCCCGCTACCCGGCCCCGGAAGCCTTGCGTCAGCATGTCAAACGGCTGCGGACCGCCCAATCCGCCGTCTGGGCCGGGGTCGACGTGCGGCAGGCGGCCGAGACGGCCCGGGCCGACCGGGAGCCGGCCCGCCTGCTTGAAGCCTTGCCCCGCTATGACGAGGCCCAGGCCAGTCTGCGCGACAGCAGCGTCGGCGGCGAGGAGGAGGGCAAACGACTGGGCCCGGCGTTTGCCGCCCTGGCGGAGTGCCGTCGCACGGCCGCCGCGCTGTTGCAGGATTGGGAATCCCTGCGGGAGACGGGTCGCCGCATTCTCGAAGCCGAGCGCGGGGCTCTGGCCGCTGCCGCGACGCTTGGCGGCGCGTCCCTGACCGACGCCGCCGGGCAGGCCGGCGGTTTGGCGTCGTCGCTACGGGCTTCCCGCTGGTGGCTTGGTCTGGCCGCCGGGGGCATCCTGGCCGGGGGCATCGGATTCGCCGTTTTTGTCGGCTGTGCGCTGGGCCTGCCGGTGCGGCGTTGCGCCGCCTTTGCCCATGATTTGTCTGTGGGCCGGCTGACGGGCTCTCTGGCGGTTTCCGGCCGTGGCGAAATCGGCGAGCTGGCCGAAAGTCTCAAGGAAATGGCCCGACGGCTGGGCAAACGTCTGGCCCGCTGATTGGTTTTCGCCATGCGTGCCCGCCTGTTGCCGTTTGTCTGGGTGCTCGCCCTGTGTCTGTCCCTGTTGGAGGGCGCCGCCATGGCGGCACCCCCGTCCCCCGAATTTCGTGGCTTGGCCTTTGGCGCGCCCGTGACGGCCATGCCCGACATGGAGCCGGTGGCCACCTTTGGCGAGGTCGCTTTTTATCATCGGGCCAGCGAGCGGCCGATCCTCGGCGAGGACTGCTCCACGGACATCCGCTATGGGTTTTCGCGGGGAAAATTGTTTTTTGTGCGGATGACCCTTTCAGGCTGTACGGGGTTGGGCCCGCTTATCCGGGCCTACGAACTCAAATATGGCCAACCGGCCCGGGAGGGCGCGCCGGGGTTTACCCGGCTGCGCTGGCGGCTGCCGACCCTGACGGTCAGCCTTTCGCATTTTGCCCGGGAAGGGAAAACCGAGGTGGACTACGTGTATCTGCCGGACCTGACCCATGATGAACGCGAGGTCTGGCAAAGTCCCGAGGATATCCGGGGGCGGGGGCCCATCGGTTTTCGGGGCATTCGTTTTGGTCGCGACATACAGACCCTCACCGGGCTGGTCCCGGCTTCGACGGAGGGCGCGGCCGTGTATTACCGGCGGCGGGGCGACCAGATGGAGCTTGGCGAAACCCGGCTTTCCGACATCCTGTACGGGTTCTGGCAGGGGCGTTTTTTTGCCGTGCTCATGCGGGCGGAGAAAAATGCCGATTTCGAGGCCTTGCGCCGGGCCTATACCGTCAAATACGGTCTGCCCCGGGCCATCCCGGCCACCTTGGAGGAGGAACTCGTCTGGAGTTGGGACAAGTCCCAGATCGCCCTGTCCCGGGATGCGGCCGACGGCGGTTTGGCCATCCGCTACGCCGATGCCGGGCTTTTGGCCGAGGTGGTGGCCGCCGAGACGGCCGCCGGTGCGCCGCCGTCCCTGTCCGGCGGATTGCGGATTTTTTCCCGGGGCGATCCGCCGCGCGCCTTCCGGGGCGTGGCCTTCGGTTCGCCGGAAACGGCCCTTCCAGGCGGCGACTACCTCTACGGCCATCGGGGCCGGCGGTATTTCCGGCGCGCCAATGACCGGCTGAACCTGGGGGACATCCCTCTGGCCAGCATTGTTTATGCCTACGACGCCAACCAACTGGCCAGCGTCACTTTGACCGTCGCGCCTTCCGGCGGCGATCCGACCCAGGATTTTGAACGGGTGCTGGCGGCCTATACCGCCAAATATGGCCCACCGTCCCCACGGACCGGCGATGACGGCAGTCATATCTATGTCTGGTCCTGGCCGGGACTGTCCATTGCCTTTATCCGTCCCCGCAGCGGGCCGCTGGAAATGCATTACGTCGATGCCTCCCTGTTGCGGCGGCGCGAGGCGGCCCTGGCCCAGCGGACCCTTGGCGTTCTCGAACAAAAGCTGTTTAACGCGCCTGATGCGGCGTCTTCCCGCAGTGCAGGCCAACCCCAAGAACAGGAGTAAGCCTATGGACCGCGCGCTTTGCATCCATGGTCATTTTTATCAGCCGCCCCGTGAAGATCCCTGGCTTGGGCGCATCCTGCCTGAAGGCAGCGCCGCCCCCAGTGTGCATTGGAATGCGCGCATCTGTCGCGAATCCTATACGCCGCTGGCCCGGGCGCGGCGTCTGGATGGCCAGGGACACATCGTCGAGCTGCTGAATTGCTACGAATGGATGAGTTTCAACGCCGGACCGACGCTGTTGTCCTGGATGGCCCGTTCGGCTCCGGAAACTTATGCCCGCATCCTGGAAGCCGACCGGGCCAGCGTCAAACGTCTCGGGCATGGCAACGCCCTGGCCCAGATCTACCACCACGTCATCATGCCGCTGGCTTCCGAGCTGGACAAGGAACTGGAAGTCGCCTGGGCGGTCGATGATTTTACGGCCCGGTTCGGTCGGGCCCCGGAAGGCCTGTGGCTGTCGGAAACGGCCGTGGATACGCCAACGCTTGAAGTCCTGGCGGCGGCGGGGCTGCGGTTCACCATTCTGGCTCCTTCCCAGGCCGTGGCCGTCAGTGACGACGGCCGGAAGTGGCGTGACGTGGACGCCGGTTCCCTGGATATGACCGAGCCCTACACGGTGGCCCTGCCGTCCGGGCGCTCCATGGCCGTCTTTTTTTATCATGGCCCCTTGTCCCAGGCCGTGGCCTTTGAAAGCCTGCTGGCCGATGGCGAGAACTTTTTCCGCCGTCTGTCCGGCGCGGCCGGCCGGGGATTGCTCTCGCTGGCCACGGACGGCGAAACGTATGGGCATCACTTCACGTTTGGCGAAATGGCCCTGGCCTATGTCCTCGATCAGGCCCGCTCCGGTCGTGACGGGCTTTCGCTGACCAACTACGGCGCGTATCTCGCGGCCAATCCGCCGCAGCGGTTTGTGCGCATTCGGGAGGCGTCGGCCTGGAGTTGCGCCCATGGCGTCGAACGGTGGCGTTCGGATTGCGGCTGCACCAACGGCGAGCATGCCGGGTACAACCAGAAATGGCGCGCGCCGCTGCGACAGGCGCTTAATCTTCTCAAATCCCGCCTGGATGCGCATTTTTTTGAGGCCGGGAAAGGGCTTTTCACCGACCCGCGCAAAGCCCTGGTCGCCTACGGGCAGGTGATGGCCGGAACCGTTGCCCAGGAGGCCTTTGAAGCGGCTTGGTTTTCCAGCGCCAGCAAGGCGGCCGGTCGGGGGACGGCCTGGAAGCTGTTGGCCATGCAGGCCTGGGGGCTGGCCTCGTTTGCCAGTTGCGCCTGGTTTTTCGATGAGATTTCCCGCCTGGAGCCGGTCAATGGCCTGACCTTCGCCCTTCGGGCCATGGAATTGGCCCGGGCCACGGGCATGGCCGACCCTGAGCCGGAGGTGACGGCCATCCTGGCCGGGGCGGTCTCCAATGATCCGGCCATGGGGACCGGGCGGGACATTTGGGACAATATGGTCCGCCCCCGGCGCGAAACGCCGAAGTCCCTGGTCACCCAGGCCCTGTTGACCCTGGCCCTGGAAGAGCGTCTGCCGTCCGGTGGGCAGGCGGTCGTCTCCTGGCCGGGGGTTGCCGTGACCGTGCGCCTGGACCCGCCAACGGGCAACGCCTGGTCCGGTACGGCGTCGATTTGCTACCATCTGGAAACCGCCACGGAAGATTTTTTCGTGACCTTCCATCCCTCCAAAACCGGCGAACCCTTTGACGGCTGTGCGACCATGGAGCCGACCACCGGAGGGCTGGAGGAAGGATTTTGTTTTGCCAGCGTGGGGCTTCCCGTCAACAAACGGCAGGCCTTGGCCGATGCCTTCGCCCGACATGCCGAAGCCGTCTTTTTCGAAACCATGCTGGCCCAGTCCGCCACGGCCCGCTGTCTGGTGACGGAGCTGCAAGAGGCCCAGCATACCATCAATCTTGCGCCGCTGTGGCTGCATCTGTGGCCGGGGCTTGTCTGGCACGACGTGTTTGATCTGCCGCTCCCGGAAAAGCGGGCGGCCCTGCTGCGGCTTTTTCTTATGGAGGCCGGCCGCGATTCCCCGGTCAAGGCGGCGCTGGAAGCCCGGCTGGCGGCCGAAACCACCCGGCGGATTCATTTGCCTGATCCGGATTGGACCTTGCTTGCCCGACTGTTGCACCGCACAGCCGATCTGGAGTTGCATCCCGACTGGTGGGCCGCGCAAAATGCGCTCTGGGAACGGCGACCGTTTGCCGGAACCATGGCGACCTTTGCCAAGGCCCTGGGATTTGCGGTCTGATGCCGCCTGATCTTCGGCCGCGCGTCCTTGACGCCGCCGTACGGGCTTCTGTATAAAGAAGACTGGGAACTCCCCGCGTTTTCGGTGTGAAACGCGGGGAGCCTGTTTTTTGTGATTTTTACCAGCGAGTCCGGGAACCCCCATGGATGCAAATACAGGAAGCCTGACGGCCCTCGTGACGGCTTTTATCCGCGCCTACCACGCCACCCACGGCAACCCCAAGGTTTTCGATGATTTTGTGGCGCGTGATCTGTTTACCAAGGACGAATACGCCCTCTTGAGCCGAAATCTGGCCCAGTGTCTCAAGTTTTTTGACCAGGAGGCCGCCGCGGCCGGGCTTGGCGAAGCCGAGGCCTTGGACGTGGTCATGCAGCAGCAGATGGCCACGCTTCTTTGCCGGGCACGCTATGCCGAGGAGTGTCTGGAAGAGGCCGTCGCCTCCGGCACGGAGCAGTACGTGATTCTGGGGGCGGGCTTTGAGACCTACGCCTTCAGGCGGTCGGACAGGGCGGGGCGGCTGCACATCTTCGAAGTGGACCATCCGGCCACGCAATCCTTCAAGAAACGGCGGTTGACCGAACTGGGCTGGAGCACGCCGCGGTATTTGCACTTCGTGCCGTTCGATTTCACGAAGGAGTCGCTTGGTTCGGCTTTACGGCAGAGCGCGTACTCCAAGCAGCAGGCAAGTTTTTGGAGTTGGCTTGGCGTCAGCTATTACCTGCCCCGCGAGGTGGTTTCCCGCACCCTGCGCACTATTGCCCGGAATGCGCCCCCGGGATGCTCCCTCGTTTTTGATTACATTGATGCGGACGCCTTTGTTCCTGGCAAGGCGGACAAGCGGATGCTGGCGGTGCAGGAACTCGTGCGCAGCGCCGGCGAACCGATGCAGACGGGGTTTGATCCGTTGACGCTCGCAGCCGATCTCCAGGCGGTGGGTTTTGCCCTTAAGGAGGACCTGGGGCCGGCGGCGCTTGATGCACGTTATTTTGGCGGTCGTACGGATGGTCTTCGCGCCTATGCGCACGTCCGTCTCGCTCGGGCAGTGGTCGTGTAGGTTGGGGGCGCGTTGGGGAGAAGAATGGGAAGGGAGATGGGGAAGGGAGAGAAGAGCGGACGGGAGGGGCGTTGCCCCTCCCGGACCCACCCGACCGGGGGGATAATCCCCCCGGACCCCGTGACGGGAGAGGAGGGCGCGTTGGTTGGACTGACGGCGTATAATTCGTATCGGGTCGCAGCCCGGGCCGCGTGGTGTGCCTTTCCCAAAACGGTGGACGCGTTGGGCAGCGTGTTGGCGGCGTGCGCCGGAGCGCGGGTGCATCTGCTCGGCCATGGCAACAATGTCATCCTGTCGCAGCCGTTTTATGATGCGTCGCAGCGGTTTGTCTGCACCCGTTTTCTGGATGCGGCCCTTGTCGTGGATGGAGAAGGGCTTTGGGCCGGAGCCGGGGTGCGGCTGCGGGATGTGTGCCGGGCGGCGGCCAGGGCCGGTCTCGCCGGTCTGGAAAAACTGTGGGATATTCCAGGCAGTGTCGGTGGTGCGGCATACATGAATGCGGGGGCCTACGGCGCGTCGTTTTACGATGTGGTGGAGGCGGTCGAGGCGTATTGGCCGGAAACGGGCGCGGTGCGGATTGTGCCCCGCGAGGCCTGCCGGCCGGTGTATCGGGGAACGGCCTTCCAGGGCGCAGGGGCCGTGCTGGTGGGCGTGCGGCTGCGGCTGACGCCGGACGACCCGGCCCGGATTCTGGCCGCCATGGGAAAAATCGGGAAATTGCGGCGTTCGAAGTTGCCCTACGATCTGCCGAGCGCCGGCAGCGTGTTTCGGCGGCCGGTCGGCGCGCCGCCGGTCGGGCAAATCATGGAAGAGGCCGGGCTCAAGGGATTTCAGATTGGCGGGGCGCGCATTTCCAGACGGCACGGCGGCTTTATCGTCAATGCCGGGGGCGCGACCGGGGCCGACATCCTGGCCGTTGTCGCGGTCATGCAGGATGCCGCCCGGAAACGTTACGGCGTGGAACTCGTCCTTGAGCAGGTGGTGATTTAGAGCAGCCCGGCGGTGTGTCGCCACGCCTCGAACGCCTTTCCTCCCCGCTCGGGATAGGCCATTTTGCGATTGGCCTTTTTCATCCGTTCTTCAAGCGGCGGCGTCAGGCCGAAATTGACATTGCTTGGCTGGAATTTTTTGGCCGGCGTGCGCAGGTGATTGAGCAGCGCCCCGAGGGCCGTCTCGCTCGGCGGCGCCGGCAACTCCCGACCGGCGGCAATCCGGGCCCCAAGCTGCACTCCAAGCCACAGCCCGCAGGCCGCCGACTCCACGTACCCCTCGACTCCCGTGATCTGGCCGGCCAGATAGACCCCCGGCCGGGCCACAAGCTCCAACCGTTCGTTTAACACCTTGGGCGCGTTGACGAACGTGTTGCGATGGATGCTGCCCAGGCGCGTAAATTCAGCCGCGTGCAGGGCCGGAATCATCCGAAAGACCCGCTCTTGCTCGCCGTAAATCAGTTTGGTCTGAAAGCCGACCAGATTGAGGGTCGTGCGCGCGGCGTTTTCCGGGCGCAACTGGACCACGGCAGCCGGCCGGCGTCCGGTTCTCGGGTCGGTGAGCCCGACCGGTTTCATGGGACCGAAGGCCAGCGTGCGTTCGCCGCGTTCGGCCATGGCCTCGATGGGCAGGCAGCCTTCAAAATGCAGTTCTTTTTCAAACTCGCGGCTTGGCACTTTTTGGGCGGCAACAAGCTCGGCCACGAAGGCCTTGTACTGGGCGTCGTCGAGCGGGCAATTCAGGTAATCCCCTTCGCCTTCCTGCCAGCGCGAGGCCCAAAACGCCTGCTCCATGTCCACCGATTCCGTGGTGACGATGGGGGCGATGGCGTCGTAAAAATAGAGGCTTTCCTGGCCGATCGCCTCCCGCAGGCTTTCCGCCAGTCGGTCCGTGGCGAGCGGTCCGGCCGCCACGACCACGGCTTCAAAGCCGGCCAGGGCCGGATCGGACAGATCCATGATCTCGCGGCGCACGAGCGTAATGTGCGGCTCGGCCTCAATGCGCGCCGTCATGGCGGCGGAGAACAGGTCGCGATCCACGGCCAACGCCTTGCCGGCCGGGACGGCCGTTTCCCGGGCGACGGCGATGACGGCGCTGCCAAGGGCCGCCATTTCGACCTTGAGCAGGCCGACAGCCGTGACCGGTTCATCGGAGCGCAGGGAATTGGAGCAGACCAGTTCGGCCAGGTTGGGGCTGACCTGGGCCGGGGAATAGTGCGCCGGCTTGCATTCGAAGAGGGTGGAGGCCACGCCGGCCCGGGCCAGGGCCAACGCACATTCGCAACCTGCCAGACCGCCGCCGATGATCGCAATGGACATAGAAAGACTCCGGGAATGAAAAGATGCGGGCGGCGGGCCGTTGGGGCGCTGGCCGCGCGTCGCAATCGGAAAACGTTTTTGTCACTTTTGTGTGCATGCAGACGGTCGCGCCGCAACCGGCGGACGTCTGCGGCGACAAGGAGTAGGGGAAATCCCGCCATCCGGCAAGAGGCGCGGGGGTGTCGTGGTCTTGCCCTTTTATGGCAGGACGCGTAGGCAGAAAACAATCATCAATCCATAACGGGAGCACAGCCTCATGGACGTTTTGATCGCGTACTACTCACTTTACGGACATGTAGCGGCCATGGCCCAGGCCGTGGCCGAAGGTGTGGATGAGGTGCCGGGCATGGTCGGCGTGTTGCGCCGCGTGCCCGAGACGCTTTCCCCCGAAGTCATCGGGAAGATGGGGGCGACCGAAGCGCAAAAGACGCTTTCCCACGTACCCGTGTGCACGCTGGCCGAATTGGAGCAGGCGGATGCCATTATTTTCGGTACGCCGACCCGTTTTGGCAACATGTGCGGCCAGATGCGTCAATTTTTGGACGCAACCGGACAGATTTGGGCGCGTGGCGGATTGATCGGCAAACCCGGCAGCGTGTTTTGTTCCACCGCCACCCAACACGGCGGCCAGGAATCCACGCTCCTCTCGTGCATTCAGACCCTGATGCACCACGGTATGCTTATCGTGGGTCTGCCATATTCGTTTGCCGGCCAGTCGCGCCTTGACGTCGTGACGGGCGGTTCCCCCTATGGGGCCACCACCATCGCCAGCGGCGACGGTTCGCGCATGCCGAGTGAAAACGAACTGGACGCCGCCCGTTTCCAGGGCCGGCATGTGGCCACGATCACCCAGAAGTTGCAGCGTTAGGCGACGCCAAGGGACTTTTTCTTCCCCCGCGTTCGTCGGGACACGGGGATAGGCGGTTGAAGACAGGCCGGCCTTGCGGGCAGGAGCACAGACGTTGTTCCCGTCCCGCAGGACCGGCTTGTGGCGTTTGGAACAGGGAGACGGGCTCCCCGGGCACGACGCGGCCAGGAACGACGCTGTCCTGGCCGTATCGTCTGTTGCTTTAGTTGAATTCTTCCATCAACGCGGCGATTTCCTCGCGGATGACGGCCGCAGCCGCCCGGGGCACGGCTTGTTCGATTTCGGCCTTCATCTCCGTGCGAATGGCCGTCAGGGCTGCGTCGAGCACGGCATCAATGGCCGCCTCGAGATCGTGGCGTTCGATTTTGGATTCCAGGCGGGTGAGGGCGTCCTTGGCGGCCGTTTCGGCCCGTTCGGCCGTTGCCGCAGTATCCTTGAGCGCCTCGGCGTCGGGCAGGGCCAACGTTTCGCGCACCTGCTCGATGATGGATTCGGAAATGGATTCGGAACTGATGTGGTCGGCTTCCAGCGCATCCAGGCGATCGGACAGGGCCGCGCCAAGGGTCTGTGCCTCTTCCCGGGCGGCCTGTCGGGCTGCTTCGGACACAGCGGCCAGCCGGGTTTCGATGGCGGCGGCGATGTCGGTCCCGAGGCTTTCCCGTAAGGCGCTGAGGGCTTCGTCCAACCGGGTGGGGGAGACAAAGGCCTCTGCTTCGGGCAGTTCCCGGCGCAGCTCGGCCAACCGGGTCTCCATGGTGCTCGCGAAGTCGTCGAACTGGGTCTGTCGCTCCTGAGTCAGGGTTTCCAGACGGGCGATGGAAGCCCGCAGGCTTTTGAGGGCGGCGGCCATTTCGGCTTGCTGGTTCACCTCGTCGGGCCTGGACTTGGGCAATTCCTGACGCAGGGCTTCGAACTGCGGGGCCAGCCCCTGTTGCAGATCGGCCAGCAGTGCCTCGTTATCGGGCCTGCCGGCTTCGATTGCGGCAAATACTTCGTTTTTGAGTGTCCCGAGTTCCGGCTGGGTGACGTGATTGGCCAGCAGCGCTTCGAACCGCTGGGTCAGCAGATCTTCCAGCTGGATGACCACCGCCGAGGCCAGGGCTTCCTCATCCGGCGGCAGGGGCATGGCGTCGAGTTTGCCGGCCAGGGAGGCGGCGGTTGCTTCCAGGGCGTCCACCCGGTCGGCAAGGGCCGTCAGCGTGCCGACGGGCAGCTCTTTTTCCGCAGCGGGCCGGCTCTGGGACGCCGTGGGAGCGTCGATCAGCTGATCCAGGGCGTTGACGTCAATGGCGCCAGGCTGGGCTTGCGGCGCAGGCGGCGTTTTGTCTTTGCCCTTGGCCGCCATGGCCATGGCGCCGACGGCTGCCGCGCCAGCCACGGCTGCGGCGGGCATGGCCAGCGGTGTTTTCCCCTCCGGAGTCAGGAAGGGATCGTCGAAATTCAGGGCCTCGTCGTCCATCGGGGCGGGCTTTGGAGTGGGCGTTGCGGCTTTGGGCTTGGCCGGCGGGGTCTCGGGAGTTCCCTCCAACTCGTCGTCAAGCAGACTGCCGAGGTCCATGTCGAGGTCGTCCATGCCGGATTTCGCGGCGGCCGGTTTGCCGGCCGGGAGGTCTTCGTCCGCATCGAAACCCAGGGCCCCGAGGTCCATGGCGTCGTCGTCGGACGCTGCGGCGGGCGTTTCCGCGTCGTCCTCAAAGTCGAGCGTTCCCAGATCCATGGTGTCATCGTGGGCCGGCTTGCCGGTCGGGGCGTCGTCATCGACGTCAAGGCTAAGACTGTCGAGGTCGAGGACATCCTTGGCGGCAGAGGCGGTGCCGTCGGAGGCGTCGAGGTCCAGATCGCCAAACGGATCGACGTCATCCCCGGGCTGGGCGGCGTGGGACGGCTTGTCATCGAGATCGCCAAGGTCAAGATCCGGGAAATCCAGACTGTCATCGTCTGTGGCGGCTTTTGGCGGTGTGGCTTCGCCGGAATCCTCGGCGTCGAAATCGCCAAGATCGATGATGTCGTCATCGCCGTTGCCGGCGTCCTCCAGATCAAAACCGGTCAGGTCCATGACGTCGTCCCCGGTTGCATCGGCCGCATCCGCGTCATCGACTTCAAGACCGGCAAGGTCGATCATGTCATCGTCGACGTCGGAGGCGTTGGCATCGAAAAGGGGGGCGGCCGGCGGCGTCTTGGGGGGCATGGGCTCGGTGTCGCCGAAGAGGTCGTCGAGCTCGTTGTCAAAGCCCGCATCCATGGGGTTGGCGCCGGAGGCGGCTTTGCCTCCCCCTTTCCCTCCGAGATCGGTCAGATCGAGGATAGCGTCATCGGTTGTGGAAAGGGGTTTTTTGGTCGGCATATTGGGATACCTCGGCCGGTGCTGGCGTCTGGAAAATTTGGGAGCGAGGCCGGAGGATAGGCGTCCGGCCCCGCAAGAGTCTGGCTAGGCGCCCTTCTTCGGGTGGCACTCAGGGCACTTGGTCGGGCCCTTGGTTTCCTTCTTGTGGCAGCCGATGCAGCTCTTTTCGCTCTTCATGTCATGGTAGGCACGGTAGAACGACTGGTCGCTGGTCTTGTCTTTGGGGTCGGTGCTGGCATGGCAGCCGGCCGAAGCGCACTTCTGATTGGACTCACCCTTGTGGTGACAGACCTTGCAGTCGATCTTGTCGTGTCCCTTGTGGGAGAATTTCACTTCGGACTGGGTGGCGGTCATTCCCTCGGGGGCTTTGATCACCAGATCGGCCGGGGCTTCCACGGCCTGCAACAGGGGCAGTCCGACAAAGCCCACCAGCGCCATACATGCGAGAACCGTAAACAACGCCTTTTTCATCCCTCACACCTCCTTCCAAGAAAAATTTTTCACTTAGCGGGTGTACGACCAGCCAGGACAGGCTGTCAAGGTGCAATACCCGGAAAAGACGAAACAATTCAGTCTGAAACAGTCTGGAATCCGTGGACTAATTCGTATTTTTCGGCGTAGCCGCGCGGGGTCAGCATGCGCGGGCCGGCCATGCGGGTGGCGGCATTGCCGATGATGACCAGGGTGAGCATGTCGGCCCAGTCGGGGTCGGCCTCGGCCAGTGGCGTCACGCGGCAGGCCTGACCGGTCCGGAACGCATTTTTGACCATGCCGACAGGGGTTTGTGGCGCACGGTGACGCGCGGCGATGGCCAGGGCTTCGGCCAGATGGCCGGCCCGGCGTCTGGAGCGGGGATTGTACAGGGCCAGGACGAAATCCGCCGCAGCGGCCGCTTCCAGGCGACGGCGGATGACGTCCATAGGGGTCAGGAGATCGGACAGGCTGATCACGGCAAAGTCGTGGGTGAGCGGCGCGCCAAGCAGGGCGGCGGCGGCGCACACAGCCGGGATGCCCGGCACCACCGAAAATTCCAGGCGCGAGGACAGGTCCATGGTCTGGCATAATTCCAGCGCCAGTCCGGCCATGCCGTAAATTCCGGCGTCGCCGCTCGACACCAGGGCCACCTGTCTGCCGGCGGCGGCGGCGAGCACGGCCTGGCGGCAGCGATCCACTTCGCCGGTCATGCCTGTGGATACAACTTCCTTGCCGGCGAGCAATTCCGGCGGCGTCAAGGCGATGTAGGCGGTGTAGCCAACGACCATATCTGCCGCCGTCAGGGCTTGCGCAGCCATGGGGGCGAGTAGGGAGGCATCGCCGGGGCCCAGGCCGAGAACGGTCAGCCGCCCAGGGCCAGAGCCACGGTGGACAGTTTCGAACGGGTTTTGGGAACCAGCAGGCTCCCCCGTCCCGACGCCAGCATCGCCGCTGCCTCGCATACGCTTCCCACTCCCATATGTTTGATTACCAGCGCCGACGGATGTGGCGCCGGGACGTCCGCCAGGGCGGCGGCGGAAAAAAATTGCAGATCGGCGCCACACGTGGCGGCCGCTTCCAACAGGCCGGGTTCATTCCGTTTGGCCTCGATGGAGGCGAACAGGCCCACGCTTTTGGCGGAAAGGCGGCCCAACCGGCAGGCCTGCGCCAAAAGCGCCAGGATGTCCTCGGCCGGCGCGCCGCGCCGACAGCCCACGCCCGCCACCAGGACCCTGGGGCGCAGATACAGGCGGGTGGGCGTTTCGGGGCCCAGTCGCCAATCGACCACGAGCAGCGGAACCTCCGGCTCGGGAGGCACAGGGGCCGCCACCCACACAAAAAAGCGGGCCATGGCCGGATCGGTCACGGCAAAAACGCCCAGCGGATCGAAAACCGCCACAGGCTGCCCGGCCGCCAGCGCGGCATTGACCCGGCGCGTGGCCACGGCATTTTCCATGGCCAGTCCCAGGCTCCGGGCCAGCATTTCAATGGCCGGCGCGCCGGCGGCGTCGGTGGCTGTGGTCACGACCGGCGTGGCCCCGAGGCAGGCGGCGACTTCCCGGGTCAGGGCGTTGGCCCCGCCCAAATGGCCTGATAGCAGGCTTACCGCGAAGGTGCCGGCATCGTCCAGGCAGACCACGGCCGGGTCGGTCTGTTTGTCGCGCAGATGTGGGGCGATGGCCCGGACGGCGATGCCACAGGCGCACACGAAAAGATGGGCGCGATAGGTTGGAAAGGTTTCCCCCACAAGGGCGGTCAGGGAGGCATACCCCGTCACGTCGGCGGCGGCCAGACGGTCGGGGGCAAACAGCGCGCCGTCGAAGCGTGCCGCCAGCCGGCGGCCCAGGTCGAGGCCTTTTTCGGTGACGGCGTAAATGGCCGTTGACGGGGGGGATACGGACATGGAGACGACAGTATAAAGAATTTGTGGACAGGACTAAAGAAGTATGATGCGGCGGCCGATAGGCAAAAAAGAATCGGTGTGGTTTGTCCGGAGAAGTGGAGGGCCTTGTCATGTTAAACGCAGTGGAAAGCGGCGGCTATGGCGTGCTCGGTCTGTATGCGGCCCAGGCTCCTTCCGTCCCGCAACCGCCGGCCCAGCCGGCGACAACCGCCAATGTGGATGCTCCGGTCCAAACCACGACGGCTTTGGCGGCGCCCCAGGCGGTTGGCAGCGGGCCGATTCCCTCCAGCGATTCCGGAGCCGATACGGGCGGCGCAACGACTTCCGGACACGAGTTCTCGAGCGAAGGGCAGGCCCAATCCCGGCAATTGGCCGTGGCGGTCAGCCTTGTCGGTTCGAGCGCCTCGGGCCAACAGGGAACAGACGCCGCATCCGGCAAGACCGGTTCGGGCCGGTCGTCTTCGGCGCGGGCGTTTCGGGCCTATGCCCGAAGCGGCGAAACCGTCAGCACCGGACGCAGTGGCGCGATGGTTTCGAGCCAGGTCTAAGGCGCGTCGCGTTCGGACCGCGTATCATGTTCACCCCAAAAAAACGAAATCAAATCGTTCCGGAAGAAGGAACGTCCGGCTCATTGGTCCGAGCGCCACGCTCGTCTTCGTCGGGCTGGGGGGCTTCCCTGGGCGCGGCGGACGGCCTGTCCTGTTGCAGGATTGCCAGCAAGGGGCCGAGGTGCTTTGCATACCGACGCCATTTCCCCACAGCGCTGGTGTACATTTTTTGTCGCACCTGCAGCGCGCTGGCTGTGCGCACCGGACGTTGCGTTGTGTGGAAAGACAGGCAGGTTTCTTCGAAGCCGAGGCCGCATTTCTCCAGTAATCGTCGAATCCCCCGCTCCGGTTTTGCCACGAGCTGCTCATAGCGTACCTCGTGGATGGACATGGGGATGACCGCCTTCCACAAATCCATCACGTCCCGGTAGTATTGATAGTGCCGTCCCAGGGCCACGAGGTCGTCCGTGTAGGCGTACCCTTTGGCGAACTTCGTGAGAAAGCAGGACAGGCAGGTGTCTTCCGGACTCCTGACGCAGTGCAGGATGACGGCGTTGGGGAACAAGAGCGCGATAAGCCAAAGATCCTGGAAATTGTGCGGCATTTTATCCACGACGCGCGTCCGGCCGCCTGACACCGCTTGAAGCTTGCCCAGGTAGCGCGCGGCAAGGGATCGGGCCGTCTCCGGCGTGAGTCTGGCCAAATCCCGGCAGGCCTGTTCCGGCGAAGCAAACAGGCTTGCCGCATCGGCCAAGCGTCCCAGGTCCTCCAGCTCGCCGGCCCCCTGCACGGCGGAGTGGCTGGCCAGGATCTGCTCGACCAGGGACGTGCCGGACCTGGGAAAGCCGACGACAAAGATGGGCGTCCTGTCAGGGACGCCCCAGGCCCGGCGTTCCGCAAAAAATGCCGGGGTGATGGCCTGTTGGTACGCGGCCAACCGGGCCTGATCCCGGGCCGGGTCGTAGACGGAGCCACGGGTTTTGTTCCAATCCTGGCGCAGCCGGTGGCCTTGGGCCACATGGGCAAAGGCCTGATCATCTTCCCCCTTATCGGCAAGCGCTTTCCCCAAGGCAAAATGCGCAAACATCTTGTTTGCATCCGCCGTGGCGGGGGTGGCAAGCATCCGGGACAGTGCGGCGCAGGCCTCCTCGTCGAGCGCGTCTTTGGCAAGGCTGCCCAGATTATAAATGACCTCGGCATCGTCCGGATCAATGGCCAGGGCTTTTTGATAGCAGACGGCTGCCTCGGCAAAACGTCCGAGATCTTGGAGGACAACGCCCATATTGTTGCAGACTGCCGCCAAGTCTGGTTGGAGCGTTGCCGCTTCTTGATAGTGTTTAAGCGCTGCGTCGAGGTCGCCAAGCTCCTGAAGGGCCCGCCCCATATTGTAGTGGCCCTCGACGAAATCGGGCCGCAGGGTCAGCGCCGTGGCGTAGCGGGCCACGGCTTGGTCCAGTTGTCCAAGGTCTTTGAGGGCGTTGCCGAGATTGTAATATGTTTCGACAACCTCGGGTCTAAGCTCCAGGGCCTTTGTGTAGCACGCGACGGCCGCGTCAAGGCGGCCAAGTTCCTGGAGAGTGTCGCCGAGGTTGTAGTGCGCTTCGAAAAAATCGTCTTTGGTCTGCACGGCTGTCGCGTAGTGCTCGATGGCGGCCTCAAGCCGGCCGAGGCCCCGGAGGGCATTGCCCAGATTATAGTGCGCTTCGACAAAATCGGGTTTGAGCGCCAGAGCCTTTGTGTAGCGCGCAATGGCCGCGTCGGGATGGCCAAGCTCCTGGAGGGTGTTTCCCAGTAGATTGAAAAGTTGCGGGTCGTTTGGGGAACGTTCCGCAGCTTTTTTGAGCAGGGGAAGGGCTTCCTGACTTCGATTCGATTGGGTCAGCAGCAGCCCTAATATCTTTAATGAAAAGGGGTCGGTCGGGAAGGCGGCGACGAGCCTGCGCGCAACGCGTTCGGCCTCGGCGCAGTGGCCGGAATTATAGCACTGGAGGAGCAGGTTTTTGTCATCGGCAGAGGCCTTTGATGACGCTTTTGACCGTTTTTTCATTCCGCTTATTTTATGGAGGCCAGACCGGGGGAGTCAAGACGATGGGTCGGATTGGGACGACCCGGCCGAAAAGCCCGGACGTCGGCCAGACGCACGGCGGACGGCATTTCCTGCAGAGCGATTTCCACTTCCCGGGCCAAGAGGGCCGGTTCGGCTTCGGCCCGAAGATTGATGGCCAGGGTGCGGGCCAGCTGGCCGTTGCGGGCGGCGAGGGTCGTCTCCACGGGACCATCGGTCCGGGTGACGCTGACCGAGGCAAGCGCTACGCCTGCCCGGTCTTCCATGCTCAATTTGAGATGTGCAATGGGGATGGCTTTTTGTCCCAGCCGGTGTTGCAGATTTTGGGCGAGGGTGCGCATCGTGGCCTCGTCCCCGCCCGAAGACGCCTCCAGGATGTCGGCCGAAGCGTTGTACCAGCCAAGCAAGGCCTCGCCGCCGGCGTAGCGATCGTAATCCACGTCCATAGCCCGGCGCATGCTGGGCGCAACGCTGTCCAGAGCCGCCAGCCACGTCTCCAGACCTTCGCCCGTCTTGCAGGACACCGCGAGGACCGTGGCTTGGGGAAAACGTTCTTCCAGAACCGCGCGCAACCGGTCGCGCGTTGCCTCGGGAATGCGGTCGATCTTATTGATGACCAGGATATCCGCTTCTTCCAGTTGTTTTTTATAGATATAGCAGACATCCGGAGAATGCGCCGGCTTGCCGCCGAGTCCCAGCACGTCCAGGCAGACCTCAGGATCGACGAGAACGGACAATGGTCCCACATCGTACGTTGCGGCGTGGTCCCGCCGCAGCGGAGAGGCCACCGTGGCCGCAAGGTCGGTACAACTGCCGACGGGTTCGGCCAGGATGACGTCGGGGTTGGCCTTTTGGGTTAGTTGGCGGGCCGCGCCCACCAGGGCGTCGAAGCGACAGCAAAAGCAGCCGCCGGTAATTTCGGCGACGGGAAGGCCCAGGGTGGACAGTCGGGCTGTGTCCACGAGGCCGTCGCTCTGGTCATTGGCGATCAACCCGGGAGACAGGCCGTCGTTCTGGAAGCGTTTGGCCAGACAGGCCAGGGCCGTGGTTTTGCCGGCGGCCAGGAAACCGCCGATAAGGAGAAAGCGCGTTTGGGACATCGGGGTGCTCCTTGTTTGGGCGATGGCGGCGGCCGCCGGCAGGAACCGGCGTAGGATTTTGTCGTAAAAGCCTCCTCCGGCCAGACCGCCGAGGACCGGGGCGGCAATATAGACCCAGAAGAACCCGCCCCGTGGGCCGGGGATGGCCACATCGCCCCAACCGGCCCAGTAGGCGAAAAGGCGCGGCCCGAAATCGCGGGCCGGATTGAAGCCAGCCTGGGTGAGCGGGGCAAGGACGGCGATCAGTGCGGCCACGGTCAGACCAATGCCGGCCGGGAGCAGCGCGCCGCGTGGCCGGCCCGGATTGCGCCGGTCGGTCAGACCGAAAATACAGCACACCAGAATGGCCGTGCCCAGTCCTTCGGCGGCCATGGCCCGGGGCAGGTCGACCGCCAGTCCGGCGAGCGCGCTGTCCTCAAAGAGGCCGGGATTGGGAAAATACTCCCCGAAGACCATGGCGCTGCGCTCGCTGCCGGGCTGACCGCGCGTGATGCCCTGCCGTTGTTCGTAGCCGGCCAGGACATTGCCGAACAAGGCAAACAATACGGTGGCGGCCAGAAAGGCCCCGGCGAACTGGGACAGGAGATAGGCAGGCACCCGGGACCGGGGGAAGTCACGCCAAAGGGAAAAGGCCAGGGTCACGGCGGGATTGAGGTGCGCGCCACTGATGGCTCCCGTGATCTGGATAGCGATGGCGATGGCGATGCCCCAGACCACGGCCACCTGCCACAGGCCTTGCAAGGCTCCGGTGGTCACGGACACGAAGACGGTGCCGGTACCGCAAAAAACCATAAGAAATGTGCCGATTCCTTCGGCCAGACACATGCCGGGCAGTACTTTGTTCGGATTCATGAGGCCTTCCGGGAAGTCACGGGACCGAGGGACAGTTGGGCCAGACCGAGCAGTTGGCCGATGGCGGCCTGATAGTCCGAGAGGGTGGCAATCCAGCGGGCCAGACAGGCCCGGCCGTCCGGGGTGATGGTATAGCGGCGTTTGGCCGGGCCCCGCTCGGCCAGATCCCAGTCGGCGACGACAAGCCCTTCGCTTTCCATCTCGCGTAGCGACCGGTAAACCCCCGTGGCGTCCGGGGCTTGGCCGTGGAAGAGTCCCAGCGGGGTGAGGCGCTTGAGCAATTCATAGCCGTGCAGCGGGTCCCGGGCCAAAAGCGTCAGGATGGCCGGACGGACGAGCCGGGCCAGGGTCTTGCCTGTACAGGGGCAATCGAGGAACTCCACTATAAGATCTCCACTACTAGATGGACTCGTAATGCCACCGGCAACGGTCCGTGTCAACCGGCGGCGACGTCAGGAGATTTTTTGGGCGTTTCGGGAGGAGAAGGCAGGCAGAGCGCCCGAGAAAGTCGGGCCTGACCGGGCCTTATCGCAGCTTCATGCCGGGCGGCGTGCCCCCGCCGGAGATGGCTCCGGCTCCGGGCTGGAGCGGCTTGAGCAGCGGGAAGGACACCGTGACGGTGGTGCCGCGTTCGTCGGAGGTGGCCATGGTGATTTTGGCCCCATGGGTTTGGGCGATGAGCTTTGCGCCGTAGGTGCCAAGTCCCGTCCCGTCTTTTTTGCCGGCTGTGGCGAATTTTTCGAAGAAGTGCGGCCGGATCTGGACCGGAACCGTGCCGGAATTATGGACGGCCACGTCGAGGGTCCGGCCTTCGGACAGACTGACCGTCACCTTTTCCCCGGCGGGCGAGGCTTCCAGGGCGTTTTTGATGAGATTGGACAGCATGGTGTAGAGCAGCATTTCCTCGCCCCGGACGGCAAAGGCGTCGTCGGGACGGCGGGGCTGGCCGCGTACGATGACGTCGAGGGTCAGGTTGGCGGCTTCGATCACGCCGTGCAGTTCCCCGACGATGTTGTCGAGAATGGGCAGCACGTCCACCTGCTGTGGCGACAATTCATAGACGCCGCGCTCCATCCGATACAGCCCGAGCGATTGGTTGATCATGTTGAGCATGCGGTAGCCGGCGTGCTGCATGAGGTCGAGCATATCGTTTTGGCGATCGGTCAGGTCGCATTCGCGGCGCAAGAGCTGGGGCAGGGTGAGCACGGCCGTCAGCGGCGACTTGAGGTCGTGGCGGGTCATGCGCTCCACGTCCTCCCGCAGGCGTTCGGCCTTTTTGCGGTCCGTGATATCGACGATGGTGTAGCCCAGGATATCGGCAAAGTGCGAAGCGAATTCCGAACCTTTGGCACTGGTGTAGCGGTCGGGGTTGGAGTCAAAAAAGCTCAGGATGCCGATGCATTTTTGGGGGCCGAATTTGTCGCGCAACGGATAGATGAAGCACGAGCCCAAAAGCAGCACCTTGCGTTCGGCGCAAAAACCGGGACCGAAAAAAAATTCCGGATCAGGCACGGCGCTGATCGACCCCATAAAGGAGGACGTCCGTTTGGCCTCGGGCATCAGCTCGGCCAGGGCCTTGCGCATGGCGGCCGCTTCGGCCATACGCGCGCCGGGAGGGGAAAAGGCGGCGTAGTCTTCGGCTTCCAGCAGCAGACTGACCGCCCGCAGACCGAACAAATCCTTGATGCGGGTCAGGACGGTGGGCAAATCCTCGTGGCTGCGCATGAGCTCGACCACGCGGATGGCTTTGCGAAATTTTTCAAAGGCCGTGAAGGTGCCCTCGAAGCGGTCCACCACGGTTTTGAGCTTGGCCTGCAAATCCAGGTACTGCTTGCGGGTGCGTTCGGTATCCTTGCGGCTGTCGAGCAATTCCGCCTGGGCCAGGGCATTGGCATTGGCCCGCATTTTGATGGCCCGGCGCAACTCGGCCATGGTCTTTTTGAACCGGTAGGTATTCCGCTCGGTAAACGCCTCCTCCAGCTTGAGCAGGCGTTCCTGAATATCGGGGAAATCAAGACGATCGGACATGATAAGGGATTAACGCCAGCCGGCGCCAGGCCGAGTGGAAGTGTAGACCCCGTAAACACGGGCATCGCCCGTGGTGCGTACGGTCAGCGTGGAATCGCATGGCCTGTGGCCGCAGCCGGCGAGGGCCAGTAGGGCCAGCAGGGGCAAAATGGAGACAAACCGCAACATGAAAGGCTCCCTGGTTGGGTGCGCGATGCAAGGCACATCACCCACGCCATCCCCGCATAGTACGGCAAGCGCACGTCGGGCGCAACGCCGGGAATTCTGCCTTTTGACTTTCCATTGCGGCGCGGGTACAAGCGCAAACGTCCTCGCCGGCGCGCCGCGTCAGGCGATTCAGACGTTTTCGCCTGGAAGGGGAACCCGTCCGCATGCAGCAATCATACCGCGCCGTTTTGATGGTCCTGATCGCCATCTTTGCCCTTGTCATAGCTCCCGTGGTCGGCGATGGCCTCGCCGAAGCCAAAAAAAACGAACACGCTGAAAAGAAAGCTAAAAAATCCGCTTCCCAGAAGACGGCCGCCAGACCGGCCAAGGCGGCGAAGGCCTCCAGGTCCGCCAAGGCCGAACGCCATTCCAAGGCTGTGGTGACGGGGAAAAAGGCCCGTCGGGGTCGGGCTGTCGCCCATCGGGCTCCGGTCGAGACCGAAAATGAAGAAGGCGATATCGGTTCGTGCGCCGTTCCGGCCCTCACCGTCAAATCGGCCATCTTGTGGAATATGAACACAGGGGAAGTGCTCTACGAGCAGAATCCTGACGCCCAGATTCCGCCGGCTTCGCTGACCAAGATCCTGACGCTCTACATTATTTTCGACGCCATCCGACAGGGTCGCCTGCGTCCCTGGGATGTGGTCGAGGTCTCCGAGCGGGCTGCCACCCAGGGCGGGTCCAACATGCACCTGCGCCGCGGCGAGTCGGTCAAGGTGACGGACATGATCAAGGGGATCGCCGTGGCTTCGGCCAATGACGCCTGCATGGCCATGGCTGATCATCTGGAAAACGGCAATGTCGACGCCTTTATTGCGCTCATGAACGAGACGGCCAAGCGGCTGGGCATGAGCAACTCCGTGTTTATGAATCCGAACGGACTGCCGGCCGAGGGACAGCTTGTCACGGCCCGGGATATGCTGCGGTTGGCCAATGCCTATTTGGAGCAATTCCCCAAGGCCTTGACCATTCATTCCATGCAGTTTTTCACCCACAACAATCGCCAACGCCACAATGCCAACGCCCTGCTTGGCCATTATGAAGGCGCGGATGGGCTCAAAACCGGCTTTGTCTGCGCTTCCGGCTATAACATCGTGGGCACGGCCAAACGCGGCGACACCCGGTTGATTGCCGTGGTGCTTGGTTCCCGCAGCGCCGTCGTGCGTCTTCGGGAGACCACCAAGCTGTTGGACAAGGGCTTTAAGATTGTCCAGGCCAAGAAGGCTGCGGCCGCAGCGGCGGGAAATGCCGTGGCCGCCGTCAATACGCCGGCCGTCGTGCCCTCGCCCGCGCCTGTGCCGGATGCTCCGGCGGTGCAGCCGCGGCAGTAGGGTGGTGTAGTAATAGCGTAGGACAGGAAGAGACGAGGAAAGAGGAGCGGGGCGCTGCCCCGGGCCCTGCTGGGGGAAATGATTTCCCCCAGACCCCCTCACACAAAAAAGGAGCGCGG
>Ga0183100_1000282_pt1 | contig 53844 bp, 47 predicted proteins | sample Biomet2_FD_127789 | JGI IMG/M metagenome (GOLD analysis project Ga0183100, IMG submission 127789) | Microbial communities from bioreactor (seeded with anoxic lake sediment) at LBNL, California, USA - Biofuel metagenome 2 | ecosystem: Engineered > Bioreactor > Anaerobic > Unclassified ... | reverse complement strand
GATGATAAGCCGGATTTTGCAGATGCACCAAATGCTATCAATTGTGACAGGTTACAGGGAAATATTCTTTTTAAGGATGTTACTTTTAGCTATGACCACAGCAGTAAAGTTATTAATAATATTAATCTGAATATTAAAGCGGGAGAAATCATTGCCTTTGTAGGTCCTACTGGTGCCGGTAAAACAACGATTTGCAATTTGATTCCTCGTTTTTATGATGTGCAAAAAGGCGCTATATATATTGATGGTATTGATATTAAAAATATAACCCTAGAATCTTTGCGTAGAAACATTGGCATTGTACAACAGGATGTTTTCATTTTTTCTGAAAATGTTCATGATAATATAGCTTATGGCCGTATTGATGCAACAGAGGAAGAAATAATAGCTGCCGCCAAAGCATCAGAAGCTCACGAGTTTATAACGTCATTACCTGATGGATACGATACTAACATTGGTGAACGCGGAGTTAAACTGTCCGGTGGTCAGAAACAACGAATATCCATTGCACGAATATTTTTGAAGAATCCTCCTATACTAATTCTTGATGAAGCAACATCCTCCCTGGATAATGAAACAGAAAAAAAGATCCAAAGAGCCTTAAATAGTTTATCCAAGAATAGGACAACTTTAATAATTGCTCATAGGTTAGCTACTGTACAAAAGGCAGATCGCATTGTGGTTTTAACAGAAAATGGAATAGTAGAACAAGGAAAGCACGAAGACCTCTTGTCAAAAAAAGGTGTATATTATGATTTGTATCAAGCCCAGTTTACTGATATAACTGTCGAATAGATTTAGAAAAAATGTTCTAGGAGAAGATACATGTTAGAATTGTTTAATTATTGCACAAAAAATGGTTATGATGAGAGCTTAATTAACACAAAACAGAATTTACAGAAATTCGCTAATAGTATGGAATTAGATGGTGTAGAGATGTTTGTTTATCAAGAAATGACTGCTGAAGATGCCATAGCAGCAGTAGGAGCGCATTTGCGCTATTGGCCAAGCTGGCTTGGATTTTGGCAGCATGATATGGAACGCGTTAAGAGTGACCTGCCGGAGGAAAAGAATATAAAAGCTTACTATGGTGCTGTAACACCTGAGCAGTGGTTAGATGTAATTCGTGCTAATATTAACGAAGCATTAAAACTAAGTCCGCAATATTTGGTTTGGCATATTAGTGAAGCAAGTATGGAAGAGTTATATACTATGAAATTCAAATATGACGATATGCAGGTAATCTCAGGAGCTGCAGAAGTTTTTAATGCTGTAGCCAGCGTTATTCCTGCAAACGTTACAGTGCTTTTTGAAAATTTATGGTGGCCTGGGTTGCGGTTGACCAATAAGCTGGTAGTAAAGACTTTTTTTGACAGCGTTAACCGTAAGAATGTGGGGATTATGCTTGATGTTGGTCATTTAGCCAACACTAATGCTTCATTAAAATGTGAAGATGATATTGTTGAATACACCCTTGCAACAGTTAGAAATTTGGGAGAATGGGCTCAATATATTAAGGGTATTCATTTGAGCAAATCATTGTCAGGTGAATATATGAATAGCTTCAAACGAGAATTTCCTAAGTCTGCCAGCTTTGCAGAACATTATAGGCATATTACGAATATAGATCAACACAAGCCTTTTACTGATACTAACTTGGAAAAAGTAGTGCACTTAGTTAAACCGGATTATTTAGTTCATGAATTATTTTATAATGATTTACCCACAATGGCTAAATATGTGCAACTTCAGCAAAATGCTTTAGGAAGCACTCATGACTTTAGGGGAGAAAAATAATGGCGAATGTGATAATTGAAGTAAAAAAATTAAGTGCCGGTTATGATAATAAAATAATACTGGATGAGGTTGGCTTTACAGTAAAGCAGGGCGAAATGATTGGCATTATTGGTGCTAACGGCGCAGGAAAGAGTACATTGCTAAAGACCATGCGAGGCATGCTGCCCAAAATAAATGGTAATGTGTTGATTTTTGGTAAAGACGTTACAAATTTTTCCGAACGAGATTTTGCACAACATGTATCTTATTTACAACAACAGGTTGAAATATCTTTTGGTTACACGGGGAAAGAATTGGTGCTAGCCGGTCGATATCCTTATTTAAAATGGTGGGAAAGTGAAAGTGCAGAAGACGAAAAAATTGCAGAAATGTGCATGGAATATACAGGAGTGTTGGATTTTGCGGAGCGTCCGATTACGCAGCTTTCAGGCGGGCAAAAGCAAAGAGTTTTACTAGCAAAGGTTTTGGCGCAAAAAACCCCGGTACTATTTTTGGATGAACCTACTACAGGGTTGGATATAGTTTATCAAGAGGAAATTTTTAAATTTTGTCAGGCCCTATGCAAGGCAGGAAAAACCGTGCTTATGGTTGTACATGAACTTAATCTCGCTGCTAAGTTTTGTTCTAGGCTGCTTTTAATTGGAGATGGGAAAATTCTGGCTGATGGAGATCCCCTGGAAGTAATGAATCCTGGTCATTTGACTAGAGCCTACAAAGTTCCTGTAGAAGTAATTAGAAATCCTATAAGTGGTGGTATTGAAATAACAACAAAACCACTAGAAGAAGATAGAGAACGTAAAGAATTTTTGATAGATGAAATCTGCCGAGGTACCGTTATTAGGTGATACTTTTGGAGGTAAAATGCTAAAAATACAAAATTTAGGCAAAAAATTTGGCACAAGAATTGCCGTGGATAATTTAACGTTAAACATTAATGGGGGAGAGATTTTCGGCTTATTGGGGCCTAATGGTGCAGGAAAAACAACGCTGGTCAGAATGCTTACTTTGCTGGCGAAAGTAACTTCCGGTACTGCAACAATTGATGGTCATGATATTTTAGCAGATGCTGCCCAAGTTAAGGAGTTAATAGGTGTTGTGCCACAGAATTTGAACTTGGATTATGATTTAACGGGTTGGGAAAACCTGCAATTACAGGCAAGAATGCATCATATTACTAATAGTAAAGAATGTGCTGAAAGAATTGCCGATATTCTTAATTTTGTGGAACTGGCAGATAGAGCCAATGATATTTGCCGTACGTATTCCGGCGGTATGAAACGTCGTCTAATGATAGGGATGGCCTTAGTACATAAGCCAAAAATGTTGTTTTTGGATGAACCAACTGTTGGATTAGATCCTCAGGTGCGGAGAAAAATGTGGGATTTGATTCGCACTATGAATGCAAATGGTATGACAGTTTTATTAACTACACATTACATTGAAGAAGCTGAACAACTTTGCCATAGAGTTGGCATTATGGAGCACGGTAAGCTTATAGCACTAGAAACACCAAAGGGGCTTCTTGATAAAGTGGGTAAAGTTGTAGTGGAATGGATGGCTGATGAAAAATCCAATAGTAAAGTTTTTGCTACACGTGAAGAAGCTATGGCTTTTGCAGCGGCTTTATCAGAAAATGCTACAATTAGAGCAGCAAATCTTGAAGACGTGTTCATTGAGCTTACAGGGAGAAAAGTGAATGAATAAAATGTTCTTTTATGATATTTACACCGTATATTGGCGTGATTGGGTAGTTTTCACTCGTACTTATAAAAAATTTCTGCTTTCACGTATGGTAACGCCATTGCTCTATATATTAGCCTTTGGCATTGGGCTGGGACGCAATATTTCTGTTGATGGCGGTAGTTATTTAAGCTTTATAATACCTGGTATGATAGCGATGAATTCTATGAATATTTCTTTTAATTCGGTTGCTAGTCCACTTAACATGTCAAGGCTTTATTACCACACGTTGGAGACTTATATTATTTCACCAATTTCAACTTGGGCATTTGTTTTAGGAAAAGTTTTTTCCGGAATTTTGCGTGGCGTTATATCCACAGGAATTATTTTACTTATTGCCTGTGGTTTGGGGGTGCAAGTTTATATAGGTGGCTGGTTTTTTCCGTTATTGATCCTAAATTGTGGAGTTTTTGCTGCTTTGGGAGTTGTTGCCGCTATGGCTATGCCAACCCATGAAGATATGGGAAATTTCAGCACTTATGTTCTAGTCCCTATGTCTTTTTTATGCGGGACTTTTTTTAAGACGGATGGATTTCCTCCTTTTATTAAATACTTTTTAAGTGCATTGCCCTTGACTCCTGCATCAAATGCTCTTAGAGCTGTGTCCCACCATCAGGCCTTGCAGTGGCCGTGGGTAATTATTATGGTTGTGTATTTGGTGTTGTTCTTATATGCAAGTTATTGGTTAATTGCTAAAAAAAGAGAGGAGTAAAGTATGCGAGCACATATTAAAGTCTTGATAATTGATTTAATAGGGCTTGTTATTTTGCCGCTTATTTTTATGCAAACAGCTTTTGCCGGCACCTTTCAGGTAGAAGCTGTTTTTCCTTATAATTTAGAGCAAAAAAAACTTGATACAGTTTATGGTGGTAGTACAAATCCTTTGTATTTAAATATTGAAAGTGCCAACTATGATGATGAACAGCTCGCTAAGATTACAATAACTTTACCAAAAGGATTGCAGGTTGCTACAAACATGGATAAATGGCAACAAACTAGTTTGCCTAATGGAACAATAGTAACGTCAAACTGGAAATTGGATGCTCATTACACACAAGTATTCGATTTGTTGCCACTATTGGCAACTTCGCAATTAGATGCTGGCAATAATAGTATTAAAATTGTTATTGAGGTTGGTTCTGTTACCACTGAGCAAACCATTAATTTTAAAAATAATTTGGAAAATGTCAGACCAAGTAGTAAAGAAAAAGTAGTTACTAATAAAGAATATAATTGGTACATTAATAAACTTACGCTACCTGTAGACAACCAGGGGATACGAGATGAAAAAGTTAGTGAAGGAAGTATTTATGTCAGAGATACTGAATTTGAAAATTTCAGAAATCGCATGGTTGGTGATGGCGCAACAAATTGGGCGGCTGTTTATAACCACCCAGCCACACATTTGTTATTAGAGATAAGTAATCCTCAGCGAGATACTAAGGTTTTAAAATTCAAAGCAGAATTGTTAGATAAAATAACCGGTGATGTTGTTAGCGGACTTTGCACCGCCAACCAAACAGAGGATAATCAAGAGCAAGGCTGGACAGCCGGAGCTCACCAAAAAGATGCTACTACGGCTCTTTTAGCTTTGACCGGTAGCAAAATACAAACTTTTATTTTACCAATATATGTGGATACTAGTAAAATAGCTGCAGGGGAATATAATCTACGTGTTACGGTGTATAGCAATGATGAGGAAAAAATATCAGAAATACCTTTGGAAATAATAAAGAAAAGTAATATAGGACTTTTTTCTATTACTTTTTCGTTTTTATGTTTTATGGTTCTTTGTTTTGCTTTTGGTAAAATACGTAACACCATCATGATAATAGGCGCAAGAGGAGCCATTACAGTTGCTTTATTCGCAGCAGTTGCTTTTGGCAGCATAGTTATTCCCACTACTTTAGGCGGAGATTTTTTACGGGTATTTTTAGGGCCGTTTTCCAGCTTAGTTACTGGGCTTTTGAACGGAACCCTGCTTTATTTACTTATGTTCGCCCTTCTTATGCTTTATCGCAAGCCGGGTATTGTAACCTTATTATTCTTGATTAAATGGCTTTTGGCGGGAGTTATGTTTGGTCGTTTTACACCTCTTGGATTATTATCTTATGCTGTGTATATTGTTGTCCTTGAGGGTACCTTATATTTCAGTGGATTTTATATTAAACAGGAGCTTTCGAAGCCATATATGCTTTTTATAGCATTACTAATGGGAGTAGCAGATGCATTTATTACATTAATTAATATGGAACAAATGATGTTTTTTTATCGTTTGTATTATGCAGGTTGGTATATTGTTCTCTACATGTTTGTTAATGGACTTTTATATAGTAGTATTGGTTGTTGCATGGGTTTTAAAGTTGGAAAACGTCTACAGCAAGTTATGGGGGAATAAATATGGGGACAAATATGCTTAGTATAAAAAATGTTTCCTATTGTTATGCCGGTAGAAATATTCCTACACTAACGAACATTTCTATAGATATAAATAAAAGGGAAATGATTCTCATAGCAGGACGTACGGGTTGTGGGAAATCCACTCTTATTAAAGTTATAAATGGACTGCTACTTGGTAACGGCGGAGGAAAGTTTAGCGGAGAAGTGACTAGTAAAGGTTTTGACATATTGACTTTAACCCCTGAAGAAATGGGTTTGTTAGTAGGAACTGTTTATCAATCTCCTGATGATCAGCTTTTTGCTATGACCGTAGAAGATGAGGTTGGTTTTGTCTTAGAAAATCATGGAATAGATAGCGAAATAATTAAGGCAGAAGTGACAAGTACTCTAAAAAGAGTTGGACTAGCAGGGTTTGAAAAGCGTAGTATACATGCTTTGTCTGGTGGGCAGCGTCAAAGATTGGCATTGGCATCTGTGCTTATTAATAAACCTCAGATATTAATTTTAGATGAGCCTGTCAGTCAGATGAATCCAGTAGGTGTAAAAGAATTTTTAGGATTATTAAAAGAATTAAATGCAGTAGACGGTATTACTATTATAGTTGTTGAGCATAGGGTTCATGAGCTTGCCAAGTATTTTCCCAGGTTGGTTGTGATGTATGAGGGAAAAATCATTTATGACGGAGATATTAACAAAGCTTGGGGTAAGGTCGGAGATGAAATAAAGTACGGATTACGCGAACCGCAAAACGTAAAGCTATGTCGTAAACTGTCATTATCTAAATTAACTAATGAGGCCGATGAAGTTATTAGTTTAATTTCTAGAGAATGTTGTGTTGATAGCAAAAAATATGAAAACAGATTGGAAGAACCTGCACATAAGGGCGTTTTAGTGGCCAAAGATGTTTCCTATGCCTATCCCGGAGCAAAACAAAATACGCTGCATAACGTTGATTTCACGGTGTATCAAGGAGAAACAGTTGCACTAATGGGTAGTAACGGTACTGGCAAAAGTACATTGCTAAATCTTATTGCAGGACTTACAGAACTGACGTCTGGTGAATTAACTTTGTTATCTGGAAATGTTGCTGACAATGCACATAAGTTAGGATTTTTGCGACAGGATCCTGATTTAATGCTGCTAGCAGACACTGTAACAAGCGAAATTCACTGGCATAATAAAAACACAGATGAAAGTCAAATTATAGAGTTGATGAAAAGGCTGGATTTATCAGATAAAGCTAAAGATTTTCCCTTGGCACTTAGTAAAGGCCAGAGATTGAGGGTGGTTTTGGCCGCATTATTAGCGCGGCAACCTAAATTACTTTTACTAGACGAACCTACTACGGGACAAGATCAGCAAAGCATGTTAGATATCAAGAATATTATAAGTGAATATACAGAAACCGGAGGTACAGTGCTTTTTTGTACCCATGATGTAGAATTAGCTGCCGAAATTGCTGACAGAGTATTTTTAATGGTCAATGGCACTTTACTGAAAATAGGAACACCACAAGAGGTTTTGAGCCATAAGGATTTATTGTTGGAAGGCGGACTATCGTTACCGCCTATGTTAAGAATATCAGAGGTGTTAAAGATAGAAAAATGCGTCACATTGGAGGAGGTAACCAGACATGTCAGTAAGACAATTGTGGGAAGGTGCTGATGGCGACAATGTAATAATGCATTTAGATGGTAGGAGTAAGCTCTTTGTGCTTTTTTCCATAGCAATATTAGCTATAACTATTGATAATCCCCGCACCTTATTTCTGCTGTTTTCGGGAACACTACTATTACATTTTGCAGCTAGGACCTCAATTTATAAGTGGCAGGTTATGGCGTTATTATTATTACTTGGTTTATGGGGGTCTATGGTTAGTCAAGCGCTGTTTTTTGCCCAAACGCCTCGTACCCCTATATTTATGCTAATTTCTCCCGATTTACCTGTTCTTGGATCTTTAACTAATGGGCTGTTTATTTATCAAGAAGGTATTTTATATGGGGCTATTCAAGGTTTGAGGTCATCAATTATGCTTTCAATGGGGCTTTTGATTTGCTGGAATTCTGATCCAAGGCAGTTATTAAAAGCTTTGATGGCGTGGCATTTATCTCCTCAAGTAGCATTTATGTTGGTAACGGCCTTGCGCTTCTTGCCTGTGTTGGCATCAGAAGCAAGTGAAGTAATAACGGCTTTGCGTTTGCGGTCCAACAGCAAAGTCGGGCGGCAGAGTATTTGTCGCCATTTACCTTATGTAGTTAATCCACTTTTAGCACGTTGTTTAAGGCGTGCGCAAACATTGGCATTGTCAGTAGTTAGCAGAGGTTTCTTCTTATCGGCAAATAGGAAAAAAGTTGTCTGGCCGATGAAAGAGTTTAGCAGCTGTTTAGTTTTAGCTTTATTAGTTTTGGCTACAGTAGGCAGTAAGGTAGTATATTTGGCATCTGAACAAGGGTTTTATGTGGGATTTTTAAGATATTTATACGATTGGACGAAACTATACTTATGAAAATTGTTAAGGGTGGAATTGCTTTAGCGGTATTATTTTTTACTTGGTGTTTTCTATTTTGGATTACCGGGGACAGGACGCCATGGCAATTTTTTTCACATAAGAATACAGAGGGAGTAGTAGTCTATTTAGGTGATATTCCCATCCAAAACTATGACCGTATGGGTTTTACTAGGGGCGTAGTTCGTTATGTTGCCAAAAATAATTCATGGATTGTGGGCACGGAACGAGGAGAACTTTTTTGTTTTGACGGAAAAGGAAAGCAAGTGTGGAAACGTTCTTTAGGTATTGGTAAATTAGTCACCATAGCTCTAAGCAAAAAAGAAGATTTGGTTTATGTTGGCGAGCAAAGTCCAACAGGACAGCTGTTTGCTGTTGATAGTAATACAGGTGACATGGTATGGAAGTATGCTACAAAAGATTTGGTGGGAGCAGACCCAGGAAGTCGTTCATACCCCTCAGTCGTACATATTGCCGTGGATAATGAAGATAATGTTTATATTACGGCCTATCGCTACTTATTAAACAAAGATGGTTCAAGAGGTTATAATGGGAAAATTTGTTCCTTTAGTAAGCAAGGAACTGTTAATTGGCAGTTTCCTGAAAAAGAGGTAATGGATACTTGGGTAAATTGGTGTGATGTTTCCAATAGCGCAGGTGAAGTTGTTGTTGCTACGTCAGCCTATGAAATCCGTCCGGGCATGAAGTATCCTAAAACCATGTACTTTCTAAATATGAAAACAGGAAAACTGAGACATTCTTTGTCCCTGCCGGCTGTAGTCCCTTTTGAGAATACTGTTATGAGGGGGAGTCCTAATTATTCCTCTGATGGTAAATATTTGGCAGGTAGTTCCAGCGATGGCAGAGCTTTCTTTTTAAATTCCAGTGGAGAGGTGTTATGGACACGCGAACTGTCTTTGCCACAACAAGTTGAAGGAGCTTGGCTTAATGCCAGTGGACGGGATGGATTTGTTGTTGCCGAGGGAGCTGTATTTACCACAATAAATACCTTTAATCGTGAAAATTGGCAGTTACCTACGCCGGTTTTACATCCAGGTAATAACAGTTTATTCCTTTTTGATTTTATGGGGAATTTTAAATATAAGTATAAAGCAGATGGAACTATGGAAGAAATTGCTTTTGCCAAGGGCATAGTTGCCTGTGCCGTTGGAAGAAATGTTCGAACACATGATTATAAACTTGCTCATGGAGCAATCCTTATAAAGCTTTCAGATGGTTCACTTCTTAAACGTTTTCCCACTGAAGGCCCTGTGCAGGCTATTGATATTTCACAAGATGGTAAGCATATAGGAGGGATTGAGGCTCCTGCCGTAACTCCCGAAGGTAAAGTTATTGGTGCCTACCGTTTTCATATTTGGCAATACGAACAAGGGACAAGTTAGGTAGTAGTGAGCTACTGTAACTTCTAGCCATCTAGTGTAGTAATTTTAATTACAGTATGTTATAATAATTCCATAATTTCATATTTTAGGTGCTCGCAAGAGCCTAACCGGTAAGTCGGTGCAAGTCCGATACGATCCCGTCACTGTGAAAACCTTAGGGTTTAAGTCAGTTGCCGACCTAGAGAGAATTGCTAGAATCCACGAGTGATGGAGTATGCGTAAAATTAAACAGAGTTTAGTTTTGTTCGTCTATTCAGCCTCCGCGGTTCTAGCGGAGGCTTTGCTTTTTATTGGGAATAATTATCATATGGAAAATATAACAAATAGGGAAGGGGAAGCCGTGGACGAATTTGAAGTTGTAAATGGGAAAAAATTACGATGTGGTTACACTACAGGAAGTTGCGCAACCGCGGCAGCTAAAGCGGCTACAATAATGCTTTTTACTAATAAAGATGTGGATACTATTAGTATTAATACACCTAAAGGCGTAGTGCTAAATTTAGCGGTTTTAGAAATTAGACGCGAGCCTAATGTTGTAACCTGTGCCATTCGCAAGGATGCCGGAGACGATTATGACGATACTAACGGCGTGCTAATTTATGCGTGCGTAAAGAAAAAGGCCAAAGCAGGCATTAAAATTTTGGGCGGAGCAGGTGTAGGGAAGGTTACGAAACCCGGGTTATCTTGTGCTGTAGGTGGGCCGGCTATAAATCCTACGCCTCAGAAAATGATTGTTAATGAAGTTAGCAGTGTATGTGAACAATATAACTACAAGGAGGGGTTAGACGTTATAATTTCTATCCCAGCCGGTGTGGAAATTGCCAAAAAGACTTTTAATCCGCGTCTTGGAATTATTGGAGGGCTATCAGTTCTAGGCACTAGTGGCATTGTAGAGCCCATGAGCGAAACCGCACTAATAAAAACCATGCAAGTGGAAATGGATGTACAAAAGGGCAGAGGTAATAAGAATCTTTTAGTATTTTTTGGTAATTATGGTGAAGATTATGCCAAAGATATTCTAGGTTTAGACATTAGCGAACATATAACTTGCAGTAATTTTGTAGGTGAACTTTTGGATTATGCCGCTTACCGCGGGTTTGAAAGTCTATTGCTTATAGGTCATTCTGGAAAATTGGTTAAACTGGCACAAGGAGTTATGAATACGCACTCTAAATATGCAGATTGCCGAACTGAGGCATTAGCGTTAAATGCTATGTTTCTAGGTGCAGATCCTTCGGTGGGACGTGAAATTTCAGATGCACTTACTACTGATGAAGCCATAAAAATATTACAACGGGAAAAACTTTTGAATCCTGTTATGACTAAGATTATGGAACGCATTGATTATTATATGCAACATAGAGTTCATGAAAAAGTAAAGACAGCGGCTATAATGTTCTCCAATGTTTATGGTGTTTTGGGATTAACAAAAGACGCTAAAGAATTAATAAACTTACAAAAAACAAGGAATGGTAGATAAATCATTCTGAAAGGGGTCACAAATGGAAGGAACTTTATACAGTGTAGGAATAGGGCCGGGAGATCCGGAACTTATGACATTAAAGGCGGTAAGACTTATTGTGGAAGCTGACGTAATTGCTATACCACAAGGAGATAATGATGTTTTGACGGCAAAAAACATTGTCAATCAAGTGGTAGATTTATCTGCTAAAGAGCAGCTTTTGATTTATATGCCTATGACCAAAGATATGGCGGCCATGGATAAAGCTCATGATGATGGAGCAGATGCTGTTATAAAATTGCTTAAAGAGGGTAAAAACGTAGTGTTCATTACTTTGGGCGATCCAACAGTTTATGCTACCTGCATCTATGTGCATAAAAGGGTTTTGGCTAAAGGCTATAAAGCTGAACTTGTACCTGGTGTACCGTCTTTTTGTGCCGTAGCTGCTAAATTAAATGTAGCTTTGTGTGAACGCTCTGAGCCACTGATTATTTTGCCTGGCAGTTATAAACAATCAGCTGCGTTTTTGGATGGACCAGGTAATAAGGTGCTCATGAAATCTGCCAGTCAAATAGCTAAAGTGCGCGATGAGCTAAAAGAAAGAGGCCTTATTTCTCATGCCGCTATGATTGAACGCTGTGGATTGCCGGGAGAAAAAATATATAAGGATTTAAACGAAATTGATGAAAAAAGCAGTTATTTTTCTGTAATCTTAGTAAAAGAAGGGGCGTTTACTTCATGATTTATTTTATTGGTGCAGGGCCTGGGGCTGTTGATTTAATTACTGTTAAGGGTAAAAGTTTGCTGGAAAAAGCAGATTTAATAATTTATGCAGGGTCTTTGGTTAATCATGAATTATTGAAATATGCAAAAACTGATTGTGTAATTATGAATAGTGCACATATGACATTGGAAGAAGTAATTACTGCGATGGTTCCTGCCGCACAAAGCGGTAAGCTTGTTGTACGTTTGCATACAGGAGATCCCAGTATTTATGGTGCACATAGGGAGCAAATTGATTTATTACGCGGATATGGGTTAGAATATGAAGTAGTTCCCGGAGTTAGTTCTTTCTGTGCTGCGGCTGCAGCCTTAAAAGCCGAGTATACTTTGCCGAATATAAGCCAATCGGTTATTATAACGCGTATGGAGGGGAGAACCCCCGTTCCTGACAAACAAAAAATTGCAGATTACGCTGCACATAATGCTACCATGGTCATTTTTCTAAGTTCAGGAATGTTAGAAAAATTGTCCAAAGAATTGGTAGCGGGCGGTTATAAAAATAATACTCCGGCAGCTATTGTTTATAAAGCTTCCTGGCCAGACCAAAAAGTTTGTAGGTGTACAGTTGGAACTTTGGCAGAAACGGCTAAGGCCAATAATATCAGCAACTTGGCTTTAATTTGTGTTGGTGAATTTTTGGGTAATGAGTATGATCGTTCAAAATTATATAATCCAACTTTTTCTCATGGGTTCCGCAATGCAACAACAGAGAAAGAAGAGAGCAAATGAATGCTATAGTTTTTTCCTACACTCGCAAGGGAGCACAACTTAGTCTGAAAGTTAAAAATATATTAGAAGCCTTGGGCTATAAAACGGAAGTTTATACTTCCGAGAAGTTTGTGCATGTTGCCCCCCTATTAAAAAAAAGTGTTGGATGTATAAAGTCAGCAGGGGAGGCCTTTGCGACTAATAAAGTTATTATTTATATAGGTTCTTGCGGTATTGCTGTTCGTGCGATTGCACCACACGTTGTAAGCAAAACTACTGATCCGGCAGTTATAAGTATTGACGAGGCAGGCAGTTTTGTAATACCGCTTTTAGCGGGACATATTGGTGGTGCTAACGCTATCGCTAGGAAGATTGCAAGCGTAATTAAGGCTCAGGCGGTTATTACTACAGCAACAGATGTCAATGGCCTTTTTGCTGTGGATGAATGGGCAGCTCGCCATGATTATTACATAGGCAGTATGTTTGCAGCAAAAGAATTTAGCTCTGCGTTAGTTGATGGCAAGGAAATTGGGGTAAAGAGTATTTATCCAATAGTTGGTAAATTACCTAAGGGTATGTGTTTACGGGAAAATGGCGAAATTGGTCTAATGCTTGGACAAAATGAAGACGTTAAGCCTTTTACGACGACTTTAACTTTGTTGCCAAAAGCTTTTGTTTTGGGTGTAGGATGTAGGCGTAATACGCCTTTAACAACGTTGGAAGAGCTTATCTTGCCACAACTTGATTTTATGAATATCAGCATCCGTGCTATTAAAGAAATTTGTTCAGTTGATTTAAAAAAGGATGAACAGGGATTATTGGCTTTTGCCACTAAATATAAATTGCCAATACGTTTTTTTACTGCGGCAGAGTTAGCATTGCAAAAAGGAACATTTACAGCGTCAGCTTTAGTACAAAAGGTAGTAGGTGTTGATAACGTTTGTGAACGTTCCGCTGTTGCAGCTTCTAAAGGAAAAGTTATTTTACCAAAGACTAGTAAAAATGGTGTTACTATGGCAATAGCACAAATTCCTATAACCATAGATTTTAATAAAATGTGAGGGTAAATAAATATGAGCAATAAAGTATATGTAGTTGGATTGGGACCTGGCGGAATTGAACAAATGACTACCAGAGCCATAAATGTTTTAAAACAATGTGATGTTATTGCAGGCTATCATGTTTATATTGATTTAATAAAAGAGAATTTTCCGGATAAACAGTTCTTGACTAATGGCATGCGTAAGGAAGTAGATCGTTGCAAATTAGCAGTAGATGAGGCCATGAAGGGTAAGACAGTGGCCATGGTTTCTAGCGGAGATGCAGGTTTATATGGCATGGCAGGAATTATGTATCAAGTAGCGGCAAAATATCCTGAGCTAGAAGTGGAAGTTGTACCTGGCGTGTCAGCTGCTTTTAGTGGTGCTGCCGTTTTGGGTGCGCCTCTTATTGCCGATACATGCTTAATTAGTTTAAGCGATTTATTAACCCCTTGGGAGAAGATTGAGAAACGTTTAGATTGCGCTTCTAAAGGAGATTTTTGTATTGCTCTTTATAATCCTTCTAGTTTTAAGCGTTTTGATTATTTGCAAAAAGCATGCGATATTATGCTCAAAAATCAAGATGCAAAAATTCCCGCAGGTATCGTGCGCAATATTGGGCGTGAGGGGCAAAGCTACGAGATAACAACTTTGGGAGAATTACGCAACAAAGAAGTAGATATGTTTACTACTGTTATTATTGGGAACTCTCAAACTGAAGTTATTAACAATAAATTAGTTACTCCACGAGGCTATAAATTAAATGAAGACTAAACCTTTGGTCTGGATTATTGCCGGAACCAGTGAAGGACGAAAATTAATAAAATATTTTGCGAGTAAAGATGTGAAATTATTGGTTTCTGTAGCAACGAAGTATGGTGCTCAACTTATTGAGCCTCAGGATAATTTGACTGTAAAACCGGCACGTATGAATTGTGCAGCTATGGAAACTTTTATCGGACTTAATAAGCCTTGTATGGTAATTGATGCTACACATCCTTTTGCTACAATTGTAACTGATACAATTAAAAAGGCCTGTACCATAACAGGAGTGAAATATCTTCGCCTTTTGCGTTCAGCAGGTGATACCAGCGGTTGTATAGAGGTTAATGATTATGAAGAAGCAGCTGAGTTTTTGAGTCATGTTGACGGTAATATTTTTTTAACAACAGGCAGTAAAACTTTAGAAATCTTTACCCAGGTACCTAACTATCAAGAGCGTATAACGCTGCGAATATTGCCCATGATTTCCTCGTTAGAAAAAGCAACTAGTTTGGGCTATGCTCCTTCTAAAATAATTTGTATGCAAGGTCCTTTTAGTACAGAACTTAATGCAATAATGTTTAAAGAAAGCCAGAGTAACTACGTAGTGACTAAAGATTCAGGTGATGTTGGTGGCTTTCCGGAGAAGAAGACTGCTGCCATTAATTCCGGTGCTCAATTAGTTGTTATAAAGCGCCAACCGGGCGATAACGGTGGTGATTTCACCCATTTGCTTACAGAAATAGATGAAATTTTGTCTAAGGAGGCAGTCCGATGCTAGAAGTATATATTATAGGAATAGGGCCGGGTAATCCTGATTTATTAACCAAGGAAGCCAGCTCCGCTATAGCTATTAGTAATGTGCTAATAGGCGATAAACGTATGTTGTCATTTTATGAAACTTCCGGAAAAATAATACATGCAACTATAAAAACTAGCGAAATTGTGGACATAATCAGTGCCTTAGATCCTATACATGATGTCGTAGGTATTTTAGTTTCCGGTGATGTAGGGTTTTTCAGCTTAACAAAAACCATAGCCGCAAAATTAACGAATTGTAAGATTAAAAGGTGCCCAGGCATCAGCTCTTTAGTTTATTTTGCTCAAGCACTCAATATGTCTTGGGATGATGCTAAAATTATCAGCATGCATGGCAGAAACAGTAACCTTATTTCTGCAGTTTTCCAAAATTATAAAGTTTTTTCTCTTACCGGTGGCGACAATAATGTTGCAGTTTTATGTCAAGAACTGTGTGAAAATGATTTAAGTAATGTACAGATATATGTAGGGGAGAATTTATCTTACCCTGAAGAGAAAATTACCATCGGTACAGCCGCAGAACTTGCTGAAAAAGTTTTCCCGTCTTTATCCGTTATGATGATTATAAACGATGACCCTAAGCCTTTTGTTCCCAGAGTACATGGCTTGGCTGACGATATGTTTATACGTACCAAGGTCCCTATGACTAAACAAGAAGTAAGAGCTATTTCAATTTCCAAACTTGCACCTAAACCAACAGATACGATTTATGACATTGGTGCCGGCACCGGATCTTGCTCAATAGAATTGGCATTACAGGCTGCTGAGGGTGAAGTTTATGCTTTTGAGCGTAATCTTGAAGCAGTAGAATTAATAGAAAAGAATAAGAAACGTTTTAATTTAAGTAACTTAACTATTGTTGCAGGGGAAGCTGATATTGCTATTAAAGCGGCTCCGATTCCCGATTGTGTATTTGTGGGCGGTAGTGGCGGTAATTTGAGCTCTATGTTGGACACTCTGTATGCTAAGAATACTAACTTACGCATAGTTATGAATGCTATTACTCTAGAAACTTTGGCAGAAATAACTGCTTATTATAAGGTTAAAACAGATTTTTCCCTGGAAATAGTAAATGTTTTTATCGCCCGTTCTAAAAAATTAGGCTCGTATAATTTAATGATGGCACAAAATCCTATTTATATTATTACGGCAGTTAAAAAAGAGGGATGATCATGTTAGGGAATATTCCGCGTATTATGATTACCGGTTCAAATAGTGGCAGTGGTAAGACTACCATTACTTGTGCAATACTCAAAGCATTAATGAATATAAAATCTACTCCTGCCGCCTTTAAGTCAGGTCCGGATTATATTGATCCTATGTTTCATAGTAAGGTTATAGGGGCTCATTCGCGTAATTTAGATTTGTTCATGTTGGGGAAAGAGACAATTAAATACCTTTTGCTAAAGAACAGCAGCAAGGCAGATATTGCTGTTTTAGAAGGCGCTATGGGATTTTATGATGGTATGGGAAAAACCACTGAGTGTAGTGCATATGAACTGGCAATTGTTACCGGGACGCCCGTTATATTAGTTGTAAATGGCAAAGGGGCTTCACTATCTGCAGCCGCTCTAATTAAAGGCTTTAAGGAATTTAGGGCTGATAGTAATATTCAGGGAGTAATTTTAAATAATATAAATCCAATGAGCTATGTGTATTACAAAGAGGTTATTGAAAAAGAAACCGGCATTAAATTATTAGGTTATATGCCGCCCATGAAAGATTGTGGTTTTGAAAGCAGGCATTTGGGCTTAATCACTGCAGAAGAAATAAGTGATTTGCAAGATATAGTAGATAAATTAGCAGAGCAGGCTGCTAAAAGTATAGATTTGGCCGCTATTTCTGCTTTGGCTAAGGAAGCACCGGTTTTGGAGTATACAACGCAAGAAATCAGGAATATTGCAAAAGTTAAAATAGCCATAGCAAGTGACAAAGCGTTTTGTTTTTATTATCAAGATGCGTTAGAGTTATTGCAAGAATTGGGCGCAGAATTAATACCTTTTAGTCCATTATGTGATAAAGTATTACCGGAGTGTGATGGTCTTATTTTAGGTGGTGGGTATCCTGAAGTTTATGCTCAAGAACTAGCGGATAATAAAGCAATAATGCATGATATTAAAATTTCATTGGAAGCTAACATGCCTTGTTTTGCTGAATGCGGCGGATTTATGTATCTTCTGGATAGTTACAAAGAAAATGAAAAACACTATAAGTGGGTAGGTGCCATAACGGGAGAAACTTTTATGACTGAAAGTTTAAAACGTTTTGGCTATATTACTTTAGAAGCACAAAGGGATAATGTTTTAACTCCTGCAGGGGGAAAGATAAATGCCCATGAATTTCATTATTCTGATAGTACTTCTAATGGAACCGGGTTTTTAGCCTGTAAAGCATCCGGTCGTGGGCAATGGTTGTCATCACATGTTACAGATACAATGTATGCCGGTTACCCTCATATGCATTTATGGGGAAATATAGAATTTGCTAAAAACTTTATTAATGCTTGCGCAAAATATAAAAAAGCAGCAGGGCAAGGAGATAAGAAATGCTGACATTGTTAGCTGTTATTTGCGGGTTTGCATTGGATTTCATTTTTGGTGATCCTCATGGTTTACCTCATCCCATAATATTAATAGGCAATTTAATAGGCTTTTTAGAAAAAAAAAGCCGACAGTTTTTTGAAGGTGATAATAGCTTAATGTTATTTAGTGGTTTTATTTTGGTACTTATTGTTTTGATTTTGACTTTTGGTATACCCTATATTATTTTATATTTTGCTCAAAAGATTAATCCTTGGTTAGCTTTTATTTTGCAAGTTTTTATGTTTTACCAAATTTTTGCTACCAGGTGCCTCAAGGATGAAAGCATGGAAGTTTATAAACCGCTTGTAGCAGGTGATTTACCCATGGCTAGAAAAAGGCTTTCTTGGATTGTGGGTAGAGATACAGAAAAACTAACGGAGGAAGAGGTAACCAAGGCCACTGTAGAGACTATTGCGGAAAATACGGCTGACGGTACTATAGCTCCTATGTTATATATGTTTATTGGTGGAGCACCATTAGCTTTTCTATATAAAGGAATAAACACCATGGATTCTATGATTGGTTACAAAAACGAAAAATACTTATATATAGGTCGTTGTGCAGCTAAACTTGATGATATTGCTAATTTTATACCGTCGCGTCTAGCGGCTGGTTTTATGATAGTAGCTACTTACTTGCTGCATTTGGATTATTCCTCTGCCTGGCGCATATTTAAACGTGACCGTTATAACCATTTGAGCCCTAATTCTGCTCAGACCGAGTCCGTGGTTGCAGGTGCATTAGGTGTGCAACTGGGTGGAGGTCATTTTTACTTTAACGAGTTTGTCCCTAAGCAGACAATTGGTGATAATTCTCGCGCAATAATACCTAGAGATATTATTGTTACTAACAAAATTTTATATTATACTTCTTTTGTTGCTATTATTGTTTTCGCACTTTGCAGGGCTATATATCTTAAGTTCTAAAGGAATGATAAAATGTATAAATATGTACACGGTGGGGATGTGTATTCCCAGGTTGGCAATTTCATAGATTTTTCTGCTAACGTCAATTCTTTGGGTATGCCTAAAGGAGTAAAAAAGGCTATTCGGGCAGCGGCTAGTAATTGTAGCAGATATCCTGATCCTTTTTGCCGAGAGCTAACTGCAAAGTTAGCAAAACATTGGCATATTAAAGACGAAAACATTTTAGCTGGTAATGGGGCAGCTGATCTTTTATTTAAATTAGCACTTGCACTTAGACCAAAAAACACCTTGCTTTTGGCGCCGACTTTTGCTGACTATGAAAAAGCTTTTGCTACAGTTGATTCCAAGTTTTCTTATTACAGTTTAGCAGCTGAAGAAGACTTTGCAGTTCAGGAAGATATTTTGAATAAAATAGTATGCGGAGTAGATTTAGTCGTAATTTGTAATCCAAATAACCCAACCGGTCAATTAACCAAGAAAGAATTGCTGTTGCGTATTTTAGAAAAGGCTAAAGCGGTTGGCGCAACACTTTTAGTTGATGAATGTTTTATGGAATTTGTTTCTCCCCAGGAAGCCTATTCAATGAAGGCTTATTTAAATGAGTATGAAAATTTAATTATTCTCAGAGCATTCACAAAAACTTTTGCGATGGCCGGTGTACGATTAGGGTATTTACTTACAGGAAATATGCCGGTAATTGATGCATGCCGGGAAAACAGTCAGGATTGGAGTGTTTCAACTTTGGCTCAAGCAGCAGGTATTGCAGCACTAGATGAAGAACAATACTTGAAAGCAACGCCAATATATGTACAAGAAGAACGCACAAAGCTTCTGGCCGCTTTACAGAAATTAGGGATACAAACCTTTGCTTCTAAAGCTAATTACATCTTTATGCTAGTACCTCAGATTGCCAAATTCCCAGACAAATTAAAAGCAAAAGGGTTTTTAGTAAGGTCATGTGGAAATTATATAAATCTTGATGAAAGATATGTACGAATTGCAGTGCGAACTAAAATACAAAACAATAAGCTTATAAAAGCTATTAAGGAAATAATTGCTAATGAAATCACTATTAATAATAATTGATGGGCTTGGCGATGACCAGGTACCAGCTTTAGGTTACAAAACACCTTTTGACTATGCTAAACATGAGAATATTGATAATATTGCCGCTATGGGTATTAAGGGTAATGTTGATATTTGCGGTAACGAGTTTATTCCTGAGAGTTTAAAGTGTATTTTACGGCTATTGGGAGTACAAGCTAAAGATTTCCCCACCAATAGGGCGTATTTAGAACTTTTAGCAGAAAATAGAGATATAACTCAAGAGCAAATGGTTCTACGTTGCAACCTAGTTTCGGTTGACGAAACCGGTATGTTAACTTCGTTTAATGGGGAAGGTCTCACACGGGCAGAACAAGCCGAGGCAGCTGCTATCTGTGATGAAAGTCTTAGTAAGATTGAGTTTCTACATTTATCTGAATATCGCAATTTGCTTATTACTCCCAGAAATAACGATTTCATTGCGAATATTGTAATTAAACCACCTCATGAAAGCGTTGGAGAAAACATTGGTGATTTATTGGGAGATTTAAGGAAACGTTCGAGTATGCTAGTGGGTTTTTTGGAGCAAGCAAGGTTGAAGTTGCGCAAGTTTGAGAAAAACGGGATACACTACGAATTATACCCATGGGGTGTTTCTGTGAAAACAGTTATGGATTCTTTTTCACAAAGACATTTTGGTATGAAAGGGGCAGCAGTTTGTTCAGCGGAAATAGTTAAAGGTATTGCTTTTACGTTAAAAATGGAAGCACCTAAAATGGTTAGTGCAACCGGTGAAACGGATACAGATTTAAAGGAAAAAGCTGCTGTTACTACGCAAATGTTAAAAACAAATGATTTTGTTATGACTCATTTTAATGGTTCAGATGAAGCTGCTCATCGCAAAAACCATTATGAAAAAGCGGAGTTCATAACTCGCATAGATGAGGAATTCTTAGCTGCTGTATTGAGTAATATTACAGAGGCAACTAAGGTATTTATCTGCGGTGACCATGGAACAAGTTCAGTTACAGGAAAACATTTGGCGGCTCCGGTGCCCTTTGTTGCAGGAATTGTTGGTGGAGCGGGAGTTATACCATCAATAAAAACATATTCAGATATATGGAGCTTTCTTTATGAGAGGGGTAGTAAATAATGGTAAAGGCCTTAATGATTCAGGGAACAATGTCAAATGCAGGAAAAAGCATTGTTACAGCAGGTTTGTGCAGAGTACTTAATCAAGATGGTTATAAAGTAGCTCCATTTAAGTCTCAGAACATGGCGCTAAATTCATTCATTACTCGTACAGGGGCAGAGATGGGCAGAGCCCAAGTTGTCCAGGCAGAAGCGGCTAATATAGAACCTAGTGTGCTAATGAATCCAATCTTACTAAAACCAACCAGCGACGAGGGTTCCCAAGTCATAGTTAATGGGGAAGCTATTGGAACCATGAAGGCAGCAGAATACTATAAGTTTAAAACAAAACTTATACCTGATATTTTAAAGGCTTATGACGAGTTGTCCGAAAACAAAGACATTATTGTTATTGAAGGTGCAGGTTCTCCTGCCGAAATAAATTTGAAGAGCCAAGATATCGTTAATATGGGAATGGCTAAAATGGCAAAGGCTCCTGTTGTTTTAGTGGCAGATATAGATCGCGGAGGTGTTTTTGCCAGTATATACGGCACTTTAATGCTACTGGAAGATGACGAAAGAGCCATGGTTAAAGGTATTATTATTAATAAATTTCGCGGTGACGTGGAAATTTTAAAATCAGGATTACGTATGATTGAAGATAAAACAGGAGTCCCGGTTATTGGCGTAATACCTATGATGCAAGTTGATATAGAAGATGAAGACAGCCTGTCAGATCGTCTTAATGCTCCTGCAGAAATAAAGGTCATAGACATAGCGGTAATTCGTATTCCTAAAATGTCCAACTATACGGATTTCAATGTTTTTGAATTGATCCCCGGCGTATCCGTTCGGTATATTTCTTCTGTAAGCGAATTAGGGCGGCCTGATATGATTGTTATACCAGGTACAAAGAATACCATTGCTGATTTGTTATGGATGAGGCAAAATGGCATAGAAGCAGAAATAATGAAACAAGCTAGTAATGGTACGGTAGTATTTGGTGTATGTGGGGGATATCAAATCTTAGGACGCATTCTTTCCGATCCCTTTGGCGTAGAAGCTGGAGGAGATGTGCCTGGAATGAATCTTTTGCCGGTAGAAACCATATTTGCTGAAAAGAAACGTACTATTCAGATACATGGTAATTTTGATAAAGTTGAAGGAATTTTCAAGAATTTAAGCGGGTTACCTTTCTTTGGCTATGAGATACATTCAGGTGTGACAAATTTAGAGGGAGGCAAAACTTTAAATTTAATGCAGCCAATTAATGAACCTGGTGAACTTGTTCCTGAAGGCGCACAAAATATAACCGGTAAATATAACGTTTATGGCAGCTATTGTCATGGAATTTTTGATGGGGATAAAATAGCTCAAACTATTGTGGAGGCGCTTTTAACTAAAAAAGGAATGAAGCTGGAAGACTTTAAAACTTTTAGTTTCGCTGATTATAAGAAACAACAGTATGATATTTTAGCTGACTATATCCGTAATTCTGTTAACATGAAAGAAATTTATAGGATTATTGAAGAAGGTGTTTAAATGAACTTAGGCTTGGTGCATATTTATTGTGGGGACGGAAAAGGCAAAACTACGGCTTGCATTGGTTTGTCTGTTCGTGCTGCTGGGCGTGGTTTTAAAGTGCTTTTTGTACAATTTCTTAAAGGCAGGACAACAGGAGAGCTTAAAAGCTTTAAACTCTTTGAAAATATAGAAGTTATGCGTGGAAAAGAAACTACTAAGTTTACCTTTCAAATGAATGAAGAGGAAAAAGAAGCAGTTTTTCAAGAACATGAAAAGCTATTCTCTTGCGTTTTAGATAAGCTTAATAATGAGAAAATAGATTTATTGGTTCTTGATGAGGTTATTGGAGCATGCAATACAGGAGTTTTTAGTCTTGGACGGCTTATTGCTTTTTTGCAGGCAAAACCTAAGGGGTTAGAAGTTGTTTTATCAGGGCGGAATCCTGTAAAGGAATTGATTGAACTAGCAGATTATGTTTCTGAAGTGAAAATGATAAAACATCCATTAAAAAAAGGGGTTCCCGCACGTGACGGGATAGAAAGGTAGATAAAATGAAATTACAAAACGTATTACCTATGGATATTGAAAAAAGAAGCATGGAGATTATCGGGGAGGAATTGGGACAATTACATCTTGATCCTGAGTTAGAGGCAATTATTAAACGTGTTATACACACATCTGCCGATTTTGACTACGCACGGAATTTGCTTTTTTCCGACGGAGTAGTCCCAAAAGCTCTAGACGCGCTAACAAAGGGCGTTACTATTGTTACTGATACAAATATGGCTTGTGTTGGTATTAACAAACCTGGCTTGAACAGCTTAGGTGGTAAAACCGTATGTTTCATGTCTGATCCTGATGTGGCAATTCGGGCAAAAGAGGCAGGGTCTACTAGAGCAGCTGCTTGTATGGAAAAGGCTTGTACTATCCAAGGACCTATTATTATTGCTGTTGGCAACGCTCCAACTGCATTGGTACGTTTGGATGAATTGGTAAAAGAGGGAAAAATAAATCCTGTTTTAGTTATAGGGGTTCCCGTAGGGTTTGTAAATGTGGTAGAATCTAAAGAGATAATTATGAAAACAGGCGTTCCTTATATTGTTGCACGTGGACGCAAGGGTGGTAGTAATGTAGCTGCCGCTATTTGTAATGCGCTAATTTATAAACTAACACGTAAATAAGCTTTATGGAAATTATTTACCGGGAAGTTGTACTGAAGTAGCTAAAAAGTGTTACGCCGGCTTATATAACACACAATGGAGGTTTATTATGAAAACACGTGGATTTGAAAAAATTAGTAAATATACGAAGGTAGATTTTCCTATGCCGGAACGTAAGACAAAAGGTTCTGCAGGATATGATATTTGTGTTCCTGAAGATGTAACACTACCAGTGAATAAGTTGGTGATGGTTCCTACAGGTATTAAGGCTTATATGCAGGTGAATGAGTATCTTGGAATACATATTCGCTCCAGTATGGCTGTAAAAAAATCCATTAGCTTAGTTAACAACCAAGGTATTGTTGATTCTGATTATTACAATAATGCTGATAATGAAGGGCATATTATGCTTGCGCTGGTTAATCATGGTGATGACATTTTAGTGTTAAAAAAGGGTGAGAGAATTGCTCAAGGTATCTTCTATGAATACCTTACTATTGATGAAGACAATATAGAGGACAAGGCGATTCGTAGTGGTGGCTTTGGTAGTACAAAATAATGTAAAAAAATGCTAGCCGTTATTAATGGCTAGCATTTTTTACTCTATTATTCCTCCACCTATTACAATATCACCATCGTAGAAAACAGCGGCCTGCCCAGGGGTTATAGCACGTTGAGGCTCATCAAATATAATTTGCATAGTATCTTCGCCAATTTGTTCGACAACGGCCCATTGTTCAATTTGCCTATAACGAGTTTTAACTTTAAGTCTTAAAGAAGCATTCAGTTTTGGTAGTGCTATCATGTTTAAATCATGTGCAATAAGCTTCTTTGCTAAAAGAGATTTTTCATTGCCTATTTTGACCGTATTGTTTAAGACATTTTTTTCACAAACATAACAAGGTTCTCCCGTTGCTAAGCCAAGTTTTTTTCTTTGACCAATAGTATAGTTGATAATTCCATTATGTTTACCAATAATATTTCCGTTTGTGTCAATAAAATTACCGGGTGGACAACTTTTATTAAGATATCTTTCTATAAAAGCAGCATAATTTCCATCAGGTACAAAACAAATATCTTGACTATCGTGTTTTTGGGCATTGGCAAAGCCATATTCGGCGGCGATTTCTCTTACTTGTGATTTATGTAAATTTCCCAAAGGAAAAAGAGTATGGGACAATTGCTCTTGGGTTAAATTATAAAGAACATAACTTTGATCTTTAGTATTATCGATTCCTTTTTTTAATAGGTAGCGGTCACCTACATATTCTATGCGCGCATAGTGTCCGGTTGCAACATGGTCAAAATTTATTTCCTGAGCGCGTTTTAGCAAAGCATCAAACTTGATATAGCGATTACAGTCAATACAAGGGTTGGGAGTATTACCTGCACAATAGCCTTGGACAAAGCGATTAATTACATTTTCATGAAATTTGTTTATAAAATTAAAAACATAATAGGGAATACCAAGTTTATATGCTACCCTTCTGGCATCTTCAACATCCGATAAGGAGCAGCAAGTATTATTGTTACTAAGCCCAATGTCTTTATTATCATAGAGTCGAAGTGTAGCACCGATTATTTCATAGTTTTTTTCTTGCATTATTAAGGCGGCAACGGAACTGTCAACGCCGCCGCTCATGGCAATTATCGCTTTTTTATTCATATATTCTCCCTTGATTTTTATTATTTTTATATTTGCGAACAAGTACATTATTCCTATATAATTAATATGATTATAACGTAAAAATAGGGTATGTCAAGGAAATTATATAATTTACAAATAAAAAATAGTTTACAAAATTTTAAAAAATATTGACAAACTGTAATTACATGTTTATACTTAATACCAATATAGATGATAGAGGAGCGGAAAGCATTAGTACTTCGTCGAGAGTGGTATCTAGGACGCGAAGGAAAGGGTTACCGCCGAAGTTTAGCAACAGCCATGTTGCTTAAGCTGGTTCGTTAGTGAATAATTAACGAACTGTCGCCAATTATTTGGTGGAGAGCTATCTCAACAAGTTTATTTTTATTTACCAGTGTTGGTATATAAAATACAAGCCATTGAGAACTCTCTTTGGCTTGTATTTTTTTTAGTTTAGAAAGGGTGTTGAAAATGGTAAATGTATTAGTAAATGGAGCTTTAGGAAGAATGGGCAGTGAAGTTGTTCGCACAGCCCTAAATGAAAAGGATATGGCTTTAGTTGGTTGTGTTGATATACACGGAGCAGGAAAAACTGTAGAGGGCCAAGTGGTAGAAGCAGAGCTTAAAACCGCCTTAGATAAATATAAACCGGATGTTGTCGTGGATTTTACCAGGCCTGACGTGGTAATGAATAATTTACGTGTCATTTTAAGTAGTGGTGTTAATGCTGTTGTTGGTACCACCGGATTTACAAAAGAAGATTTGGCTGAACTTGATGCGCTAGCAACTACAAATAAAGTTGGAATATTAGTAGCTCCAAACTTTGCAATGGGAGCAATTTTAATGATGAAAATAGCTTGTGAAGTAGCAAAATATTTCCCACAAGTGGAAATTATCGAGATGCATCATGACAAAAAACTTGATGCTCCATCAGGTACAGCAGTTTTAACAGCACAAAAATTAGCAGAGGCACGTGGTGGTTATGTTGCTCAGGGACATCCTGAAGAAGTTGAAAAACTTCCTGGTGCACGTGGAAATGACTATGAGGGCATGAGAATTCACAGTGTGCGTTTGCCTGGGTTTGTTGCTTCTCAAGAGATTATTTTTGGTAGTGCAGGGGAGACCTTGAAAATTCGCAATGATAGTATAAACCGTGAATGTTATATGCCGGGAGTTATGCTTGGCTGTCGTAGTATGGTGGAAAAAACCGGTTTGGTATACGGGTTAGATAAATTACTCTAAAATCAATTTTAGGAGGAGATAGAGATGAGACAATACAATTTAGCAATCTTAGGAGCGACAGGTGCTGTAGGACAGGAATTCATCAAGTTGTTAAATGAGAGAGATTTTCCCTTTGCTGAGTTAAGACTTTTGGCATCGGCCAAAAGTGTTGGACGAGAGTATGAAGTAAAAGGTAAAATGTATTCGGTACAAGAAGCAACGAAAGATTCTTTCGACGGAATTGATATCGCTCTTTTCGCCGGTGGGGCTATTAGTAAAGAATTTGCACCTATTGCCGTTAAAGCAGGAGCCGTAGTTATCGATAATTCCAGTACCTTCCGTATGGATCCTGAAGTGCCTTTGGTTGTACCGGAAGTAAATCCTGAGGCTATTTTAAAACATAAGGGTATTATTGCTAATCCAAATTGTTCCACAATTATCATGGTAATGGCGTTAAAGCCAATATATGATTTATCCAAAATTAAAAGAATTATAGTTTCCACTTATCAAGCTGCTTCAGGAGCCGGCAAAGATGGTCTTGATGAATTAACTGATCAAATTAAGGCAGTTGCAGCAGGGAAAGAAATGCAAGCTAATATTTTCCCTAGTGCAAGTCAACCAAAACATTATCCTCTTGCATTAAATCTAATTCCTCAGATTGATGTTTTCTTAGATAATCTTTATACCAAGGAAGAAATGAAAATGGTTAATGAGACTAGAAAGATATTTAATGATTATGATATGAGGATTACGGCAACTACGGTTAGAGTACCTGTTTATCGTAGTCATAGTGAATCAGTTAACATTGAATTAGAAGATGAATTGGATTTAGGTTTAATGGCTGATGCATTACGTGCTTTTCCTGGAGTTACATTACAAGATAATCCCAGTGAGCAAATTTATCCCATGCCTCTTTATACGTCTAATGAGAATGATGTTTATGTAGGCAGGTTACGTAAAGATGAATCTGCTCCTAAGAGCTATAATCTATGGTGTGTTGGTGATCAAATCCGTAAGGGTGCGGCACTTAATACATTGCAAATTGCTGAAACAATGATTAAAAATGGCTGGTTATAAGGTGGAAAAAAAGATGAAAATTATAGTACAAAAATTTGGTGGAACTTCTGTAGCAACGACTGAAGCAAGAGAAGCAGTTAAAAATAAAGTACAGTGCGCTATGACAAAAGGTTACTCACCTGTAGTAGTAGTATCGGCTATGGGTAGAAAAGGTGATCCATACGCTACCGATACCTTGATTGGCGTGCTAAAAGCAGCTAATATTTCTGTAAATAATCGTGAGATGGACGTTATGATGTGTTGCGGTGAATTGATTTCTTCCGCTGTTATGACGGCTACTTTGCAAGCTTCAGGTATTAATGCTATGGCTTTGACCGGGGGGCAAGCGGGAATAATTACTGATTCACAGTTCGGCGCAGCTAAAATTAAAAATATTGATACTTGTGAGTTAATGAATCTTTTGGAAGCTGGTGTTGTTCCGGTGGTTTGCGGATTCCAAGGAATGACAGAAAATCACGGAAAATTTACTACCCTAGGTCGTGGTGGCAGTGATACTTCTGCTGCTGCATTAGGAGCTGCGTTGAATGCCGACTTAGTAGAAATATATACTGATGTTGAGGGAATTATGACTGCAGATCCCCGTATTGTTAAAGACGCTAATATTTTACAACAAATTTCTTATGATGAAATTTGTCAAATGGCACACCAAGGGGCAAAAGTTATTCATCCCCGTGCTGTGGAGATTGCCATGCAGAAAAACATACCTTTAGTAGTAAAGTCTACTTTTTCTGAGGCTCCAGGAACTTTAATCGGCGCTAATTGTTGTTCTAAGATTTGTGGCGAAATTGCTATTAATGAACGCATAGCAAGTGGTGTTACGTATTTAACAGATTTGGTACAATTCCGTGTTAAATTGGATAATAACGATTTAACTAGTGGTCAGAGATTATTCGATGAATTGGCTACAGGCGGAGTTAGCGTAGGATGCTTGAATTTGCAGCCCGAATTAAGTATGTTTGCCGTTTACACACCGGATAAGGATAAAACGGAAAATATTTTAAAAAGATTATCTTATGAGTACACCCTTACTGCTCACTGCGGTAAAGTTTCGGTGGTTGGGGCAGGTATGAGAGGTGTTACGGGGGTAATGGCAACTTTTGTTACTGCTTTATCCAAGAAAAATATGTCAATTTTACAAACAGTTGATTCAGATACAACAATTTCTGCTATAATTGAGGAGAAACATGTTAATGACGCAGTACAAGCCTTGCACGCTGCGTTTAAACTTTAAGAGGAGTGCGATGATGATGCAAAACCCGTATTTTGGCAGGCTGTTAACAGCCATGGTAACGCCATTTAAAGAAGATGGTAGTGTCAATTATAGTGAAGCTGCCGACTTTGCAGAATGGCTTTTGGCTAATGGGTCAGATGGGTTAGTTGTTGCCGGGACTACCGGTGAGGCACCTACTATGACTTTTGATGAAAAAAAAGAACTGTTTACTACAATTATAAAACGCATTGCCGGAAAAGCTCCAATTGTTGTTGGAACGGGTTCTAATGACACAAATGCAACTATTCGAGTTACAAAAATGGCAGAAGAAGTAGGTGCGGATGGAGTTCTTGTTGTGGGGCCTTATTATAATAAACCTACTCAGGAAGGTTTCTATCAACATTTTAAAGCTGTTGCGGCTTCAACAAAGTTGCCGGTAGTTATTTATAACGTACCAAGCCGTACAGGTACGAACATTTTGCCTTCAACAGTAGCGCGTTTAGCTAGAGATTGTAAGAATATTGTGGCTATTAAAGAAGCGGCAGGCAATGTTTCTCAAGTAGCAGAGCTTTATTCTGTGGTTCCCAAAGACTTTACTATCTACAGTGGTGATGATTTGTTAATTCTTCCATTTATGTCTGTAGGCGCCACAGGTCTCATTAGCGTTTTAAGCAATGTGGGCGGTGAGTTGTTACAAGAATTGATGACAGCTTATGAAAAAGGTGAAGTTAAAGCAGCCATGGAGCTTAACAGGAAAATGTTGCCACAAGCACAAGCTATGTTTATTGTGAGCAATCCTATTCCAATTAAAGAAGCGGTTACTATGTTAACACCATTTAATGCTGGACCCTTCCGTTTACCACTTTGTTCTCTGACTCAAGATGAAAGATCTAAAGTAACAAAAGCTTTAAAAGATAGTGGTTTAATGGAATAGATTATAGTCAAAAAAATACCTTCCATCATATTGATGGAAGGTATTTTTGACGTTATTGTCGAATAATTACTAATAAGAAAAATGGAGGCAGATACAGTGAAAATGGAGATTGCGCAGGTAGAAAATTTGTCTGATTGTGATGTTGTAATGTATTTTTTGGGAAAAGATGATGTTACAAAGTTCGGAGTTTTAAAACAGGGAGACTTTTTACAAAAGCTTTATAAGCAAAAGGAAAAATTGTGTACGGAACAAGAAATAACCACAGGATTTGTAGATTTTCAGGGAAATTTACTAAAGGTTATCGTGTGTGGCTTAGGGGAAACAGTTAGTTTTTCAGCTAATGTTTTGCGTAAAGCGGCAGGCAACGCAGCACGTTATATTGATAATACCATAAATAATAGAGTTGTTATTGTAGCGCCAATGGTTGCAAATAATGAAACATTGGGGGCAATGGTTGAGGGATTAATTTTAGGTGCATATAAGTTCACAGAGTGCAAGAGTGAAAAAATCTCACAAAACAGATTGGACTATATTTTCACATTAAAAGTTGATAATGGAGAAAAAATTATTGCAGAAGCAGCTTTGTTAGCTGAAAATATTTGTTGGGTGCGAGATTTAGTTAATAGACCTGCTAATATTGTTAATCCTTCGGTTATGGCTGACGTGGCACAAAAACTGGCAAAAGATTTAAATCTTGAATGTGAAATTTTAGGGAAAAAAGAACTTTTAAAAAAGAGTATGGGTGCAATTTTAGCAGTTGGACAGGGATCCATTCAAGAGCCAAAGCTCATAACTTTAAAATATAATGGCGCCGGTGACGGAAACCCCTACATTGCATATGTAGGCAAGGGAATTACCTTTGACAGCGGTGGCATATCTTTGAAGCCAGCGGCTGATATGGGCGAGATGAAAGATGATATGACAGGAGCTGCGGTTGTTTTGGGAGCGATTAAAACTATTGCAGAATTAAAACTGCCGGTTAATATTATGGCTATTGCTTCTTGCGCAGAAAACATGCCTTCAGGTGCAGCAATACGTCCAGGAGATGTAATAGTATCAGCCAGCGGAAAAACTATTGAGATTGTCAATACTGACGCAGAGGGCCGCATGGTTTTAGCAGATGCTGTTTGGTATGCCTGTCAGCAGGGAGCTGCCAAGGTAATCGACATTGCAACATTGACGGGAGCCTGCATCATTGCCTTAGGCAATGTTACTGCCAGCATTGTTGGTAATGACGATATGCTTTGCAAGGATATTATTGCTGCCGGGAAAAAAGCCGGAGAAAATTATTGGCAGCTACCTTCTTTACCCGAACTAAAAGAAAAATTGAAAGGTGATACAGGCGATCTTCTTAATTGTACTGGCCGTCCGGGGGATGCTATAACAGGAGGTTTGTTTATTGGTGAATTTATAACAAACAATATTCCTTGGGCACATTTGGATATTGGTGGGACGGCAACTATGCAAAAAACTGAAGGTTTCTGGATTAAAGGAGCTACAGGCATGGGTGTCGCTACTTTGGTAGCACTAGCTAGGGAGAATAAATAATGTTAGCAGACTTACATATTCATACAACTGCTTCTGATGGTATTTATACACCTGAAGATATAGTGAAAATGGCAGAAACAGCCCAATTGGAGGCCTTTTCTATTACTGATCATGATAATATTGAAGGATACGTTCAAGCGAAAAAATATATCGATGGTAAAAATTATAAAAGCAAACTTATTTGTGGCGTGGAAATAGACACTTATTTTGAAAATAAAGATGTTCACATTTTAGGCTATCACGTTAACCCATATTTCAAGGAACTTGATGAGGCGATGAAGTGGATACGTGATGGTAGAGTTGGACGGATAAAAAGTATGCTTGCAAAAATAAATGCTCTAGGATATAAAATTGAGCAGGCGGAAGTAGTCGCTGAAGCAAAACTAAGCAAGAGCATTGGCAGACCTCATATTGCTCGCGTAATGGTAGCAAAAGGATATTTTAAAACAGAGAAAGAAGTTTTCGATACCCTTATTGCTCGCGGTAAGCCTTGTTTTTGTCAACAAGAAAAAATACCTCCACAAGATGTTGTTAACCTCATTCATAAGTCAGGAGGCATTGCTTGTTTGGCTCATCCTTCTGAATTACATGATTCTGACTTAGTAGAAAGAGTACTTAAAGCATGTAATTTCAATGGCATTGAAGTTTGGCATCCCTCAGCTATCTGTAATAATGAAGTTGATCAGTGGCTTAGTTTCTCCCAAAAACTTAATTTACTTACTAGTGGTGGTTCTGATTTTCATGGTAATAAGGACCGCTATCCTGTGGGATTAGGGGAATTTAAAGTATTTTATAATAATGTAAAAAATGTGGTAGAATGGAAGTAGTGGAGAGGTAAATGTTTTTGGCACTCTTCTGAATGACACTCAAAAAAGGTGGTATATTTTGTTTTTTAATATGGTGAATTATAATACTTTATTCCGGAGGAGAAAACACCATGCGCGTAGTTGCATTTGTAGGTCCTAGCGGGACAGGAAAAAGCTATAGAGCTTTGACTGTAGCGCATGATTACGGAAGTGAAGCTATTATTGATGATGGCCTTTTAATAAAAGGTACAAAGATTCTGGCTGGGAGCTCTGCTAAAAGTGAACAAAATAAAGTTCAGGCAGTAAAACGTGCTATATTTATGGATAAGGAGCATCAAAATTCTGTAAAAATGGCTTTACGAAAAAGTGGAGTAAAAAACTTGCTGATTATTGGAACTTCTGATAAAATGGCAGATAAGATTTGTGAGCGTTTAGAGTTGCCAGCACCGTCAGAATATGTTAAAATTCAAGACGTTGCAAGTAAACACGAAATGACTAAAGCAAGAGAGATGCGGATAAAAGAAGGAAAGCATATTGTCCCGGTACCAACCATAGAGTTGAAACCGCATTTAACCGGTGTTTTAATTGATTTGCCACACAGGCTTTTTGGCCGTAAACAAAAAAAACGCGCACAAGATGAAAAGTCTATAGTGCGACCTAATTTTAGCTATTATGGAAGGCTTACGGTTTCTGATTATGTTGTAATAGACATAGTTAAGATTATTATGCAAAAGCAGCCTGCCGTAGATAAAATTTCCGACATACGTGTGCGAAGACCATCAGACGCCAATAAAGGAATGACTATATATTTGGAATTGGTCTTGTTTTATGGTTCCAATATTTTTAATGTAGTTAAAGTTATTCAAAATAAAATTAAGGATAAAGTTGAAATTATGACTGCTATGCCGGTAAGAGAAGTAAACGTTTCTATCAGAAGCTTATCAGTAAAAACGAGAGGGGAAAAGTCATGACATCCGCCAATAAACATGAATTAGTATTATTTTCAGGTTACGCAAAATTGCCTGAGGGTATAACCGCAACGGAGTTATACAAGGTTATTGGATTAGTAGTTGTTATTGACATAGAGACTGGGATTATTAAGCAAGCAGATTGCACTTTAGCTACAGAATTGGCTTGCAAACAGGTTTCTTCAGTGTTAATTGGGCATAATATTTCTAACGGTGTTGAAGAATTGCAGCGGGATATGGATCATAAATATCAAGGAAGCGCTAAAAAAGCCATCTCTACGGCAATTCGTATTATTTACGATAAATATCGTAGTTACAAAATTGAAGAAGAGCAAGAATAAAGAAGAGTGGGCTTTGCGTTTTAGCGCAAAGCCCTTTTTATTTTACCTTTTTATGTGCTATACTGTACTTATGTATATGCACAATATATGAGGTGAAAAAAATGAAAACTCTTTTTGTAGAACCTTTTATGGGTATTAGCGGTAACATGTTTTTAGGTGCACTTATGGATATTGGCGTGCCTTTTGAATATTTAAAGACGGAATTGGAAAAACTGGACTTAGGCGAGTATGAATTGGTTTTCAAAAGGGTAGACAAATGTGGGATAAGTGCTAACTATTTTGACGTTATATTGCCAGTACTACATCATCACGAGCATACAAAACATCATGAACACAGAAATTTACAGGATATATTATTAATAATTAATACTTCAGATTTAACAGATATAGTAAAGAGGAAAGCTGCGGCAATATTTACTAAGCTGGCAGAAGCTGAAGCTAAAGTGCATGGTAAAACTGTAGAGGAAATTCACTTCCATGAAGTTGGAGCCATTGATACGATAATAGATATAGTGGGCTCAGTACTTGCGGTAGAATACCTTAAGGTTGAAAAAATTTTTGTGGGTCCCATGCAAACAGGCAAAGGATTTGTATCTTGTGCTCATGGTTTAATGCCTATTCCGGCACCTGCCACTGCTGAATTATTAAAAAAGTTATCACATTATAGTGGTACTATAGATAAAGAATTAGTTACTCCTACAGGCGCTGCCCTTATGAGCACGCTGGCCCAAGAAACTGAAGATATGCCAACAAGTTTTATTGGTGAGAGTATTGGCTACGGGGCCGGTACATGGGATTTATTGATGCCTAACGTTTTAAGAATTCATTTAGGTGAATTGCCGGAAGTAGTCGCAAATAATGAATTTTTGGTGGCAGAATGTAATATTGATGATATGTCCGGTCAACTTTTTCCCTATGTTATGGAGCAAGTGATGAATTTAGGAGCATTGGATGCTTGGGCGAGTAGTATTATTATGAAGAAGGGCAGACCTGCTCATAAGCTTTCAGTTATGTGCACCAAAGAGCTTCTCCCAGCTATTGCAACCGTATTATTTAGTGAGACGACAACATTAGGTATACGTTATTATGGGGTAGAACGTAAAATGTTGGAACGCGAATTTGTTAAAGTCTCTGTGTCAAATAGCATTATTAGTGTTAAAGTGGCTAAATTAGATGGGAAAATAGTTAATGTTGCTCCTGAATTTGAAGAGTGTAAAAAAGTTGCTATAAATACGGGATTGCCTTTAAAACAAGTAATGGCTCAAGCTGCTGAGCAAGGCAGGGAAATGCTTGATGAATGATTTTGAAAATTACATACAAGAATTGTTGGACAAATTCAAGACTTTAAATTTAGATGAATTAAAGCTTAAAACAATAAATTATGGAAAGCAGTTTGTCTTTATTAGACAGAAGGACAAAGCTGTGCTTTCAGTTTATAATGGTAAGAAGGGACGAAAAATTGTTTGGGGCGGTAGTGAATCTTTGCTACAAACCGAGGCCATGAATTTGGTCAGTGGTAAAACTAACACCGAGCAAAAATATAACGCTGAGTGTTGTGCTAGTAAAGGCAAAATTAGTCTCTTGGAAGATATCCCAGGGTTTGACTATTTGTGGGTAGGGTCTGATGAATCCGGCAAAGGTGATTTTTTTGGACCTTTGGTTGTTGCTTCGGTTATGGTTAACAAGGAAATAGCTCTAGAATTAATTAATATAGGGGTAAAGGATAGCAAAACTTTAAAAGATATTAAAATTAAAGAACTAGCCGGTATGATAGAAAAAATTGCCCCCAATAATATAGTTTTGGCGTTAAAGCCAGAAGCGTATAATTTACGCTATCAACAATTGAAAGAAAAAAAGCAAAACCTTAATAATTTATTGTCCAATGGTCATATTGCTGTTTTATCAAAAGCTTTAGAAGCAAATAAACAGTGCCATTTTGCCTTAGTGGATCGTTTTACGATGAAGAATAATATTGCTGATATGGTGCAAAAAAGCTTCCCTTGGGTTACAGTAGTGCAACAACCAAGAGCTGAGGCTGACATTGCTGTGGCCGCTGCGTCTATTTTGGCTAGGGCAAAATTTGTTAAAGTAATGGATGAATTGTCAACTTTGGCTGGCGTTGAATTGCCAAAGGGCGGTGGTAAAACTGCTACAGAATGTGCTAAGCATATTTTGTTGCAATATGGTGAAGAGAAATTAGCTAAACTTGTAAAAATGCATTTTGCTAATTATAAAGTTTTATTTAACCAAGATACTTTGTAATATATAACTAACAATTTATATGACATAAAACTAACGAGGTTATCGTGAAAAGATTAATTATTAACGCCGATGATTTTGGCTTACATGAAGAAATTAATAATGGTATTATTCGTTGTTTTCAAGAAGGTTGTCTCACAAGCACTTCTCTTATGTGTGGGGCACCGGCTTTTGACCATGCTGTAGCATTGCTTAAAAATAATGCTGGGTTAGGCGTTGGTGTACATCTTACCTTAGTTGGAGGTGTGGCTCCTGTATTGCCGGTAGGAGAAGTAAAATCATTAGTGGATGAAAATGGTTTGTTTTTCTCAGATTACACAGTGTTCATTAAAAATTTTTATCTTGGGAAAGTGAAAAAAAATGAGATTAAGCGTGAGCTAGAAGCTCAGCTGCTTAAAGCCATGTCTACAGGTCTAAAATTCACCCATGTGGATAGTCATCAGCATTTGCATGTTTTGCCTGGCATAGTGCCTATTGTTGTGTCCTTATGCCGTCAGTTTGATATTCATGCGGTTAGGTTACCGGGAGAATGCTATTTGGAGGACTATGGTTACGAAACTGTTTGGAGTAGAAAAGTTGGTAAATGTGGGTTAACCTTTTGCTCGAAATTAGCAGCAAGACAATTTGCTGCGGCTGGCTTACTAAGTCCAACGCAATTCTTTGGTATGATAGCAGGTGGCAACATTTCAGTCCCTGTCGTCCAAAAGTTTTTATCTTCTTTAAAAGAAGGCACAGGAGAAATTATGACACATCCCGGTAATTCTCAAAATATCTTAGAAGAGTTATATTCTTGGGGATATCATTGGGAACAAGAGCGAGATACTTTTATTAATGAAAATATAAAAGAAGAAATTGCGACTCAGCATATTTCTTTAATAAATTTTGGCGGGTTAACATATGAATAAACAGCTATTTCGCACTTTGTGCGTACTTATGGTTCTTGTTTTAGCAATATCGGCAGCCGTAATTTATTTTACTTTTGATATTAGGGCTTTTGAATTTCTTTCAATGTTTAAACCCTGGTCTATTCTATTTGCACTTGGTATGCTAAGTGCAGGACTATTTTTTGACGGTTGTAGACTCATGACGTTGGCGGATATCGCTGATGAAAAACTTACTTATAGTAATGTTGGAAATGTGGTTCTTAGCAACTATTTTTTGGCTTTGTTGACTCCTGGAGCTAGTGGTGGAGCTATAGCGCAAGTTATGTTCATGAAAAAAGCTGGAGTTTCCGTACCAAAAGCAACAGTGATTATATTCGTAAGGACGATTATGTCCATAATTTTTCTTTTCTTTTTAGTTCCGATAATTTTTTACTATGATCATGCTTTGATTGGTTGGTTGCCAACTAGTGTCTTGGTAATCTTTGCCTTTCTTTTTATTTCGTTACCTTTACTGAGTATTTTTCTTATGACTACAAGGTATCCGGAATATTGGTTGGGAAAAATTACTAAAAATCTTTCCGACAACACACAAAGAGCAATATTTTTGTGGTATCGTGATTTTCGTCAAGCGGCTTTTTTAATAGGGCATAATCCGTTTAGAATCTTAAAAGCATTTATAGAATCAGGGTTAAGCTTGCTTTGCATATATTCAGTTGTACCTGTGCTTTTTAGCGGGTTTGGGTTAAAGATACCAATCTGTATAACCATGGGGCGCATGTGCTTACTTAATTTAGTTTTATATTTTACCCCTACGCCTGGTGGTGCAGGGGTTGCAGAAGGTGGATTTGTTTTTCTATTTAGCAAACTTTTACCTGACGGCACAGTTGGTATTATGGCGGTATTATGGCGTTTATTCTGTGAATATTTGCCTTTTATTCTAGGTGCTATTATAACAGTACGTGCTTTTGGCACTAATGTTTTAACACAAATAAAATTACGGAGGCCTTCTGAATAATGAAAATACTTGTAACGGGTGGAGCCGGTTTTATAGGTTCCCATGTATTGGAAAGATTAGCAAGAGATAAAGGTAATACAATTACTGTTTTAGATAATTTGGATAGCGGTATAGCTGAAAATATTCCTTCCGGAGTAGCTTTTATTCGTGAAGATATTCGCAGTTCTAAAATTATAAATATTTTTCAAGAGAATACTTTTGATGTAGTAATTCATTTGGCTGCGCAAACTATGGTTCCATATTCTATTGCACATCCAAATGAAGATGCAGATATTAATTTAATAGGGCTCATTAATGTATTGGAAGCAGCACGTCTAAACGGTGTAAAGTCTGTAGTGTTTTCTTCCAGCGCTGCTGTTTACGGCAATAGTATAAACTTACCTTTGAAGGAAAATGAAACATTAGTTCCAACTTCTTTTTATGGAATAACTAAAATGACAACAGAACATTATTTGCGTGTTTATCACGAACTTTATGGTATAAATACAACTGTTTTGCGTTTTGCTAACGTATATGGTGAGCGTCAAGGTATCGGTGGCGAAGGCGGTGTTGTCTGTATTTTTTCTCAAAAAATATCTGAAAATCAGAGTATTGATGTTTTTGGTGATGGCGAGCAGACGCGAGACTTTGTCTATGTTAAAGACATAGCGAAGGCTATTTGTGGCGCCATAGAACACAAGGGTTTTGGTATTTATAATGTTTCAACCAATACAGAAGTGTCAGTTAATGAACTTATTGGTGCTTTTGAAAAAGTATCAGGGAAAAAAATACAAGTAAATTATTTGCCCGCAAGAACCGGCGATATTTATCGTTCCGTATTGAGCAATAAAGCCCTTAAAACAGAATTTAAAATAGATGCTTTTACATCATTGGAAGAAGGATTAAATAATACTTACAACTATTTTGTAACTTCCGGAAGGAAATAATTATGAATAAGAAATTTGCTGCATTTTTTTTGTTACTTGTTATTTCTATTAATATTCTTTGGGGTATTGGCTCAGTTCCATTATTGGATCCTGATGAGCCTGTTTATGCCGAAACGGCTCGGGAAATGATTGAGTTCAATGATTATTTATCGCCGCGTATTTTTAATGAATACTGGTATGATAAACCACCTATGTACTATTGGTTAGTAGCAGGTGCTTTTAAAATAACAGGTGTAAGTGATTTTAGTGCTCGGCTTCCTTCTGGAATATTGGGTATTGCAACAGTTTTTATGTTGTATTTGTTTTTAAAAAGACTTTCTAGTGAAGACACGGCCTTTTGGTCGGCCATGGTTTTGGGTACATGTGTAGAGTTCTTTTATTTGGGTAAAGCAGCCGTTACGGACATGACGCTGTTATTTTTCATGACAGGAGCACTCTTATGTTTTCTTAACAGAAAATATTGGGTTATGTATATTTTCATGGGTTTGGCTACCTTGACTAAAGGACCTATCGGTATTGTTTTTCCTGGAGCTATTATATTTTTGTACTTATTGGCAATGCAACAGCTTGGGGAATTAAAGCGAATGCATATAGGGTGGGGAGTGCTTATTTATCTTGTCGTTGCCAGCCCCTGGTACTACCTTATGTATTCTGTTCACGGTCAGGTTTTTATTGATACCTTTTTTGGTTTTAATAATATAACTAGATTTACTACACCAGAGCATCCTTCAAGAGTTGTATGGTATTATTATATCCCCGTGCTTGTTTTAGGACTTTTTCCTTGGACTGGATTATTCTTGTCATCATTAAAGGCTTCTTATACAGAAAGTTCCGGAAATGATTTTGATCTTATGATTTTTATGAATATATGGTGGATTTTTGTTTTCATCTTTTTCACTATTTCTAAAACAAAATTAGTTTCGTATATTTTCCCTCTCTTTCCACCAATAGCTATAATAATAGGGTGGAATATTTCACGTTTAATTAATGAACGTTATCGTAAAACAGAAACATTTATTGGTGTTTCATCAATACTAATGTTTTTACTTCTAGCATGCGGTTGGGTTTATGGGGGAACTTTCTTTCCTGAACTTATGACTGCAGGACGAGTTTTGGGCGGAGTTACCGCACTTTTTGCAATAGCTATTGGTATGGCTTTGTTAAAGTATAAAGATGTAAAATTGGCGGTTTTGTGCCATGTACTTGCAGGAACAGTAACGATGTTTGTAGTTTTTAGTTTCATATTACCGCAGCTAGCCAGCAGACTAAGTGTGAAACAAGTGGCAACATATTATACTGAAAATTGCGATTTGACCGCTAATATATATGTCGATAAGTTCTTACGGCCTGGATTTATGTATTACACCCACATTCCGGGTGAGGAACTAAAACCTGGAGTTGGAGATGCCTACACCATACCGGAAAATTCTGCAAATAATTATATAATTGTTAGGGGTTTGGAATATCGGCGCTGGGATGGAACTATGGCTGATAAAGTGCAAGAAATCTATAATACAGGTGATATTTATCTTTTCCGCCAAATAAAAAATACTCCACAATAAATCATTATTGTGGAGTATTTTTGTGCGAATTAATTAAAAGGTTTGGCTGTGGCGTCTTTTTGTTCAAAAACAAAAGCAGGGGACGGGTAGTAAAATTGACAATGTTGAGGAGAGCTAGTTTCTGTGCTAAAGCGCTTTAATAGTGAATAGGATGCGCGCTCTTCAAAATCAATAAGATTATCCTTGTTAATGTCTGCGTCATCTACAATTACCAAAAGAAAGAATGGTACATCAGGGGCGTTTTCCGGTACTTGAGAACGTTCAAGTGGAATGCCTGGAACCACGCGTAAATGAGCTAATACCTCATCATTATCGTTAAGTAATTGGCAACGATAAGTATTGGTATAAAGAGTTTTTGTTAATTTAACTTTGTAAGCGTTGTCTTGTTTCATGCAAATCAACTCCTTAATTTTGTTTACCTACAATGTTAGCACAAAATAGGAGAAAATTGCAAAGAATTATAACAAATATGACATAATTAAATCATTTGTACTTAAAAATAAAGAATACAAAATACAATTTTTACAAAATAAAGGATTGTAAAAGATTTTGGCGAATAGGTATTGTGTATAGATAAACGTAGATCAAGGATGCTCTACAATGTGACGGGGGTGATGGCAAAATTATTAGTCGATGTAAATTTTTGTCAGAAAAAAACAAATTGGAGGGAAATTCATGAAAAAGATTTTAGCTTTTTTGACAGCGTGCATGGTTATGGGAACATTATTTGCAGGTTGTGGTGGTGACAAAAAGGAGGCTGCTAAACCAGCTGCTTCTACAAAGTTTATCAACATAGCCACTGGGGGAACATCCGGAACTTATTTTCCATTGGGCGGAGCGGTTGCAGATATTTTAAATAAAAACGTTAAAGGTGTTAATGCTAGTGCACAAAGCACAGGCGCTTCAGTAGCTAACATTAATTTGTTACAACAAGGTAAGGTTGATATTGCCTTTGTACAAAATGATATTGCTTATTATGCTGCAAATGGTGTTGAAATGTTTAAAGATAAAAAAGTTGCTAGTTTAAAAGGATTAGCTACTTTGTATCCTGAAACTGTACAAATTATCACTTTAGATTCAACAGGCATTAAATCTCTTGCTGATGTAAAGGGCAAACGCATAGCTGTTGGTGCTGCCGGTAGTGGTACAGAAGCTAATGCTCGCCAAATTCTAGAAGCATATGGCATTACTTATGATGATATTAAAGTTCAATATTTATCCTTTGGTGAGGCTTCCAGTGCTTTGAAAGATGGTAATGTTGATGTTGCTTTTGTAACGGCTGGTTTCCCAACTGCTGCAATTCAAGATATAGCTGCTCAACATAAAGTAGTTTTGCTGCCTGTAGAGGCTGCAAAAGCTGATGCTTTAATTAAAAAATATCCGTTCTACACTAAAGTTGAGATTCCTAAAACAACATATCCGGAACAAGCTTCTGGTTGCGAAGCTGTAGCAGTGCGTTGTATGTTGGTAGTAACTGACAAAATGGATGAGCAAACAGCTTACGATGTAACAAAGGCTATTTTCTCTAACTTAGATCGTTTGAAAGCAGCTCATGCAGTTGCAGCAGTTGCAAGTAAAGCTACGGCTAAAGATGGTATGTCCATAACTCTTGCTCCTGGTGCAGAGAAATTCTTTAAGGAGAAATAATATTGGCTGGTGCACTTTATGGAAAAGACCGGGTGCCGGTAAAGTCCGGTTTCCGGTCTTTTTATGGGGTAATTTTAGCTATATGCGTAGCTATTGCAGGTGGCATTTTTTGGTACGGTAATCAATTGGTTTTAAAAATTACACCAGATGATAACCAAAAAGCCTTTAGCTTTACAACATTTATAGGTGATAAATGGCATTATAAATATATTCATTCAGTGGAGAAAACTCCTTGCGAAGAATATTTTGTTATTAATGGCGCAAATGACATGGTGATGCTCTATACTAAATATGAAGATTTTGGTGTAGGCTTGCCCTTTTGGGCTAGTGAGGGTAAATTTACAGCTACAGATGATGGTCACTTTATAATGGAAATGAACAGACCTTTTAAATCTGTAGTTTTTAGAACGGCAAAGCAGGCAAAGGCGAGCCTTTACTATGCTGGCAAGGAGATCCCTATGTATAAGCTTTACAAATCAGGCTCTCTTGTAAAAATATCTGTAGATAAAAGATACCGTAACTGGTTTGGTTTTGAAAGGGGGAAAGACAAGTGAGCGAGGCTCAAGTAAAAGAACTGACCGCAGAAGAAGTGCTACAAAAATTTGACCCGGAGGCAGGTAAACGTGTATTAACCGGGATTTGGGACAAAATCATTTCTGCAATTTGTATTGGTTTTGCACTTTTTCAATTATATACCGCAATTTTTGGCGTGATGGACGCCTCATTACAAAGAGCTATACATTTGGCTTTTGGTTTATCGTTAATTTTTTTATTATACCCAACCCGCGGAAGTTGGTCAAAAACTTCTATGAATTGGTTTGATGTGATATTGGCAGTTTTAGGTGCAAGTAGTTGTATGTACATTGTGGTCTTTTACCAAGATTTAGTGTTACGTGCCGGTATGAATAACGAAACTGATTTTATAATCAGTATTATAGGCACGTTATTGGTTTTTGAGGCTGCTAGACGTACGGTGGGCTGGCCCATGATTACAGTTGCTTTTCTCTTTATTGTGTATGCTTTTGTCGGACCCTACATCCCCGGGATTTTAGCGCACAGGGGCGTCGGCGTGCAAGAAATGTTGGATCATTTGTTTTTTACTACCGAAGGAATTTTTGGCATTCCATTAGGGGTATCATCAACCTTTATTTATCTGTTTATTTTGTTTGGGGCCTATTTAGAGGCAACAGGTTTGGGTAAATTCTTCATTGATATAGCAAACGCTGTAGCAGGGTGGGCTTCCGGCGGGCCGGCAAAAGTTGCAGTATTATCCAGTGGGCTTATGGGTACTGTATCAGGAAGTTCCGTTGCTAATGTTGCAGGTACAGGTTCTTTTACAATTCCCATGATGAAAAAGTTGGGATATGATCCTGCTTTCGCAGGAGCAGTAGAAGCGGCTGCTTCTACCGGTGGGCAGCTAATGCCTCCGGTAATGGGCGCGGCAGCTTTTCTTATGGCAGAATTTGTAGGCGTTCCTTATATTGAAGTAGTGAAGGCTGCTGTTATTCCTGCTATGCTATATTACACAGGAGTATGGCTTGGTGTTCATTATGAAGCTAAAAAATGTGGCTTAAAGGGTACTCCACGTGACCAGTTGCCTAAATTCAAGGCTTTATTCTTGGAAAAAGGCCATTTGGCTATACCTCTAATTGTTATTGTTTATTTACTAGTAACAGGCTATACCCCTACGAGAGCTGCTTTGGCAGCAATCGGTTTGACGCTTGTTTGCGCATGCTTGCGTAAATCTACGCGTATCGGATTTAAAGATGTCGTTAATGGTATGATAGCGGGTTCTAAAAATGTTCTGGGCGTTCTAATTGCTTGTGCCACAGCAGGTATTATTATTGGTGTTGTTACTAAAACAGGCGTAGGTTTGAAAATGGCTACAGCTTTATTGGATTTAGCAGGGGGGCAACTCCTTCCAGCGATGTTCTTTACTATGATAACCTCCTTAATTTTGGGCATGGGCGTTCCTACAACTGCCAATTATGTTATTACATCTACAATTGCTGCCCCAGCTTTAGTGCAGATGCATGTGCCAATCTTAGCTGCTCATATGTTTGCTTTTTACTTTGGCATTGTTGCTGACGTCACACCTCCGGTAGCTTTGGCAGCCTATGCAGGTGCCGGTATTGCAGGAGCTAACCCTATGAAAACAGGTGTAAAAGCTGCTAAACTGGCAATCGCCGCCTTTATCGTTCCGTACATTTTCGTGTATTCACCGGAGTTATTGATGATTAATGCCACGCCAGGGACTATTGCGTTTGCCACGGTTACAGCCTTAATTGGTATGTGGGGTGTAAGCATTGCGATGATTGGTTACTGTATTAGAAAAGTTACGCTTATCCAGCGTTTACTATTCTTTTTGGGTGGCTTGATGTTAATAGCTCCTGGTTTACAGACTGATATTGTCGGTACTATAATTTTAGCGCTAACTTATTATTGGCAAGTTATACAAAACAAAGCAGATGCTAAAAAAGAAATTATTTAAGAGAGTGCAAGATTCTAATTAACTGCGGGTTATTGCGCGTTATTGCGTAATAACCCGTTTTTTTCGTCAAAAAACCCGAAGTTTAAGCTTTTTTCACACATAAAGGGCACGAATATTTGCAAAATAGTATTAATAAAGGTATAATAATCGATAGGTGAGTGTTCGGCTATAATAACTCCCAATGTATGAATGTGCGGAAAAAAAATATAGGAGGTGTGTTTTTTGAATAAAACGCAAGAAAAATTAAATATTATTCCACTTGGCGGTCTAGGAGAAATTGGTAAGAATATGACCGCTTTTCGCTATGGTGATGATATCATTTTAGTGGATGCTGGTTTAGCGTTCCCTGAAGATGATATGTTAGGTATAGATTTGGTAATCCCTGACACAACTTACCTGATGGAAAACAAGGATAAGCTCAAGGCTATCTTTTTGACTCATGGTCATGAAGATCACATTGGAGCTTTACCTTTCTTATTGAAAGATTTTGATGTACCGGTTTATGGAATGCCTTTAACATTAGGGATTTTGACAGGACGGTTGAAAGAAAATGGAGTTTCAAGTAGCAACCTAAAGACAGTAACGCCTACTAGCATAGTTCGCGTTGGTCCTTTTAAGTTGGAATTTATCCGTGTGAATCACAGTATTCCTGATGCAGTAGCAATAGCAATACACACTCCGGTGGGCGTTATTGTCCACACAGGAGATTACAAATTTGATCAAACTCCCGTTGATGGTCAAGTTACAGAATTTAGCCGTTTTGCAGAACTAGGAGATAGGGGAGTTCTTTTACTGTTAGCCGACAGTACTAACGTAGAGCGCCCGGGTTATACACCTAGTGAAAAGATAGTAGGGAAAACATTAGACGAACGTTTTCGCTACGCTAAGAACAGAATAATTGTTGCAACTTTTTCTTCGAATGTTCACCGTATCCAACAAGTTGTTGATAGTGCGGTAAAAAATAAAAGAAAAGTGGCCGTTATTGGTCGCAGTATGGTAAATGTCGTTAATATTGCCAGTGAAATAGGCTATTTGAAAATTCCTGAAGGAGTTTTAATCGACATAGATGATATTAAAAACTTTACGCCTAGCCAAGTCGTTATTATTACAACAGGCAGCCAGGGTGAACCCATGTCAGCATTGACAAGAATATCTATGAATGATCATAAAAAAGTAGGTATTATTCCAGGGGACACGGTTATTATTTCTGCTACACCAATTCCAGGAAATGAAAAGGGAGTTTTCCGCACCATTGACAACCTGTACAAACAGGGCGCTGAAGTAATTTACGAAAAATCAATGGGCGTGCATGTTTCAGGACATGCTAGTCAAGAAGAAATCAAGATGATGCATAATTTAGTCAGACCTAAGTTCTTTATGCCTGTCCACGGTGAATATCGCCATTTAATAAAACATAAACAATTAGCTCTTTCTTTGGGCATGCCCAAAGAAAATATTGTAATTGCAGAAAATGGATCAGTAGTTGAATTAACTCCTAATTCCATTTGTTTAAATGGTAAAGTTACAGCTGGCAAGGTTTTAGTTGATGGATTAGGTGTAGGCGATGTAGGCAATGTTGTTTTGCGCGATCGCAGACAGTTATCTCAAGATGGTATATTGATTGTAGTCGTTAGTGTTGATAAGGCTACTCGTTCTGTTGTAGCTGGCCCGGACATTGTGTCTCGCGGCTTTGTCTATGTAAGAGAATCCGAAGATCTTATTGATACTGCCAAAGAACGTGTTATTATAGCATTAAATAGATGCCATGATAATAACATAACCGAGTGGGCAGCATTAAAATCAGCTGTACGTGATGCCTTGGGCAGATACTTGTATGAAAAAACAAGACGTCGTCCAATGATTCTGCCACTGATTATGGAAGTTTAATTATCTAGTAGCCAGAGGTGGTAAAATTTGGAGAGAAAAAGTGGTAGGAACATACCTAAAAAGGTATCTGAAAACGGGTCCTTTTTACAGTATGTAGAAATAGTGGGAATTATTTTAATTGCCATAGCAGTGTTTATGTTTTGCGCCCTTTTGGGTTTAAATGTAGGCAGCGTCGGTGTTTTTGTGGCTAAAATATTAAAATATGCTCTTGGACGGGCCGCTTTTATTTTGCCTGTATATTTACTAACTATTGGTTTGGGCTATGTTATTAAACATGAGCAACTAACTTTAAGCAGAAAATTCTTTTCTGTTCTGCTTATATTAGTGTCTCTTATAGGTTTAACACATTATTTCCTAGTTCCGGATGGTCAGGAATTACAACCTGACCTATTACCTACCGGTGGCGGCCTCTTAGGGGGAGCCATCCTCTTTCTATTAAAGAAGGTGGTAGGTAAGGCCGGAGCTTTGATTATTTTATCAGCGGGAACTTTAGCCGGGATAGTACTTACCGGCAAATTTTCATTAGGAGACTCATTACAAAAAGCAAGCGACGGTATGAAAATCGGAGTAAAAAATGCTAGTTTAAAATTTGAAGATGTACGCCAAAAACGCAGAGAAAGAAAAAGCTTTTATAATCAAGAAAAAGATAATGAAAATTATACGGAATATATGGAAGAAGATCCTACTGATATAGTACAACCAATATTGAAGTTTTCTCGCTCTGAACTTGAGGGGGAAATTCCTACCTTGGAAATACCAAAAGAAGTGGAAACTGTTCCATGTAGCTCTGTTGCACCAAATAATAAAAAAACAAGTAATGGCGCATATAAATTTCCTCCATTAAATCTCTTAAATCCTATACATAAGACTAAGACGCAGGGCATAAATGAGGCAATTAGAACCCAGAGTAAAATTATTGAGCAAACTCTAGTAGATTTTGGTGTGCGAGCCACATTAACCAATGTAACCAGTGGCCCGTCGGTAACACGCTTTGAGTTGGCTCCCGCACCAGGAGTTAAGGTTAGTAAAATTCAAAACTTATCTGATGATTTAGCTTTGAAATTGGCGGTGCCAAGTATTCGTATTGAACCTATTCCCGGAAAAGCTGCTATTGGGTTAGAAGTTCCTAGTCTTACTAGTGAGGCAGTAAATTTTCGTTCAGTAGTTGATTGTGCCGCTTTAAAAAAAGCTACAGGTAAGCTGTGCGTAGGTTTAGGAAAAGATATTTCCGGCAATGTTATTATCGCTGATTTAGGCAAAATGCCGCATTTATTGGTAGCTGGTTCAACTGGTTCAGGTAAAAGTGTCTGTATAAATACAATTATTGCTAGTTTATTGTATAAAGCGACTCCTGATGAAGTAAAATTAATTTTAGTTGATCCCAAAGTTGTAGAGCTGACTAACTACAATGGCATACCACATTTATTGACTCCTGTTGTTACTAATGCAAAACAAGCTGCATCTGCCTTACATTGGGCGGTTGTAGAAATGGAGAAACGTTATACACTTTTTGCCGAAGCACAAGTAAGAGAAATTAATAAATACAATGAGACAACAGAAGAGAAGCTACCTTTTATAGTCATAATTATTGATGAGTTGTCTGATCTAATGATGGTTGCAGCTGTTGATGTTGAGGATGCTATTTTGCGGCTGGCGCAAAAAGCTAGAGCCGCCGGTATTCATTTAATTTTAGCAACACAAAGACCTTCCGTAGACGTTATAACGGGTATTATTAAAGCCAACATTCCTTCTAGGATTGCTTTCGCTGTTTCTTCTCAGATTGATTCTAGAACAATCCTAGATATGAATGGGGCAGAAAAGCTTTTGGGAAAAGGTGATATGCTTTTCTATCCTATTGGTGCAAATAAACCACAGCGTATACAAGGAGCGTTTATTTCTGATGAAGAATTAGCCAAAGTAGTTAATTTTATAAAAGCACAAGCAATTCCGCCTATATTTGAAGAAGAGGTAACAACCCAAGAATTAACTGGAAATAAGAAACAAGCATTTACTGATAATGCGTCTGAGCAAGAAGATGAATTGTTTGAAGATGCAGTACGTTTAGTCGTCGCTACGCAACAGGCTTCGTCTTCTATGCTGCAAAGAAAGTTTCGTATTGGCTATACTAGGGCTGCCAGATTAGTAGATTCAATGGAAGAACTTGGAATAGTCAGCGCTTCTGATGGCAGCAAACCGCGAGCTTTAAAAATGAGCCCAATGGAAATAGAAGAAAAATTCTTTACTAGAAAGTAAGATCGGGGGTTTTGACATGACTCAAGTTGGCGATTTTTTAAGAGATGTACGTAAGCGTAAAGGTTTATCCATTGATGAAATAGCCGAAGGAACTGGAATCCGCGCCCAATATATAGATGCTTTAGAGAACGGAGATTATGCGAAAATTCCCGGGGATGTTTTTATTAAAGGTTTCATTCGTAACTATGGTAATTTTTTAAATTTAGATGGCAATGCATTGGTTGAACAATATAAAAATCATACATTACTTAAAGACGAAACTATAGAGGCAGCGCTACTTTCTATTGATGAAGACAATAGAGAAATAGCAGATATCACCCCGAAAAGAACCTTTTTCTCTAGTATAAGAAATGCTTTTCAAGAAGTTAAAAAATTTATTTATGATAATATTTATGAAACCATAGAAGTTGATGACGAGACAGAGGATAATATTAGTATCATTACTTCTCAAAAAGGCGGTAGTGAACGTCAGCGCTTAACTAATCCGGCAGAAGCTGCAGCTGCAAATAAAACTCCATTTTTTAATTATAGAATTTTTATCCGTGTATTCACGGTATCTTTGTTGCTATTTGTTTGTTTTATGGTTTACTTCTTTTTAACAGGAACCAAGTCTTCCCCTAAACCAGCTAATGGCGCTAACGCATTTACAGATACAATAAAATCAGAACATTCTTCTGACAAAGAAGCTACTTTGAAAAATTCTGATAAAATAACTGCTAAAATTACTAAAACTGTTAAAGAACTAGTTGAAACAGTTGATAGCAAGGTTGCCACAACTAAGAAAGATATTAATGCCCTAGTTGCTGATCCTGCTACTAGTGATGATGTAATTGTTCAAATTACTTATAAGGAACCTGTTTGGACAGAAGTAGAAGCAGATGGCAAAACTGTAGAAACAGCTACCATTGCTAAAGGCACAACTAAAACTTATAAAGCAACTAAAGAAATCAAAGTTAAACTTGGCAGTATTCGTAATGTGGAAATTAAAGTTAATGGTAATGTTGTCCCTTATGGTGAAAAAGAATGGGGTACCGTCGAAAAGATTTTCAAAAAGTAAGTAAATGAAGGAGTAAATATGAGCGAATTTTTGCCCATTTGTAAAGAAGATATAATAAAACGGGGTTGGGAACAAATAGACTTCCTGTTTATTAGTGGTGACGCCTATGTTGACCACCCATCGTTTGCTACGGCGGTTATTTGTCGCGTTTTAGAAGGACAGGGCTACAAGGTAGCGATTTTATCACAACCTGATTGGCAGCATATTGAAAACTTTGCCGTACTAGGAAAACCACGTCTTGGTGTTCTTATTTCCGGTGGCAATTTGGATTCGATGTTATGCCACTATACAGCTGCAAGAAAACCAAGAACGCGAGATAGTTATACAGCAGGCGGGATAATGGGCAAGAGGCCTGATCATGCAACAGTAATTTATAGCAAAATCATAAAGAAACTGTGGCCTAATATTCCTGTTATTATTGGTGGGATAGAAGCAAGTCTGCGTCGTTTTGCACATTATGATTATTGGGAAAATAAACTATTACCATCTATACTGATAGATAGTAAGGCTGATCTGCTAGTGTATGGAATGGGTGAGCAGCAAATCGTAGAAATAGCTGATTATCTAGCAGGAGGCGCTCAGTTAGAGGATATGCATTATATTCGTGGTACAGCTTATTTAACATCGGAACTTGTTGACGTGGATGAAAAAGCTGTTTTATTGCCATCCTATGGTGAGATACAAGCAAATAAAGAGCTTTTTGCTAAAGCATTCCAGCTACAAAGTCAAGAACAGGATCCATTTAATGGGGAAACTGTTATACAGAAAAACGGTAATTATTTTGTAGTACAAAACCCAGCACCATACCCACTAAGCATGGAAGATATGGATGCTATATATGATTTACCATATTGTCGTGAAGTACATCCGTCTTATCTTCCCTTAGGAGGAGTCCCCGCAATTGAAGAGGTGCAGTTTAGTATTATAAGTCAGCGTGGCTGTTTTGGTAGTTGTGCATTTTGCGCAATTCACTCTCATCAGGGACGTATAATTCAAGCCCGTAGTCATAATTCAATTTTAGCAGAAGCACGAGCAATTAGCGCTTTACCTAATTTTAAGGGATACATACATGATGTGGGTGGGCCAACAGCTAATTTCAGACATCCTTCCTGTGCTAAACAGCTAGAAGTAGGTGCTTGCAAAGATAGACAGTGTTTATTTCCTACCCCATGTCCTAATTTAGATGCTGATCATACAGATTATATTAATTTATTGAGAGAACTAAGAGAGTTACCGGGAATTAAGAAGGTATTTATTCGCTCAGGTATTCGCTATGACTACTTGCTTGCAGATAAGCAACAAGTGTTTCTAGATGAACTTTGTCGCTATCATATAAGCGGACAATTAAAAATTGCCCCTGAACATATTTCACCCAAGGTTTTGAAGTGTATGGGGAAACCGGGAAAAGATGTATATTTGAAATTTTCAGAAGTTTTTGATGCAAAAAATAAAGAAATCGGATTAAAGCAATATTTAGTCCCGTATTTTATTTCTAGTCATCCAGGTTGTTCTCTTCATGAGGCAGTAGAACTAGCTGAGTTTTTACGTGATACAGGCAGGCACCCGGAACAGGTGCAAGATTTTATTCCTACTCCAGGCAGTGCATCAACGGCCATGTATTATTCAGGAATTGCTCCTGCAACCGGTAAAAAAGTTTATGTTACACAAAACCCTCATATTAAGGCTATGCAAAGAGCGTTAATGCAATATAAAAATCCTAAGAATAGTGCATTAGTAAAAGAAGCACTAGAAGAGACTGGGCATACAGAGCTAATTGGCACAGATGATAAATGCCTTTTGCCAACTTATTTAGGCCGTTCAGGTACCACTAAACGAACTAAATTTGACGTATATAAGGGACGAGTTGGAAAGAAAAAAAGATAGAGAGGGTGTAAATTCTTGAAAATTGGTGTAATTAGTCTTGGCTGTCCTAAAAATTTAGTGGATTCCGAGATTATGTTAGGATTAATTAAAAAAAATGAGTGGGGTATTACAAATAATCCTGCTGAAGCTGATATAATAATAATTAATACTTGTGGTTTTATAGCTAGTGCCAAGGAAGAATCTGTTAATACAATTTTGCAAATGGCTGAATATAAAAAAACCGGCTCATGCAAATATTTATTGGTAACAGGTTGTTTGGGGCAGCGCTATGCGGATGAGTTATTTGCCGATTTACCGGAAGTAGATGCTATAATTGGAACTGAATGTTATGATGTCATTGGTGAAGTTATTAATAGAGTGGTTGCCGGTGAACGGTTTATACTAATTACTCCGCCAAAAGCATATACACAAGAAACTAAGCGAGTTTTGACTACTCCTGCACACTTCGCCTATTTGAAAATTGCTGAGGGCTGTGATAATTGCTGCTCATATTGTGCAATACCCCAAATACGTGGACCATATAGAAGCAGACCCTATGAAGAAATTATAGAAGAAGCTAAAAATCTAGTAGAACAGGGTGTAAAAGAACTTATTTTAGTTGCTCAAGATACAACACGTTATGGTGAAGAGTATTATGGAACTTTGCGTCTGCCAGAGTTATTGCGTGATTTGAATAAAATCGAGAATTTAAAGTGGATTCGTGTGCTTTATTGCTATCCGCAATATTTTACGGAAGAACTTATTGTAGCTATGTCAGAATGTGAAAAAGTTTGTAAGTATATTGATATCCCCTTGCAACATGCTAGTGATTCTTTACTTTCTTCCATGAATCGCTATGATACTAAGGCCAATGTAGAACAACTATTAGCACGTATAAGAAATAAAATACCTAATATTTGCTTACGTACTACTTTTATAGTAGGATTTCCTGGTGAAACCAGAGAACAGTTCAAAGAGTTAAAAGAATTTGTAGCTAAGGAAAAGTTTAATTGTGCAGGTGTATTTACCTATTCCCAGGAAGAGGGCACTGTTGCCGGCGCAATGGAAAATCAAATACCTGAACCTATAAAAAATGAACGCTACCATGAACTTATGGCTCTACAAGCTGAAATATCTGAAGAAATTCAGCAAAGTCGTGAAGGCAGCATAGTTGAAGTTGTAATAGAAGGCTTTGATGAAGATAATCCTGATTTAGCTATAGGAAGATCACCTTGGGAAGCCCCTGATATTGACGGTAAAGTATTTGTGGAAAATGCTAAAAATCTTCAAATTGGTGATTTTATAAAAGTTAAAATTTTACAAGGATTCACTTATGAAGTTGTGGGAGAACCTGTACTATAAGGAGGGTATTTTAAGTGATTGTCGAAGTTATAAATACCGGTACTGAATTATTGCTTGGAGATATTCTTAATACAAATTTTCAATATCTTTCGCAAAAACTTAATGAAAATGGATTTGATGTCCTTTATCAGACTACGGTTGGTGATAACGAGCAACGTCTTCTAGACGTTTTAAACATAGCACTAGAGCGTGCTGATATAGTGATTACAACTGGTGGATTGGGCCCAACTAGGGGAGATATTACAGCTGATACTGTAGCAAAATGTTTGCATCTGCCTTTAGAATTGCATCAACCAAGTTTAGACAAAATTAAAGACTATTTTGGCAAAAAAGAAATTGCAATGCCTGAAAACAATATTAATCAAGCGATGATTCCTCACGGAGCTCATATTTTAAAAAATGATATAGGAACTGCTCCAGGGATGGTTGTTACGACCAAGAATGGCAAGTTAGTCATTTTATTACCGGGGCCGCCTAATGAAATGAAGCATGTTACTACTTTACAGATGCTTCCGTATTTGGAAAAGCATTGTAAACAACAAGGTATTATTCATTCTAAAGTTTTGCATTTACGCGGTATGGGTGAATCTACAGTTGCAACTAAATTGGATGATATAATTATTAATCAAACAAATCCCACCATTGCCATATATGCTCGTCAGGGTGAAATTATTATAAGAATAACCGCTAAAAGCACTACTTTGGACATAGCTCAGACTTTGATTGCTGAGATGGAAAAACAGGTGCGCGAGCGTTTAAATAAATTTATTTTTGGTGTAGACGATGAAACATTAGCAAAAGCATTGGGTAGAGAACTTACTAAAGGTAACTATACTATTTCTTTTGCAGAATCCTGCACCGGTGGTTTAGCCACAAGTATGTTAACAGACATTCCGGGAAGCTCTAACTATTTATTGGGATCTGTGGTATCATATAGTAACATGGCTAAGTCTAAATTAATTAATGTAAACCAAGAAACTTTAGATGAATATGGAGCCGTAAGTCAACAAGTAGCTTGCCAAATGGCTGAAGGTGTTCGCAACCTTTTTGGCACTACTATTGGCGTGGGTATAACCGGCATAGCCGGTCCTGGAGGAG
>Ga0183100_1000281_pt1 | contig 53883 bp, 49 predicted proteins | sample Biomet2_FD_127789 | JGI IMG/M metagenome (GOLD analysis project Ga0183100, IMG submission 127789) | Microbial communities from bioreactor (seeded with anoxic lake sediment) at LBNL, California, USA - Biofuel metagenome 2 | ecosystem: Engineered > Bioreactor > Anaerobic > Unclassified ... | reverse complement strand
ATATTGCCTCAAACACAGCCTCCGGACGTCTCTTGTTTGCATCAGACAATGTACTACGGGATGTCATCATACTGATACTTAGATGACAAAGCTTGCGTGCTTCCGCTTGTAATGATGTGCTTATCTCACGAAGTGAATCAAACCGCATAATTACAGCATAGAGCATTACTAATAGATGAGTCCAGCCATCAAAGCGCTTAATATAGGGTTCTCCGCCATGTTCACGACTATTTGAAGAATTTTTGACTTATCAAGCAAATTTATGACCTGACTATAGAGCGGCTGTCCGCTAAAATGTGTACTTTTACTCATGTGTTAGTTTTTCTTCTGGTAAAGGCAAAAATAACACATTTTGGGCTGAACTCAGAAATGAATTCAGCCCTTTCTTGTTACTCCTCAAAAAGTTTTATCGGACAGCAATAAAAAAATATAATTTCTTATTCTTTTGGGATTCAGTAATCATTATAACAGAAGGGAACAACAACAATCAGAAGAGATTGTAACATCAGGCAATAAAATTCAGACGAGCCAAAAAACAAGACACCGGTAGAAGAGAGTTTCTGTCGCTCTTCAAAATTTCAATCGTATGAAATCATTGACACTTTAAAATCTGTCCTGTGCGTAATCTAACACGATTAGAAAAACCATTCAAATTACATAGTTCCTTTACAGAAATGCCGCTTTCACGAGCAATACTATAAAGCGTATCCCCATTTTTAACCTTATGGTAAAGAGGGCGTTCCATATTAACTATATCCTGCGTAATTACTTTTTCACTAGCATTAGCCGAAGCCATTTCCTCTGTGCCATCACCTTTCTCATCATTCTCAGCAACATCAAAAGATTTGTTGTTATGATAAACAAAGTAGTCTGCTGTAACATCTTGAGCTGGAAAATTAAACATCAACGATGGGTCAATCGCTTCACCTAAAATACGTGTTTCAAAATGAAGGTGAGAACCGGTGGAATGTCCCGTACTACCACCCAAACCTATTGGTTCTCCAGCACGAACCATTTCGTCCTCATGCACCAATTGTTTAGAAAGATGGCCATAAACAGTTTCAAGTCCATTAGGATGGCGGATAACAATATAATAGCCAAAACCTCCAGCATCATAAGACACCATACGCACTTTTCCGGTAAAAGCAGCACAAATCGTGTCGCCTGTATAAACTTTAATGTCCAAACCATAATGGTTACGACCAAAACTACGACGATAGCCAAAATTCGAAGTAACAATCCTACTCGGTGTTGGCATAGAAAATCCCCGGAGATCTACTTTTAAATATGCAGGTTTTTGTTCATGACGATAAGCATTCACATGGTCGTGTGTCCAAGAAGAATATAAATTGGAAACCATCTGAGACATTTCCCTATGATAAGAACGCTGTAAGGAAACAGAGTCAACAGCTTTCAACTGTTTGTCCATATTTGCCTGACGAGCCATTAAATCCTGTCCATGGGTAAAAATAGGGAAAAAGACACCCATAGCAAGAATACTTACTTTTATGATGTTAAAATTCATTTTCAGTACGAAATGTGTTTTTACCACAATATGCGCAAAAATGTTTTCGCTCTAGTAACAAATTAGGGTTTTGAACTTCACAAAAATGAGCATCGTTCCCTTTTCAGCGTGTTCAGATTTACTTGTGGGTTTATGTTTAGAACGCAAATATACATAAAAATGTTTTATCTGCGCACATCACAAAGAGTTATTTAATGTATTTTCAGGATATAACAGACCAATTTATATTTGTTTTGCACAAGTTTCGCAACCTTTCCCATATGATTTGATTTTGAGGTAAGTTATACTGAGGGTCATCAGAAACCACTTTCATAGCGGCCCCACGTGCCAATTCCATAAGATCAGCATCTCGGGTCAAATGAGCAATTTTCAAATTAAAAATCATACCACTTTGCTGCGTACCTTCCAAATCACCAGGACCCCGTAATTTCAAATCTTCTTCTGCAATCCTAAAGCCATCCGTTGTTTCACACATAATCTCTATCCTACGTCGTGTGGTTTCTGAAAGTTCGTAACCTGTAGAAAGTATGCAGTAGGACTGTTCTGCTCCACGCCCTACTCGACCACGCAGCTGATGGAGCTGGGCCAGTCCGAAACGCTCGGCATTTTCTATTACCATCACAGAGGCATTAGGAACATCCACACCCACCTCTATAACTGTCGTAGAGACAAGCAAATTCAGTTTTCCACTAATAAAATCCTTCATCACCTCATTTTTTACGTTGCTCTTCATTTGACCATGAAGTATACCCACTTTGAACTTTGGAAAAAGTTCACAAATTTGTGTAAAACCATTTTCTAGGTTTTTCAAATCCAATTTTTCGTTTTCCTTAATTAGAGGGTACACAAAATAAGCTTGGTGACCTTTTATGATTTCATCGCGCACCATCTGAACCAAACGATCCACAGATTTGTCATAAAAATGAAGCGTTTTAATAGGTTTACGACCTGGAGGAAGTTCGTCAATCACTGAAACATCCAAATCACCATAAACCGTCATAGCCAATGTACGAGGAATTGGCGTTGCAGTCATTACAAGTATGTGTGGTGGTTCTTCGTTTTTCAACCATAACTTGGATCGTTGCGCAACGCCGAAACGATGTTGTTCATCAATCACTGCAAGTCCCAAATTTTTAAAACTCACCTTATCACCCAATACGGCATGTGTACCAACCAAAAGGTGAATGCTGCCATTCTGAATGCCTTCCAATACCTTCTGACGGTGCTTCCCTTTTATGATAGAAGTAAGTAGTGCTACATGAATATCCAAATTTTCAAACATCCTGTTCAACGTAGCATAATGTTGCTCTGCCAAAATCTCAGTAGGTGCCATAATGCACGCTTGATAACCATTATCCAGTGCCATAAGCATGGTCATTACAGCGACAATAGTTTTACCACTTCCCACATCGCCCTGAAGCAGGCGATTCATTTGGCGTCCACTGCACACATCATGACGAATTTCTTTTATTACTTTTTTTTGCGCTCCGGTAAGTTGAAATGGAAGTTTTTCATTATAAAAGCCCATAAATAGATTTCCTATCGTTTTAAACAAAAAGCCCCGATATCTCATCACGCGGGAATGAGCATAACTTATGATATTTAGCTGCAAATAAAAAAGTTCTTCGAATTTTAAACGCTCTTCAATTTTGGGAAGACATTTTAAATCGTCGGGGTGATGAATCTTACGAATAGCCTCATCCAAACTAACCAATCCATATTGACGTACAAAATATTCAGGAAGTGTTTCAGGAATAATTCTTTCGCCCAACTGCGTCAACACATCCAAGACCAACACCTCCAGAATATGTGAGGTAAGTCCATTTCGACGCATATTTTCCGTTACTCTGTATATTGGATGCAAAGTTGCTATCTGGGCTTCATCTGTTGTTTCTTTTACCTCGTCCAATTCTGGATGAACAATATTGAAATTGCCGTTAAATATTGTTGGCTTCCCCAGTAGCAAATAAAGGGTATGAAGTTTTATAGATTTTTTGATTGCTTTGAGTGAATTAAACCACACCAAACGAACTAGCCCGGTGCCATCCGTAAAAACAGCTTCCAAACGCCGACTTCGACCTGTTCCTAACTCCTCAAATTCCACAATTTGACCACGCAGCTGGACATACTGCATTTCCTCACTGAGGCAATTCACAGTATAAACTGTAGATCGATCAATGTATTTTTGAGGAAAGCAATAAAGCAAGTCGCCTACAGTGAAAATGTCCAATTCTTTATTAAACAAAGCAGCCCGATGAGGACCAACGCCATGAAGATATTGAATATTTTGAGAAAATAAGCTGTACATACCGCTGCCTATTTTTTCAAATCTGCAAGAAATGCACGCGCCAAAATCATATCAAACGGAGATGTAATTTTAATGTTTTCCCGATTTCCCTCCACAACTTCAATTCTGACGCCAGAAGCCTCAACCACAGAGGCATCATCTGTAAAATCAGTCCGATAAGACTGATTATAAGCTTTGCGAAATAAGTCTATTTGAAAAGTTTGTGGAGTCTGCACTAAAAAAAATCGATTACGATCAATAGCTTCCGTATTATTTTCGCCACATGCCAAACGCACAGACTCCACAGGCTTCATTACTGGCACCACTGCGCCAGAAATTCGTGCATGCGCATAGCAGTTACGTATCACTTCTAAACTGACAAAAGGCCTGACTCCATCATGAACGCCAACCACACCAAATTCATCTTCTGGAATACACGACAAACCATTTCTCACAGAGTGAAAACGCGTCTCGCCACCCGCGACCAACAAAAGTGGTAAATTAAAGCCACAAGATACGCTTAATTTCCGCCATTTTTCTATATAGTCACGAGGCAATACCAAAATCAGTTTACATTCTGGTAATGCTTCATGAAAACGTAGGAGGGTATGCATCAATATTGGTTTGCCATTCAGCATCAAAAACTGTTTCGGCACGTTTCCTCTCATTCTTTTACCCATTCCGCCGGCAACAATAATTGCGTAATCCACGTCTCCTCCCTCCTTAATCTTAATGCAAATTTATTTACAGACAAGCAAGATATTGATGAATACTTTCTTTCAAACCAAGATAAAGGGCATCACAAATCAAAGCATGACCAATACTCACTTCGTCGAGCCAAGGAATTTCGGAATGAAAAAACATTAAGTTTACCAACGACAAATCATGTCCAGCATTTAGTCCAAGTCCTTCATCACGCGCTATTTCGGCTGCAATTACAAAAGGAGCAATAGCTTTTTGTGGATTAATCTCGTAAGCAGCAGCATAGGGTTCTGTGTAGAGCTCTACACGATCTGCTCCTGTTGAAGCAGCATATTTCACCATTTCTACATCGGCAGACACAAAAACCGAAGTTCTAATACCAACATCTTTAAATCGTTTAATTATTTCTTTTAAGAAATTCTGGTAAGTTCGTGTATCCCAGCCTGCATTTGATGTGATTTGGTCTGGGCGATCAGGTACCAGCGTGACTTGGGTAGGCTTTACATCCAAGACGAGTTTTATAAAGGAATCCGACGGATAACCTTCAATGTTAAATTCTGTATTTAGCACAGGTTTTAGGTCTTTGACGTCCTTATATTTAATATGTCGTTCATCTGGGCGGGGATGGACCGTAATGCCCTGTGCACCGAACAATTCGCAATCCAGGGCAACGCGGACTACATTGGGGTTATCGCCACCACGGGCATTGCGGATAGTGGCAATTTTGTTAATGTTGACACTTAATCTTGTCATATTTTTCTCTATATTTAAATCAAAATCTGCGATCTTGAATTATTTTTGTATCTTTGCCTACGTGCAAAAGTACGAAATTCTTTTATTTCCTGTTCGTTGCACATTGAGAAAAACGATAGAAATGGAAAAAGGAAAACCAAAATTTGCCTTATTTGGAAACACATATCAAGCTAGCAAATCAGCCTCTATCGGCAGAATTATTGACGTACTACGCCGCACATCGTCTGTCATTGCTATGGAGAAGGAATTTTATGAATACATTCGTTCCTCTTTAAAAATAGATTTCCAACCCAACGAAATTATCTGCAGCAACGACTTCGACGCTACGTTTGCGATTAGTGTAGGAGGCGATGGTACTTTTCTAAAGACCGCTGCAGCGATTGGCAATAAGAGCATTCCTATTATAGGTATCAACACGGGGCATCTAGGTTTTTTGGCTGACGTATTACCGGACGAAATAGAAGATTGTATTGAAGCACTGAACCATGGTGATTTCTATATAGAGCACCGAAGCGTACTGCGTGTTTCTGCAGACGACGATTCACTGAGCATCTTTCCTTATGCCCTAAATGAGGTTGCCATTTTGAAGCACGATAATTCTTCCATGATTGGTATACGCACACTCATTGACGACAAATATCTAACTACCTATCAAGCCGACGGCCTCATCATCAGCACTCCTACCGGATCCACGGGATATTCTCTTAGCGTAGGCGGTCCCATCATATCCCCATCTTCTCATTCCGTTGTACTCACTCCGGTAGCGCCACACAGTTTAAACGTACGCCCCATCATTTTGGAAGACGACATTACCATTCATCTCTCCATTACCAGCCGAAATCATAATTTTCTCACCTCCATCGACGGCCGCAGTCAAAGTTTCCCTGACACTGTGCAATTAATGGTGCGTCGAGCCCCCTATTATACAAACATTGTAAAACGCAACCGCGCCCATTTCTTTGAAACTATCCGTCATAAATTACTTTGGGGAGCTGACAAACGAATCTGAGTAAATGGATTCTCATATGAGCTTTAAAGATAAAAAATGAACAGGTCGTTTTTCCAACACGAACCAACAGCATATCCGGCATCGACGATTTTGAAATGGCTATGGACACAATTCAAAGAAAACCAAATTCAAGCTTTTCTTAACATGTTTATCGGGCTCCTTGTGATTGGGCTCGATTTTTTCTTTGTATGGTGCACAAAACTTTGCATCGACATAGCTACAGGTCAAAGCAACCGTTTTACACTCTCTTTCATAACCGTTCTTCTCGTTTCTACCACGCTACTCCAAATTACAATTTCATTCGCAAGCCGATGGATACGTGCCGAACTTGGAATAAAAGCCCAAAACCGTATGCAGCGAACCCTGTTCCGACATCTTTTAATGTCTGAATGGAGCGGTTTGGAACAATTCCACAGTGGCGACATTCTTAACCGAATTGAAAAGGATGTTTCAGATATCATCACCTTCGTCACAGAATCTCTTCCTTCTTTAATCACAACCATTGCACAGCTCACAGGAGCATTTATTTTTCTTTTTCTGATGGACCACACTTTGGCCTGCGTAATTATTGGAATCCTACCCTGCTTCATCATTATCAGCAAAATTTATGTGCGCCAAATGCATCACCTCACTCGCTCTATTCGCCAAACAGACAGTAATATCCAATCCATCATACAAGAAAGCATTCAGCATCACACGGTAGTCAAAGCACTTCAACAAAACCACCATCTTTTTTCAACACTGAACCTCATACAAAATGACCTTAGTCACCAAGTTCTCAAAAAGACCAAATATTCATCCACTTCTTCTGCGATCATTAACATTGGTTTTGCTACAGGTTACCTTTTTGCTTTTCTGTGGGGCATTCATGGCCTCCATAATGGAACTACCACCTACGGAGCCCTCATAGCTTTCATCCAATTGGTTGGTCAAATTCAAAATCCCACACGCAGTCTCGCACATTACATTCCCATTTTTATTTCCACCTTTACAGCAAGTGAACGTTTAATCCAACTCATAAACATTTCTGAGGAAGCTCCCGGACACCACCGCATTCTTCAAGATTCTTTGGGGATACGCCTTTTTCAAATTGAATTTCATTACGAGAACCAACCTTTTATTTTTGAAAATTTTTCTTATAATTTTGCACCAGGAAGTCGCACTGTAATTATGGGAGAAACCGGCTCCGGAAAAACCACGCTCATACGTTTGCTTCTCTCTCTAATTGTTCCTCAAAAAGGAACCGTGAGTATTTACAATCACAACCAGAGTCTAACAGTCGACCCCTCGACTCGCGCTTGTTTCTCCTATGTTCCGCAAGGCAATACCCTCTATAGTGGGACCATACGCAACAATCTACTATTCAGCGATCCGACTGCTACCACGGAAGAAATGACTCGTGCTCTTCACATGGCTTGCGCTGATTTCGTTTTCGAATTACCCAATCGCTTAGACACCTATTGTGGAGAGCAAGGTTTCGGCCTTTCAGAAGGTCAAGCTCAACGTATCTGTCTCGCTCGCGCCTTCCTACGTCCTGGACAAATTTTACTCCTCGACGAGGCCACTTCAGCTCTAGATGCCGAAACAGAACGTGACATACTTCAAAACATTATCCATTTTTTTTCAAACCATACCCTAATTATTGTGACTCACCATGAAAGTGTAGCCTCTTACTGCACAGACAAGCTCGTTCTGAAAACAATTCGTCCTACAAATCACAACTAAAAATCAAAATTAAATGAAACGTAAAAGTATTTATTTAGCCATTGGTCCTATATCATTGATTCTACTGGGATTTATTTTCAGTTTGAAAGCAACCATTATAGCTGCAGTTGTTCTTCCTGCAGCTTGCTTTTTACTGAAGCTAAAAAATAGAAAAACATCCATACAAAAATCTGTACGACCAACAAAGATCGAAGACATCATTGATATTTACGGAAACCCTGACGACATCATACTTGTCAATCCTATACATGGAAATGAACCTGACGGCATTATCATGATTTATAATAAAAAAGGACTTTTCATTATTTGCGGCATCCCAGTAAACAAAAATGACATTATTGATGTGACCTTTAATAATGCCTCCATGGCTTATATTCAAAATGACTACCAAATAGTATTTACAACCAAATCAGAAAATAATCCTTATCTATTTATTCATGTCGGAAACGATGCATTATACGCAAAAGAAGTATTAATGCAAATTAAACAACATTTGGACTACGAATAATTTTCTCCTTATCCATCATTACAAACAGGAACAACCCCTTGAAGACTGCCGATTCAATTTTTCTATTACGCTCGATTTTAACATCATCAAAATCGAATAAATTTTCTTTTTTAATCGACATCATCCTCTTTGTTTTTGCAAATATGTGACAAGAAATAAAAATAATATTCCATATTCCCCCATTTAAACAATTATCTTTGCACGCTGAAATAAAAAAGTTCGCAATGGATAAAAATAACACCTATCTGGCATCAAAACCAAGATATGAAATATTGGACGGATTGCGCGGGATAGGCGCACTCATTGTTGTTGCATATCATTTGATTGAAACTTATTATCCCGATCCAGCCGAACAAATTCTCAACCATGGATACTTGGCAGTAGACTTTTTCTTCGTACTCTCGGGATTTGTCATTGGTTATGCCTACGACGACCGTTGGAATCGGATGTCAATAGGTAATTTCTTTAAACGACGACTTATCCGCCTGCACCCCATGGTTATTTTCGGTACAGTTTTTGGAACTCTTCTGTTTTATTTCGCTAGCGGTGCAGCTTTTCCGCTCATCGAAAAAACGCCATGGTGGCTTATGTTGCTTATGATGTTATGGGCGTTTACCATGATACCCATGTCCACCTCAATGGACATTCGAGGCTGGGGAGAAACCAATGCTCTCAATGGCCCGGCCTGGTCTCTACAGTGGGAATATGTGGCAAATATTCTTTATGCCCTCTTCATCCGACGTTTTTCAAAACCACTCCTTGCTATTTTCGTCGGCTGCTCTGCCTTACTCACTATTACATTGTGTTTGAATATCGACATTTTTGGTCTTCTACAAGTACGCCAAGACAATGCCTATACTGTTATAGGAGGATGGAGCCTCACTCCTGATCAAATACAAATAGGACTTACCCGCCTGCTTTATCCTTTTTTTGCAGGACTACTCATCTCACGCATGCACAAATTGGTTGCTGTTCGCGCCGGATTCTGGTGGTGTTCCCTATTCATTGCCATTATTCTCATTATGCCACGCATAGGCGGTACAACACATGAATGGCTTAATGGACTTTATGAAGCTGTTTGTATCCTTCTATTTTTCCCTTTCATCGTTTCTCTTGGAGCCGGAAGTAAAATTACAGGACGCTCGGCAAAATTTTGTAATCAACTTGGACAACTTTCATACCCTCTCTACATCACACATTACCCTTTCATTTATTTTCAAGTTTCCTGGGTACAAAATCATCTCCATGCACCTTTTTCAATGCATCTGGCTGTTGGCATAAGTCTTTTTATTCTAGCTATTTGCGTAGCATGGGCCGCTCTAAAACTTTATGACCTGCCAGTTCGGGCATGGCTTAAAACAAAATTATTCTCCAGGGTTGCAAAATCTTAACATAAAAAACTTTTCACTGATATAAAGTTTGTGGCAAGCTGCATTTCTTTTGTAAGACGCTGCATGATAAACTTTGAAATCCTTTTAGGAGATTGTCAGATATATAAACTTTTTCGAGAATCTAGATCATAACATTTGTACTTTTCTGGATCTACAGTTTAAGTATAAGGGTTCAGTCGGTAAAGGTTCGTGCGCGGACCCTACATGGGTTTTAGTTGAACTTTGATTGCATGGTAAGTTCTCTCTACGGTGTACGACTTTTTTGAAAATATATTTGTTATTGTTTTTACAAATTGCAACTTATGTTCGACAAATACGAACTTCAAAAACACGCTCAGAAGTAGGTCATATTCTGGTTAAATATCCGATCAAGACAGAGTCATGAAGCTATATGTTTCATGTTAAATTCCCAACTTTACCGACGGAGCCGTATAAGTGATCTGCCCGTGTTAATATTTAATTTTAATTGTATTTTTAACCTATCTAAATCTCCAAAATTCTCTTTAGAGAACCACTTTTCAAATAAATAATACATCGCCATACAATAATCGCCAACAAGGTTCGTTTATTAATAAAATTAGACTCGATAAGGATGATTGACTATATAAAAGGGGACTTAATAGAACTTACACCAACACAAGCAATAATCGATGCAACCGGCGTTGGCTATACTTTGAATATTTCCCTTCAAACATATTCCGCCATACAGGGCAAACCCGTAGCCAAACTCTTCGTTTATGAGCAAATCCGCGAAGATGCATGGACATTTTTCGGTTTCAGTACAAAAACGGAACGTGAACTCTTTTTGATGCTCATCACAGTAAGCGGCGTAGGGGGTAATACCGCCCGCATGATTCTTTCCTCTTTCAGTCCCATGGAACTGAGTCAAACCATTTTGGCAGGCAACGAACAAATGCTTAAAGGCATCAAAGGCATCGGACTGAAAACTGCACAACGTATTATTGTGGAACTCAAGGACAAGCTTGAGAATTCTACTCTTTCCGACACTGAAATTTGTAAAGGAAAGACACTAAGCACTTTAAATACAGAAAAGCAAGAAGAAGCAGTAGCAGCCCTCACCATGTTGGGATTTGCTCCCGTACCCTCGAAAAAAATAGTAATGAAGATTCTGGAGCAAGACTCTCAAACGCCCGTAGAAACCATTGTCAAACAAGCATTGAAAATGCTTTAATACAAGTTTTCCAAACTCTCGGCACATCATCAAAAGATTCTGAGATTCTAAGGTTACTCCAAATGAAACTCCATCAACTACATCCTCGGTTCGGAAAATTATTCTGCATAACTCTTTTCGCTATCACGTTAATAAGCGGACTAGTTTATGCAGCACAGCCTTCTTTCTCTTCGTTTGGAAATGCACAATCACAACATCAGTCAACCCCTCCTGTAACAGATGACACCATACGCTACGCCGTAAAAGCCACAGCTCCTGTTACCGAGAAAGACTTGGACAATAAAATGTCAGACCTCAAAGACCCAGATAATCTCAAGACTGACGTACAGTATGATGAAAAGCAGGACACTTACACCTTAGGCTCAAAAATTGGCGACAACTACCTGAATACACCATTTCTACTGACACCCGAAGAATATCACAATTGGAGTTTGCGCAAATCCATGAATGCTTACTATCGCAAAAAAAATGCCGACGATTTTAAGAACAAAGACAAAAAGCTTTTCGATTTTACTGACATGAATTTTGATCTTGGCCCTGCCGAAAAGATTTTCGGTCCGGGTGGCGTAAAAATAAAAACTCAGGGAAGTGCAGAACTCAAATTTGGGACAAACCTACGCAGTGTTGACAATCCCAGCCTACCCATACGCAACCGTAGAACCTTCGGTTTTGATTTTGATGAAAAGCTGAACCTCAGTCTGCAAGGTAGTATTGGAGACAAAATGAACATGAATTTAAATTACAACACAGAATCTTCCTTTGACTACGATGCGAAGAACCTTAAATTACAATACGAAGGCAAAGAGGATGAAATTGTGAAACTCATTGAAGGCGGAAATGTGTCCATGCCCACCAATAACAGTCTTATTCAAGGAGCAACCTCACTATTTGGTATTCGCACAGACCTGCAATTTGGTAAACTAAAGCTCCAAGCCGTAGCATCACAAAAAAAATCCATCTCTAAATCCGTTTCATCAAGCGGCGGAAGCCAGCTTACCAGTTTTGAAATTCAAGCAGACAATTATGAAAGTAATCGTCACTTCTTTCTTTCACACTTTTTCCGAAATCACTATGACAATTGGATGAAAGGGCTTCCAACCATTCAGAGTGGCATCACGATCAACCGCATAGAAATTTGGATAACCAACAAAAATGGAACTACCACCGATACCCGCGACATTGTAGGCTTTACTGATTTGGGCGAAAATTCCGTTATGAACAACAAACTTTGGAATGCTACGGAAAGCGCAGAACCCTGTAATACTTCAAATGACCTCTACACTACCATTAACACACAGTATGAAGGAGCGCGCAGCATCAACACCGTAAGCAGTACATTCGATGCCCTCTCTAATTTTCGTGGTGGTATCGATTACGAAAAATTGGAAAGTGCTCGAAAACTTTCAACCTCAGAATACAACATCAATAAAAGTTTGGGATATATATCGCTGAAAACCCCACTTCAAACGGATCAGGTTCTTGCTGTTGCTTATGAATACACATACATGGGCCGTACATATCAGGTGGGTGAATTCTCGACGGATCAAAACGACAATAAGCGTTGCCTCTATGTAAAAACACTAAAAAACGCAGCCAATACCCCTTCCATGTACAATTGGAAGTTGATGATGAAAAACGTATATTCGCTCGGTGCTACCTCTGTAGAACAGTCTAACTTTCGCTTCGACGTGAAATATCTGAGTGACACTACAGGTGTTTACCTCAGCTATCTCCCTGATTCACGACTAAAAAATCAAACATTATTGCATCTACTCGGAATGGATCGCCTCGATAACAAGAACAACGCTAATCCTAACGGTTATTTCGATTTTGTGCCAGGTTACACCATCGACGCATCTACAGGACGCATTTTTCTTCCCTGCGTAGAACCTTTCGGAAGCTACTTGCGTAATGTTATTGGCGACGACGCCATAGCAAACAAATACGTTTTTCAAGAACTCTATGACTCCACACGAACCGTAGCCAAACAAATCATAGAAAAAGACAAATTCATGTTTACGGGACAATACAAGGCTTCGTCAGACAACGTTATCTCACTCGGAGCAATGAATGTACCCCGCGGTTCTGTGTTAGTCACAGCCGGAGGTGTCACTCTGACAGAAGGAAGCGACTATTCTGTAAACTATACTACTGGAGAAGTGACCATTATCAATCAAAACATTTTAGATGCCGGAACGCCCATTAACGTTAGTCTCGAAGACAACTCTGAATCATTTAACCGGAAAACCATGCTCGGACTCAACTGGGAATATGATTTCACAAAAAATTTTCTTCTCGGCGGTACTTTAATGCACCTCAAAGAACAGTCTCTTACAACCAAAGTAGCAATGGGCAACGAGCCCCTAAACAATACAATCTGGGGGCTGAATATCTCCTGGAAACAAAAAAGTCAATGGCTGACGGATATGCTCGACAAACTTCCTTTTATCAATGTGACAGAGCCTTCCAGCATTAATTTTACCGCCGAATTTGCAGACCTTATGACAGGAAAAAACAACCAAAGTCAAGGCGATGCATCCTATCTAGATGATTTCGAAAATACTAAAACTTCGATTGACATCAGTACCCCGACGGAATGGACCATCAGTAGCACACCACTCCTTTTCTCAGAATCGTCACTTTCGAACGATTTACGCTATGGTTATAACCGCGCTCTACTGAGCTGGTACAACATTGATCCTCTCTTTACCCGCAGAAGTTCCTCACTTACCCCGAGTCACATCAAAAGTGATTTGGAACAACTCTCGAACCACTATGTGCGAGAAGTACCCCGCACCGAACTTTTTCCAAATCGTGAAATCGTTGTGGGACAGTCTTCCACCCTTAATATTCTGAATTTGGCTTATTATCCGAGCGACCGCGGCCCCTACAACCTAAACACCGATTTAAGTTCCGAAGGAAAACTATATAATCCCAAAGCACATTGGGGAGGCATGATGCGCGCAATACCTACAACGGATTTTGAAACTGCAAATGTAGAGTATATTGAATTTTGGATGATGGATCCCTATATTTACAATCGTGAAAAACCAGGTAACTTCAGCGGAGATTTCTACATTGATTTGGGTGATGTGAGTGAAGATATTCTGAAAGACGGTTACAAATCCTATGAAAGTGGTATGCCTCTCAACGGTGATCAAACGCAGTACACGGAAGACGTCTGGGGGCGTATTCCGACACAATCCACCGTAACCTATGCCTTTAACACTAGCAGTGGTGCCCGCGCAAAACAAGATATCGGTTTCAATGGTCTCTCAAGTGCAGAAGAGCAACAATTTAGTACCTACGCTAACTACCTGAACCAAATCCGTAGTAAGATAAATAGCAGTGTCTATGATTCCATCGCAAAAGACCCTGCAGGTGACGACTACCACTATTTTCGGGGGTCTGATTTCGACGCCAATAAGACATCCATTCTAGACCGCTATAAGCGCATCAACAATCCTGAAGGAAACTCTGTGGACACCCAAAACTCACCAGAAAAATACAGCACGGCCTATAAAACTATTCCTGATGCGGAAGACATTAACCGTGACTATACTCTTAACGAATACAATAATTATTATGAATATCGCGTACATCTCAGTCCAGACAGTATGCAAGTTGGTCTGGGATATATTGTAGACCGACGACAAGCCGGAGTCACACTGCGAAATGGAAACAAAACAACTGTCAATTGGTATCTTTTCAGAATTCCAATTGAAGAATATCAATCACGCATAGGTAATATCAACGACTTCTCCAGCATCCGTTTCATGCGTATGTTTCTCACAAACTTCTCAGAACCAATAGTCATGCGTTTTGCTACATTAGAACTTGTAAGAGGAGAATGGCGTAATTACACGCATGCCTTGACCGGAAACAGCACACAAAATGCAACCGGAACACTTGAAGTCTCTGCCGTCAGCCTGGAAGAAAACAATGATAAGACCCCGGTCAACTATGTACTACCTCCAGGTATTTCACGCGTAGTAGACCACACACAAAACCAACTTTTAGAAAACAACGAACAAGCACTCAATATCACTGTTAAAGATCTTTCCACGGGAGACTCCCGCGCTGTCTACAAAAACACTTCCCTTGACCTTCGCCAATACAAACACATTCAAATGTTTGCACACGCCAATGCCCTAACGGGAGACGCCACTCTAAAGGACGATGAGACCAGCGTATTCATCCGCCTAGGCTCTGACTACAAAAACAATTACTACGAATACGAAATTCCCCTAAAACTTACTCCTTCCGGCAAACATTACGACACTTATACTGAAGCCGACTGCGAAGCAGTATGGCCGCAAGACAATATGCTCGATATAGACTTTTCGCTACTCACTAATGTCAAAAAAGACAGAAACAAACAAAAGTCTCTCGGTATGGCGTCTTACACAACACCTTATTCGGAATATGACCCCAATAAGCCCAACAGTAAGATAACCGTGATGGGAAACCCTTCCATCGGAGAAATTCGCACGATGATGATTGGTGTTCGCAACAATTCACGCGCCATAAAGAGTGTAGAAGTATGGGTTAACGAGCTTCGTTTACAGGACTATACCGACGAAGGTGGATGGGCAGCCCGTGCCAAGTTGGACATGAAGCTCTCCGACTTAGCTACAGTTGCCCTATCTGGTCATGTGGAAACAAGTGGTTTTGGTGGACTGGAACAAGGTATCAATGAACGCCGAAACAGTGACTTATACGAATATAATATGACCACCAATGTGCAACTAGGCAAGTTCTTCCCAGAAAAAGCTAAAGTCGCCATCCCCCTTTATTATTCTTACAGCCGTCGCAAAATTGCCCCGAAATACAATCCTCTGGACACAGACATGAAACTTAAAGACGCGCTGGATGTCCTTGCGACGAAACAGGAACGTGACTCTCTAGAAAATATCACTACTACAACAACAATTGATCGCAATTTCAGCGTTAGCAATGCACGTGTCAACATCTCCACGAAACAACACCCTATGCCGTATGATCCCGCCAACTTTTCCTTCGGCTATGCCCATAGTCACAAATATGTTTCCGGAGAAACAACCATACATGAGAACAACGATACCTGGCGAGTAAACTCAGCTTACCACTACTCCCCTGTATACAACGGCTTTGAACCTTTTAAATCAATCAAGGGTAAATCTCCGTGGTGGAAAATCCTCAAAGATGAAAAATTAAATTATTTGCCACAATCACTAAGCCTCACCTCTGATATCAACCGTACTTATTATGAACTACAGGAACGCGATATGGAAAACTTATCCAATTCCTCATTACCACTCACCTGGTCCAGCGATTTTCTCTGGAACCGCACCATGTCACTCAATTGGGACTTCACTAGCAATATTCACGCAAGTATTCAGACAGGAACGAATGCCGAGATAGAAGAGCCTTACACCCCCATTAATAAAAATCTCTACCCAGATCGCTATACCGCATGGAAAGACTCCGTATGGCACAGTATCAAACATTTTGGTACTCCACTCACTTTCCAACAATCTTTCAATGCATCCTGGAAACTTCCAATCAACAAAATTCCGATATTCGAATGGATTACAGCAGAGGCCAACTATGATGCTACGTATAATTGGAATCGTGGCTCCAGACTGACAAACAAGACTTCGTTAGGCAACACCGTCAACAACTCACGCAACATCAAACTCAACGGACGTCTCAACATGGAACAGCTCTATAACAAGATTCCCTTTCTCAAAGCTACAAATCGTTATTTTGCCCTCCGGCAATCAGGAAATTCAAGTAACAACAATGATAAAAACAATAGTCCTGACGACAAAAGCAAAAATAAGCCAAACTATTTTGAGAAAGAAATAAAACTGCTCAAAGATTCTGATAGCACCATCACCATCAACCACAATCAGAAATCACGAAAGATTCGTGTCTCCGCAATTCTTACTGACGGAAAACACTATCCAATCCGTTATAAAATTAAGAATAGTAACAGCATCGAAATTCTAAACAAAGACACAGCCAGCGTCAAAATCACGGTACGTCCACTGAAGAAAAATACTGACCAATCTTGGTACAAAATCTTACGCGTCGTCACTCGAACAGCTATGCTTGTACGTAACGTCAATATTAGTTATAATGATACTTACAGCATGTCCTTACCAGGATTCATGCCAAATATAGGTGACTTTTTCGGACAAAATAACAACGCCGGCCTCTCTCCCGGCCTTGACTTCGCATTCGGACTAACAGGAGAAAGTTACATTAACCGAGCCAAACAGCATGGCTGGCTTCTCAACAACGACAGCGTATCAAGTCCAGCAACAACAAACAGCAGTCAGAATCTTCAAATTTCAGCGACCCTCGAACCCATAGAAGGACTCAAAATAGACCTGAATGCCACACGCACCCTCAACCGCGCACGCAGCATACTATACATGTATGAAAGCACACCAATCACCCAGTCGGGCGCATTTACGATGACCACCATCAGCATAAAGTCTTCACTTGAGGGCATTGGCACCGCAGACAATGGATATCAAAGCAAATCATTCAACCGCTTCGTAAACTACCTCACGAGCTTTCGAAACCGGATAGAAAACCAATATACTGGAGCACAATATCCATCAACCAGTAGCCTCGCTGGTAAAACTTTTGATCCGGCCAATGGTACAATCAGTCAATATTCCTCAGATGTTATGATTCCTGCTTTTATTGCCGCCTATTGCGGAGGAAATGAACACAGCTCACTAAACATTTTCCCTAATCTCGCACGTTTATTGCCAAATTGGAACATCAGTTATGCTGGCTTAATGGATATTCCTTGGATACACCAGAACTTTAAGAGCGTCACTTTAGAACATGGATACAAAAGCATCTATGCTGTTGGATCCTATAATTCTTACAGTAGTTTTATGAGCTACATGAACGACTTGGGCTTCATTAATAATACATCTACCGGCAATCCGGTTCCATCGTCGATGTATGACATCAGCACCGTCAGTATAAACGAAGCATTCTCTCCTCTTTGCGGTATCAGCGTTACGCTCAACAACAACCTTACAGGATCGCTCAAATATAATCGTACCCGCGTTCTAACACTCAGCATGACTTCTCAACAAATCACTGAAGCCCTCTCAAAAGACTTCGTCATCGGAATTGCGTATAAAATCAATAACCTTAAACTTTTCGGAACCACTCAACATCGAAAAATCACGACTACACACAATCAAAAAAATAGCGACAAAAACGCCACAAACAAGAATCAGACTCCAGAAGAAACAGAGCCAGTAGAAACCGGCATGAGCAACCCTCTCAACATCCGTATCGACTTTTCTTTGCGTAATCAGAGTGCTGTAAACCGCAACATTATTACCTTACTCTCACAGGCTACCAGCGGCAATAAGGCTCTCAAAATATCTATTGCCGCAGACTACACCTTGAGTAAGTTACTCACGCTGAGTGCCTATTTTGACAGACAAACCACTACACCGCTTTTATCTTCCAGCGCATACCCCACCACAACACAAGATTTCGGTATCAGTATGAAATTTTCTCTGGCTCGATAAAGAATTTTAAACAGCGATGAATTTTATATAGTTTTTATCATCACACGATCGTTTTTTAGATAAAACGAAACTTTTCAGCTACTAAACTATCATCAACTAAACTCCTTCAACTGTAAAAAACGTCGACCAAAAAAGTTATCTTATGTTTTGTCCAAAATTTTACATTCATCTAAAGAAAATCCGAAAAAAAATCCTATCTTTGCATAAAAGTTTGTTGTAAAATACCCTTATTGGCAGATTTCACGATTAATAAAACCGATGTAGTCTGTAACAAGCAGAGGTGTTATTAGCAAATAAAAAATATAAATATAACATGGGACTCTTAACAAAACTACTAAAAAAAGATAGTCAAAACCCTGCAAATACAGGCGGCATGGAAGATTACATGACGTTGATTCGCGTATATTACCAAGCTGTCATTGCCCAAAAACTAGGTATTACAAATTTAAGTGTACTACCAGACCTGAGAGTATTTAAACAAACGCTGCATGTAACTACCGTAAGCAATCGGCTGGGACTGGGTGAAAAGAATCGCTGCCGCAAGATGCTTTCAGACATCTATGGAATGAGCGACGCATTTTTCAAAGAAATTGACGACAGTATTAAACGTTGCTGCCATAGTATGCAGGAAGTTCAGCCTTTTCTATTTATGTTTCAAGGTTTCAGTCAGGACTTGCTTACACTCATATCTACAACACTCCAATGGAAATTACGCTTACCTTCCGTATTTAAGAAAACATTTCATTCTATCATTGAAAAAGGAATTTATGATATTCTGACAAAAGATAATTGGAAAGATGATGCGACACGTAAAACTGCCATCGGAATTCGTACATACCAAAAACGACTGGGATACAGTCCGGCATGGATGACGGAATACACTTATCACATCATTATTCTGGCAAAAAAAGAGCCTAAACCAAAAGATAAAGACGAAAAAGGCAAATAATTTTATCCATTTAAAATTATTTTATATATTTGCAAGAAGATTTTTTTTAAAGAATGACAGAAAGAGACAAATTGATCGAAGAATTGAATGTCAAATTGGGAATGCTAACAAAAAAATATAATGAAGCAAAGGCCAACATAGACAATTTAGAGCAAACTCAACGCTTGCTGCGCGAGCAGAACGATTTGCTCCAAAAAAACATTCGAGATATTAAGTCAGCTAAAATTATCTCACTCAAAGATCGAGACATAAAGGAAACACATGCCGATATTACACACCTGATCAACGAGATTGACAAATGTATCGCGTTACTGAGTGTATAACTCCTACATCATTATGAATACGACAGACCATCTATTAATACAGCTTACAATCGGTTCTCGCACTTTTTCCATAAATGTAGATAGAGACAAAGAGCAAACTTATCGCGAAGCTGCAAAAATGATTAACTTTAAGTTGCAACAATATATTTCCTCTTTCCCCGATTTGCCGAAACAGGACTATATGTCGATGGTGATGTTAGATATTGCAGTCAATCTGATTGAAGAAAATAAGGTGGACGACCGCCTAAAAAACATGATTAATCTCATAGACAACACTCTAGAAAAATAAGATAATATTTTCACCACATACAATTAAAGCAAGTTTTAAAATTACATATTTATATAAACCCTAAAATCATCTAACAAAAAATGAATTATATCACTATTATTTTAATCATAGTAAGCATACTGATAGGCGCAGGAGTTGGATTTATTCTATTTAGATTTCTCATCAGTAGTAAGTATAGTAAAATAATGGACGACGCAGAAAAAGACGCCGCCGTTATTAAAGAGAAAAAATTGCTTGAAGTCAAAGAGGAATTCCTTAATAAGAAATCCGAACTTGAAAAAGAAGTACAACTACGCAACCAACACATGCTACAAGTTGAAAATAAACTAAAACAACGCGAAATGAGTCTCAGCCAGCGTCAAGAAGCAATCATACGACGCAAAAACGAGATGGACACTCAACAGAGCAACCTTGACGCACAACAACAGGTTATTTTGCGTAAGCAGGAGGATTTAGACAAAATGCAACTTAAAGAGCGCGAGAAGCTGGAAAATATCAGTGGGCTCTCAGCTGAAGAAGCTAAAGAACGCCTCGTCGTCTCACTCAAAGATGAAGCCAAAACAAATGCCCAGAGCTATATTAACGACATCATGGATGATGCTAAAATGACAGCCAACAAAGAAGCCAAGCGCATTGTGATTCAAACGATTCAACGAGTAGCCACAGAAACAGCAATTGAAAACAGCGTAACCGTTTTTCATATTGACAATGATGAAGTTAAAGGCCGCATCATCGGACGCGAAGGTCGCAACATCCGAGCCTTAGAAGCAGCCACGGGGGTAGAAATAGTTGTTGATGACACGCCCGAAGCCATCGTTATTTCTGCTTTTGACCCCGTACGCCGTGAAATTTGCCGTCTTGCCCTCCACCAGCTCATCACTGACGGACGCATTCATCCGGCACGTATCGAAGAAGTTGTAGCCAAAGTTAAGAAACAAGTAGAAGAAGAAATTCTAGAAACAGGAAAACGCACAGCCATAGACTTGGGGATCCACGGATTACACCCTGAGCTCATTCGTATCATTGGAAAAATGAAATACCGTTCCTCTTACGGACAAAACTTATTGCAGCATGCACGTGAAACAGCAAACCTCTGTGCAATCATGGCCTCTGAGCTAGGTTTGAATCCAAAGAAAGCCAAACGTGCAGGATTACTTCACGATATTGGAAAAGTTCCTGATGAAGAAACAGAACTTTCACACGCACTCTACGGTGCCAAACTCGCTGAAGAATACAAGGAGAAACCAGATATTTGTAATGCTATCGGAGCACACCATGATGAAATGGAGATGGCCACACTACTGGCTCCCATCGTGCAGGTTTGTGATGCCATCAGTGGAGCACGCCCAGGCGCCCGTCGTGAAATTGTTGAAGCCTACATCAAGCGTCTAAATGATTTGGAAAACATTGCTATGAGTTATCCTGGAGTAACAAAGACTTATGCAATCCAAGCAGGAAGAGAACTACGCGTTATTGTTGGTTCCGACAAAATCAACGACGAACAGTCTGCAGAACTTAGCGCTGAAATAGCTAAGAAAATTCAAGACGAAATGACCTACCCTGGTCAAGTCAAAATAACCGTCATTCGCGAAATTCGTGCCGTAAACTACGCCAAATAGCTTTCCTCATAAAATGAAATTCAAGTTTCCGCTCAATAAGTTCCATTATTTGTCCTTTTTTTTCCTGTTTAGCCTCTTATCGGTAACAGCACAAGAAAACGAAGACATAGAAAATAAATTGGACTATCATATTGAGCGGCAACTTGTTTTTGGTAGTGGAAATAATCCACTATGGTTTAATGCAAACAAATACGGTCTTTCCAGCATCAACCCGAACAATGGTTATTTGCGTTTGGGCATCAACGGAATCCAAAGGTTAGGTGAAACCGAAAAATGGACTCTCGATTACGGTGCCGATGCTGCGGCAGCCTACAATTTTACGTCTACCATTATTATCCAACAACTTTATGCCGGCATCAAATATAAAAAAATAGGTTTTTGCCTCGGATCGAAAGAACGCCCGGCCAATATGAAAAATGCAGAGCTTAGTTCAGGCAGTCAAACTTTCGGTATTAATGCCCGCCCCATTCCAGATATACGCATAGAAATACCCGAATATACACCACTTTTACGCAACAAAAATTGGCTGAGTTTTAAATTTCATCTTGGTTACGGTATCACCACGGATCAGAATTGGCAAAAACAATTTGCAGCACAAGGCACCAGATATAACAGCCGTTTTTTCTGCCATACTAAATCCGCATTTTTCAAAATAGGAGATGAAGACCTATTTCCCATAATTGCAGAAGGCGGCTTTGAATCTGCTACACAGTTTGGAGGGACCAGCTATAATACTTATAATTTACTTTCCCGAAATGTAAAATGCAGCAGTAGCCTAAAAGATTTCTTTTATGCTCTTTACGGAGGAGGAAGTGATCCGACCGATGTTTATAAGAATGCATTGGGAAACACACTAGGAAGTTGGCTTTTTAGTCTTAGTTATAAACTTGGAGAAGCCCGTGCCCGTATCTATTTGGATCATTTTTTTGAGGATCATTCTCAACTTTTTTTTCAGTACGGATGGAGAGATGGGCTGTACGGATGTGAGTTTACTTTTCCCAAAAATCCGTTTATAGGCAGTTTCGTATATGAATACATTCGGACTGATGACCAGTCAGGAGCAGTCTATCATGATGCCAATTCCACTCTGCCCGACCAAATCAGTGCTGTAGACAATTATTACAACCATCTTATTTATACGGGCTGGCAACATTGGGGACAAGCTATTGGAAATCCACTCTTCACCTCTCCGCTTTATAACAAAGATCACAATATTTATTTTCACAATAATCGCTTTCGAGGACACCATTTTGGAATTAATGGAAATCCACTTCGTTCGATACATTATAGGTTACTTTACACCTATTCTGAAAATTGGGGCACCTATGAAATTCCTTTTGATGACAAAAAATATGACACCTCATTTCTGGGTGAAGTTACTTTTTCTCTCAAACATTTGGGGCATTGGAATATAAGTGGAAATAGCATACGCTGCGCCTTCGCTTTCGATCGCGGTCACCTAATGGGTAACAATACGGGATTTCAAATCGGTTTTATTTCAAATGGACTTTTTAAAATGTAAAATTTACACTATGAAAAAAGTTATTTTGAATATTTCCTCTTTGGTCCTCTTTTTTGTATTGTCATTCAGTACATTTAGTTGCAACAAAATTTCGGATAACGGAGACTTGGACGGAATGTGGCAATTTATGACCGTTTCTTATGCACACAATGGTGTTTATGATTCAACTATAAACGTAAAGGACTATAAATCTTATCTCTCCTTTGAATTAAGCCTAGCAAAAATATCATGGATAAATGCTTCAATTACTGACACAACAAAAACTATCCTCTGTCGTTTTGCTCATCAGGGAAATACCCTGCGTTTATACAATTTTTATTTTGATTTCCCGGCATCAGACTCTTTGATAGCAGACCCAAATACCATGTTACTCTCACCTTTTGGCATTAAAGGAAATAATGCTACATTTACCATTCAAGAAGAAAGCAATCACACTCTTATTCTGCAAAATGATTTTGCTAAAATTTTTCTGCGTAAATTTTGACCACAGAAAATAATCAATTATAGAAACATTTGATAAAAATGAGAGATGCTATTTTTAATTCTAGAAAAGACTTTCATTCATCATAAGCTATTAAAATAATGGAAGAAGGAAGCTCCTTGTCAAAACGCCACGTCAACTAAATAATCATCCCTTACGAAGTGGATATTTTATTTTGCAATAGAATTAGCTTCTTTATAATCAATACTCTTTTTACTTCTTAAGGGACGAAAAAATATTTTTCGTATGGTTTCCCCGAGCACAAAGTTTCATTTTTCAAATTCTCTTCTGCTCTTTTCTTCATATGTAATAAGATGGTAAGCGCACAAACTTATAAGGATTTTGATTTGACTTTTTCTATGCTCAAAAAACGCTCAATGAAGTTACGACTTTAAAAAAAATATATTTGTTGTACGTTCAACAAATGGCCTTATATTTTTTACGACTACAAACATCCGAAAAACAAGATCAAAAGCATTAATGATCTCTATAAAACATCATCTCAAAACATACCATAAGAATTTTGAAAACAAGTTTCACGTGTCACCTTGAAAGTTAACTATTCATGGACAATTAATCTACGGGAGTAACGCTAGTGTTACCTATAGCGTTATATTGAAAGCGCTACGATAATGTTCTTACATTCCGTTGAAAATGATAATAACTAAGATCTTTAGCTAGACCTGTTTTTCATTTTTGTTGTTATCCATCAGGTAATGATGGTAGCTTCTTTTCAATTGCCAGCAAGAAAAAGTGTACACAATGAACAGAACCACTATTTTTTATGTAAATTTGCGGTCAGAAAAAATTAAATACAAAAATTATGCTGACCATTAATCAGATTACTGACGATAAGCAGGCAGCCATCAATGGATTAGAGAAAAAAAAATTTCCTCATGCTGCAGATTGTATAGAACAAGTCATCAAGCTGAATGACCGCCGCAAAGCCATACAGGCTGATCTAGACAAAAATCTGGCGGAGCAGAACATCGCAGCCAAGAGTATTGGCAAACTGATGCAAGAGGGTAAAAAAGACGAAGCCGAAGCAGCCAAGAAACAAGTTGCCCAGCTCAAAGAAAGCGGCAAAGAGCTTCAAGCCGGAAAGGAACAGGCCGAACAGAATTTAAAAAATCTGCTTTATACTATTCCGAACTTACCCTATTCGGAGGTACCAGAAGGAGCTAATTCCGAAGACAACGTCGTTGTGAAAATGGGTGGCATGGAAACAAAACTACCCGAAAATGCAATACCACACTGGGAACTAGCAAAAAAATACAATCTGATAGACTTCGATTTGGGCGTAAAAATCAGTGGTGCAGGATTCCCTGTCTATATTGACCGCGGAGCCCGCTTACAAAGAGCTCTGATAAATTTCTTTCTCGATGAAGCCCGTAACGACGGATATATAGAAATTATGCCTCCAACGGTAGTTAATCAGGCATCGGGCTACGGCACAGGACAGTTACCAGACAAAGAAGGACAAATGTACCACTGTGAGGTAGATGACCTTTACCTCATCCCTACGGCCGAAGTTCCCGTAACGAATATTTATCGCGACGTGATCTTAGACGAAAAAGATCTGCCTATCAAAAATTGCGCCTACACAGAATGCTTTCGTAGAGAAGCTGGTTCTTATGGTAAAGATGTGCGCGGATTGAACCGTTTGCATGAATTTTCCAAAATAGAACTTGTACGGATAGACACCCCAGAGCATTCCCGCCAAAGTCATCAGGAAATGCTAGATCACGTTGAAAAGCTACTTCAAAAATTGGAATTACCCTATCGCATTTTGCGCCTTTGTGGTGGAGATATGAGTTTCACAAGTTCTATTTGCTATGATTTTGAAGTATATTCAGAAGCTCAAAAACGCTGGTTGGAAGTTAGTTCTGTTTCAAATTTCGACACTTATCAAGCAAACAGAATGCACTGCCGCTATCGCAAGGATGGCAAGAAGGCTGTACTGTGCCACACACTGAACGGTTCAGCTCTAGCTTTGCCCAGAATTGTAGCCGCACTGTTGGAGGATTTCCAAACACCGGAAGGAATTCACATTCCGAAAGCCCTTGTACCATATACAGGCTTCGATATGATCAAATAAAGCGTTACGATTTACGCCTCAAAGCAAAAAGCGCATTGAAAAAATAAACTTTCAACGCGCTTTTTCGTTAATGGATTATTCATTATTGCCACCAATGCTTTTTCTTTTGTTGTAAAGAATGTCCCGTAAGAGATTCCATGATATAATCTTGATAAGTTATATTGCGTTGAATGATTTCATAAATGACACCCCAATCTGGTAAACCACCTACATTGCGATCGTCTATTACCATGTCAACCTTAATTTTTCGAGCCATTCCTTCAGTATATTCTTGATCTGGAAAATCACTATTGACGGCATAAAACTCGACACCATGTTCACAGCACCAATCCAAAGCCTCATCCAATAAATGGCCCGTACGCATGGTCCAAAGTATCAGACGATGGCGTTCAGCTATCAATCTCCGTAAGGTATCGGTTGCAAAAGGTATTTCTTTCCCTATTTCCGGATAACGATGCTCAACAATCGTTCCGTCAAAATCTACTGCTATTAACATCTGTTGTTCTCTCTTTTTATTGTTTCAAATCTTATTCTTATAAATCATACCAACTAAACCAGCAATCCTGCTTTCTTCCATTGAGAAACAAGTTCTTTCACATCCTGAAAAGCGTCCTCTCTTTTAACTTCATATTTTTCACAAAGTTTTTCTGTCAGATATTCGCACGTAAAATCAAGACCAGAAGCTGAATCCCAGAGAAAAGCAGAAGTTTCATTAAAGCTCACAATTTGATTAAAATCAATATTTTCAACGCCTTCTGCTATGAGTACTTTTTCGCCACAAATGTCGCGTAATTCAAAATTATCTTTAATTCTCATCCTTAATATTTATTTCGTTCAATAAATTTCAACCAGATATGGCAATAAAAAACTAAAAAAAATCGATGTATGAACTTCAAATGCAACCATATGAAAGAATAAAATTTCCATTTCAACTCATTCGTGCCATCTTCACTTTTCCTTCCTTTACGAATAAAAGCAATAGCCTTGGCAACAACACCTGAAGTAAGACATTGCTCCGTATTTGTAAGGTTTCCATCTCCCTGCAAAGTCAAATGATTATCCTCTTTTCTGATCACCCGATGAAGAACATATTGTCCACTTTCTATTTTCGCTAAAACCACATCATTTATGAACACATTCAGACAACGTCCCAAAACAACTTTATCTCCATGCTCCAAAAAAGGACGCATGCTGAACCCTTTCACAAGAATGGTCACCGTATGGCCTTCCTGAATAAGACGTCCTATTTCCGGTATCAAAAGATTATTTGCAACATTCATTTCACTATCGCCTCTTTACAGATGTAAGCTGCTTCATCATTGGGTAAGCAATCCATAAAATAAATGGGAACCACTTTCATGATTTCAGACAAATTCTGACAAATAGCATCATAAATACGTCGATCCCAAGTCATACTGGAACAAGAAGAAAGCAAGCAAGCAAAATTATCGATCACGCGCCTCTGCTCAATTTTGTTATAAGGTTTCTGAGTCAGCATAACCATAGCTCCAACTGAAACACATTCGTTTCTATAACAAGGCCTCTTACCACTCCATGGAGTTCCATAAACCAAAGCACAACCATTTATGATTCGCAATGCGGGATTATCATCATTAAGTAGTTGAGCACCTTTAAAATTGTTTATCCACAATTCAGAATGCGTACTTTTTCCAGTACCGCTCTTTCCCAAAAATAAATAGCCTTTATCCAGATATGTTGAAACAGAAGCATGCATCAATAAACAGCCACGTGTAGCTGTTGCAAAAGCGAAACCAATCATCATGGCATTATTAAATCCCAGAGCATATTGTACAGAACTGCCTGCAAATGCTCCTACAGCCGTCGTAAAATCCCTATTCGTTTGTATCCAGCATACTTTATCCTGTTCGTCATAAACTTCAATCTGATAACTGCCATCATCCATTATATATAAGTCCTGACGATTTTCGCCTGAATGAAAATGACCGACTGAATTTCCTTTTTCTTTAAATATAAAATTATCGTCGACAACTAAAGAAAAAACTACCGGTCCGCACTGATCTTGTGAAATTTTGAAAGGTGCATATTGGGTAGGAACTTTAAATTGTTCATGAGCCAAATGCTTAAAATCAATTTTAATATAAAAGTTTGCAATACAATAGAAATAGTTTGCCATCAATTATTCTTGCGGTTGATCTGAGTCCGTTTTTTGTGGTTCGTTTCGATAAATTTGCTTGGAATTTACATAACTATACTTGAAGTCTGAGTCACTAACCATTTTCAATGTCATACCTCTTTCCTTAGATATCTTTCTTTTCAACTTCAAATATTGCTTTTCAATATTTTTGTTATCCTCTGAATAAAAAGTAGCGCAAATATAGCCAGAAAGACCTTGGTGTTTAAAATAATTGTTCAACTGCTCGGTATACATATCCAGATTGGCAACGCCTTTAGTATTTTTATCGATATTCACATGATCTATCGTAATAATTCCGGTCATAAACGTCACCGAATCTGCATAATTTTTGGCAATACCAAAAAAACAAACCGTTTTCTGTTCTCCATTGTTTTTATCTGCAGCCATCAGGTTTGGCAAAACCATATACAGGCAAAGCACCATCATTATTAATTTCTTGTGAATCATTGCAATTGTATTAATATGCCACAAAAGTACGTAAAATAATTTGGTTTCTACCATCAAAATGAGATAAAAAAGGTTCAAACTGCAAGCTTCAAGGAGAATGCTTTATCTAAGATCTTCTATTCTTATTTGATCAGCCGGAGAGAATAAGCAGCAATTCATTCGTATAATCGAACGAACATAAAAAAAGCGGAACATAAAAAATATTCCGCTCTCTAAATCTAATCATCAACTATTATTTCTTCTTTGTAAACTGTAAGCCAAGCTGCATACCGCTATATGATTTCATAATAGACGTAATCGTATTCAGTGTTTCATTGGAGGCTTTGACTGCGTTCAGTCCCTGCAAAAATGTTAGCAACTTATCAGCCGTAAATGAGAGTTGCATATTGTTTCCGGAATGTTTTATATTAACAATAAGAGTTTTGACATCCAGATAATTAAACACAATGTTTGTTCCACTAACACCATACGTTCCTGTAATAGTATGAGTACCTACCTTACAAGTAAACTTTTTGTCAGTTGTAAAAGTAAATACCATGCTGCCAGCTTTAATTCCGTATTGTGCAAGTTGTGCAGCCACATTATTTTCCACTGCACTTGAAATAATGCTGCCACCAGCTTTTTTGAGCAAATTAGCAGATTCAAAAACTACAGCAGGCTTAGAATAAGACCATGCACCTACTATATCTCCCTGATTCACATTTGTCTTGCCCAAAAGCGATCCCAAGGCATCTGTTGAAGAACTTGCGACCTTCGCAACACTCGACAAAACATCCTTAATTTCCTGTGCTTGTGAAAATACGGGCATTAAACCAGTAGCTACAGCTACAATTACAATTTTAATTAATTTCTTCATTCTATTTTGTTTGTTAAATCAATCTATCGTCAATGTTTTTCGACCAAAAAACTTATATGAATACTGTTTATTTTATCCTGTACTTTTTCCAAACACCTCTATCCTTTATCAGATAAACACCGTCGCCATAACGACCAACATACTCTTGTAATGCAGTTTTGTTTTTCTTCCCTAAATAACGTCCATCAGGAGCACAAACTTCAAATTCGTCCGAGGGGCCTACTACAAGCAATGACTGAACATTTGTAGGATATGTGCTAACTTCAATTGTTTGAACATCCGAATCAATATAACCCGTCTCAATAGCTTTCAGCTCTACTGTATAGCACATACTCTGCAAAAGATTATGAAATGTAAATGACGTTCCAGATACAGTGTCGGACGCAACAACCAGATTATTATGTTTCAAACACAAGACATAAGACTCCTTTACGTTATCCTCTAATGGAGACCAACTTACTGAAATCTCTTTGTCAGACTTCTGTATCAAATGGAAGTTAAGAGGCAAAGCCATCTTTCCATCAGCCATATAGCAAAATGAAATAATACCATCAACATATTGTTGTATTTCTTTAAGTTTTCGATGCAGATAGCCACCTACATAAGCGGTATCACAAGGTATGGTACTATCTGTCAATTCTGTCACATTTTTGATTCCAGGAAACAAATCTCCTTTGTAATCAATGGGTTGAGCTTCACTATTGCTTGTCAACACACCATCTGCAGGCAAAATCGTCATGCGCTGATGATCCGGATCATTATTTACACTATTTGAGGTCCAATCATCAACATCGTAATCCACATGATAAATCAGCATACCATTACCAAATTCGTTTGAAAACCATGGAGACGTTTGACGATTTTCCAAAATATAATACTCATTCCCAGTAGCATCGTTTTCGTTTATAATTTTATAAGCTCTGTGAGCACTTCGAGATGACAGAGATGGTAAATTCACAAATTGTTTGAAAGTTTGCAATGTATCTATTTTCAACCATTTCATGAAATTACGTTCGTAAGCCGAATAGCCTACAGGCGTTTTACATTCATTCCAGAATTGGCCATAATCCATAATATCCCAATAATCCAAACCAAAAACATTCGAAAGGCCTAACGTATTGTAAAAATCAGGCAACCCCAAAGCATGTGAAAATTCATGACAAAAAGTGCCTATACCATCACGTTCAGCTCCATGACCAGTATAATCGGCAATTTCATTAGTACAAAGAGCTGAGCGAAAAGTATAATTGCCAGCATTATAATACAGTGTTGATTCATATCTGGCCCAAATTGCATCCTCCACATCAGAAGCCTGCTCACCATACCCCGCATAAATAATCCCCACAAAAGGCACCCCATGGGACATTGTGGCATATTTCGAAAAATCAGCACCAGACTCCAAGGCCTTATTAATGGCATCCTGCATCATTTGAATAGCTTTGCTATCAGAACCACTACTGTCGTTGCTCCCATAATAGGCCATTTTATTATTCAACGTAACGGGACCGATAATATCGAATATAGGCATAAACAAACTATCGCTCTGACTGATAAAATAATCACGTACACTACCAGCACCCTCATCGTTATAATTTTCTTGATTAAAATGACGTTCAAAAAACGCCACATCATCCGTAAAACTATAGACTTCATTTGCTGTTACGAATTTCACATCATCAAATTGCACTAAAATAACGGGAATATGTTGTACTCCTATAGAATTCACACTCGCTTCAGACAGTACGCCAACTCCATATCGCTGTTTTCCGACTGTCATCATCAGACGTTTCTGAAACTCTTTTTTCAATTCCAAGGCCATAACAGCCTCTTCAGGCTTCCTCAATACCTTACTATGGGCCATTTCTGAATCAGTAACCAAATTGCCGAAACTATTAAACCGCGCATAAAAAAATACGCCATCGTTTCCTTTCTTCACCGGAACGCTATCTAAAGTAAGATCATATGAAAAGTTTTCATTCCCCATTTTTATAACAGTCAGCAACGTGCCATCAGGTTGCACTACAATTTTTTTTATTCTGAAAGCAGGACTAGCTTCAAGACCAAATATTACAACCAACATTAATGTTGCGAAGATGACTACTTTCCTCATTCAGATAAATTTTCTGCAAAATTACAAAAACGCTGCAACCAACAAAAACCAACACTCAGAAAACCTTCACCCAACAACATTATTTCTTATGAAAACAAAAAAAAATTTCTTGAAATACTCGTTTCGGATAAAAACGGCTAATTTTGCAGTAAATATCAGTAAAAATCTTATCAAACTTATGAAAAAAACAATTGTACTTCTCTTGATGATATTTTTCTTCACTGTTTTCTCCTCTCAAGCTGCAGACGAAGAAAAAGGATGGATCATTTCAACTAATGACTTCAATGCAGACTATACAGGAGTGCCTGTAGCTAATGGTACCATTGGCCTTTTACCTTGGAAAGAACCATTTTCCATCCGTCATCTCATCTTGAACCACATTTTTGAATACAATGATAATTCGGGTGTTAATTGCATGATAAAAGGTATTAACCCATTTAATCTCGTAATGAACGTAGATGGTAAGACTATAGGGAATAACAATATTTCCAACTGGAAACAAAGCCTTGACATGCGACATGCAAGCCACAACACATCCTTTATTGCTGAAGGGAAAGTCAAAGTATCATACTCTTTTATCGCCCTCAGAAACCTACCCTATACAACCATCATCCGAATTCAACTTCAAGCTCTCGACAATGCCGATATATCATTCAGCAATATTATGGAAATTCCAGATAAAGAATATCAAAAACAAGTTTCACAATATTGCATCATTCATGGAGACGCCAACGTAGAAATTCTAAAAACAAATGCTGAAACTGCTCACGGAAGATATAAAGAATCTGTTTCAGCCACGTTTATTCCAGAAAAAGGAAATTTCAATTTGAGCGGATCCAATGACAATCGGACCTCATACGCTAAAATTCATATGACGGCAGGACAAAGCGCGACTCTCACATTGGGAGCTACAGTCTGCACGACTCACGACTTTAGCGACCCTTATAGCGAATCCGATCGGGAACTGATCTATCTGAAGTTGCAAGGCATCGACGAAGTCATTGCCGGACATAACCATCTCTGGGACGAACTCTGGCAAGGAGACATCAAAATTGACGGAGACTTGGAAGCACAGCAAGTTGTTCGTTGCGCACTCTACAATCTATACTCTTATTGCCGACAAGGCACTAGTTTGAGCATTTCGCCGATGGGACTCTCCTCCCAGGGTTATAACGGACATATTTTTTGGGATTCCGAAATATGGATGTATCCACCCATGCTATTTATGAATCAAGGTATTGCACAATCCATGATAGACTATCGTTGCAAACATTTGGATGCTGCTAAGACACGAGCCTCCGTGTGTGGTTACCAAGGCGCCATGTTCCCTTGGGAATCGGACGAATTCGGACAAGAATCCACACCCACCTTTGCTACTACGGGCCAATTCGAACACCATATTACTGGAGATATTGCTTTCGGAGCATGGAACTATTATCGCGTAACGCGTAACAAGAAATGGCTCCGCAATGAAGGATGGCCACTCATCAAAGCTGCAGCAGAATTCTGGGTGAGCCGCGTCAAGGCCAATCCAGACGGAACCTACTCTATAAATAACGTCATTGGCGCTGATGAATATGCACAAGGAGTAAACGACAATGCTTTCACCAATGGAGCTGCCATTACGACTCTGCAATGTGCCATCAAAGCCGCCAAAATTGTCGGAGAGAAAGCTTCCAAAAAATGGGCTACTATCAGCAATAAAATTCGTATCTCCAAAATGGCAGATGGCGTCACAGCAGAATATGATGGCTATAACGGGCAAACTATTAAACAGGGCGATGCAAACCTGCTGAGTTATCCGTTTGACATCATTACTGACAAAGCACAAATTTTTAAAGACCTGAACTATTACATTCAAAAAATAGACATGAAAAATGGACCTGCAATGGCTTTCGGCATTCTCAGTGTAATTTATAATCACTTGGGACAAGCCGAAAAAGCAGATGAAATGTTCAGACGCAGTTACCGTCCCAACATACATCCACCCTTCAATGCTTTTGCAGAAACACCCTCCTCACACAATCCATATTTTGCAACCGGTGCAGGAGCCATGTTACAAGCTGTCATTAACGGATTTGGAGGACTCAGCATCACGGATAAAGGCATTGTGCAGAAGCCTTCCGTCCTCCCCAATTCGTGGAAAAAACTCACCATTACAGGTGTAGGTAAAGACAAAAAGACATATACAGTCGTGAATCATAAATAAATAGAAGTTCTACATTTGTTAAGAATTAACATGCATCTATCCGGTTTAAAAAGACAACTTCTATTCATTAGTTTATACGAATTTTAAATCTCCGAAAAGTCCAAATTCATGCTTCAGTTGCCAAATAGCTCATTTAAAAATAAGAAAGTAACAAAAATACTTATGCAGTATTTTAACTTTTTTGTAGAAGTCTCATTTTTAGAAAAAATCTTTTAGCAATCCATATGAAATTGCACAGTTTCGAAAATAAAGCGCAGACTGACAACTTATTGCTCAAACAGACAAGTTTTGTTTGTTCCATTAGGAACCATGTCAATTCGGTCATTAAAATCATATTTATCAATCAATTAGCGACTGTTTTACCCTTTAATATAGCACAATTTTCAGTTAATAATTATTTAATTTCCACCATCAAAAAAATGCAAAAAAAAAATAGCGTAATTTTGCCCTAAACAAAAAAAGAAATGCAGGATAAAGAAAAAATAGATTCCCTTTTGAAAACGGACAAAGTAGAAGAAGCCATTCAGTGGCTGAACTTAAAAATAGAGGACAACAAACAGAATGATGAACTCTACTATCTCCGTGGAAATGCCTACTACAAAACAAATAATTGGAAAGAAGCCATAGAAAATTACTTGGAGGCCATCAGTCTGAACCCGGAAAGCCCTGCACGCGAAGCCATCAAAATGGCTCAAAACATATTGGATTTTTATAACAAAGATATATATTGTCAATAATGAGTAAAATAAGAGGAGCCATTGTAATCAATATGGACAGATGTAAAGGTTGCTGCCTTTGCATGGAAGTATGCCCATTTGGGCTGTTGGAATTAGCACCCAAAAAAGTTAATCGTAAGGGTTATCCATATGTGCAGCAAATTAATATTGAAAAATGTACGGGATGCAAGTCTTGCGCCATTGTGTGCCCAGATGGTTGCATCAACGTTTATCGAAAAAAGGAGGAATGATCATGGAAGAAAACAAAGTTGAATTAATGAAAGGGAATGAAGCAATTGCGCACGCAGCCATTCGGTGCGGATGCGACGGTTACTTTGGTTATCCCATAACCCCTCAATCAGAAATACTGGAAACCCTGTCATTACTGAAACCGTGGGAAACAACTGGAATGGTTGTTCTTCAGGCAGAAAGTGAAGTGGCTGCCGTTAACATGCTTTATGGTGGAGGCGGCTCAGGAAAAAGAGTAATGACATCATCATCAAGTCCTGGTATAGCTCTTATGCAAGAAGGAATTACCTATATGGCTGGAGCCGAAATACCTGCATTAATAGTCAATGTACAACGTGGAGGACCAGGGCTAGGTACTATACAACCAAGTCAAGGAGATTATTATCAGGCAACCATAGGAGGTGGTAATGGAGATTACAACACTATTGTACTCGCTCCAAACTCCGTACAAGAAATGGCAGACTTCGTAGACCTTGCTTTCGAATTGGCTTTCAAATATCGCAATCCGGCTATGATTCTTTCTGATGGCGTTATCGGACAAATGATGGAAAAGGTAATTTTACCCCCTATCAAACCAAGACGCTCAGAAGAAGAAATTGCCAAAACCTGCCCTTGGGGAACAAATGGCCACGGGTTACTTCACCGCAAGCCCAACATTCTCACGTCTTTGGAATTAGATCCCAAAGTAATGGAAGAAAAAAATCTCCGACTTCAAAAAAAATATGATACTATTTGCCGTGACGAAATTCGTTATGAAGAATATCTCTGCGATGACGCTGAATATCTCTTTATTTCTTTTGGATCAGTTGCCCGCATCAGTATGGAAGCTGTAGACTTGTTGCGCAAAGAAGGATATAAAGTTGGACTTTTCCGCCCAATTAGCTTATGGCCCTTCCCCGAAAAACAAATAGCAACAATCGCTCAACGTATCAAAGGGATTCTTGTCCCGGAAATGAATGCCGGGCAAATGATTAGCGATGTGCGACTAGCTGTAGAAGGGGTTGTACCTGTAAAACATTTTGGTCGTTTAGGAGGCATCGTACCCGACCCCAACGAAATTGTGGAATCGTTCAAAAACAATTTTATTAAATAAACAAAGAGGTTAGCCATGACAGAAGAAGAACGACCCACCTCGGATTCGATTAAAACCCATCACCATCCGGCAATGCAAACAGACGACAAACTCAAATTACGTAACCTGCTTAACATCATTTTCATGATTCTTGCAGTGGCAGCTGTGGTCATCTATTTTGCCATCCCTATGCCGAAAGGCACGCCCTACTTCTTTATCTGCTGCTTTATTGCCGTCATTGTGAAAGGTATTGAAGTAAGTATCAGAATGACTATCCTTAAAAATAAAACAAAATGACAAGAGAAGAAATTATACAACCGGAAAATTTGGTTTACGAAAAGCCAAAACTGCTAAACGATGTCGGTATGCACTATTGCCCGGGATGTTCCCACGGAGTAGTACACAAACTTATTGCCGAAATTATTTCAGAAATGGGAGTAGAAGAAAAAACAATCGCTATCAGCCCCGTTGGCTGCGCCGTATTTGCTTACCGATATCTTGACGTGGATTGGCTAGAAGCAGCTCACGGACGGGCTCCAGCTTTGGCAACCGCTTGTAAGCGCCTTTGGCCCGACCGTCTTGTTTTTACCTATCAAGGAGACGGAGACCTAGCATGCATAGGTACATGCGAAACCATTCACGCCCTGAATCGAGGAGAAAAAATTACCATCATATTCATTAATAATGCCATTTATGGTATGACAGGAGGACAAATGGCTCCCACCACACTGATGGGAATGAAGACCTCCACATGCCCTTACGGTCGTGATCCTGAGCTACATGGTTATCCTTTAAACATTACTGATATGGCAGCCAAACTGGAAGGTACCGCCTTCGTTTCAAGACAGAGCGTACAAAACGTCCCAGCTATTCTTAAAGCAAAAAAAGCTATTCGACACGCCTTTGAAAATTCCATCAATGGAAAAGGCTCCAATCTTGTTGAAATCGTATCCACTTGCAATGCTGGCTGGAAAACAACACCAGTGAAAGCAAACAAATGGATGGAGGATAATATGTTCAAAAACTATCACCTAGGTGATTTAAAAGATGAATAACATGAAAGAAGAAATCATTATATCCGGTTTTGGTGGACAAGGGGTATTGTCCATGGGAAAATTACTTGCATACGCAGGAATGATGGAAGGAAAAGAAGTAACATGGCTTCCAGCCTACGGTCCTGAACAAAGAGGAGGAACAGCCAATGTTACCGTCATCATTAGCGACAAAAAAATATCCTCACCGATTTTAAGTTCGTACTCAACAGCCATTTTATTGAATCAGCCTTCATTAGAGCGTTTCACGCCACATATACGCCCTGGAGGTACTCTGCTCTTTGATAATTACGGCATCATAGCTCCTCCGAACCGTAAAGACATCAACATTTTCAGAATTGACGCCATGGATGCTGCTGCCAATATGAAAAACATAAAAACTTTCAATATGTTCATTCTAGGAGGTCTGGTTAAGATTTTACCCGTTGTATCTATTGAAAATATTAAAAAAGCACTTTTCCATACATTGCCAGAACGTCACCATGACCTAATTCCCATTAATGAAGCAGCACTTCTAAAAGGTATGGAAATTGTCAAAAAAATATAGTTTTCTATCTTTGCATCGACTTTTACACTTCACTATTGAAGTGTAAAAGTCGAAAGCAAAACACACTCCATATTTGATGTGAAATAACTACCTTTGCACACAATATGAAGAAACTTATCATCATAGTATTATCTTTGCTTATTTTTAGCTATACGTCTGCCCAACGAGTGTTCGACAAAAGCAACAACCGTTTGGACAATCCGAGCAGTTTCGGAAGTAAAAATAGCAAAAAAAAAGACGACAAGAAAAAAGAAAATATCCCAACTGGACTACATGTATGGCAAGCTGACAGTAGATTTGGCACCGTAGATTCTGTAGCTATAGATTCCTTTTCTCACACCTTCCAGAATTCAAACATGACGGAGGGAATTCGAGGTCAGTACAATACGTTGGGCAATATGGGATCACCAAGGCTTTCACGCTTATTCGTTAATCGCCCAGAAGATTTTTCTTATTTTATTTTTGCTAATCCGTACGATTTTTTCATAACGCCTTTTTCTGCCATTCACTTTACAAACACAAAATCACCTTTCACTAATATTTCTTATCATGAAACCCTTAGTGATCAAAATGGCGAAGACCGTATTAAAGCTATCTATGCGGTCAATATGAATAAAGAAATTGGCTTTGGACTTAAATTAGATTACCTTTATGGACGAGGTTATTACAGCAATCAGGCCACATCAGATTTTAATACCACCTTTTTCGGTTCAATTCTTAAAGATCAATACCACGCACATTATGCCTTTTTCTCGAACTATTTAAAAACGGCTGAAAACGGGGGCATAACGGAAGATGACTACGTAACCAACCCTGAAAATTTCCCATCTAAATATGACACACCGGATATTCCCACAAAATTAAATAAAGCATGGAATAAAACTCACGTTGACGGATTCCAGTGGACCCACAGTTATAGTTTGGGCTTTCGCAGAATTTTACCTAAAGATTCTGCACAACTAAAACAAGACTCTATTTTGGCCGCAAAAAAACGCCTCATCATTCGTACAGACTCTGGACAAATTGCAAAAATAGATTCATCTTATCAGAAAGACTCTCTCAAAATCGCCCCTAGAACTATTTTTATTCCTGTTACTAGTTTGATTCACACTTTAAAAGTAGAAACAAATTCACGACAGTTTATCGCAAATCAGGATTTGAGTAGCTTTTATACCAACAAATATTTTAAAGCAGACTCCACAAACGACAAATTTTCAAACACGCTCGTATCAAACCTTGTCGCTCTCGAATTACATGAAGGTTTCAACAAATGGGCATTAGCAGGCATTCGGTTATATGCACAGCACGATTACAATAATTACAAAATGCCAGCTATCAATAGACTTTCAGAATCTTTCAGTGAAAACAAGATCAGCATTGGTGGACAAATATTTAAACAAAAAGGCGAAAATATTAACTATACATTAGAAGCTCAAACCTCATCAGACGGAAATAGTTGGGGTGATTTTAAACTTCTGGGAAATGGTTTGCTAAAAGTCAAACTTCTGGGAGACAGCATTCGCTTACGGGTCCACGGAAGCATCATCAACCAGCAGCCGACTTTCTTTTACAGAAAATATCAATCCCATTACCTTTGGTGGGATAACAATCTCGGCAAACAGTTCTCCACCCATTTAGGAGCCGTTCTCGAAAGTAGCAAAACCAATACACAACTGTTTTTTGATATTCAAAACATCAAAAATTACACCTATTTAGCTACCATTTCCACAAAAGTCGTTGGTGAACAGACTTCTTACTTTACCTCTGATACACAAGTTCGTCAGGAAGGAAAGAATGTTCAGCTCTTAAGCCTCATTCTCAATCAAAATTTCCGTTTAGGCATTCTAAATTGGGAAAACCAATTGGCATACCAAGCAACAACCAACCAACAAGTTTTACCTTTGCCAACAATTTCAATCTATTCAAATATTTATCTGCTATTTCACATTTCCAAAGTATTGAGAACTGAATTTGGCACTGATGTGCGCTATTTTACATCTTACTACGCACCAACCTACAGCCCTGCCATCGGAATGTTCGCCACACAATCTCTAGAAGACAGAGTGAAAGTAGGAAATTATCCCATTGTTGATCTTTATGCCAATTTCCATCTCAAGCACACACGTTTTTATGTCATGGCTTCTCATGTAAATTATAGTAAAAGCAGCAATGGCAACAAATTTTTAGTTCCTCACTATCCGATCAATCCATTTATCATCCGATTGGGACTTTCTTGGAATTTCTTCAATTAAAAAGAGCTCCAGACAATTGACAGCTTTTTGATAAATCAGACTCACTCATGATATCATAAGCTAATATTTTCTTCATTCCAACAACTCTAAAATACTTTTGCAAATAGCCTTGAAAAGCCACTTTGCAATGCAAGAGGTTTCCATGATCTTTTAAATTCATTTTTTTGCGCAAATCAGTTCCAGCCGGAAGAGATACAGGAAAGCATTTCGTCACATTTACCTCTTGAGAATCATCCGCTATCAACAAATTACTTTGTGACAAAAAGGGTGCTTCAAATTGCGCTCCACTTAAACTGGTTCCTGAAATACAGCCAACTATATAACCGATCACAATCGTTTCAACCTCTCCTTGCTCTTTAAAAAGTATTTGAGCCCTCTCCACTGAAATAAATGTAGAGTCCGATTGGTTCGGTTGAATAACTTCAGTCGAATCAAGTTTGGAAGGCTTTTCCGGTTCTAGAACCTCTTTATCACAAGCACAAAATAATATAGATAATATGCATACCGCTAAAGGAATTGTTTTCATCCTTTCATAGCACCCCCTTACTTGTAGGCAAGACAAAATGGTTCATATCCCTCGCCACAGCCATTTTTATGGCACGTGCAAAGGCCTTGAAAATGCCTTCGATCTTGTGATGTTCGTTTTCTCCTTTTGCGTAAATATTCAAATTCATTTTAGCACTATCCGAAACGCTTTTAAAGAAATGAAAAAACATTTCGGTAGGCATCTCGCCTATTTTTTCTCTTTTAAACTCGGCGTCCCAAACCAGCCAAGGCCTACCACCAAAATCCAATGCCACTTGACAGAGACAGTCGTCCATCGGCAAACAAAAGCCATAACGCTCTATACCGCGTTTATCGCCCAATGCTTTCAGCAGGCATTCGCCCAGCACAAGGCCCGTATCTTCTATACTATGATGTTCATCCACATACAAATCACCATTGCAATGTACCGTCAAATCTATATTTCCGTGTCGTCCTATTTGCTCCAACATATGGTCAAAAAAGCCTAGTCCCGTTCTAATGTCACATTGTCCGGAGCCATTCAAATCCAATCGAACATATACATCTGTTTCCTTTGTCTGTCGATGTATTTCAGCTTTACGTTCTCCAGCAAGAATCAATTCTGCAATCTCTTTCCACGACTGTTTCCCAGAAAGAAGAAGACTTTTGCAACCCATATTTTTTGCAAATTCTTCATCAGTAACACGATCACCTATCATGTAGCATTCGGAGAGATCATACTCACCCGTCATATATTTTCCCATCATTCCGATTCCTGGTTTACGCGTAGGTTGATGGTCCTCAGGCCATGTAGGATCAATTAGGATGTCGTCAAACGCGACCCCAACACTTTTGAGGGTGTCAAGCAACAGACACTGAAAAACATTGAATTTATCCAATGGATTGGCATCTGTACCCAATCCATCTTGATTAGAAACCATCACAAATTCAAAGTCGCCGCGTTCCCGCAGCAATGCCAGATTCATTAGAGCTCCCTCCACAAAAGAAAATTTTTCTATACTGTCTATCTGTTCGTCGGTCGGCTCTTTGATAATCGTTCCGTCCCGGTCAATAAATAAGGCTCTTTTCATTTTTAACTTCTGTATTTTCTAAGTGCCGAAACTAAAGCATTGTTCTCTTCCGGAGCTCCCACTGTGATCCGTAAACAATCTTGACAAAGCGCAATCCGGCTCCGATTTCTCACAATGACACCGCAATCCACGAGATATTCATATATTCTCGTTGCGCCTTTTATTTTAGCTAAAAAGAAGTTAGCATCAGAGGGATAAATCTTTTCACAAATTTTAAGCATAGCTACAGCTTCCATCAACTTCGGGCGTTCCATTAAAATCAACTTTACCCAATTCTCTACATCATAGCGTTTCCTGATCATTTCCTTGGCCCTCTCTTGGGTGAGCATATTAATGTTATAGGGATATTTGACCTTGTTAAACAGTTCTATGATATCCTTTTTTGCAAAAGCCATACCTAAACGAATGCCTGCAGAAGCCCACGCTTTTGAGAAAGTATTTAAGACGATCATATTGGGGAATTCATCCAATCTGTCTCTGAATGTTCTTTTTAAGGAAAAGTCGCTATACGCCTCATCTACAATCACAATTCCATCAAAACATCTCACCACTTTTTCTATTTCTTTTTCATCCAGGCAGTTACCGCTGGGGTTATTTGGAGTACAGAGAAAAATAACTTTCGTTTTATCGTTCACTACACCCAGTAATTTATCGGCATTCAGTTGGAATTTTTCATCAAGTAGCACTTTGCGGTATTCCACATTATTAATATCAGCACAGACTCGATACATACCATAAGTAGGTTCAATAGCAACCACATTATCGCGTTGTGGATTGCAGAAGATACGATAAACTAAGTCAATAGCTTCATCGCTACCATTGCCCAGAAAAATCTGTTCCGGCGCCACACCTTTTATTATCGAAATGTCCTGTTTCAAATCCTCCTGCAAAGGATCGGGATAACGATTGTAGGGGCGATCATAAGGACTTTCATTCGCATCCAGAAATACGCGTGCTTGCCGTCCCTTAAATTCATTGCGTGCACAACTGTAAGCTTCCAAGCACCAAATATTTGGGCGCACCAAATCTTTTAAATCTTTCATCCTTATCTGGTTTTTAAACTGTTATAACGCACTTCCATTGCTTTTTTGTGGGCCTCCAATTGCTCTCCTCCAGCCATAAACATTACGGTGGGACCTATTTCTCGGATTCCTTCTGCTGTTAATTCCTGCAAGGTCATTTTTCGGATAAAACTGTCCAGACATAGACCGCTGTATGCTCGGGCATAACCTTTTGTAGGTAGCGTATGGTTGGTACCAGAGGCATAATCTCCAGCACTTTCACAACTGTATGGCCCCATAAATACAGAACCAGCATGGGTAATTTTATCAGAAACGTCGCGATAATTATTCACAGCCAACACCAAATGCTCCGGAGCATATGTATTGGTAATCTCTATAGCTTCATCTATGCTTTTCACAAGAATTGACACACTATGAGAAAGTGCTTTCTCAGCTATATCTTTGCGTGGCAGTGTTTTGAGCTGTAGTGCCAATTCTGTTTCCACCTTAGCAATCATCTCCTTGCTTGTAGTAATCAGCACTACTTGGCTGTCGGCTCCATGCTCAGCTTGACTTAATAAATCAGCAGCCACAAACTGAGGATTAGCATTTTCGTCTGCCATCACTTCCACCTCACTCGGTCCGGCAGGCATATCTATGGCTACATCCGAAAGCGAAACCAATTGCTTAGCTGCCATCACATATTGATTTCCAGGTCCAAAGATTTTATCTACTTTCAACACACTCTCTGTACCATAAGCCATGGCCGCAATAGCTTGAGCTCCACCTACTTTCATTATACAACTCACTCCTGCTATACGGGCAGCAAATAGTATAGCGGGATTTATCCCACCCTCTTTATTGGGCGGAGTACAGAGCACAATATCACGGCAACCAGCTATTTGTGCCGGCGTAGCCAGCATCAAAACAGTTGAAAACAATGGAGCAGTTCCACCGGGCACGTACAAACCAACCTTTTCAATGGGCACAGCACGCTGTTCGCAACTAACCCCTCTCCGAGTCTCTACCCGAATGGGTGAAAACTTCTGAGCCTCATGAAAACGCGAAATATTCTCATAAGCCAGCTTTATGGCACTTTTTAAATTTTCGTCCAACAGAGTCTCAGCTTCTTTAAATTCAGACTCACTCACCTTTAACTCGGAGAGTTTCACATGGTCGAATTTCTCTTCCAATTCTCGAAGGGCATTATCACCTCCTGTACGCACAAGATCGATAACACCTTGAACAGTACTAAAAAGTTTCGATACATCCTGTGCCGGACGTTCCAATAGATCGGTCCACTTTGCCTTTGAGGGATATTCAGCAATTTTCATTTTATTCTATTATAATACCATTTTCTCAATAGGTAGCACCAGAATACCCTGAGCACCGGTTTCTTTCAATTGTCCAATAATTTCCCAAAAACGATTTTCATCCAATACGGTATGAATGCTACACCAATTGCTATCTGCCAACGGCATAATGGTTGGACTCTTAATGCCCGGCAATACCGAAACAATATCCGCCACTTTCTCTTTCGGCGCATTCATCAACACATATTTTTTCCCTTTAGCCTCCTTCACTGCTTCGATACGGAAAAGAAGTTGTTCCAAAATGTTTTTTTTCTCCTTCGACAAATGAGATGTAGCAATTAACAGAGCTTCGCTCTTCACTACCACTTCTACTTCTTTCAGATTATTGCTTACAAGTGTAGACCCAGAGCTCACAATATCAAAAATAGCATCTGCAAGCCCAATACCAGGAGAAACCTCTACAGAACCGGTTATCACGTGCACATCCGCTTTGATGCCGTTTTTCTTCAAAAACGAACGTAATATATTAGGATACGACGTAGCAATTTTTTTACGCTCAAACCATTTTACGCCCTCATACTTCTCTGCTTTGGGTATTGCCAACGACAGACGACATTTACTAAAATCCAAGCGCTTAACAATATCCGCTTTCTCTCCACGCTCCAAAAATTCATTTTCTCCCACAATACCAATATCAGCTACACCACTTGCAACGGTTTGAGGAATGTCGTCATCTCTCAAGAAGAGGACTTCCATTGGAAAACCATTAGCTTGCACCAGCAATGTGCGCGCTGATTTACTCACTTCCACATCGGCTTCACTCAGAAGTTTCATCGTATCCTCATAGAGTCTGCCTTTCGATTGTACTGCAATTCTAAGCATTTTCGTTTTTGTTTATCGTTAAAAAAAAGACTCACCGAAATGTCGGCAAGTCTTTTTAAAGTTATTTTTTATACAAAATCTCACTCGCCCCAATGTTCATTTGGAGTAATGATGATGGTTCTGTTTCAAATTCTCTTTCATTCTGTTTGCAAAAGTATGGAATTTCCTTCAAAATGCCAAACATTTTAGGAAGAAATCTTTTCATCTTACACAAACACTTTCTCAGCAGCTCAATAAAAACTACCTACACTTCATAATCCACACAACTGCGTCCACTTAAAAATTGCTTCAGTTCGGTACCGGCAGCTACATGTTCCGGAAAAATGGCATAACTTTTCACATCATTCATAGTTTCGAACAAGCCATTCAAGCAAATATCCCATTTTTCATCAGGGTTACAATTAAACCCCACTTCAATCTCCTTAATCAAACTCAGCTTCTCCGGTAAAGCCAAAATTTTTTTTCTAAAACGTTCACGTGCCTCACGCTTTACAGTCTCAGAAAGCTCTACACGAAACTGAAAAAGTACGATATGTCTTATCATCTTGTCTTCTTAATTAAATTATTCGTAATTTTGCAGCTACAAAGTTAGTGCAAATTGAAAGATGCATAACACTAAAAATGCAGTTTTTCAGTGGAGTACATCCGAGATGCAGCCTAAATTATTAAAAGTTAGTTCAAATCGAGAGACGCACAACACTAAAAATGCAGTTTCTCTGCTTGAAGAATATTTAAAAACATTTACGATCAAACATTTTGCAAATTACGCAAAAAACACCTATCAGGACCATCTGGTCTTTATTTCTCCTCATTTTGATGTCGAGCCTACTCTCCATTTCCTGCAAAAATGGTCAAAAACAATCTAACACGAACAAACTAGATTCCGCCCAGAGCGTAGCGCAATATGATCTCGCCGATATCGAAAACGCGGGAGAGCTTATCGCTATCACCATCAGCGGACCTGAGACCTATTATCAATTTCATGGTCGCGAACTCGGTTTGCAATATGCTTTGGCCGAAAACTTTGCAAACAGTATGGGACTACGCCTACGCATGGAAGTAGCTAGAGATACAACAGAACTTTATCACCTACTCCTCACGTCCAAAGCCGACCTCATCGCCTACCCATTGCCCTCCAAATTGTCTGAAAAAATGGGACTAAAAAATTGTGGCGTTCGCGACGCATCCGGTAAAAACTTCTGGGCCGTACGCGAACAAAGTGTTGAACTCTCTAAAGCCCTCAATGCTTGGTTTCACCCCGAGCTCATCTCCCAAGTCAAAAGAAATCTGAAACACATTCTTACCACCCCATTCATACACAGACGTGCACGCGCCTTATTCCTCAATCGCGGCAAAGGTGTGATATCTTCTTATGATGCCTTCTTCATCCGCTACAGTGATTTTGTAGGCTGGGATTGGAGATTATTAGCAGCCCAAAGTTATCAAGAAAGTGCCTTCGACCCCGAAGCTATCAGTTGGGCAGGAGCCAAAGGACTCATGCAAATTATGCCAGCTACCGCGTCCATGATGGGCCTCTCTCCAAACATGCTTTTCCAGCCAGAAGCAAACATCAGTACAGCTGTCAGATATCTCAATAAACTCCAACATCAGTTTGACGACATCCGCAATCCGTTGGAACGTCAAAAATTTACACTCGCGGCCTATAACGGAGGATATAATCATATTCGCGATGCTCAACGCCTTGCACAGAAATACCATCGTGATCCACAATCTTGGGACGCAGTTAGCTACTATGTTTATAACCTCAATAACCCCCATTACTATCGGGACCCCGTGGTACGCTATGGGTATATGATTGGTAATGAAACCTATCATTACGTCAACAATATACTTGATCGTTATGCCGGATATCAAGGTGTAACTAGTCCAATATCTCCACATCTGTATGATCTGCATACGGACCCGGAAAAAGCTTTCAAAAAAAATCGCTTTACGCGCCACAACACGAACGTCCTTTCACGCGAAGATTCCATCTTTAAGGTCTCACACTGAATCTTTCTCAAAAAGTGTTCACACCAATTACTCACAACATAAGATAAAACTAAAAATGTCTTATTCTGAAAAAGATTAACTCAATAAAGAATAAACTGTAGCCAACATTTCTTAGAAATAAGAATAGATGATCCAAGTTTGTTTTAGATATAACCATTTACTTTTCAATCCCAAACAATTTCAACAAAAAGTGACACGTGACACCTATTTTCAAAAAATCTCAAGATATGTTTTGCTCTTATGTTTAATGAAAATTCACCCTTTCCATCAAAGCGTCTCCGAATGTTCGCATTTGTAAAAACTACGAGGCCATTTGTCGAAAATACAACAAATATATTTTGAAGCAAGTCGTGCTTTGTTTACAATCCTTTCGGATAAACAAAAGTTCAGTCAAAATTCTTAATTGAGCCGACGCACAAGAACCTTAATCAGTTCATTTTAGTTGACGAAAATAGGAATAGTCAGCCGCAGATATTATCGATGTAGCATTTGTTTTTTTGTTGGTGACACGAGGAATGCTTTTCGATAAAGGATTTCAATGAATTTCTCAATGGCACAGTATGTATTTCTTTTTTTGATACTTGGCATAACTATTTTTTATAAAAATCAAACTTTGAGGTATCCGACATAAATTTTAGGTGGCAACACTGATTTCAATTTATATTGTAGGCAGTAACTCATTGGAATAAGTTTTGTAAATTTGCACAGAAACAACGTCATTAGCGACGCAAAAACATACTTCTATAATTTAAACCATCTTAAAACTATGCGTTTTTTCAAAAAACCGTTCAATAAGAAAGCAGTGACTCAGGAAGAAGAACCGTTAGACTCTTCCACTGACATTTCCAAACAAACGAATCCTTCTGAAACAGGAGGACAAATAGACAATAACACAGACAACGATTTCACCATGTTACGCGATGACGGAGTAAGAGCTATGAGAATGGGGCAATTGGTGTATGCTGAACGCTGCTTTTCAGAAGCGTTACAAAAACAGGATGACAACATTACCAAGAGTTATTTGGCTGAAATCTATATAGATCTCCATATGGAAGAAAAAGCCTTACCCCTATTGGACCAGCTCACAGAACAACACCCAGACGAAATCAAACTATTCTTAGCAAAGGCTCAGGCAGCATATCAATGCTCTGATTGGAACGCCTTGAGCATAGCCGCAGACGAAATTCTCCGCATAGATCCCCAAAATTCTAATGGTTTCTTTAACAAAGCACAAGCTCTATTTGGAATCAAAGACTATCTCAAAGCCATTGTTCTACTCACACAAATTTTAGTTGATAAACCCGAGGCCACACAGCCCCGCATGCTTAGAGCAAAAGTACTTTATGAAATGCAGCAATATGGCGAAGCAGAAAAAGACGTAGATATAATCATCGGTAAAGAACAAGCCAGCGAGGATACTTTTGCTTTAAAAGGCGACATCTGCTGTGCTCTCGGTAATTTCGACACCGCCATTGCCTATTATGAAAAAATGAAAGAAATCGACCCATTTAATCAAGAAGCTGTATTAAAAATAGGTAAAATACATATTGACAACCATCAACTGAACAAAGCCTTGGCACTTTATGACGAGGCCATTGAGTTACAACCCAACTTTGCACAAGCCTATAAAGAACGTGGAAACATCCGCCTGCAACTCCACGACAAGTTGGGAGCTACCGACGACTTAAAAAAAGCACTCGAACTAGCACCGGCTGAAGGGCGTAAAGTTGACGGCAAATATGAAAGCGTACAAAACGAAATGGAAGCCCGTTACAAAACACAAAACCCTTTTGGTTTCTAATCTTCTCCACAAAAATGACCTCAAAAAATAAAAAATACAACTTTCCTTCAAAAAAAACATCATCATTGTTGTTTATAAAAAGAAAAAACGTACTTTTGCACCAGAAATAAGAAAATAGATGACTTACAACATATCTTTCGGTTTTAGCTTTTACTTTTATTACTTTACAACCAATAAGGAGTGAAGCGGAAGCCTGTAAGCAAAAAAGACAAGAAATAATCAAGTCCCGCTCCATAAGAGCGGGACTTTTTCATGATATAAAATATATGAAGAAAGTAGCCATACAAGGAATCAGAGGATCATTTCACGACATTGCAGCCCATCGTTTTTTTAACAACGAAGATATAGAGCTTATCTGTTGCGACACTTTTGAAGATTTGTTTGAAGTAATGAAAAAGGACAGTTCCCTTCTAGCCATGGTGGCCATAGAAAACACCATCGCCGGCAGTCTACTCCACAACTATGAACTGCTGTGCGCCAGTAACCTCACCATCATTGGCGAAGAAAAACTACACATTGAGCACAGTTTACTCTGCTTACCAGACGAAAACATCGATGACATTCAGGAAATCAACTCGCATCCGGTAGCCCTGATGCAGTGCCGCAATTTTTTGAAACAATATCGGGACCGCAAAATCGTGGAAACTGAAGACACAGCGGGAGCCGCCGAAGCCATTAGCCGCTTGGGCCTTAAAGGACACGCTGCAATCTGCTCCAAATATGCCGCCCCAATCTATCAAATGAAAGTCATTCAAGAAGCTATTGAGGACAACAAGCACAACTATACGCGTTTCCTTTGTCTCTGCGACCCATGGAATGCAGATTCACTGCGCAACAATCGGGAATCAAACAAAAGCAGCCTCGTTTTTAGCGTACCCCACGAAAAAGGAGAACTCTGCCACGTTTTATCTGTTCTCTCCTATTATGACATCAATCTGACCAAAATACAATCATTACCCATCATCGGACACGAATGGGAATACCTTTTTTATGTGGACATCACCTTTGAAGACTTTTCTCGCTATCGACAAAGTATTGAAGCCATCCGCCCTTTAACTAAACAAATCAAAATACTCGGAGAGTATGAATCAGACAAACAATAAACAAACCATCATCACTCCTGCCAACCGCCTTCTGGAAACCAGCGAATATTACTTCAGCCGGAAACTGAAAGAAATCGGGAAGCGTAATGCCCAAGGCGAAAACATCATCAGCCTGGCAATTGGCAGTCCCGACATGCCACCGTCAAAAAGAACCATCGACACCTTGTGTGAACAAGCCCGCCGCGACGACACGCACGGATATCAGCCCACAGTAGGGATTCCCGAACTACGCCAGGCTATGTCAAACTGGTACAAACGTTTCTACAACGTAGATTTGGATCCTAGTAATGAAATACAACCTCTGATTGGTTCAAAGGAAGGCATACTACACGTTACACTGGCATTTGCTAATCCAGGCGACGAGATTCTCGTACCAAACCCAGGGTATCCCACCTATACATCACTACCAAAACTCCTCGGCTGCAAAATTGTTTATTACGACCTGAAAGCTGAAAATGACTGGCAACCTGATTTTGAACAAATAGAACACATGGATCTTAGCCGCGTAAAAATAATGTGGACCAATTATCCTAACATGCCAACAGGCGCCAATGCCAAAATGGAGACTTATCACAAATTAGTGGACTTTGCGCGCAAACATCACATTCTCGTGGTCAACGACAACCCCTACAGTTTCATTCTGAACGAGAAACCTATCAGTCTCTTACAGATAGAAGGCGCCAAAGATTGCTGCATCGAGTTCAATTCCATGAGTAAAAGCCATAATATGCCGGGGTGGCGAATTGGATTGCTAGCTACGAATTCTCAATTCGTACAATGGATCCTGAAAGTAAAATCAAACATCGACTCAGGTACATTCCGTCCCATGCAACTCGCAGCTGCAGAAGCCTATCATAACGAAACAGAATGGCATCACGCTGCAAATATAGACGTATACCGCTCCCGCCGAAACATTGCAGAACAAATCATGACCTCCATCGGATGTACCTTTGACCCTGCCCAAGTAGGCATGTTCCTCTGGGGCCGCATTCCGGATAAATACAGTGATGCTGAAAAGCTTACAGAGCGCCTACTTAACGAAGCTCACGTGTTTATTACTCCGGGATTCATCTTCGGCTCCAATGGTGAACGCTACGTCCGTATCTCTCTCTGTGCAAAAAATAACAAATTAGAGGAAGCTCTACAACGCATAAAAAAATTCTAATTAACTTTACACACAAATAAAAGACCAACAATTATGGAATTGGATTTACAACCATTAAACCTTCCCGGTGTTCCCGATGAACGCCCGCTCATCATAGCAGGTCCATGCAGTGCTGAAACAGAAGAACAGGTGATAAGTGCCGCAAAACAATTGAGTCACAACGGCGTTAAAGTATTTCGCGCCGGCGTATGGAAACCTCGCACCAAACCAGGAGGTTTTGAAGGTAACGGAGAGACTGCACTACCTTGGATGAAACGAGTCAAAGAAGAAACAGGCATGCTCACCTCTACGGAAGTGGCCACACCAAGACATGTAGAACTGGCACTGGAAGCAGGGATTGATATTTTGTGGCTCGGAGCACGCACCACTGCAAATCCATTTGCCGTTCAGGACATAGCAGATGTATTGAAAGGTGTCGATATCCCTATATTTTACAAAAATCCCGTTAACCCGGATTTGGAACTCTGGATTGGCGGTATGCAACGCATCAACGGCGCTGGCATCAAACGCCTTGCTGCCATACATCGCGGCTTCACAACTTACGACAAAGCCATTTACCGCAATTTGCCCATGTGGCATATCCCCATCGAACTGCGCCGAAGAATTCCGAACCTTCCTCTGATTTGCGACCCGAGTCATATCGGCGGACGCCGCGAACTGATAGCACCTCTCTCCCAACAAGCCATGGATTTGGGCTTCGACGGTCTTATCATTGAGAGTCACTGCTGTCCTGAAAAAGCATGGAGCGACGCCCAACAGCAAATTACACCAGACGTTCTCAACTTTATTCTCGACAAACTAGTAATACGTAGCACATCAGACATCACCGAGAGTCTCAAAACATTGAGAGATCAAATAGATGGCATGGACAACGACCTGATTCAGCTTCTTTCGAAACGGATGAGAGTGAGCCGCGAAATTGCAAACTATAAAAAAACACATAACCTGACTGTCGTACAGCCTCTGCGTTATAATGAGATCATTGACAAGCGACAGGCTCAAGGAGTACTCTGCGGAATGTCAGGTGACTTTATGAAAGTAATTTTTGAAGCCATTCATACTGAAAGCGTCCGACAACAAATCGATATCATCAATAAATAAAAACAGATGAAAATACTGATATTAGGAGCAGGCAAAATGGGATCTTTCTTCGTTGACTTGCTAAGTTTTGAACACGAAACTGCAGTTTATGATGTGGATCCCAAACGCCTACGCTTCATGTATAATACGCAGCGCTTCACGGATCTCTCTGAAATAGACGTTTTCAAACCCGAACTCGTTATCAACGCTGTGACCCTGAAATATACACTCGATGTGTTTAAGCAAATCCTTCCACATCTACCAAAAGACTGCATTTTGAGCGACATAGCCTCTGTCAAGACAAATCTCAAAGATTTCTACAAGAACTGCGGCTTCCGCTATGTGTCCACCCACCCTATGTTCGGCCCCACCTTTGCCAATCTTGGTGCCTTGAACGAAGAAAATGCCATTATCATTAATGAAGGCGACTATATGGGACGCGTTCTTTTTCGCGATATCTATAGTCGTCTGGGGCTAAATATCTGTGAATATTCTTTTGCAGAACACGATGAAATCGTAGCTTACTCTCTGTCTATCCCATTTGTGTCTACATTCGTTTTTGCAGCTGTCATGAAACATCAAGACGCTCCGGGAACTACCTTTAAGCGCCATCTGTCGATTGCCAAAGGAGTACTTAGTGAGGATCCCACTCTACTGCGTGAAATCCTCTTTAACCCACATTCCAGTGGTCAAGTGAGTAAAATCCGGCAAGAACTCAAAACACTAATTGAGATCATCGACAAAAAAGATGAACAAGCACTGAACAACTATATCGAAAGAATTAAACAAAACATTAAATAACAAGCATGAGTTCTAACCAAACTATAAAAGCCCAACAAACCATGGGATCACAAAAGCTGCCATTTGCTACAGATTACATGCATCTCTGTCATCCGGAAATTTTAAAACGAATGAGCGAAATCTCGGACATAGCCTATATGGGCTACGGTTCAGATGAAATTTGCTTAGCCGCAAAAGAAAAAATTCGTCACGTATGCGAAGCTCCTGAAGCTGACGTCTACTTTATTACTGGCGGCACACAGACAAACGTCGTAGCTATTGACGCATTACTGAAGTATTACGAAGGTATTTTATGCACTGAAACAGGACACATCGCCGCTCACGAAGCCGGGGCCGTAGAAGCTACCGGGCACAAAGTCATTACGCTTCCGGAGCATAACGGCAAAATTTCCACTACCGACATTCAACACTATCTCAAAACCTTGTATGCTGACGAGACTTTAGAACATCAGGTACAACCGGGGATGGTCTACATCTCTCATCCCACTGAGGTAGGGACACTTTACACGCTTAGCGAACTTAAAGAGATTTCCCAAATATGCCATGATCACCAACTTAAGCTCTTTCTCGACGGAGCAAGAATGGGTTACGGTTTGGCAGCAACAGGAACCGACGTTACCTTACCTGACATTGCAAAACTCTGTGACGCTTTCTACATTGGTGGCACCAAGGTAGGAGCCCTTATCGGCGAAGCTCTTGTTTTTCCTCACTCAGACATCGTAAAACATTTTTTCTCACAAATCAAACGCCACGGTTTCCACCTTGCCAAAGGCTGGATGATTGGGCTGCAGTTTGACACTCTTTTTAGGGACAATCTGTATTTCAAAATTTCACGCCGCACCATTGAATTGGCTGAAAAACTTCACACGGGCATCCAAAATGCAGGATTAAAATTTTTCATCGACTCTCCCACCAACCAGCAATTTGTGATTTGCTCTGCAGAGCAGACCGAAAAACTGAACGAAAGTGTAGATTTTGAAATATGGCAAAATATGCCTAACGATAACAAGGTTATTCGCTTCTGCGTTTCATGGCATACCACTGAAGAGCAAATCGATCAACTCATTCAGTTACTAAAAGAAACTGCTCCCACTAACCTGTAATAGAATAGAACTGAACTGTCTGCCCAATAGGCTGCCGTTCATTTTTTCTATTACCAGAGAACTTCAGTCAGAACTCAATACCATCGCCTTTTCAAAAAAGGTGATAAGTGGGTGATGGCTCTGATTTCCGTTATCGACTTCATTTTTCAAATAAGGGCTACAAAAATTCTTCCTTACTTTGAACACCTAAAAAATTTATAATTACTCTCCATATTGCAAAAAAATGGGGTAACTTCGCATGATAATGAGAGATAAATCAATGCAGAGTAATAACATGAAATCATTATTCTTTAGAATGCTGAAATGTAACTATTCAGCCAATAGAAGTTCGGTAGTTTACCACATCTTTTCATTCGTTGTTAAAGACCTCCTTTTCTTGTTTTTATCTCTACAATAGAGGTCGATTTGCTTGCG